>Ga0194129_10003584_pt1 | contig 21492 bp, 21 predicted proteins | sample TA2KigCa35mmetaG_FD_150862 | JGI IMG/M metagenome (GOLD analysis project Ga0194129, IMG submission 150862) | Freshwater microbial communities from Lake Tanganyika, Tanzania - TA2015038 Kigoma Deep Cast 35m | ecosystem: Environmental > Aquatic > Freshwater > Lake | place: Tanzania: Lake...
GCGATGCCGATGCAGGCCAACGTCGACACGCTCAGCAGGAATGGACGGCGGAACCACGTCGGCAGCGAGCCGGTCATCGAGAACGCCGCCGCCGGGTTCTCGGCGTACTTGAAGTTCAAGAGCTGCGGCACCACCGTGATCTCGTTGGTGACGACGCGCTGGCCATGGCGGGTCACCGGGTCGCTGCCGCGGCACTCGGGGTTCTTCTTGCGCGCCCCCGGCTCGGCGCATGCGATCTCGGCCTCGGTCGCCGGACGCGTCAGGGCCGCGTGGGCCCAGGCCTTGGTGGCCTGATCGAGACCGGCGCCGACGACGACGATCGCCACCAGCCACGCCACCTTGTTCTTCCAGATGAACGACGTCACGAGCACCTCGGGCCACGTCGACGGGGGCGCCGTCGGTCGCAGCTCGGTCTGTACGACCCGCCCCCGCTATGCAACCCCGGGTGCGGCGCCGACGCCGATGCTATGCGCCCGTCATGGGCATCGCGCTCGGCATCGATCTCGGCACCACGAACACCGTCGCGGCGAAGGCCGACCTCGACGCCGCCGACGCTGCGGTCGTCGACTTCGAGCTGCCGCAGCTCGTCGCCCCCGGCGAGGTCGCGGCGCTCCCGCAGCTCGCCAGCACGATGTACCTGCCGGCGACCGGCGAGCTCGACGAGCCGCTGCGCCGGCTGCCCTGGGGAGACGCCCCCGCCTTCCCCATCGGGGCCTACGCGCGCGCGCAAGGCGCGCGCGTCCCGGGGCGCGTGATCGCCTCGGCGAAGTCGTGGCTGTCCGCCGCCCACGCCGACCGCAAGGGCCGCATCCTGCCCTGGGCCGCCGACGACGAGACGCTGCCGCGGCGCTCGCCCGTCGAGGTGCAGACCGCGCTGCTCGACCACGTCGCCCGCGCCGTCGCCCACGCCGGCCACGACGTCGTCGACGAGGTCACGGTCACCATCCCGGCGTCGTTCGACGAGGTCGCCCGCGAGCTGACGCTCGAGGCTGCCCAGGCGGCGGAGCTGCCCGCGGTCCGGCTGCTCGAGGAGCCGCAGGCCGCCTTCTACGCGCTGCTGCAGCGGCGTCAGAACGATCTCAAGGCGCTGCTTGAGGGCGTGCGGCTCGTGCTCGTCGCCGACGTCGGCGGCGGCACCAGCGACTTCACGCTGCTGTCGGTCGACGCCGGCGACGGGCGCGGCCCTCCCCGCATCGACCGCGTCGCCGTCGGCGACCACCTGATGCTCGGCGGCGACAACATGGACGTGACGCTGGCGCGGTCGGTGGAGCAGAAGCTCACCGGCGCCGTCGGCGCGCTCGACGCCGTCTCGTTTGCGCAGCTGGTCCTGTCGGCGCGGCTCGCCAAGGAGGCGCTGCTCGCCGACGATGCCCCCGACGAATTCGGCGTGACACTCTTGTCGCGGGGCAGCCGGCTGATCGGCGGCGGGCGCACGAGCACCGAGCGCCGCGACGCCGTGCGCGCGCTGCTCCTCGATGGGTTCTTCGGGGCGTGCGGCGCCGACGAGACCGTCGACGCCAGAGGGCGCGCCGGCTTCGCCGAGCTCGGCCTGCCCTACGCCCGCGAACCCTCGATCCCGCGCCACATCCTCACCTTCCTGCGCCGGCACGCCGCCGCGGCCGCCGCCTCTGGAGCCAAGGTCCGAGACGGGCTGCCCATTCCCGACGCGGTGCTGTTGAACGGCGGCGTCTTTCGCGCCCACGCGATCCGTCAGCGGCTGGCGGCGGTGTTCGCCTCCTGGGCCGGCGGACCGGTGCGCTTCCTCGACGTCGACGGCGCCGACCTCGACCGCGCGGTGGCCCGCGGCGCCGCCTACGCGTCGTTCGTTCGCCGGGGCCGCGGCGTGCGGATCGGCGGCGGCAGCGCCCGCTCCTACTTCGTCGGCGTCGACACCGAGGCGGGCGCGCGCGCGCTGTGCATGGTGCCGCGCGGCCTGCACGAGGGCGAGCGCGTAAAGGTCGACCGCACGTTCCGCGTCGTCCTCGGACAGCCGGTCACGTTCCCGCTGTTCTCCTCGACGTTCGCCGCGGCCGGAGTCGGCGAGCTGGTCGATACGAGCGACCTTGAGAGACTGCCCTCGATTTCGACGGTGCTGCAGCCCGGCCGCGAGGTGCCTGTCCACCTCGAGGCGCTCTTGTCCGAGGTGGGTACGCTCGAGCTTTCGCTGAGGATGACTCCCGAAGCGCTCGAGCGGTTCCGGCTGGCGGTGAGCACCCGCCTCGACGGCGTCGTTGAAGGCGCAGGGGCCGCCGGGGCGGGGCAGGTGCCGCAGGCCGGCCCCGTCCACAAGCGCATCGACGACGGCAAGGAGCTCATTGCCGGCTTCTTCGGCCACAAGTCGAAGGACGTCGACCCGCGCCGCGTCAAGGATCTGCGGCGCGACCTCGAAAAGCACTTCGGCCCGCGCGAGCAGTGGTCGCTGGCGCTGTCGCGGGAGTTGGGCGGGGTCCTGCTCGCCGGTCTGGCGCGTCGACGACGCAGCGCCGACCACGAGCGCGCGTTCTTCCAGCTGCTTGGCTGGTGCCTGCGCCCCGGCACCGGCGCCGCATTCGACGACTGGCGCCTCGAGCAGCTGTGGGCTCTGTGGAAGGAGGGCGTGCAGTACGTCGCCGAGAAGCCGACGTGGGGCTCTTGGTTCGTCCTGTGGCGCCGCGTCGTAGGCGGGCTCGACTCGGCCCGCCAGCGCGAGGTCTGGGACTACCTGAAGCCCTGGCTGCTCGAGCAGGGTACGGGCCGCAAGGGCGCGGGGGCGACGCCCCACGGGCAGGACGAGATGGTCCGTCTGGCGTGTTCGCTCGAACGCATCCCGTCGAGCGAGAAGGTCGCGCTCGGGGACTTCGTCGCCCGCAAGCTCGGGCGCGGCGGCCTGCCGAGCTTCTGGCCGCTCGGCCGGCTCGGCGCGCGCGCGCCGCTGCAGGGCGGCGCCCTCGACGTCGTGGGGCCAGACGTTGCTGCACGCTGGATCGAACGCGTGCTGGAACACGATTTGAAGGTCGCCGATGGCGGCTCCTTCGCACTGGCATCCCTCGCTCGCCTCACGGGCGACCGGGCCCGCGACATCGACGCCGGCCTGCGCGACAAGGTCGTGGCCAGGCTGGAGCGTGTACAGGCACCCACGTCGTGGGTCCAGATGGTCCGCGAGGTCGTTCCGTTGTCGGCCGACGACGAAGCACAAGCGTTCGGTGACAGCCTGCCGGTCGGCCTCCGGCTCTGACCCGGCCAGCGAGCCGGGGCTGGTGGCCACACCTGACCGGTGCGAGCGATACACCACTGGGTGGTCTTGCACGAAAAACTTGCGCGCAACTCGAATCCATCCCACTGTCCCCCGACTTCTCGCGGCCGGTGCCGCGTTTGCCTTGATCGAGCCTGGAGAGAGAGAGCATGCGCCTCCTTCCCGCTTCCGCATTCTGGACCGCTCTCGCCCTCGGCGTGGCCTCGCAGTCGGCGCGTGCCGTCGACGCGGTCGACGCCATCGACCTCGAGGTCGGGGGCGACACCGCTTGGATCAGCATCCGGTCGGCGTCGTTTGCGGCCGCAAAACCCGAGTTTACGCTGTTCCGCCTCGCGAACCCCGCGCGGGTCGTGGTGGACGTCCCCGGCGTCGACGTTTCGGCGCTGCAGGCGCCCGCACCGACCGGGATGGTCCAGGCCGTCACAACCACCCAGTTCCGCGGCCGCAACGGCCCGGTGGGTCGCGTGGTGATCGTGTTGGCCCGCGACGTCGAGGTCGACGCCGTCGTGCAGGACGGCGCCATCGTTGTGAAGACGCGCGGCACAGCGTCGAGCGCTGCGGCGCCGGCGCCGGCGTTGGGCGCCGACAAGGGCGAGACCCCGGTGATCCAGTTCGACGGCGACACCGCCGATGCCGGCGCGGTCGTCGGGGCCCCGGAGTCGGAAGGGGTGCCACTGAAGGGCGTGGCGCTCGACCAGAAGAACGGCTTCTGGCGCCTGCGGCTCGACACGGCGGGTGCCGCGGTGGCATTGCGCACGGTGAAGAACGCCGCCGACGAGAAGATGATCGTGCTGGATGGCCTGCGCGCGCCGACGGCGCTGCTCGGTTCGCGTGGCCTGTCGGGCGGGCCGATCGACGACGTCATCATCGCTCGTGACTCGAACCGCAAGGGGTCGACCCGCGTGGCGCTGAAGCTGCGCGGCGAGATCGAGCACAGCGCCTGGCAGCGTGATGGCGTCATCTACTGGGATGTGCGGGCCGCGGGCACGACGGCCCCCCGGGGTGATGAGCGCGTCCAGCCCTCGGCGGCGCCGTGGACCTCGGGTCCGGTGGCGTTGACGCAGCAGACGGCGACGGCGGCGACCTTCAAGGGCAAGAAGGTCACCATCGACATGCAGGACGCCGAGATCGTCAACGTCATCCGGCTGATCGGTGACTTCTCGGGCAAGAACGTCGTCGTCGGTGAAGAGGTCAAGGGCAAGGTCTCGGTGAAGCTGAAGAACGTGCCGTGGGATCAGGCCCTCGACATCGTGTTGAAGACGAAGGATCTCGGTCAGGAGACGCGTGGTGGCATCATCCGGATCGTGGCGCAGGCGAAGCTCGACGCCGAGCGCGAGGCGCGACTGAAGCTCCAGGAAGAGCGCGAGAAGAAGCTGCCGACGACGGTTCGCCTGATTCCGGTCAACTACGCCGTCGCCACCGAGCTGGTGCCGCAGGTGAAGGAGCTCCTCTCGGCGCGTGGCAAGGCCACGAGCGACACGCGCACGAACGTAATCATCGTCGAGGACATCCGCGACAACCTCGATCAGGCGGAGCGCCTCGTCCGCACGCTCGACACGCAGACCCCGCAGGTGCTCATCGAGGCGCGGATGGTCGAGGGCGCGACGACGTTTACCCGCGCGCTCGGCATCCAGTGGGGCGGCGGCTTGTTCTTTAGCCAGCGCGGCGGCAACCCGACCGGGCTCATCTTCCCCAACAACGTCGGTCTGGTCGGCGGCGCCGACAACCAGCAGCAGCTGGCGCAGCAGCCGACACCGGGTGTCTTCTTCCCGCCGAACTTCGCCGTGAACCTGCCGGCGCAGAACGTCACGAGCGGCGTGGGCCTGAACCTCGGCTCCATCGGCAACTTCGGCTTCCTGAACGCACGCCTGACCGCCGCCGAGGCTTCGGGCCAGGCGAAGATCATCTCGTCGCCGCGGGTGACGACGCTGAACAACAAGCGCGCGCGGATCTCGCAGGGCACCGCGATCACCGTTCCTCTCGTCACGCTGAACCAGCTGACGGTGCAGACGGTGCAGGCGGCCCTCGAGCTCGACGTCACGCCGCACGTGACCGCCGACGGCTCGATCCTGATGCAGGTCGAGCTCACCAACAACGTCCCGGACTTCTCGCAGCAGGTCGGCCAGGGCGTGCCGCCGGTGTCGACGAAGGAAGCGCAGACGGAGATGCTGGTGAAGGACGGCGACACTGCGGTGATCGGCGGGATCTATACCCGGAACACCGCCGAGAACTTCGGGCAGACGCCGTTCCTTGGCTCGATTCCGGTGCTCGGGTGGCTGTTCAAGAGCTCCGCCGAGTCGGACACGCGCACCGAGATGCTCGTCTTCATCACCCCGCGCATCGTCAACCGACGCACCGCGACGCCCCAGGGCGGCGGTCTGTGAGGAGTCGTGTCATGATGTTGCAAGGTGCCAACCGCTTCGCTTCTGTCCGGAGGTTCCCGATGCGGCCTATGCTTGTCAGCGCGCTGTCGGTCTTTGCCGGTGTCGCGGGCTGTGTTCAGGACGACGGCTCGGTGTTCATCGAAGGCGCTCTGCCCATCGAACCGTCCTCGGCCTGCGTCGTCAACGCGAAGAGCATCACCCTGCTCGCTTCGGGCGTCTACGACGTGCTGAACGCGCAGGCTGGCTACACCGTGGCGCTGAAGGTCCGCACAAACCTGCCGGCGACGTTCACCAACGTCGACGTCACGCAGGGTCGGACGGTATCGCCGAACTTTCCGAACTACGGCCCGACCGACAACAACGTGGTCGTGTTGCAGAGCGCGTCGGTGAACTTTTCGTTCGTGACTGACGCCGAGACCGCGACCGGCGCCGCCGAGAACTTCACCTGTGACGCCGCGACCAACGAGTGCGAGCGCGAGGGCCTGAGCCCACTCATCTCGGGCTCGGTCTTCAATCAGAACACGGCGCTCAGCTCGGAGTCGGCAGTGTTCGTCCAGGCGATCTCGGCGGCCGAAGCGGCCCTGTTCGCCGAGACCTTCGGCGGGGTCTTGACGAACTCGGCGGCGCGGCAGCGTGTCGTCGCCGAGCTGCGCGTCCAGGGTGTCACCACCGGCGGCGGCGAGCTCCGCCCGGTCTCGAGCTTCCCGTTCCCGTTCGCCATCGACCTGTGCTCGGGCTGCCTCACCCCCGACAATGAGTTCTGCGAGGCGCTGCCGACGGCGCCCGGAGTCGTCGGCCGCTCGTCGTCGCTGAATGCCCAGGTGTGCATCGAAGGCCAGGACCGCCGCAGCGCCGAATGCCGCTGCGTGCAGATCGAAGGCGACGGCACCGAGACCGACATCGGCCCCGCGGTGAACGACAGCTGCGAGTGAGTCATGTTCAAGGAGTCCCTCGCCACGCTGTTGGACAATCTGCCGGGCGCGCGCTCGGCGACGGTGATGGGGTTCGATGGCATCGCCATCGACTCGGTCGATGCCGCCGACGCCCTTGGTGACGAGCAGAGCGCCGCCGTCGAGCTGGCCGCGGTGACGACGCAGCTGCGCCGGGCGGCCGAGGGGCTCGGCGCGGGCGACGTGCAAGAGGTGACCCTCGAGACCGAGCGTCAGGTCACGCTGCTGCGGCCCCTGACGAGCGAGTACCTGCTCGCCGTCACCCTGGCGCGGCAAGGCTTCATCGGGCAGGCGCGCTACCGGATGCGCGTGATCGCTCCGAAGCTCGCCGCCGAACTTTCTTGACATGGTCTGGGCCGACAAGGTGACCACCCGGCGCGTCCTCGTGCTGCATGGCCCCAGCCTTTCGCACCTCGGGCGTCGCGAACCATCGCTGTACGGCACGGCGAGCCTCGCCGACGTCGACGACGCCGTGATCGCCGCCGGCGCGGACTGCGGCGTCGTCGTCGTCTGTCGACAATCGAATCACGAGGGGACCCTGATCGACTGGCTGCTGGGGGCCGAAGGCGAGGGGTTCGGCGGGGTGTTACTGAACGCCGGCGCCTACGCCCACACGAGCCTCGCCCTCGCCGACGCCGTCCGGTCAATCGCCCCGCTGCCCGTCGTCGAGGTCCACCTGACGAACACCGCAGCGCGCGATGCCGAGCGGCAGCGCGCGCTCGTCGGCGCTGCGTGCCGGGCGCGGGTCGAAGGGTTCGGCGCTGCCTCCTACGTCGTGGCGCTACGGGGCCTCGCGGGGCTCCTCTCCGTCGATGCGGGTTGACGAAACGCGCCCGGTCTTCCACCACGACGAGGTCTTCCGGAGAAAGCCATGTACACGACGTCGGACTTCCGCCGCGGCCTTCGTATCGAGATCGATGGCCAGCCGTACACCATCCTCGAGTTCGAACACCACAAGCCCGGCAAGGGAGCCGCGATCACGCGCTGCCGCCTGCGCAACCTCGTCACCGGCCAACTGGTCACCCCGACCATGCGGTCGGGCGAGAAGGTCGGCACCCCCGACGTCGAGGACAAGGACGGGCAGTTCCTGTTCGCCTCGGGCGACACCTACACGTTCATGGACCCGAAGTCGTACGAGCAGTACGAGATCTCGCAGGAGATGCTCGGCGAGCAGACGGCGTTCCTCGTCGACGGCATGCAGGTGAGCATCCTGTTCTATCAGGGCAAGGCGGTCAGCGTGGAGTTGCCCAACAGCGTCGTGCTCGAGATTGTCGAGACCGAGCCCGCGGTGAAGGGCGACACCGCCACCAACGCGACCAAGAAGGCCAAGCTCCAAACCGGCCACGTCGTCAACGTGCCGCTGTTCATGAAGGAAGGCGAGAAGGTCAAGGTCGACACCCGCTCGGGCGAGTACGTCGAGCGCGCGTGAGCCTGACGGCACGCCCGCGGGAACGCGGGATCGCCACCAAAAAGAAACCGCAGGAGGGGTTGGCGCCACACGCCAGCCTGTTTCTCTGCCACCGCGATGGGCGGCGTCGCAGAACCGTCCCGCCCGACGTGCGACCGCGCGTTACAGCGGGATCACGATCAGCGTCGCGCCCGGGGGTGGCAAGGCCGGCGCGGTCGACTCCTCGACGCGCGGTGGCGGCGAGTCATCGCGGGGTACCTCGAGCCGGGGCGCCTCGCGACGCTCGCCTTCACCGCGACCTTGGCCATCGATGATCCAGACCGGCACGGCTGCTCCCGCGTCAGGCAGTTCAGTCGGTCGTGGTACCCGCAACGCGCGCATGACGTCCCTCGTGCTGTTCCCCGTCTCGTCGGCCTCTCCTCAGTACTATCGACACGGACGCCCGCCCTCGCACGGATCCACGCTGTGACCGGTTCCACACCCCTGCTTGCGCGCCTGGCCACGATCGCCGAGGCCGCCGCTCGAATCGCGTCCGAACGCCACCGCAGCCCGCTGGCGGGCGACGTGGCCCGCCTGTCCACCCTTTTCACCGAGGCCCGCGGACAGCGCCGCCCGACCTACATGCAGGACCCCGCGCTGCGGCGCGCCTATCTGGGCTTCTTCGTTCCGCACAACGTCGCCCGCATCGCGCTGCTGCTCGCCCGCGCCGTCGACGAAGGTCTGCTGTCGCCGTCGCTGCCGCCGCGCGTCCTCGACGTGGGCGCCGGCCCCCTGTCGGGCACCCTGGCCTGCTGGGCCGTCTGGGGCCGGCTTGGTCCGTCGCGCGCCGTCGACCTCGCCCGCAGCGCCCTCGACGACGGCGCGGCGCTGCTGGCCGCCGTGGGCGCCGACGTCGCGCGGCTCGACCTCGTCGACCGATCGCTGACCGCGCCGCCGGCATCCTGGCTGCCCGACGGCGACGTCGACGTCGTGGTCGCCGCCAACGTGCTCAATGAAGTCGGCGATCCGCGCGAACCCGCGCCCCGCCTGCGACTCGTGCACATGCTGGTGCAGCGCCTGACGCCGACGACGGGGCGACTGCTCGTCGTCGAGCCGGCGATGCGCGTCGAGGCCCGCGCGCTGATGGCCGTGCGCGACGCCGTCGTCGACGAGGCCCTCGCCAGCGTGCTGTCCCCCTGCCGCGGCGCGCGCGCGTGCCCGCTGCTCGCCACCCGCGGCGACTGGTGCCACGGCGACGTCGAATGGACGACGCGACCACCGTCGTACCGCGCCCTTGAGGCCGCCACCGGGCTGCGCAAGGACACGCTGTCGGCGAGCCACCTGCTCCTCGCGGCGCCGACAACGCCTGCGCCGGCCACGGGGCTGCGCGTCATTGGCGGCGTCATGCGCGACCCGCGCGGGGTCGAGCGCCGCTATGCCTGCGGCCGCGGGCTCGTGACGCTCACCGGCACGCCCCGGCTGCCCCCGCGCGCGGTCCACGCGGGCCGCGGCGAGGTCGTCGACGACACGGTCAGCCGGGGGCCGCCCCCGGCTCCTCGCGGGCCTGGGGGACGAAGCGCTGGTGCAGGACCCGGGCGACCGTCGCCACGGCGTCCCCGGGCGGGACGAGGAAGGTGACGCGGAAGCTCGAGGTAGACAGCCCGAGCACGCAGACGCCGCGCTCGGCAAGCAGGTCGAGCGCGCCCAGCACCACGCGGCGATCCGACAGGATTCCCTGCCCCACCAGCGAGACCGCGCCGACGTCGTCGACGCGCACGACACCGGGCGGCAACAGCGCGCAGACGCGGTCGAAGTTGTGCGCGTCCTCGGGTGGCACAAGGCACTGCACGCCCTTGTGGAAGCCGACCAGCTGCCCGCTGTCGATGTGGTGCTCGTCGAGGTGCCGCAGCAAGAGCGGCGTCGTCGTGATCGACTCGGCCTCGAGCACGTACAGGCGCGCGCGATGGGCGACCCCCCGCACGCCACCGACGGGCGGCGGCGCGTCCTTGCGCACGACGGTGCCCGTACCGGCGTCGTCGACGCCGCCATGGGGCGTCTTCAGGGCGTAGACGGCGATGCCCTTCGCCTTGGCGAACTGCACGGCCTGCGCGTTCAACACCTTGGCGCCAGCGGCGGCGAGCTCCTGCATCTCCTCGTGGGTCAAGGCGTCGAGCTTCGTCGCCGCAGGCACGACGCGCGGGTCGCTGGTCCAGACGCCGTCGACGTCCGAGTAGATCTCGCAGTCGGCGTCGAGCGCGGCCGCCAGCGCCACCGCCGTCGTGTCCGAGCCGCCGCGGCCGAGCGTCGTGATCTCCTTCGCGTACGACACGCCCTGAAAGCCGGCGAGGACGACGACGCGCCCCTGCGCCAGCTCGTCCTGCACGCGGTAGGGGCGGACCTCGAGCACGCGCGCACCGGCGTGCGTCGCGTTGGTGATGATCCCCGCCTGGCTCCCGGTAAAGCTGATGGCGTCAATGCCCTGCTCGTGCAGCGCCATCGCCAACAGCGCTGCGCTGCTGCGCTCGCCCGTCGACAAGAGCATGTCGAGCTCGCGGCGGGGCGGGTGCTTCGCCACCTGCGACGCCAGCGCCAGCAGCTGGTCGGTGGTCTTGCCCATCGCCGAGACGACGACGCAGACCGCGTGGCCTTCGCGGTGGCGCTGCCTCACGAGACCAGCGACCGCGCGGAGCCTATCGACGTCGGCGACGGAAGAGCCGCCGTACTTCTGCACGAGTGTCTTCTTCGGGGGCGTCGTAGTCGTCGTGGTCATCGCTCGCTCTTGCAGGGACGCTGCGGGGGTCGTCGTCGACGAGCGCGGCAGGTTCAGGGCGGGGTGCCGCGCGTCTCGCCGTGGCCGAGCACGACGAACTTGCGCGTCGTCAGCTCCTGCAGGCCCATCGGCCCGTAGGCGTGCAGCTTGGTGGTCGAGATGCCGAGCTCAGCGCCGAGCCCCAACTCGCCGCCGTCGTTGAAGCGCGTGCTGGCGTTGACGAGCACGCAGCTGGCGTCGACGCGCCGCAGGAAGGTCATCGCCGCAGAGTGGTCGTTGGTGACGATCGCCTCGGTGTGGCGGCTGCCGTGGCGGTCGACGAAGGTGACGGCGGCGTCAAAGTCGTCGACGACGGCGACGGCCATCACGAGCGACAGGAACTCGGTGTCGAAGTCGGCGGGCGCGGCCGCGTGCATCGATGGCACGAGGCCGCGCGCGCGCTCATCGCCGCGCAGCTCGACGCCGCGGGCCGACAGCGCCGCCGCGAGCCGCGGCAGGAAGGCGGGGGCGATGGCGGCGTCGACGATGACGCACTCGGCGGCGTTGCAGACACCGGGGCGGCTGACCTTGGCGTTGACGATCACGCGCTCGGCGGTGTCGAGGTCGGCGGCGGCGTGGACGTAGACGTGGCAGATACCCTGGTAGTGCTGGATGACCGGGACGCGCGCCTGCTCGTTGACGGCGTCGATGAGCGCGGTGCCGCCGCGTGGGATGGCCAAGTCGATCTCGGCCGTGCGCTTGAGCAGCCCGTACAGCAGCTCGCGATCGGCGTCATCGACGAAGACGACGGCGTCCTCGGGCAGGCCAGACTCCTTCAGCGCCGCGCGCACGACGCCAGCGAGGGCGCGGTTGCTGTGCAGAGCCTCCTTGCCGCCGCGCAGGACGACGGCGTTGCCGGCCTTCAGGCACAGCGCAGCAGCGTCGACGGTGACGTTGGGTCGGCTCTCGTAGACGATCAGCACGACGCCGAGCGGCACCCGCATGCGCCCCACCTGGATGCCTGACGGCCGTGCGACGAGGTCGTCGATGCCGCCCACCGGGTCGGGCAGCGCCTCGATCTCGCGCACCGCGCGGGCCAGCGCGGCGAGGCGCGCCTCGTCGAGCTTCAAGCGGTCGACGAGCGCCGGCGACAGTCCGGCAGCCACGGCGGTGGCGACGTCGACAGCGTTCGCGGCGAGGATGCCGGACACCGTCGCCGGCGTCGTCAGCGCCGCGGCAACGATCTGCAACGCCCGGTTCTTCGCGCCCGTCGACGCTGCCTGCATCGCACGTGAAGCGCCCCGCGCGCGGCGGGCGAGGATTTCTGCCGTCGTCATGACGCCTCGATAGCAGGCTTGGATTCGGCGTGCAGCGCGGGCGGAGCGCGACTTTCGACCAGAAAAAAGCCCGACGGCGACCTCCTCCCGCTGGCTGACGCAGCCCGCTCCATCGGCAAGAGCGTCGACACCCTGCGCCGCTGGAAGCGGGCAAGGCGGCTGGCCTTCCACGGGCCAGATGAACAGGGACGTGCCCTGGTGCAGAAGTCTGCACTGCTCCTTGCAGCGCAAGGCCATGCACGCGACACGGCACCTACGCGAGTGCAGAGGGCACCCGTCGTATCGCCCCTGCCGACGTCCATCTTCGCGGCGGCAGCGCCAGAGGAGCTGGACGCCGTCAAGCGTCACCTCGCATCGGTGGAGGCCGAGCGGGACCGCGCCTTGGGCGAAGTCCAGGGGGCCCGCACTGAGCTGCGCGAGGCTCGAGCACGCCTCGAAGCCGTCGACAAGAAGCTTACCGGTGGCGCGCGTGGCTTGTTGAAGCGCACCTTCCGCCGGTAGCGGGTGCTATCGCGCCTGTCCCCCGCAGCGCACCTGCGCACCGCGCTCGTCGCACGGGGTGGTGTCATCGTTGCTGAAGCAGGTGCACGCTTTCCCCAGGCGCAGAGCGAGGGCGTCTGCCTGACACTGGGGTAGCGCGTCGTTGTCGAAGACGTACAAGCCGTCCCCGACGCTGGTGAGGCCCTCGAGGCCCGCGAGGCTGGTCGGCTTGTGCGTCTTCGACAACGACGCGCTCGAGACCCGCAAGGCTGGTCCGCGCGTCGTTGTACTGGACGTACAAGGCGCCCCCTGGCTGGTGAGGCCCGCGAGGCTGGTGAGCCCCTCGATGGTCAGACTCCCGGTGATCTCCCGGCGGCCGGGGAGCGCACGCAGCTCGAGCGAGTTGGTGATGTTCACGTCGCCCGCGACGACGTGATCGCCCTGTCCGGCACTGCACGGGGCTTCGCCCTCGCCTTCGCCTTCACCCTCGCCTTCACCCTCGCCTTTTCCCTCGCCTTCACCCTCGCCTTCACCCTCCCCTTCGCCCTCCCCCTCGCCCGGGGGGCTCTGGCAGCCAGCAAGAAACGCAAGGAGAGAGGCGACAGCGACTGAACGCAGCATGATCCGACAGGACAGCCGCTCCGGGTTTTTCTCCCTGCTCGCAAACACCACGTTTCAGACCGTCGGGCTGGGGCGTCGGCAGCCAGCGTGAGACCTACTGCGCCGACTGCGACTCGGTCTCGATACGCAGCTCCTTGAGCTGGGGGATGCGCTTGCCGGTGAAGTCGCGGAATTCCTCCTGCACGACGACCTCGCCGCGGCGGATGTGCTTCACCTGCCCGAGACGCCGGCCGACCAGCGTCCCAATCTTGAGCGTGTGGCCCTTGCCACCCGGCTCCTCGACCATCGCCATCGGTGTCGCCGTGCCGACGATCACCGCGACGAGCTTCAGCTTGTCGAGGTCGATCTTCTGCAGCTCGGTGAGCTTCTCGCTCGGACCGCCCGGCTGGGTCTCGAGCTCATCGAAGTAGGTCTTGAACGGGTCACGCCGCGTCTGACCATTGATCATGACCTCGTACGAGTAGGCCTGGTCGCCGGCCTTCTTCTCGGTCTGCGCCTTGTCGACGACGACCTCGTTGTCCTTCCGGGTCGGGGCGACGGTGACGGCCTCGGTCTCTTCTTCCTCGCAGGCAGGCGCCAGCGCGACGAGACCGGAGACGAGGAGGATCTTGGCAATCGTGTTCTTCATGGGTTTCCTCGTCGAGTGCGGTCAGGGAGTGACGGTGGGCTCGCCGGTCGGCTTCGCCTCTTCGCGTTCAAGGAAGCGATACGTGGTCGCCGTATAAGAGCTGGCGACGACGATCTTCTTGTTCTCGACGATCGGCGCCGTCATGTTCAGATCCGTGACGTTCACGATACGTGGCATCTTCGACAGGCGGTCGAGGAACACCGCGAGCTCGTGGTAGTTGCCGCGCACCGTCATCTTCAGCGGCACCGCCGCGAAGTCACCCTGCTGCTGCTCGCCCTGCGGCTCGAACCGGTCGACGCGCAGGCCCGCCTGCTTGGCCTCGTAATCGATGTCCTTCAGCACCTTCGGGATCTCGGCGTTCTTCGGCAGCTGCTCTTCGGCCTCGCGCAGACGCTGCTTCAGCCGCTCAACCTCGCGCAGGAACTGTGTGCGGTTCTGCGCTTGCCGCTGCAGCTTCTGCAGCTCGCCCTCCTGCTTTTCCAGCGTCGAGTCGTGCTCCTCGACCTTGGTCAGCGAGTCGGACACGGACAGGAACCACGTGCCGGCGGCAATCAGCGCGACGGCGATGAAGACGCCGCCGATCTTCTGTTGCAGCGGGACCTTTGCGAAGCTCTCGAGGAACTTTTCCATGACGGCCTCCTGATTACATTTCCGGCCGTCAGGCCGAGTAGTTCACCTTGCAACCAATCTCGAAATTATACATCGTCACACCGTCACGCTGATCAGCCGAAGAGAACTTCAGCGTGATGTCGGTGAAGTACGGCGTTCGCTGCAGCGCGCGCATGAATTCGGAGATGTCCGAGTTGTCCATGGCCGACCCGGTGATCGACAGGGCGCCGCCGGCCTCGCGGAAACTCGTCACCCAGACTCGCTTGGGGATCGCGGTGGACAGGTCGTCCAGAACGCGCACCGGACCACGCTTGCCCTTCTCGAGCTTGTCGATGACCGCGAGCTGGTTCAGCAACCGGGTCTTTTGCTTGTCGAGCTCGTTGACCTCGCCGATGATCTTCTGCAGGCGTTTGATCTCGGCCTCGTTGTCCGCGATCTTCGTCTCGCGCTCCTCGACCTTTGCCGCGTATACCGAATGCATGGTAAACGAGCTAACCGAAGCGACCATCAGAACCGCAGCTATCGCCACGATCTGATAGATACTCGTGTTGCGTTTTTTCTTCGCACGGACTGGCAGCAGGTTGATGCGAATCATCGCTTTTTCTCCTCAAGTCTGCCGGGCGGGCCCCGGCCGTGCGGCGTTCTTCGATGCGAGAGCGGGTCCGGAGTCCAGGATCAGCGCTCGTCGGCGGAGCGCAGGGCGAGCCCGACGGCGACGGTCGCCAACGGGGCCTGGTTCTTCAGGAAGTTCGGATCAAGGCCGCGGCTGCCGATGTCGATCTGGCGGAACGGGTCGATGACCTCCACCGGCACGCCGGTCTTCGCCTCGATGGCCTTGGACAGCGCTGGCACCTTGGCGCAGCCGCCCGACAGGTAGATGCGGTTGATGGTCGCGTCCGCCGACGTCGCCGCGTAGAAGTCGAGGCTGCGCTGCACGTCGTTGGCGATGGTCTCGGAGACCTGCTGCATCACGCGCTCGACCTCTTGCGGCACGACGCTGTCCTGGTCGCCGCCGCTGCCGCCGACCTTCAGCGCCTCGGCCTCGTCGTAGCTGACGTTGAGCTGCTTCTGGATCTCGTCGGTGTACTGGTTGCCGCCCTGGGCGATGTCGCGCGTAAACGCCGACACCCCCGAGTGGATGACGTTGATGTTGACGACGGCGGCGCCGACGTTGATCAGCGCGACGGTCTCGCCGACGGGCAGGTTGTAGTTGACCTCGAACGCATTCTGCACGGCGAAGGAGTCGACGTCGACGACGTTGGCGAACAAGCCGGCCTCGCGGACGACGTTGATGTAGTCGTTGATCATGTCCTTCTTGGCCGCGACGAGCAGAACGTCCATCTGGCCCTGGTCGTTGTGGTCGTTCAGGATCGCGACGTCGATGTTCACGTCGTTGATGTCGAAGGGGATGTACTGCTCGGCCTCCCACTGGATGCTCTCGTCGAGCTCTTCACGGGTCATCACCGGCAGATTGATCTTGCGCAGGATGACGGAGTGGCCCGACACGGAGACGGCAACCTCCTTCTGCTTGATCCTCTGGCTGGCCATCAGCTCGCGCACGGCGTCGACGACGGCGGTGGCGTTCATGATCGAGCCGTCGACGATGGCCTCGGGCGGCAGCGGGATCGAGCCGAAGCTCTGCAGCTGATACGCGCGCCGCGTCTCCTTCAGCTGGCAGACCTTGATGCTCGAGGAGCCGATATCGAGGCCGATGAGGTTGCCCTTCGCCATGTGTCAGTCACCCTTTCCGGAAGTCCGACCGACCGCGACGCCGGCGGCCTCGGTGATGTCGGCGTTGTCGTCTTTGTCGTCGTCGCGGACGAACACTTGGTCCTTGTCGGCAATGGTCATGCCGAGCGCCAGGATGATCTTGCGCTTGGTGTCTATGCGACAGGGGTGCCCGGCCTCGACGCGGTCGATGGTCAGCGTCGACACTCCCGCCTTGCGCGCGAGCTCGGCCTTCGTGAGCAGCCGGTCCTCGCGGAGGCGCCGCACGTTGTTCTTCAGCCGGGTCTGGAGATCGTCGCTCATGGGGCCTGAAGAGCGTAAGGTGTGCGGTCCAGACAACGCAAGCTTACCCTCATAGACCCATCACTTACTCTGGCAAACCGCTGAAACTACGCTACTTACCCGCTGCGGGCGGCAGATCAAGCATCGAGCCCCGGCAGCAGGACCGCTTCGACGGCCAGCTGCAGGGCGGGCAGCGCGACCTGCAGGATTGACTCGCCGAAGAATGCCGCGACCAGCCCGCCGATCGCCAGAAACGGTCCGAAGGGCACCGCGTGGTCGGGCGGGGTCCACGGCTCGTCACCGGGCAGCACGATGGGCGCGCGGTTCTTCAGGCCACCGGACCGGGCCACGGCGATGCCAACGGCGGCGCCAACCAAGGAGGCTACGAAGAGCACGAGTGGCTGCAGCTTCCAGCCAACGTGCAGGCCGATGCCGGCGAAGATCAGCGGGTCACCCCACCCCATCGCCCACTCGTCGGGCGGCAGCCGCAGCGCCGTTGCGCGCGGCGACGGTCGCCGCTTCGGCCGGGCTGCGACGGGCAGGCGGCGCCGGGCGAGGGCAGCACGCCGCCGACGCTCCTGCAGCGCGCGGATCACGGCGGTGGACGCGACGATCACCGCGCTCAGCACGAGGCCAGCGCCGACGCCGCCGATGACGCGGTCAGTGACGTCGGACCAGGCGAGCCCGCCCGCCGCGTCGGGGCCGAGCCACCAAGCCCGTAGCGCGCCGAGGCCGAGTCCCGTGGCCGCGAGGGCGACGTTCAGCCCGTCCGGCACGATGAACCACTTCACGTCGATGAAGGAGATGGCGACGAGAGTCAGGGTGAAGACGAACAGCTCGAGGGCAGCCAGCGACCAGCCGAAGCGGGCGACGACGGCAGCCCCGGCCAGCCCGCCGAGCAGTTCGACGAAGGGGTAGAGCGCCGGGATGGGCGCGCCGCAGTGGCGGCACTTCGCCCGCAGCCACAGCCACGACAGCACAGGCACGTTGTCGCGGACCGCGATCTGGGTGCCGCAGCGCGGGCACCGGGACCGCGGCGTCACCACGCTCTGACCGAGCGGCACGCGCGCGATGACGACGTTCAGGAAGCTGCCCCACAGCGCGCCGAAGACGAACGCGGCGCCGAGGCTGTAGGCGGCGAGCTGCCACGGCAGAACGCGCGGCGGCGTCGAGAAGAGCGCGAGCGTCTCGCTCATCCGCCGTCAGCCTTGCCGGCTCGTGACGCAGCCTTCGTGCGCTGCAGGTCGAGGGCGACGTCGACGATCAGATCCTCCTGGCCGCCCACCAGGCGACGGCGCCCGACCTCCACGAGGATGTCGCGGGCGTCGATGTCGAAGCGCCGCGCCGCGCGCTCGGTGTGCAGCAGGAAGCTCGAGTACACGCCGGCGTAGCCCATCATCAGCGCGTTGCCGTCGATTTGCACCGGGCGGTCCTTCTGCAGCGGCCGCACCAGCTGGTCGGCGCACTCGACGAGCGGGTAGAGGTTCACGCCGGTCTCGATGCCCATGCGCGCCAGCACCGCCACCAGCACCTCGAGCCGACAGTTGCCCGCGCCGGCGCCCATGCCGGCGACGCTGCCGTCGACGCGGTCGACGCCGGCCTCGATGGCCACGACCGAGTTGGCGACGCCGAGGCCGAGGTTGTCGTGGTTGTGGAAGCCGACCTCGCACGACAGCGCGTCCTTGAACGCCAGCACCTTCTCGCGCGCCTCGGACATCAGCATCGCGCCGGCGCTGTCGACGACGTAGACGCAGTGGGCGCCTGCCTTCTCCATCACCCGCGCCTGCTCGACGAGGTTCCTGGTCGTCGTCATGTGCGCCATCATCAGGAACGTCGCGACGTCGAAGCCCATGTGGCGCGCCGTCTCGATGTGCTCATGGGCGATGTCGGCCTCGGTGCAGTGCGTGGCGATGCGGATGGTGTCGACGCCGCAGTCCTTCGCCCGCTGCAGGTCGTCGACGGTGCCGATCCCCGGCAGCAGCAGCGCCGCCAGCCGGCTGTGGGTGAGCACTGCTTTCACCGCCCGCAGGTACTCTTCTTCTGTATGGCGGGAGAAGCCGTACGTGAACGAGTTGCCATTCAAGCCGTCGCCGTGGGCGACCTCGATCAGATCGATCTTCGCTTCATCCAACTTCTTCGCGATCGCGACCATCTGTTCGACGGTGTACTGGTGCGCCAGCGCGTGCATGCCGTCGCGCAGCGTCGCGTCGTTGAGGATGAGCTTCTTCGCGCCCGGACGGCGGGCGGCGGGCGGCGTCTCTGACGTCATGGATCTCCTGCTAGCAGGTTGACGCGGTCCCGCAGCGGGGTGCCGAGCAACAGGCGGTTCTTCGGCGTGATGGCGGCGTCGATCAGCGCAGCGCGGGCGTCATAGCCGGCGTCCCGCAGCCGCTGCACGCGGTCGACGTCGACGGCCAGCGCCGGGTCGAGCCACGCCGAGAGACGGTGGTGCGGATCGACCACGTGACAGCACGGCAGCACGGCGACGATGGCGCCGGCGGCGGTCGCGCGCGCGAGCACGACGTCGGTGAGCCTGCCGCAGGCGTGCACCGAGACGAGGACGTCGTTGGCATCGACAGCGAAGTCGTCAACGTCGCCCTGCACGAGGCGCCAGCGCGGCAGGAGCGTCGGCCACGCCGCCGTCAGCGCCGCACGCAGCGCCCGCGCCGACGGCGGCAGGCGACGGTCGATGCCCACGCCCTGCGGCAGGCGCGGGTCGAGCAGCAACAGCAGCGCGCCGGTCAGGCCGTGCCCGCAGGCGAGGTCGACGACGCGACGGCGGGGCTGTCGCCGCAGCAGGCGGTGCACGCGCCGCGCGACCTCCCAGCTCTCGTACAGCTCCTTGCGCGGTAGCACGCCGGCGCCGCATACGACGCGACCGATCCGGGCGAACAGGCTGTCGCCGACGAAGCGAAGGGCGTCCTTGTCGGTCAGCCGCGACTTGCTGCCCGCTGCGAAGTTCATGGCGCGCCCTGCCCACCCTGCCCGCCACGCCGGCCCGGCAGGTCATCGTCGACGACGGCGAGGACCCCCTTGGTGGTGCCGCGTCGGGCGCGCAGCGCGCGCAAGCGGGCCTCGACCGGCGAGCGGGGGGCGAGGATCCCCTCGCGCGTGGCGCGCAGCAGCGGCGCCGGCACCCGTCCGGCGCCGACGATGCCCTGAACGAGCGCGTTGACGTCGGCGGCGGCGACGGCGACGGCGACGTCTTCGTCGGGCCCGCCGCGCAGGTCCAAGCGATCGGCATCGTCGACCATGACCTTCGCGGCGCGACGGCGGACGACGACGTTGGGCCCCAGGTCACACAGCCCGTAGCAGCCGCCGCGCCGCACATGCACGGTCGGCGACGACGCGCCGCCGGTGGGAAGGCAGGCGACAGCGTCGACGACCGCGGCAGCGAGCGCGCCGGCGCCGTTGGCGGCGCACACGCGGCCTTCGCAGACGAAGACGTCGACGGCTGGCGGCAAGGGCGACGACACACTGGGTGTTCTAGCAAGCTGCTGAAAAAGCCCTCAACTGGCTCTCGCAGCAGCTTGCTCGATCCATTTCTCGGTCTCTCTCGACGAAAGCGAGAAACACGCTCGCAGGGTGCTGAAGAACGCAAAGCGTTCTTCAGCACCCTGCGAGCGTGACCGGCGAGACAGAGCAGGACGGGCGCGCGACGACACAACCGGGGGCGGTGCAGAGTGATGCGCATGGCGCTCCTCGACCCCGAGCCCGCTGTCGTCACCCGCGCCGCCGCCGCGCTTCGCGCCTGCTTCGCCGCCCGCGCGCCGCTCTTCGTCACCGCCGGCGCCGGCATGGGCGTCGACTCGGGCCTGCCCGACTTTCGCGGACCCGAGGGGTTCTGGCGCGCCTATCCGGCCTACGCCCACCTGAAGCTGAAGTTCGAGGACCTGGCCAACCCGCGCTGGTTCGTCGACGACGCAACGCTGGCGTGGGGCTTCTATGGCCACCGGCGCAACCTCTACCGCGCCACAGCGCCCCACGACGGCTACGCGGTGCTGCGACGCTGGTGCATGCGCGCCGGCGCTCACGCTGCGTACACGTCCAACGTGGACGGTGCGCTCGTAAAGGCCGGCTTCGAGCCCGCCGTGATCGCGGAGGTGCACGGTGCCATCGACACGATGCAGTGCACGACCGGCATGCACGGCCTGTGGGCAGCGGGGCCCCAGGCCATCGACGTCGACGCGGTGACGGGTCGCGCGCGGCCCCCGTTTCCGACCTGCCCCCGCTGCGGCGCGCTCGCGCGGCCGAACATCCTGATGTTCGGTGACTACGGCTGGGACGACACCCGCACCGACGAGCAGCTCGGGCGGCTGAACGCGCTCCTTGCCGACGTCGACCGCGACGCTGCCGTCGTGGTCGTCGAGTGCGGCGCCGGCACGCACATCCCGACCGTGCGCGGGTTCTCGCACCAGCTGCTGCGGCGCTTTCCGCGGGCGACGCTGGTGCGCATCAACGTGCGCGAGGCGCAGAGCGACGAGCCGCGCCACGACGTGCGCGTCGTGTCCATCGCCGCCGGCGCGCGCGTTGCGCTGCTCGCCCTCGACGCCGCGCTCGCGACGGCGGGCTAGCGAGCCCGTCGTCAGCGCAGGCCGACATCGTCGCCGAAGGCGATGCCGTCGTAGTCGTCGCGCGCAAACGGCAGGTCGAGCACCGGTCGCCGCGGGCTGCCGTCGACGAGCAGGGCGACAGCGTCAGGCACCGAGAAGCGGGTGGGGTAGACGAGAGACTCGACCCACAGCTCGGCGCCGCAGCGCTCGTGCCCATCGCTCTCGCGCAGAGCGGCGAAGCGGTCACGGTCCTCGGGGCGCACGAGCGCGTCGAGCAGGCGCTGCACGCGGCCGGCCGGGAGCGGCGTCGGCGATGCGGCGAAGCGGTCGACGTCGCCCGCGGCGTCGGCGGCCGCGGTGACGGGGGCGTTGTCGCCGGTGCGCCACAGGCTCGTCTCGCCTGCTTCGGCGAAGGGGTCGACGAGGACCCCGCCGAGGCTGCTGCAGTAGTGCACGTGGGGAGCGACCCAGGGAAACGCGATCAGCGCGTCGAGCCCCGAGTAGGCCGACAGCGCGATGGGCTGGCCACGCGCGACGTCGTCGCCTACGGCG
>Ga0194129_10003594_pt1 | contig 21476 bp, 18 predicted proteins | sample TA2KigCa35mmetaG_FD_150862 | JGI IMG/M metagenome (GOLD analysis project Ga0194129, IMG submission 150862) | Freshwater microbial communities from Lake Tanganyika, Tanzania - TA2015038 Kigoma Deep Cast 35m | ecosystem: Environmental > Aquatic > Freshwater > Lake | place: Tanzania: Lake...
CGCTCGGTGCGCCCCACCTGCGGCGCCGCGAGCCCCACGCCGTCGGCGGCGCGCATGGTGTCGATCATATCGTCCGCCAACCACCGCAGTTCATCTGTCACCGCCGCCACGGGAGTCGTCACCTGGCGGAGGATGGGATGACCGAGGACGGTGAGCGGAAGGACAGCCATCAGGGCTGCGCCTCCGGGCTCCCACCGACCGACGCGATGCGGCCGCGTGTCACGACGAGCTTCGACTCCCCGCTCTTGATCGTGAGGTGGTCACCGAGGCCGGCCTTCTCGCCGAGCTCCTTGATGTGCACCACCTCGCCGACGATCCCGCCGGCGGTGAGGATCTGATCCCCCTTCTTGATGGCGAGGATCGCCGCCTCATGCGCCTTCCGCTGCTTCTGCTGCGGGCGAATCATGAGGAAGTAGAAGATCGCGAAGATCGCGCCGATCTGGAACAGGAAGGGCGCGAGCGCGGCGCCGCCACCGGTGGCCGGGGCGGTCGCCTGCAGGAAGAGCGTGGGGAGGGACATCGGTCGGGTGTGGTGAGGGGGACTGAAATATCAAATCTAACGTCCGACCCCCTCTGGACGGGCCCCGAAACGCCCCTCCCCACACCCCTTACCGGATCAACATCGCATCCCCGTACGAGTAGAACCGATACCGCTCCTGGACCGCCACCTCGTACGCGTGACGCATCAGGTCATACCCCGCTATCGCGGCGACGAGCATGAGCAGGGTGGAGCAGGGGAGATGGAAGTTGGTGACCAGATGGTCGGCCCCACGCACCTGATGCGGGGGGCGGATGAAGATCGCCGTCTCTCCCGTCGCCGTCCCGTAGCGCCCGTCAGCGCCGACCACCGTCTCCAGGGTGCGGAGCGCCGTCGTCCCCACCGCGCAGACCTTTCCTTCTGCCTCGCGCGTCGCGTTCAGCACCGCCGCCGTCCGCTCGGGGAACTCGTACCACTCGCTGTGCATCTCGTGCTGCGCGGGGTCGTCGACCTCGACCGGCTTGAAGGTCCCTGCCCCCACATGCAACAACACCTCGGCGCGACGCACCCCCTGCGACTCGAGCGTGGCCAAGAGCTGCGGGGTGAAGTGGAGCCCCGCCGTCGGCGCCGCCACCGATCCTTCCTGCTTGGCGAAGACGGTCTGATAGCGTTCCACATCGCTCGCCGAGTCGGCGCGCTCGATGTACGGGGGGAGTGGGACATGTCCGTGCACGGCGATCGCCGCCGCGGGATCCTCGACCAGGAGCCGCACGATCCGCGTCCCGCGCTCGGTCGCCTCCCCGATCTCGACGGTGAAGTCGGGAGCGATCGTGACGATCCGCCCGGGCTTCAGCTTGGCGCCGGGTTGCACCATCGCCTCCCAGCGCGTGGCATCGAGCGAGGCCCCCTCCACGGGGCGCAGCAACAACACCTCCGCCGGCGCCCCCGAGACGCGCGTCCCGAGCAGCCGCGCACGGAAGACGCGCGTGGTGTTGAGCACCAACGCATCGCCCGCGCGTAGATACTCGGGCAGATCACGGAAGATCCGATGGGTGATCGTCCCCGTCGCGCGATCCACCACCATCAACCGACTCGCATCGCGCTGCGCCTCCGGCGTCTGCGCGATCAGCTCAGTCGGGAGGGGGAAGTCGTAGTCGGAGGTGCGGGTCCCGTCTTGGCGGCGGGCCATCATCGGATCATCGAGTGTGCCGCGCGAACGAACACGCGTCGCGAACTCAGAAGAGCTCGGGCTGCGCCCCGCTCGCAGCGCTCGGCGGGGGATACCCCAGATGCCGATACGCCTGCGCCGTCGCCATCCGCCCGCGCGGCGTCCGCTGCAGGAAGCCATGCTGTACGAGGAAGGGCTCGTACACCTCCTCGAGCGTGTCGGCCTCCTCGCCCACCGCGGCGGCGATCGTCCCCACGCCGACGGGGCCCCCCTCGAACTTCTCGATGATCGCGCGCAGCAACCGCGTATCCATCTCGTCGAGCCCGAACTCGTCCACGTCGAGCATCGCGAGCGCCTCGCGCGCCACCGCCTTGGTGATATGTCCCCCCGCCTTCACCTCGGCGAAGTCGCGCACGCGCCGGAGCAACCGGTTCGCCACGCGCGGGGTCCCGCGTGCCCGTCGCGCTAACTCCTGCGCCCCCTCGGCGTCGATCGACGATCCCAGCACCGTAGAGGTGCGATGGATGATCTCCTCCACCTCGGCGGCCTCGTAGTAGTTGAGGCGCAGCTCGATCCCGAAGCGCGCGCGCAGCGGCGCGGTGAGCATCCCGAGTCGCGTCGTCGCCCCGATGAGCGTGAAGCGCTCGATCGGCATCGTGATCGTCTGCGCCTTCGGCCCCTCGGAGAGGCGGATATCGATCTTTGCATCCTCCATCGCGGGGTAGAGGAACTCGTCGATCACCGGCCGGAGCCGATGGATCTCATCGATGAAGAGGATGTCGCCGGTGCGGAGATTCGTGAGTGTGCCGACCAGATCACCCGGCTTCTCGAGCGCGGGCCCGGAGGTGGTGTGCAGGTTCACCCCGAGCTCACGCGCGATCAATTCGGCGAGCGTCGTCTTCCCGAGCCCTGGCGGGCCGAAGAGCAGGGTGTGATCGAGCGGTTCACGCCGCGCGAGCGCCGCATCGAGATAGATACGCAGCGCGTCCTTCACCTTCGCCTGCCCGATGAACTCCGCCAGCCGCTGCGGACGGAGTGAGAGCTCGACGACCGACTCGTCGGCGAGCGATTCCGGGGTGGTGATCTCGGGGCGGGACATGCGAGGAATCTACGAGGGAGCGGGGGGTTACCGCCCGAGGGCCGCCAGCGACCGCCGGATCAGCTCCGCCATCGACTCGTCCTTCGGCCCCTCCTCCAGCACCCGGCGCACCGCGCGCTCCGCATCCCCCTGCTGGTACCCGAGCGCGAGGAGCGCACGCACCGCATCGGAGCCCGGGCCCCCCACCGGCCCACCGCGCTCCGCGCTGCCCCCACCGGCGACCTCGCCCCCCTCGAGCTTGTCCCGCAGCTCGAGCACCAATCGCTCGGCGAGCTTCTTCCCCACGCGTGGGACCTGTGTGAGCGTCGCAAGATCCCCCTCGCGCACCGCGCGGATCAGCCGCGCCCCGGTCAACGTCGAGAGGAGATTCATCGCGAGCGCCGGCCCCACGCCGGTCGTCCCCATCAACCGCTGGAAGAGCCGACGCTCCTCCGCCGTCGCGAAGCCGTAGAGCGACCAGGCATCCTCGCGGATCACCTGCGCGATATGCAGCGCCACCTCGCCACCGGCACGCGGGAGCGTCTCCACCACGGAGAGCGGCACCAGCACCTCGTAGCCCACACCGCCTGAGGTCATCACCTCGATCCGGTCGAGTCCCTGCGCGACCAACGTCCCCTGGAGGCGCGAGATCATCGCCCCTTCCTCGCGCCGATCCCACTCGCCACGGGACGCGCGGCCAACGCACGCGCCAACGGCGCACGGAGCGCGCAGGTGAGCGCCGCCGCCACGCCGTCAGCGGCGTCGTTTGGTTCGGGTGCGCGGGTGAGACGGAGCAACTTGGTGAGCATGAACTGGACCTGGGTCTTGGTCGCGGCGCCGGTGCCGGCCACCGCCTTCTTGATATCCGCTGGAGGATACTCGTGAATCGGGATGCCCGCCTCTGCGCCCGCCAAGAGGATCACGCCGCGCGTATGGCCGAGCACGATCGTGGTCCGCACGTTCCGCGCATAGAACACCGCCTCCACCGCCATCACATCAGGACGGTGCCGCGTGAGCAACTCGCGCACCCCCTCGCTGATCTCACGCAACCGCTCGGGGAGCGGCGTCTCCGCCTTCGTGCGGATCACCCCGCACTCCACGAGGGTCGGACGCGGATCGGCGCGCACCACACCATACCCGGTGACGGCGGTGCCCGGATCGATGCCGAGGATCAGCACGGGCGCCGCCGTAGGAGAGGGCTCACCCCGCCGATAGCTCCGACACGTCCATGTCGAAGTTCGCATCGACCTTCTGCACGTCGTCCAGATCCTCGATCGCCTCGAGAAGCTTGATCAGCTGCTCCGCTGTCGCCCCTTCCACGCGCACCGTGTTCCTCGGGATCCACGAGAGCGTCGCGTCGGTCGCGATCAGTCCCAAGGCCTCGAGTCCCTGCTTCACCGCATGCAGGTCGGCGGGGGCCGTCGTCACCACGAAGTGGTCATCCTCGCGCGTGAGATCCTCGGCCCCCGCCTCGAGCACCGGCTCCATGATCGCGTCCTCGTCACGCCCGTTCGCGGCGATCATGATGAGTCCCTTGCGATCGAACATGAACGCAACCGAGTTGCTCGTCCCGAGGTTCCCCCCGCCGCGCGAGAGCTTGGCGCGGATCTCCGCCACCGTGCGCGTCGGGTTGTCGGTGAGCGCCTGGATCATCAGCGCGACGCCCCCTGGACCGTACGCCTCGTACAGCACCTCGACGTAGTCGACGCCCTCGAGCTCGCCCGTCCCCTTCTTGATGGCGCGCTCGATGTTCTCCTTGGGGCATGACTGCGCCTTGGCGTTCTCGATCGCGGTGCGGAGGCGCGGATTGCCATCAGGATCGCCGCCCCCCGCCTTGGCGGCGACGGTGATCTCGCGCAGCAGTTTCGTGAAGATCGCCCCACGCTTGGCGTCAGCCGCCGCCTTGTAGTGCTTGATCTGCTTCCATTTGCTATGACCGGCCATCGAACGCCCGAGGAGAGGAGGTGGGTCGTCCGGTCGTCAGCGCAACCGAACGGTCAGGCTGCCGCGGAATCCGGAGAGGCTCAGCTCGGTGCCATCGGTGGTGGAGAAGAGGGAACCGGTGCTGAGCCCGACCGAAGGATACACCGAGAAGGCCCCGAGTCCGAGCCGGGCCCGCACCCCGAGGTTCACCAGATTCCCCGCCTTGATCCCATCCACCTGCCAGAGACGGAGCTCCGCGGTGGGTTGCAGAAGGATCTCCCGCACCTCGATCGCGAGCGCCCGCTCCATCTGGCGCTCCACCGTCATCTCCCCGCTCACCACCGCGACCGTGGTCCCCGCGTCGGCCATCCGAAGCGCCATCGCTAGCGTCAGTGCCGACTTCCCACTCCCGATCGCACCGGCGAGCACCACCAGATCCCCGGCGCGCACCCCGCCCCCGAGCCAGCGATCCAAGCTGGGGAATCCGGTCACGAATGCATCGCGAGGCGTTGGCTGAGGCGCCGTTCCCTCCGCGGCGAGATCGATACGCCGCATGACCTGCGATATCGGGGAGATGTCGATGGGGCGCACAGAGTCTCGGCACCGACCAACTATAAAGGGGAGGGACGGCTGCCCAATCTTACCGGTCGCGCGGGGGCGCCAGCAAGGCGCTCGGGGCTGATTGGAGTGCCTCGATCAATCGGCTCACCTCGCGGCGCGCCCCCCGGTCGAGTGGGGTCGGTACCAGCTCCAGGAGCGCCAGCAGTGACTCGGCGGCTCCCTGCGGGCTTGGTGCCTCGGAGCTCGCGATACACCGAAGCACCGCCGTGCGCGTCTTCGCCGCCAAGGTCACCGAGGCGAGCCAACTCCGCGCCGCCTCCGCTCGGACCACCCGGGCGACCGAGGGAAGGGGCTGGTCCGGCGAGAGCCCCGACGCGAGCCGTGCGGCCATCAACACCCCGAGCAGGGTCTCGCGCTCTCCCCCGATTGGGGCGCGCGCCGCCGCAAGCAGCAGCGCCGGACAGGCGAACCCGGATCGCACCGGGGAGAAGGAGGGAAGGGCGGGCACCACCTCGCCAAAGTGCTGCAGGAGTGGGGCACGGCGGAAGGGGCGCGTATCTTTGGCGGATGCGCGTGTACCGGCGGCTCCTGCGGTTCCTGCGACCGCATGCGTGGCGGCTCGGCGGCAACGTCGTCCTCAACGTCCTGGCGGCCGCCCTCGACGGCGTCGCCTTCACCTTGCTGATCCCCTTCCTCAACACCCTCTTCGGGCTCGAGGCACGGATCGCCTCGGGGATGGGGTGGCTCACCGCACTCCAACAGGCCCTCATCGGCCCCTTCCTCGACCCGGCCGATCCCATGGGATCGCTCCGGGCCGTGATCCTCGTGATCCTCGGGATGGTGGCCCTCAAGAACCTCGCCCTCTGGGGTGGGGGCCAGTTCGGCGCCTCCCTGCAGGAATACATCACCCGCGACCTACGGCACGCGGTCTTCTCCCATCTGCAGCGCCTCCCCCTCACCTGGTTCAGCCGCACCCGCACGGGGCAGGTGATCGCGCGCGTCCTCACCGACACCGAGCAGACGAAGGCGGTCCTCGCCGAGGTCGCCACCCGGTCGATCCAGAACCTCGCGACGATCCTCGTCACCGTCGTGATCCTCTTCCGGATGTCGCCGCGCCTCACCCTCGTCGCACTCGTCATCGCCCCGGCGGTGATGGCGGTGCTCCAGCCGGTGCTGCGGAAGCTGCGGAAGGGGCATCGTCGCCTCCGCCAGGAGTACGGCGAGATGACGAGCGTGCTCCAAGAGGTCGTGAGCGGCATCCGTCTCGTGAAGTCGTTCCGCGGCGAGCCCTACGAGGATGCGCGCTTCCTCGGCGCCTCCGCGCACTACTCGCGCGGGATGACCCGCATGCAGCGCCTGGCCCTGCTGGCGGGTCCGCTCACCGAGGTGCTCGGGACGATCATCGCGCTCGGCGTCCTCTGGATCGGTGCGCGCGAGGTCTTGCAGACGCAGACCATGGATGGCGGGATCCTCATCACCTTCATGGTGCTGGTGATGCGCCTCCTGCAGCCGATCAAACAGCTCTCGCAGGCACCGACCACCGCACAGCAGTCACTCGCCGCGGCGGAGCGGTTGTTCGAGGTGCTCGATCAACGCACGGAGACCGCCACCGATCGTGGGACTCGCGCGCTCGACGGCGTGCGCGACGGCGTCGCGTTCGAGTCGGTCGATTTTTCCTATGGCGCCGAGCCGGTGTTGCACGACATCTCCTTCACCGCGCCGCGTGGCTCGGTCGTCGCGCTGGTGGGCGCGAGCGGGGCGGGGAAGAGCACCCTCGTCGATCTCATCCCCCGTTTCATCGAGCCCACCGCGGGGCGGATCACCATCGATGGCGTCGACACGCGCGAGCTCCGGTTGGAATCGCTCCGTGCCCTCACTGGGATCGTGAGTCAGGACATGGTGCTCTTTCACGACACGGTGCGCGCGAACATCGCGTATGGCGCCGAGTCGCGGTACACGCAGGCGCAGGTCGAGGCGGCGGCGCGCGCGGCGAATGCGCATGACTTCATCGTCGCCCTCCCGCAGGGGTACGACACGGTCTTGGGCGAGCGGGGCACGCGCCTCTCCGGTGGCCAGCGCCAGCGTCTCGCGATCGCGCGCGCGTTGCTCACCGATCCCCCGATCCTCATCCTCGACGAGGCTACCTCGGCGCTCGATACCGAGAGCGAGCGGCTTGTACAGGAGGCGATCGATCGACTCCTAGCGGGACGCACCGTCTTCGTGATCGCGCATCGCCTCTCCACCGTGGTGCATGCGGCGCAGATCCTCGTGATGGAGCAGGGACGGATCGTCGAGCGCGGGACGCACGCGGAGCTCTTGGCGCGCGGCGGCGCCTATGCGCGGCTCCACGCGATGCAGCAGCGCCCCACGGGGCGCGTCGACGCAGCGGACGATGTCGTCGGCTGAGCCGGCGGCCCGTCGCGCGCCGCCCACCTTCGCGCAACGGATCGAGTTCGGCGCGCTGCGCGGTGTGGCGGCGCTCCTCCGACCCTTCGGGTGGCGGATGGCCTCGCGCGTCGGTGCCGCGGTCGGTGGACTCGCCTGGTGGCCGCTGCGGATGCGCGCCGCGCGCGTGATGCGCACCCTGCACGCCTGCTTTCCCCAGATGAGTGAAGCGCAGGTCCGCGCCACCGCGCGCGCGAGCTATCGTGGGTTGGGGCGCACCTCATTCGAGTCGATCTACCTCTCCCGCGCCGGACGTGAGGAGGTCCTCACCGCCTTCGCTGGGGTGCACGGGGACGACGCGCTCGCCGCCGCCTATGCGCAGGGGCGCGGGGTGATCCTCGTCGGTGGGCATCTCGGGAACTGGGAGCTGAGTGCGGCCTACATCGCCGCGCGCGGGCACCCGGTCGATGGGATCGCGATGCATATGGCGAACCCTCTCTCCGACCGCTTCTTTCAGCGCACGCGCGAACGGTTGGGTGTTGGGGTGATCTTCGACGATCAGGCGGTGCGCGCCGTGCCGCGCGCCCTGCGGGCCGGTCGCGGCGTCGGTTTCCTCTCCGATCAGAGCGCGAAGGGGCTCGCGAGCACGATCATCCCCTTCTTCGGTCGCCCCGCGCGTACGCCGCGTGGCGCCGCCGTCTTCGCGCTCCGAGATGATCTTCCGATGATCTTCGTCGCCGCGCTCCGCCAGCCCGACGGGCGCTACCTGGCGCACTTCGAGTCGGTCCCGGTGGTACGCACCGGCGATCGCGATGCCGATGTGGAGGCCACCGTGGTCGCCTATACGCAGGTCTTGGAGCGCCTCGTCCGTGCGCACCCCGAGCAGTACTTCTGGCAGCATCGTCGATGGAAGGGACAACCGGCCGATACCCCGGCCCATCTCCGGGAGCCCTGAGATGACCACGGGCTACGACGTGCAGGCGCTTCGTGCGCGCGAATATCCCTGGGAGGCGCGGGGCGATGCCATCCATCTCGATCACGCGAGCATCGGGGTGATCCCGCAGCGTTCCCGCGACGCCCTCGCCGCGTACAACGACAAGCGCGCCGAGATGCACGCGATGCGTGCCGAGGACTTCTTCGCGCGACTCGATCATGCGCGGGCGCTTATCGCGCAGCTGATCGGTGCCTCCGCCGAGGAGATCGCCCTCACCACCAGCACGAGCTGGGGGATCAACCTCGCCGCCTACGCGCTGCCCGTCGGTCCAGGTGACGTCGTCTTGGGGAGCGACGGGGAGTTCCCGGGGAACGTCTTTCCCTGGATGGCGGCCGCCAAGGCACGCGGCTTCACCTATGAGCGCGTCCCGCTGATCGGCCGCACGGTGGATCAGGCCACGATCCTCCACCGCATCGCCACCGATCCCCGCGTCAAGGGGGTCGCGTTGAGCTGGGTGGCCTTCTGGTCTGGGGAGCGGATCGATATCGACGCCATCGGCACGGCCTGCCGCGCGCGAGGGATCTGGTTCGCCGTCGATGCCATCCAGGGGCTCGGCCCCCTCACCCTCGATTGCGCGCGCATCCCGGCCGACATCGTGTCGTTCGGAGCCCAGAAGTGGCTCTGCTCCCCTTGGGGTGCGGCCTTCGCCTACGTACGTCGTGGCTTGATCACGCAGCTCGAGCCTCCTGCGGCTGGGTGGCTCGCGCAGCCGAGCACGGCGGACTTCGGGCATCTGCTCGACTACGACCCCACCTGGCGCGCGGATGCGCAGCGCTTCGAGGTCGGCTCGCTTCCCATCCAGGACTTCGTCGGGATGAACGCCACCCTCGAGCTCTTCCTCGAGCTCGGGCCCTCGAACATCGAGCGCCACGTCGCCGCGCTCGTCGAGCGGCTCATCAGCGGGCTCAGCGCGCGTCCCGACCTCGACCTCTACACCCCCCGTGATCCCGCGCGTCGTGCCGGGATCGTCGCCGTGCGTACGTCGGACGTGGCCGCCGACTCGCAGCGCCTTCGTGCAGCGAACATCGTACACGCCGTGCGCGAGGGCGCCATTCGCCTCGCTCCGCACTTCCACAACACCGCGGATGACATCGACCGCGCCCTCGCACTCCTCGTATGACCGCTTCCCTCGACGCGCTCATCGCGCGCCGTCGCACCTTCGCGATCATCTCGCACCCCGACGCCGGCAAGACCACCCTCACCGAGAAGCTCCTCCTTTACGGGGGCGCCATCCATCAGGCCGGCGCGGTGAAGGCACGCAAGTCGCAGCGCCACGCCACCTCCGACTGGATGGCCCTCGAACAGGAGCGTGGGATCTCCGTCACCTCGTCCGTACTGCAGTTCGAGTACCTGGGCTATCAGGTGAACCTCCTCGACACCCCGGGTCACCAAGACTTCGGTGAGGACACCTATCGCACCCTCGTCGCCGCCGACAGCGCGGTGATGCTCCTCGACAATCGCAAGGGCGTGGAGGAACGCACGCGCCAGCTCTTCGACGTCTGCCGCCGACGTCGCATGCCGATCCTCACCGTCGTCAACAAGTGCGATCGCGTCGGCGAGGATCCGTTGAAGCTCGTGAGCGACCTCGAGGCGGAGCTCGGGATCACCGCCGTCGCCGCGCACTGGCCCATCCATATGAATACCGACGACCAAGGGACGATCTTCGTCGGGGTCTACGATCGCCGTCATCGCCGCGCGCATCTCTTCGAGCGCGGTACGCACCACGGTGCGCAGCGCGTTGAGACCGATGTCGTCGAGCTCGCTGGCCCCGACGATCCCGCACTCATCTCCGCGCTGGGCGGCGATGAATACGCCGAGCGCGCCGCGCACAACCTCGCGCAGGCGATCGAGCTCTTGGAACTCGCTGGCCACGAGTTCGACGCCGACGCGATCCTCGCCGGCGAGCAGACCCCCGTCTACTTCGCCTCCGCGATCACCAACTTCGGCGTCGAGCCGTTCCTGCAGGACTTCCTCCCGCTCGCGCCCGCCCCCGTCGCGCGCGAGAGCTCGGCGGGCCCCGTCGCCCCCGACCACCCCGCCTTCACCGGCTTCGTCTTCAAGGTGCAGGCGAACATGGACCCGCGACATCGCGATCGCATCGCCTTCGTGCGCGTCTGCTCGGGGCGCTACGTCGCCGGACTCGAGGTCACCCATGTCCGCACGGGGAAGCGCTTCAAACTGGCCCCGCCGCAACAGTTCCTCGGTCGCGAGCGGGCCTTCGCCGAGGAGGCGCTCCCCGGCGATGTGGTCGGCGTGCATGATCGTGGGTCACTTCGTATCGGGGACACCCTCGCGGCAGAGGAGGCCCCACGGACCCCCGAGGGCAAGCTCCCCGAGTACGTGGGGATCCCGCGCTTTGCGCCAGAACACTTCGCGCGCATCATCTCCAAGGATCCGCTACGTCGCAAAGCGCTCGATCAGGGGCTGCGCGAGCTCACCGAGGAGGGCGCGGCGCAGGTCTTCTTCGCCGAGTCGATGATGGGTCCCATCCCGATCGTCGGTGCGGTCGGCTTGCTCCAGTTCGACGTGATGGTGCATCGCTTGGAGCACGAATACGGCGCCCCCTGCACGCTGGAGAAGCTCCCCTTCCGGTATCCGCGGTGGGTGACCGGTCCCAACGCCGCGATCGAGCGGCTCGCCGAGGCACAGGATCTCCAGCTGCTGTATGATGCCAAGCAGCATCCCGTGATCCTCTTCCGCGATGAGTGGCGGCTCCGCTGGGCGCTGGAGCGTACGGAGACGACCGGGCTGACCTTCCACGAGGCGGCGCCCTGAGGCAGTAAGGGCTCGGATTCGACCCCACCCAGACGGGTGGGTGCAAGGGAACAATCCCCCTCGCGATTCCGTAGTTAACGAAGGAGCGACGTCCTGCGTAGGTATGGGTGCAGGACCTCGCTTCTTTCACTTTCCGACATCCGAGCTCGCTTGTGCGTTTGTTCCGATCGTTGCTTCGCTGGTCCCTCGCCCTGATCCTCGTCGCCGCCGGTGACCTCCGCGCCCAGGGGGGCGCCGATGTTATCCGTGGGCGCGTCACCAACCAGGGGGGCGAGGCCATCTCCGGTGCCATCATCACGGTCACCTCGGTGAGCGGCAACGTCAGCCGGCAGGCGCGCACCGCGCGCAACGGCTCCTACACCGTGATCTTCCAGGGAGGGGATGGTGACTACTTCGTTCTCGTCCAGTCGATCGGCTACACCCCGCGCCGCTTCCAGGTGAAGCGCGTGGCCGATGAGGAGATCCTCATCGCCGATGCCAAACTCTCCTACGCCGCGCAGAACCTCGACACCGTGCAGATCGCGGGCGAGCGCAATCGCGTGAACCGCAACTCCGGCACCGAGGATCTCTCCGGTACCGAGCGGGGCGTCTCCGCCTCCAATCTCTCGGCCGATCAGCAGGGCGACCTCGCCGCGATGGCCGCCTCAATCCCCGGCGTGCAGTTCCTCCCCGGCGCTGATGGCGATCCCTCCGGTTTCTCCGTCCTCGGCCTTACCTCCGATCAGAATTCGACCACGCTGAACGGGCTCAACACCGGGGCTTCGAATCTCCCCCGCGATGCCGGGATCTCGAGCTCCCTCGTCACCTCGCCCTACGATGTCTCGCGCGGCGGCTTCTCGGGGGGACAGTTCAACGTGCGGAGCCGCCCCGGCTCCAACTTCAAGGTGCGCTCCACGAGCCTCAACCTCGATGCGCCCGCCCTCCAGTGGACCGACCCCGCCGGTCGTGCGCTGAATCAGGAATTCTCCAACGCCTCCTTCGGCGGCGCGGTCAGCGGCCCGATCACCTTCGACAAGGCCTTCTACAACCTCGCCTACCAGGTCGGGCGTCGCGCCAACGATCTGCAGACGCTGCTCAACACGAGCCCCGTCGGATTGCAGGCCGCCGGCGTCGCGCCGGACTCGGTCGCGCGTCTCCTCTCGATCCTCTCCACGAACGGCATCCCCGCCACCGTCGCCGGGATCCCCAATCAGCGCGCCAACGATCAGCTCTCCGTCTTCGGCGCGCTCGACTGGGCCCCACCGGGCTCTCTCACCGGGCAGGCGCTGAACATCTCCTTCAATGGCAGCGTCTCCCAGCAGTCACCGGCGAGCGGGCTCACCACCGCCACACCGGCGAACTCCGGCGATCGCACCAACGCCAGTGGGGGCGTCCAGCTCCGCCACACGAACTTCTACGGGATCTTCCTCTCCGAGACGAACCTCGGACTCAATGGGTCGCGCAACGTGGCCGAGCCCTATCTCGTCCTCCCCAACGGCTCGGTCCTCATCAACTCCACCTTCGCCGACGGTACGAACGGGGTAAACGTCATCAATTTCGGTGGCAGTCCCTCGCTCAACAACACGCAGTCGTCGACGGGCTTCGCCTTCAACAACCAGCTCTCCTGGTTCAGTCTCGACAACAAGCACCGGCTCAAGATGACCACCGAGCTGCGGCGCGACGACTACACGGCTGAACAGACGCAGAACATGTTCGGCACCTTCCGCTACAACTCCCTCACGGAGTTCGAGACGGGGCGGCCCGCGTCATTCACGCGCCTCCTCGAGCCGCAGACCCTGAGCACGGGGCAGTGGGTCGCTGGTGCCTCCCTCGGCGATGCCTTCCGCATCAATCGCGACGTCCAGCTCCAGTACGGCGTGCGCGTCGACGCCAACCGCTTCAGCGATCTCCCGAACCGCAACGTTGTCGTCGAAGAGACCTTCGGTGTGCGCAACGATCGCGCCCCGAGCTTCGTCGGCGTCTCCCCACGCATCGGCTTCTCTTGGAGCTACGGCCAGGCCCCTCAGATCCCGGGCTTCGAGGGGGCGTTCCGCGGCCCGCGCGCGGTGGTCCGCGGTGGCGTCGGCGTCTTCCAGAACACCCCGCAGGTGCGCCTCACGCAGGGCGCGCTCAACAACACCGGGCTCGCCACCGGGATCCAGAATCTCTCGTGCGCCGGCGGTGCCGCCCCGATCCCCGATTGGGCCACCTTCGGGCTCGATCCCGCGAACATCCCCACCACCTGCGCCGATGGCTCGCTCGGGAGCGTCTTCTCCAACGCGCGCCCCAACGTCACCCTCTTCGCCGACGACTTCCGCCCGCAGCAGTCCATCCGCGGCAACATCCAGTGGAACGGTCCCGTCCTCGACAACCGCTTCACGGCGACCGCCGAGGTCACCTACTCGCGGAATCGCTTCCAGCAGAGCTTCGTCGACCTCAACTTCAACGCGACCGAGCGCTTCGCCAACGGCGCCGAAGGGAGCCGTCCCGTCTTCGTCGAGCCCACGAGCATCGTCCCGCTCAACGGCGCGATCGCCCCGGGGGCGAACCGCATCTCCTCGCAGTTCAATCGCGTCTCGCAGCAGCTCTCGGACCTCGAGGGGGAGAGCAAGCAGTTCACGCTCCGCCTCCAGCCAACGCGCTTCAGCACCGGGCTCACCTGGAGCGTCGCCTATGTCTTCTCGGATGTGCGAGACCAGGTGCGCGGCTTCCAGAACACCGCCGGCGACCCGCGCATCGTCGAGTGGGCCCAGGCGCAGTTCAACACGCCGCATCAGTTCAGCTATAACCTCGGCTACAACTTCTTTGATGCCGTACGCGTCAACTGGTTCGGGAGCTTCCGTGCGGGGAATCCCTTCACCCCGCTCGTCTCGGGTGACGTGAACGGCGACGGCTACTCCAACGATCGCGCCTTCATCTTCGATGAGGCCACGGCCTATGACCCCGCGGTCGGGAGCGCGATGCAGGCGCTGTTGGCGAGCACGAGCCCCGAGGCACGCCGCTGTCTCGAGGCGCAGGCCGGCCGGATCGCGGGGCGCAATAGCTGTCGCGGCCCCTGGATCCAGACCGCCAACCTGAGCCTCTCGATCAATCCGCTCAAGATCGGGCTCTCGCAGCGTGCCACGCTCTCGTTCAACGTGAGCAACCCACTCGGCGCCGCTGATCTCCTGCTCCACGGTGAGGATGGGATCAAGGGGTGGGGCCAGGCGCGGATCCCCGATCCCACGCTGCTCTATGTGCGCGGCTTCGATCCGGTCAATCAGCGCTTCAAGTACGATGTGAACCAGCGCTTCGGGAACGTGAGCCCGCAGCTCTCCGCCATCCGTGCGCCGGTCGCCCTCACCGTGCAGCTCCGCTTCGACTTGGGGCCGACGCGTGAGAAGCAGGTCCTCACGCAGACCTTGGATCGCGGCCGCTCGCTCGATGGGAACAAGGCCACCGAGGCCTCGCTCCGCGCGCAGTACGCGAATGCTGGGTTGCCGAATCCGATGGCGACCATCATCCGACAGGCCGATACGCTCAAGCTCACCGGGCCGCAGGCCGACAGTCTCGCGTCGATGAACCGTTGGTATCTCATCCGGTTGGATTCCATCTGGTCGCCGGTGATCAAGCGCTTCGCCGCGCTCCCAGAGACCTATGACCGCCAGACCGCCTTCGAGCAGTACACCAAGGCGCGGCAGGGCTCGGTCGATCTCCTCCTCCGACTTGAGCCGCGGATGAACGCCCTCCTCACCAAGGAACAGAAGCGGAAACTTCCGCCGTTCATCGCGGTATACCTCGATAAGCGCTACCTGAACTCAATCCGCAACGGGACCGCGGGGACCGGGTTCGGTCTCCCGGGTGGCTTCGATGTCGGGGCGATGGGCGGGGGGGGGATGCGCGGGATCGAGATTCGCCGATAATCATTCTTCAGCCATCCTTATGATCCGCCCGACTCTGTTGATCGCCCTTGCCCTCTCGGCCAGCTCCTTCGCCGTGGGAGCGCAAAGTGCCAAGCTCCCCGAGCTCCGTCCCCTCACCAAGGTCCTCTCTCGCTCGACGGAGGACCTCGGCTCCATCGCCGCCGCGGTCCCGCTTCCTGGCGGCCGCGTCCTCGTGAACGACATCCTGCAGCGGCGCGTCGTGATGTTCGACTCCTCGCTCACGCAGGTCACCGTCGTCGCCGACACCACCATGGCGACGGGGAATGCGTATGGCGCACGCGGCGGTGGCCTCATCGGCTTCCGCGGCGACTCCGCCCTCTTCATCGATCCCGTCTCCCTCTCGATGATGACGGTCAACGGCAAGGGCGAGCTCACCACCGTCCGCGCGGTGCCGCGCGCGCAGGAGGTCAATGCCTTCACCGGCGCCCAGGGGCGCCCGGGCTTCGACGACAAGGGTCGACTCGTCTATCGCGGCGTCCCGCGTCCGCGCTTCGGCGGTGCCAATGCGCGCCCCGCCGTCGGCAATTTCGTCATGCCCGAGATCCCCGATTCGGCGCCAATCGTCCGACTCAACATGAGCGCGCGCACTATCGACACCGCCTCGGCCGTCAAATTCAATCGCCCCGATGTGAAGGTCTCCCAGGGCAACGATGGGCGCATCAGCGTCCAGACGCGCACGAATCCCTTCCCGATGATCGATGAGTGGGCGCTGCTCAGCGATGGGACCATCGCCGTCATCCGTGGGTACGACTTCCATATCGAGCGCATCCACCCCGATGGCCGCGTGACCTCGTCGGGCAAGCTCCCCTTCGAGTGGCAGCGGCTCGATGAGGACACCAAGGCCTTCATCCTCGATAGTGCGCGCACCGCACTCGAGAAGCAGCGCGAGGAGGCCCAGCGACTCATCGCTACCAACGGCGCTGGCGCCTTCTTCTCCAGCGGTGGCGCTGAGATGATCATGGGTGGCGGGATGGGGGGCGGTATGGGGGGTGGGATGGGCGGCGGTGTGAGGATCGTGATGGGCGGAGGCCCCGACGGTGGCGGCGATGATCGTGATGGGCGGAGGCCCCGGCGGTGGCGGCGGCGGTCCGCCGCAGCGCGGCGGCCAGGGCGGTGGAGGTGGGCAGGGCGGGGGTGAGCGAGGCCGTGGTGGTCAGGGTGGTGGTCAGGGTGGAGGGCCCGGCGGTGCCGGTGGCTTCCAGCTCCCCGCCGTCCAGCTCGTCGATCCCGCCGACATCCCCGACTATCGCCCCCCGTTCACCCCGAGCGCCGCGATCGGTGACCTCGATGGCAACCTCTGGGTCCGCACGACCGCCGTCGCCGGTGACCTCGGCCCCATCTATTACGTGATCGACGCCAAGGACCAGATCATCGACCGCGTCCAGCTCCCCCCGGGGCGGATCCTCTCGGGCTTCGGGCCGGGCGGGACGCTCTACCTGGCCGTGCGCGATACGGCGGGGAAGACCTTCTTGGAGAGGGTCAGTCTGAAGTAAGGCAGGGGTCAGGTTTCAGGGACCAGAGCGGGGCGCCGGCGTTGCCGGCCGCCCCGCTTCTGACACCTGATATCTGGTCCCTTCTCCCTTTTCCGACCAAATCTGTCCCAATCCCTTGCATCCCCTGAAGCGCCACCGTACCATCCGTAGGTATCCCCTGAGAATCATTCTCAACTCGCCGTTTCGCCCACCCGGATGACCCTCCCCGTCGCCTCGAACGACCCCAGCTGCCACTGCCCCCTGCTCGACACCAAGCAGGGCAGCGAGTCGACCGTCGTCGCGATCGCCTGCGGCGATTCTGAGGCGTGCCGCCTCCGCGCGCTCGGCCTCTACGAGGGCGCCACCATCTCCGTCATCGGCAAGCGCCATTGTCTTTTGGTCGACGTGAGCGGTACCCGCCTCGCCTTGGGCAGCGATCTCGCCACCGGCATCACCGTCCAGCCGCGGGCCGCCACCGCCCCCTGACGTGAACGCACCGGCAGCGCCGGCGCGCCTCGGCCACGATCGGCCCCTGCGCGTCGCCATCATCGGCAATCCGAACACCGGCAAGACCACCCTCTTCAACGCGCTCACCGGACTTCGGCAGCGCGTCGGGAACTTCGCCGGCGTCACCGTCGAGCGTGTCGAGGGCGCTTTCACCCTCGGCGACGGCCGCCGTGTCACGATCCTCGATCTCCCCGGCTCGTATTCCCTCACCGTCGGCTCCCCCGACGAACAGATCGCCCTCGAAGTCCTGCTCAAGCGCGACGCCTCCCACTGGGATCCCGACGTCGTCCTCGTCGTCGTCGATGCGGTCCACCTCGATCGCAACCTCTTCCTCGCGAGTCAGGTCTGTGAGCTCGGCCTCCCCGTCGTCATCGCGCTCAATCAGATCGACGTCGCCGAGTCGCAGGGGATCACCATCGACATCCCCGAGCTGATCCACGAACGTCGCCAAGTCGCAGGGGATCACCATCGACATCCCCGAGCTGATCCACGAGCTCGGCGTCCCGGTGATCCCCACCGTCGCCTCGCGCGGCGAGGGACTCGCCCCCCTCCGCAATGCCCTCTTCACCGCGGCAGCGCTGCCGGCCCCCACGTCGCGCTTCGCGATCGACGCGAGTGCGGAGACCTCACTCGCACGGCATAAGTGGATCGGTGAGGTCGTCGAGCGCACCGTCACGCGGCGCGCCCGCTCCCTCGACACGCCGAGCGATCGGGTCGATGCCATCGCGTTGCATCGCGTCGGGGGGCCGCTCCTCTTCTTGGTGATCATGGCGCTCGTCTTCCAGGCGGTATTCAGCTGGGCGGCCCCGCTGCAGGATGCGATCGAATCACTGGTGCTCGCCATCGGACATCGTGTGGGTGAGGTCCTCCCCGAAGGGGACCTTCGCTCCCTCGTCGTCGACGGCGTCTTCGCCGGCGTCGGCTCGGTACTCGTCTTCCTCCCGCAGATCGCCATCCTCTTCGGCTTCATCGGGCTATTAGAGCAATCGGGCTATATGGCGCGCGCCGCCTTCCTGATGGACGGCCTCATGCGCCGCGTCGGGCTGCACGGCAAGAGTTTCATCCCGATGCTCTCGGGCTACGCCTGCGCCGTGCCGGGGATCATGGCGACGCGTACCATCGAGGATCCCAAGGATCGCCTCGCGACGATCCTGGTCGTCCCCCTCATGAGCTGTTCGGCGCGACTCCCGGTCTATACGCTCCTCATCGGGACCTTCATTCCCGCGCTCCCGCTCATCCCCGGGCTCGATCTCCAAGGCGCGACGATGCTCCTGATGTATCTCTTGGGGACCGTCACCGCGCTCGCGATCGCCGCGCTCTTCCGCAAGACGCTGCTGCGCGGCCCGGTGCGCCCGATGATCTTGGAGCTCCCGCCCTATCGCTGGCCTGCGCCCCAGTCGCTCCTGGTCTCCGTCTGGCAGCGCTGTCAGGTCTTCCTCCGCCGTGCCGGCACGGTGATCCTCTCGCTCAGCATCGTCCTCTGGGCCCTCGCCACCTATCCGCGCGCCCCAGCAGACGCCACGCGCACCGCGGAGCAACAGCAGGAGGCGCAGCTCGTGCACTCCGCCCTCGGGCGCTTCGGTAAGGCGATCGAACCGGCCGTCGCGCCACTCGGCTACGACTGGAAGATCGGCGTCTCGATCGTCGCGAGCTTCGCCGCGCGCGAGGTCTTCGTCTCCACGATGGGGACCATCTACGGGGTGGGCGGGGAGGATGACGCCGCGCTCGCTGATCGTCTGCGCACCGAGACGGATAGCTCTGGTGCTCCGGTCTACACCCCGCTCATCGCGGTGGGGCTGATGGTCTTCTACGTATACGCCCTGATGTGCATGAGCACGATCGCCGTCACCGTGCGCGAGGCGGGGGGCGGGCGCATCGGGTGGCGCTGGGCGACGATCCAGTTCGTCTACATGCTTGCGCTGGCGTATGCTGCGGCGTGGCTGGTGTTGGTGATCGGCCGCGCGCTGGGGTTCAGCTGATGCGCCTCGATACGGTGATCACGCTGGCGATCGTCGCCGTCGCCTTGGCCGCGGTGATCCGTCGGCTGATGACGCAGATGCGGGCCGCGCGCACCAAGCGCGCCGGTGGACCGGGGTGCGACAACTGCGGACACGGCTGACGTACGCACGGCCCTGAGGCCGCCCCGGCATCACCCCGCGACGAGCTCCGCGATCGCGATCTCCCGCGCCCCCTTCCGCACCAACACCCACCGTCCACGCACCGCCTCGCTCGCCGGCACCTCCTGCGCCTCGGCGCCGACCTTCGCGCCATTCACCGACACCGCGCCCTGCTGGATCAGCTTCCGCGCCGCGGTCTTGCTCAACCCGAATCCCTGCTCGAGGAGCGCCACGAGGTCGATCGTCCCATCAAGGGCCGACACCTGTACCGAGGGCATCTCCGCCGCGAGCATTGCGAAGACGTCATCGGACAGCGCGTGTGCGTCGGCCTTCTTGTCGAACACCGTCTGCGAGACCTGCGCCGCTGTCGCTGTGGCCGCGGCCCCATGAATCAACGTCGTCACCTCGGCGGCGAGCCGACGCTGGGCCATACGCAGATGCGGCGCCGCGGCATGCTCCGCCTCGATCCCCTCGATCGTCGCACGGTCCAAGAGCGTGAAGGTCCGTAGGAGCCGCCCGACATCAGCATCTTCGGTGTTGATCCAGAACTGGTAGAACTGGTACTGGCTCGTGCGCGCGGCATCGAGCCAGACCGCGCCCGCTTCCGTCTTCCCGAACTTCTTCCCCGCGGCATCGGTCAGCAGCGGGAAGGTCAGCCCATGCGCCTCGCCCCGCGCCGCCTTGCGGATCAGCTCCGTGCCGGCGGTGATGTTCCCCCACTGATCGCTCCCGCCCACCTGCAGCGTCACCCCATCGTGCTGGTAGAGATGCAGGAAGTCGTGCGCCTGCAGGAGCATGTAGGTGAACTCGGTGAAGGAGATCCCCGTCGCCATCCGCGACTGCACCGAGTCCTTCTGCAGCATCAGGTTCACGGTGAAGTGCTTCCCCGTGTCGCGCAGGAAGGGGATCAACCCCTGCGAGCCCAACCAACTCGCGTTGTCGCGGAAGTGGATCCGCGCCCCCGCACTCTCCCCCAGCGCCTGCGTCACCACGCGGCGGATCTGCCCCTCGATCGCCCGCGCGTTCGCGGCGATCTCCTCTGCGTCGCGGAGCGGGCGCTCCTCGCTCTTCCCGCTCGGGTCGCCGATCATCGCCGTCCCTCCGCCTATCAGCGCCACCCCCTCATGCCCCGCGCGCACCAGCCGCACGAGCCCGAGGATCGAGACGAGGTTCCCCACATGGAGTGAGTCGGCGGTCGGATCGAACCCGCAGTAGCCATGCACCCGCTCCTTGGCGAGCGCCGCCGCGCATCCCTCCGTCTGTTGGAAGAGCAATCCGCGCCACTCGAGCTCCTCGAGCAGCGCCAGCGATCCGGGCATCGGGGTCACGGCCATGCGGGGAAGCTACGTGCGTTGCCCCCCTCTCGGGAGCGCCCTACCTTCCCTCCATCGCGATGCGCCGCTTTCTCCTCATCCTCGCCCTGGGGTCCGCCGGGCTCGGCCTCCTCGGCGTGATCGTCGGTGGGGTCTACTGGACCTGGTTCCTCTGCGCGGACGATGCCTGTCCCTCTGTCGCACAGTTCGACGAGTTCCGCCCCGCCCAGCCCGCGCGTCTCTACACCGCCGATGGTCGCTTCCTGACCGAGGTCGGGCTCGAGCGCCGCTCCGTCGTCCCCCTCACGGCCATCCCGGCGCATGTGGTGCAAGCCTTCATTGCCACCGAGGATAAGCGTTTCTACCGCCATAGGGGGATCGACTACCCCCGCATCGTCGGCGCCGTCTGGGCCAACGTCAAGGCGCGCGGCTTCGCCGAAGGGTTCTCGACCATCACCATGCAGCTCGCGCGGAACATCTTCCCCGAGCGGCTCTCCCGAGAGAAGACCGTCCTCCGCAAGCTCCGCGAGGCGAAGGTCGCACGCGAGATCGAGCAGCGCTTCCCCAAGAAGCGCATCCTCGAGCTCTATCTCAATCAGATCGCCTTCGGCTCCGGTGCCTACGGCGTCGAGGCGGCGGCGCAGCGCTACTTCGGACGCTCGGTGAAGGAGCTCAATGTGGCCGAGGCGGCGATGCTGGCCGCGCTGCCGAAGGCCCCCTCGCGCTACAACCCACGTCGCTTCCCCGATCGGGCCATCCAGCGCCGCAACGCGGTGCTCGAGCTGATGCGCCGGCAGGACCTC
>Ga0194129_10003596_pt1 | contig 21464 bp, 16 predicted proteins | sample TA2KigCa35mmetaG_FD_150862 | JGI IMG/M metagenome (GOLD analysis project Ga0194129, IMG submission 150862) | Freshwater microbial communities from Lake Tanganyika, Tanzania - TA2015038 Kigoma Deep Cast 35m | ecosystem: Environmental > Aquatic > Freshwater > Lake | place: Tanzania: Lake...
GGAGAAGCCGACAGGAGAAGCCGACAGGAGAGGCGACGGCGCGCCAAGGTTGCCGTCGGGGCCCGGAATCTGGTCAAGTCCCCAAGCGGGGAGGTCAGTGGCCCGATGAGCGCGACGACGGCGGCGGCGGGTATCCCCAGGCGCGCGGCGGTCGTCGACGATGACCGGCTCGTGCGCCAGCTCGTGCGCGCGACGCTCGAGGCCCGGGGCTATCAGGTGCTCGAGGGCGAGAGCGGCGCGGCGGGTCTGCGCCTGGCGCGGGAGCCCCTCGACGTGCTGCTGCTCGACTTGAACATGCCCGATATCAACGGGCTCGCAGTGTGCCGGGCCATCCGCGGCTCGCCGGCGATGGCCGACGTGCCGATCATGTTCCTGACCGCGTCCCACGATGAGCGCACCGTGGTGTCGTGCCTGCAGGCCGGCGCCAACGACTACATCTCGAAGCCCTTCGCCGAGGCGATCCTGCAGGCGCGCGTCGACATGGTGGTGCGCGCCCACCGCGCCGAGCGCGGTCGTCGGCGCGCCCTCGAGGAGCTGTCGACGGCGTACGAGGCCCTGAAGGAGTCGCGCGCCGACGCCGCCTTGAACCACCGCCTGACCGGCCTTGGCGTGCTGGCGTCGGGCCTCGCCCACGAGATGAACAGCCCCCTCGGGGCGCTGTTGTCGTGTCTCGACTACGTCGTCGACGACCCGCCGGACCCCGAAGAGGCGAAGGTCGCGCTCCACGAGGCGCGGCAGTCGGCGGCGAAGATCGCCGAGCTGGTGAAGCGCATGAAGGCTATCGCCGGCACCGGCGAGCGCAGGCTCGCCTTCATCGACCTGAAGGCGCAGTGCGAGAGCATCAGCCGCGTCTTCACCGGCCAGCCGGTGCGCCTCGTCGTCAAGGGCGACAGCGTGGTGGTCGCTGCCGACGCCAGCGAGCTGCACCAGGCGCTCATGTCGCTGGTCGAGAACGCCGTGCAGGCGGCGCAGCACGCCTCTGCCGGCCGCGTCGATCTCGCCATCGGCACGGACGGCGACCGCGGCATCGTCACCGTCGACGACAACGGCCCCGGCATCGACGCCGCCGACCTGCCGTTCATCTTCGACCCGTTCTTCACGAAGAAGCGGCTATGGACGACGCCGGGCCTCGGCCTGTCCATCGCGCGCGCCGCCGCCCACCGCCACGGCGGCGACTTGCGCATCGAGGCCCACGGGCCCCTCGGCGGCGCGCGGGCGGTGTTCTCGATCCCGCTGCAGGCGACGTCGCGCCCCGGCTGAGCGGCGCGCGAGGTCACCGTCGGCCATCGGCGGGCCTCTTGTCTTCCTGCTGCGCACGGACACACCGCCGTCCGGGCGAACTGGCGCGCGTGCGGCGTCGACGCCGTCGCCGCAGCGGCTCGCAGCGGCCCGCGGCGCGCCGGCGCTGCTGGCGCGCCGATCGCTGCGCGCCCTGACGCTGCGTGCGGGGGGAATGCGATGGAGACACACGGGGTGGAGGCTGTGCGGGCTGGCGAAGCCGGCGTCGGCGCCGATGGCATCTGGAGCGTGGACGACGGCGAGATGGGCCAGGTCAGCGCCCGCATCATGTTTACCGCCGTCCTGTCCCGGAGCGCGTCGTGGCCGCCGCCCCGGTCCGTTCGGCCCACACCGTCCTCGTCGTCGGCGATGAGGCCGACATCGGCTTCGCCCTGTCGCTGTCCCTGACCCGCCACGGCTGGCAGGTGCGCACCGCCGCCGACGGCCGCCGGGGCTCGACCTGATCGACGCGTACGGGCTGCCCGACGTCATCGTGCTCGACATGAAGATGCCGGTGCTGGACGGCTGGCATTTCGCCCGCACCCTGCGGGCCCGCCACGCGCGCGTCCCGCCGCTCGTCGTGACGACCGCCGCCGTCGTGCCCGACCAGCGGGCCCGCGACGTCGGCGTCGTCGCCGTCGTGGAGAAGCCGTTCCTGCTCGAGGACGTGCAGGCGGCGCTCCGGCGGGCGCTGGCGTCGTCGCCCCGACAGCCGACTCCCCCCGCCGCCGCGCGTAGCGAGAGAGCCGCCGCCGCCGAGGACGACGAGAGGCGGCGGACGACGCCGATCACGACGCGGCCGCCGACGGGGCAGGGCCGAAGCTGACGCCGGAAGCGTCGACGACTACAACACCGCGGTCCCCTTGCCGCCCGTCGTCGCGTCGGGTCGTGGTGTCCGTCATGCGCGCGCTGCTTGGTCCGACGAACACCGGCAAGACCCACCTCGCGCTGCAGGAGCTGCTCGACCACGACGACGGCGTCATCGGGTTCCCGCTGCGCCTGCTGGCGCGCGAGGGCTACGATCGGCTGTGCGCGCTGGTCGGCGTCGAGCACGTCGCGCTGGTGACCGGCGAAGAGAAGATCGTGCCGACGGGGGCGCGCTACTTCGCCTGCACTGTCGAGGCGATGCCCGCACACCGACCCGACGAGCGCCCGTTTTCGTTCGTGGCCGTCGACGAGATCCAGCTGTGCGCCGACCGCGAGCGCGGCCACGTCTTCACCGAGCGCCTGCTGCACCGGCGGGGCACCGGCGACACGATGGTGCTCGGCGCCGACACCATCGCCCCGGTGCTGCGGCGGCTGGTGAAGGACGTCGTCATCGAGAGCCGGCCACGCCTGTCGACGCTGTCGTTCTCAGGCGAGGCGAAGCTGTCGCGGCTGCCGCGGCGCTCGGCGGTGGTGGCGTTCTCGGTGGCCGACGTCTACGCCATCGCCGAAGAGGTCCGGCACCACCACGGCGGCGCCGCCGTCGTCACCGGCGCGCTCAGCCCCGCTACGCGAAACGCGCAGGTGGCGCTGTTTCAGTCCGGCGAGGTCGACATCCTCGTCGCCACCGATGCCATCGGCATGGGCCTGAACCTCGACATCGACCACGTCGCCTTCGCCGCGGTGCGGAAGTTCGACGGCGAGGACGTGCGCGAGCTGGCCGAGCCCGAGCTGGCCCAGATCGCGGGCCGCGCCGGCCGCCACCTGAAGGACGGCACGTTTGGCACCACCCGCGGCGTCGCGCCGTTCGCCGCTGACGTCGTCGAACGCATCGAGCGCAGCCGCTTCCCGCCGCTGTCGTCGCTGTCGTGGCGCAACGCCGACCTCGACTTCGCGTCGCTGTCGGCGCTGCACGCGTCGCTGCGCCGGCCGCCGTCGTCGGCGGCGCTGCATTTCGGGCGGCCGGCCAGCGACCTGCTCGCCCTCGAGCGCTTGATGCACGAGCCGCTGGTGCGCGCGACGACGACGCACCCGCGACAGGTCGAGCGGTTCTTTCAGGCCTGCCAGATCCCCGACTTCGAAAAGACCGGCCCCGTCGAGCACGCCCACGTCGTGCTCGACGTCTGGCACATGCTCGGTGGCAAGCCCCATGTCGTCCACGACGACTGGCTCGCCCGTCGGGTGCGCGACGTCGACCACGACGACGGCGACGTCGACACGCTGGTGGCGCGGCTGTCGCGCGTGCGCACGCTCACCTACGTCGCCCACAAGCCCGGCTGGGTGCGCGACGCGGCCCACTGGCAGGGTGTCACCCGCGCCGTCGAGGACCGGCTGTCCGACGCGCTGCACGAGCGCCTGACCGCGCGCTTCGTCGACCGCCTCGCCCGCGTCGTCTACGGCGGCCGTCGCGACGAGGCGGGCGCTGGGCAGGCGCCCCGCGGCGACGCCGTCGTCGACGCCGCCGTCGACGAGGCCGGCGCCGTCGTCGTCGCCGGCCAGACCATCGGACGCATGGACGGCCTGCGCTTCGTGCCCGACGCCGAGAAGGGCGAGCGCGCCCGCCTGCAGACGGCGGCGGCGGCGCGCGGGCTGCAAGCGACGCTCAAGGCCCGCGTCGACGCGATCCTCGCCGCCCCCGACGACGCCTTCGTCGTCGACCCGCAGACGCTGGCGGTGCGCCTGGTCCACGACGGCGTCGCCTCTGGCGACGTCGGTCGGCTCGTGCGCGGGCAGTCGCGCCTGTGGCCGCGGGCCACCGCCGTGCTCGACCGCAGCGGCGGCGTGCTCGACGAGGCTAGCGTGCGCCAGCGGCTCGACGACAAGCTCACCGCGGCGGCGCGGGCGTGGGTACGCCGCGCCCTGCCGCGCGTCGTGGCCCTCGCCGAGGCCGACGCGCTGCCCGCCGGCGCGCGGGCGGTGGCCCACGCCCTGGTCGAGGGCCTCGGCATCGCGGCGCGCGCGCCCGTCGAGGCGCTGGCCGGGCGCGTCGACGAAGAGAGCCGGCGGGCGTTGAAGCGGCGCCACGGCGTGCGGCTCGGCTTCGTCGACGTCTTCACCGACGACGCGTTCAAGGGTCGGGCGCTCGCCTGCCGCGCGGCGCTCTTGTCGACCTGGCGACGGGGCAGCGAGCCGCACCTCGCGGTGCCGGCGCCGCCGCCGGCGGGAGCGTCGTCGTTCCTGCTCGGCGACCGCCCGCCCGGCTTCGTCACCGCGGTGGGCTTTCACGTGCTCGACACGTCCGAGGGGCCGCGGGCGTTCCGCGTCGACCTCGTCGACGACGTTGCCGCGCTGCTGCGGTCGCACCCGTCGGGCTTCTCGTCGCCGAGCGGCGCCTGCGAGCGGCTCGGCTGCTCCCACGACGCGCTGGCCGCCGTGCTCGGGCTCCTCGGCTACGTCAGCGACGAGCGGGAAGAGCCGCGCCGCTGGCGCCGCCGCCGCCGCCTCACGGCAGCAGGGTGATCTGGGGCATCGGGTCAAAGACGCGGCGCACGCAGATGTCCTGCGGCGCGCTGGTGGCGTCGGCGCAGTCGCTGGCCTCGAGCGCGAATTCGGACAACGTGTCGGCGTCGGTCGCGACGAGTTCGATCGAGTCGTGTCCTGCGGCTCTCCCGCTTGGCGCCTCGACCAGGAAGTCACAGGCTAGACCCCCGCCCCCTGCTCGCACCGTGCGGATGACGCCGACCTCGACGTCGTTGACGAGCGTACGGAGGCTCGCCCTCGTCTCTCCTTCGCGGAGGTCGTACAGCGTCACCCGCAGGCTCCAGCTTGCGTCGAGCGCATCGCGGCCAGCAGGCAACGGCAGCGCTCCGAAGAAGCGCGCCGCGACCCCGCTTCCGGGATTCACACGACACGAGGTCTTCGCGCGCAAGGCCATCGCCGCTTCAGCCGCCGCGGTGGCCAGACACCCCTCGTTCGCGACGTCGATCCCGGGGCGGAAGTAGCGCCAGCGGTGCAGGTCGTCGACCTGAGAGGCGTAGTCGACGAGTTCACGGGCATCGGTGGGCTCGACCGGTCCTTCACAAGCGCTGGGAAGCACGATGACGCCCGCGGTCGGGAGCGACTCCAGCCGCAGCAGCCCGCGCAGCGGCGACAGCTCGCTCGGCGGACCGAGCAGGTCGACGTCGAGGACCGACAGCACGGGCTCGCCGTCGACGGTCAGCCGCAGCGAGCCGCGCCCGCCGTCGGCGACCCCCGAGCAAGGCGGCCGCTTGAACGGCATCGACAGCCGCCCGTCGACGGCGACCGCGTCGGCGGACGTCACCACGAAGCCCTGCGTACAACCGTCGCCTTCACCCTCGCCCTCACCCTCGCCTGCACCGGGGCGCACGGTGACGACGACGACCTCGTCGACGCCCGAGACCTGCCCACAGCCGGCGGCGCAGGCGTCGGTGAGCTCGGGGCAGCCGAGCCCCATCGCTGCCGCGCCGGCGAGGAGCCTCTTCTTCCTTGCCGTGTCGAGCACCCAGCCAGACAGCGCGGCGCGGACCCGGTCGGCGCTGCCGGTACGGACGTCGGCGGCGGGCTCGTCGACCAGCAACAGCGCGCCCGGCGGCGGCGGCGCGGTCCTCGTCGCGGCGGACGGCGCCGGCGGCGGAGTTCGCCGAGGCGCTGCGCCAGTGGGGGCGCGCGCGGGCACGCCGGCGCCGCCGCCGGCCTGCGCCGATTGATGCGCCAGCTGTTCGGCGCGCCGCGTGACGTCTGGGAGTCGACGGGCTTCTCGGCCCCGATCACCGTGACCCAGTCGCCCCTGCGCGTCGCCGATACCACCAGCGCTGCCGCCGAGCGCCTCGTCGACCCCGACGTCGTGACCGCCGCGCCCGCCGCCGGCGACGCGGAGCGGGGCCCCGTCTCCGCCGGCGGCAGCGGACCTGCCCTCGCCGCGCCGGCGGCGGAACCACGGTCCGAGGCGACGTCGGCCACCGAGATCGTGCGCCCGTTGCCGCCGCGCCCGCCGTCGCCGCGCCGCGCTGGTCGGGGCCGTCGTCGTCGTCGGGGCCGTCGTCGCCGTCGTCGTCGCCGGGGCGCTGCTCGCCGGCCGGTCGTCGTTGCCGTCGTCGCTGCCGTCGCCGCCTTCGTCGTCGTCGACGGACTCCGTCGCTGTCGTCACCGCGCCCATCCTGGCGCCGCCGGCGTCGCCGACGCCGTTGTTGCCACCGCCCGCCGACGCCGGGGACGCTGGCGTCGCATCGGCGCTGCCTGCGTCGCCACCGCCGTCGTCGCCTTGCCCGTCGTCGTCGCCGCCGCTCCGCCCCCGGCCGCGGGCGGTCGACGCGAACGCGCTGGCGTTGGCGCGGTTGAACGCGGTGGACGACGCCACGCCGCTGGAGCAGCTGAAGGCCGTGCGCGCCGAGTGCGGCGCCTGCGCCTGCGCCGGGGTGGTGTTGACCGACGAGTTGACGCCAGCGCACATCCGGCAGTGCTGGTCGGACTGCAAGAGACGGAGCGCACGCGCTCGCGCTGAACGACCGACGAGAGAGCCCGCGCTCGACGGGGCTACTGGCAGACGCCGAGGGACGGATCCCCCGTGACGCCGTTGCAGGCGCCGCCGCTGCACGCGGGGGCGCCGCCGCTGACGGCGCACCAGCGCAGGCACACGCTGGTGTTCGTGTTGAGCGGCGCGCAGGTCAGGCCGTCGGCGCAGGGGTTGGCGCTGTCGCAGGTCAGGCCCTCCCCGATCGCCCCGGTGGGCGTGCACACCGCGCGGCTGCTCACCGTCTCGTCCGCCGGGGTCGCGCAGCTCTCGTCGTCGCGGCAGGGACAGTCGTCGCCGCCGTCGGAGCAGCGCAGCGGCGCGCACTGCGGGCTGCACAGGCCGCTCCGGCCACCGTTGAAGGCCTCCTCGATGCACAGACCGCCAGCTCCGCCGACGACGCAGTCGGAGTCGCCGGCGCACACGCCCTGCTGGCAGTAGGGCGCTTCGACGCCGTCGTCCTCAAAGCAGCGCGTGTCGCTGGCGCAGCGCGGGAGCGTGTCCTTGCAACGGGCGCGGCAGCGCAGGCCGCTGTCGTCATCGTCGAGCAGCGCGCAGTTCATCCGGTGCACCGGATCCTCGCAGCGCGTGGCCCAGGCGTCGGCGCAGACAGCGTCGTCGGCGCACTCGGCGCTGGCCCGGCACGGCTCACCCACCTGCCTGAAGCCCGCCTTCACGCAGCGCTCGACGCCGTCATCGGCGGAGACGCACGTGTAGCCATCGAGGCAGCGCGGCGCGCCGTTGTCGGGGCCGCAGGCCAGGTTCTCTTCGTCGGAGTTGAGCGCGTAGATCACGCTGCAGGCCGGCAGCGCCGCGCCAAGGGTGACGACAGCGAGGGCGCGCACGAGCGCGCCCGCCGCCCGCACCCACGAGTACGACGACGCGCACGACGACGCGCACCAGGCAGGAGACAAGGACGACGATGACGACATGGCTCACGTCCCCGGCTCGATGACGTCCTGCAGCGCCGCCTGCTCGGCGTAGCCGTTCACGAGCATGACGGCGCCGGCGGTGACCATGGCGGCGCCGACGACGTAGCCGGCGTCGGCGCCGACGGCGGTGAACAGCCAGGCGCTCTTGATCTCGGACACGTCGGCGTCGGTCTGCGCGCGGGAACGGAACGCCTCCTGCTGGTTCATCGTGGTGATGCCAAGGCCGATGCCGGCGCCGATGGGCAGCGCGGCGAGGCCCGTCACGACCCAGCCGGCGATCACGAGCCCCGGCGTCTCGACCCGCTCGATGTCGCCGGGCAGGCGCGAGCGCGCGCCGCCTTCGCCGTCCAGGGAGCCCACCGCGGCGGCGGCGGCGCCGCCGCCGCCGCCGTCGTCAGGGCGCGACTCGAGCACGAAGCGCTGCCGCAGGAACGACGTCGCGTCGCGGGCGAAGAACTCGTCGTCGACGCTGATGCTCTTCTGCCCGCGGCCGAGCACGCGGCCGCTGACGCCGTCGATGAGCAGCCCGCGCAAAGCGGCCACCGGACCGTCGGCCTGCACGAGCACCAGCATCATGCGGTCGCTCTTGACGAACCGTGCCAGCTCGACGGCGTTGGCTGGCGCGTCGGGGTTGCGCGCCAGCCGCCCCACCAGCTCGTCGAGGCGGGCGAAGCCGGTCGTGGGCTTCAAGGACGACTGCACGGTGGCCTCGGCGCCCTTCTTGACGTCGACGGCGCCACCCCACGCGCGATAGCCCTCGCGGTAGACGCGCACGAGGTGGCGGCCCGCCGGCACGTCCAGCGTCAGCGGCGCCGCGCCGCGCAGCACGCCGTCGACCCAGACCTCGGCGGCGCCCGACGTCGCATACACCGTCAGCTGGCCCATCGGTGGCCGCTTCCAGGCGCGGGCGACGTCGTCGAAGGCGCGCTTCACCCGCGGCGCGACATCGGCAGCGACGCGGAAGCCCGGATCGAGGGCCAGCGCCCGCTCCCACGCTGCCTTCGCCGACGACGACTCGCCGGACAGCGTGAACGTGATCGCCTGCTTGTCGTAGGCGTCGACGACCTCGGCGATGTCGGTGATCCCCGCCGCGCCCTGCTCGAACCCCACCAGCGCCGCGGCGTAGGCGTCGGCGGCCACCAGCAGGTCGACCATCGACAGCGCCAGGTCGGCCTTGTCCTTTTGTCGGCGGGCCTCGGTCAGCCGCGCCGCCGCCGGCGGGGCGTCGACCTCGTCGAGCAGCGCCTCGAGGTCGATGACGCGGAAGCCGTCGGCGGCGGTGAAGGCGTCGCGGATCGCGGGCGCCACCAGCGCCGCCGCGCGGGCCGCGCCGCTGTCGAGGGGCGCCGCGAAGGTCACCGTGACGAGCCCGTCGCCCGCCCAGGCGGCGCCCGCCCACGATGACAACATCGCCGCCAGAATGAGGCAGGCCACCGAAGAGCCCGACGAGCCATGCGCAGCGAAGACCACCCCGGCACCGTAGCACGAGCCAGCGCGCCGCCCGGTGCCCGGATGTTCAGCCCGTCGGCGCCGGGGCTGCTGCACCGGTGCTCGCCGCGGGGCAGCCCCCGGCGACGCCGTCGCCGTCCCCGAAGGCTCCGCGGGTGAACACGTCCTCGCCCGTGCGGAACGCTTCGCCGACGTCCACGTAGACCGCGCCGTCGCCGGGGTAGACGCAGCTGGCGGTCGCCTCGGTGTTCCACTCGGCGTCGGCGTCGCGCGACCAGCGCTCGTCCACGGCGAAGCGCACGAAGGCCTTGCCGGTGCCGTAGATGATGGGTGCGGCGCCGAGCACGCGGATGCGCAGCTCGGCGGGCGGCGGTGGCGAGCGCGAGTAGCGGCTGCGCTTGCCCTCGCGCGCCATCTGCGGCGCGACCACGCTGGCTGCACCAGCTTCTTCAAGCCCGACGGCACCAGCGCCAGCAGCACGACGACGCCGGTGATCCGCCCAAGCACGCGGTGCGCCCGCGGCGCCGCCCGGAGCAGGCGCCGCGACGACAGCAGCAGGCACCCCGGCAACGTCGACAGCGCGGCGACGATGTGCACCGCCAGCGACAGCCGCCACCACGACGCCCGACCGACGCGGCCCTGCTCGCGCACGAACGGATGCACTGCCCCCTGCTGCACGTCCTCGACGCACGCCGCCGCGACCCACGCGAGCCCCCCCAGAAGCGCGAGCACGAACACGACCTTCGCCGCACGCGAGCGCAGCTGCCGCCACCGACCGTCCTCGATCCGCGCGGGGACCGACGAGACCGGGGACAGCGCGGCAGGGCGCGTGGGGTCGAGCATCGGGTCCACCGACACCAGCGCGCGCGTGCGGTCCCCGCTTCACGATCCGACCCCCAAGCCACGTGGCCGCTGTCACGTCCGCCCCGGCGCGCTATGCCCCATCCCTATGATCCGCGCCGCGGCCGCCTTCGCGCTCGCCGTCCTCGTCGCCACGAGCGCCGCCCACGCGCGCCTGCGCCCCGCGACGGCGCCCGCGACCGCGCGCCCCGTCGTCGTCGCCCCGCCCGCGCCGCCGCCGCCGCCGCCGCTGCCGCGGCCCACCGAGGCCGACCTCGCCGCGTTCCGCAACGTCGTCGAAGACGCCGACGTGCTGCGCATCCCGCCGTGCCGGCGCGCCGGGCGCGCCACCACCGACTGCCGCGACCCGATGAGCTATCTGACGTCGAACGAGCGCCTGCAGCGGGTGTGGCGGCCGTTCGTCGAGAACCGCGGGGGTGCGTTCGTCGGCGTCGGCGCCGACCAAGCCTACGCGTTCGTCGCCGCGGCGCGGAGTGAGTGGGTGTGGCTGATCGACTACGACCCCCAGGTGGTGCGTCTGCATCATCTGGTGCAGGCGCTGGTGCGCGAGGCCGAGACCCCCGACGCGTTCGTCGCCTTCTTCGCCCGCGGCCAGGAGGCGCTGACGCGGGCGCGCCTCGCGCGCCTGCTCGCCGACCGCACCGACGGCGTCGACATCGTCGTGCTGTTCTCGCTCGCCCGCGTGAAGCTGCACGCGCACTACCGCCGCCAGCTCATCGACGACGGCGACTTCGGCTGGCTGAACGATGCAGAGCGCTACCGCTTCGTGCGCACGCTGGTGCAGCAGGGCCGCGTCCACGCCGTCGCCGGCAACCTCCTGACCGACAAGGCGCTGCCGTCCATCGGCGCGGCGGCGCGCGCGCTCAGCGTGCCGGTGCGGGTCTACTACCCGTCCAACGCCGAGGAGATGTGGCGGTTCACGCCGCAGTACCGCGTCAACGTTCTCGGGCTGCCGTTTGACGAACACTCGGTGGTGCTGCGCACGTTGTTCAACAAGCGCCGCCCGTGGGACGACGTCGGCGCCTACTGGCACTACGTCGTGCACAAGGGCACCGACGCGCAGCGCATGCTCGGCGACGAGCGCTGGCTGTCTTCGCGGGCCCTGATGGCCGAGCGCCACCCGACCCCCGAGCCCGTGCTCAGCGCGCTGGGCTTCTCGCCGTCGCCGTCGCTCTCCGCCGGCGCGCCACTGGCGGGGCGCTGACCGTGCGGGCGGGCGCGCTGTGCTGCCTCGGGCTCGCCGCCGTCGTCGCGCTGTCCGCGGCGGGTGCGACGGCGGCGCCCGCCGGACGACCCGTGACCCCGCCGCTGCCCCGCCGCTGCCGGCTCGTCCGGGACGTCCGCGCGTTCGTCGAGCGCGAGATCGTGGTGCTGCCCGCTGGCACAATGCTGGCGCCGCGGCCGTGGAACTCGCGCTTCGCCCACGCCCGTGTTGACGGCCGCGACCACGTGATCGCCCGCAGCTACGTCACCGCCGCCTGCGTCGTCGACGAGCCGTCGCCGTCGCCGTCGCTCGCGACGGAGACGGCGTCCGCGTCGTCGCCGTCGCCCGCGTCGTCGCCGTCGCCCGAGTCGTCGCCGTCGCCGTCGCCCGCGTCGTCGCCGTCGCCGGCCGTCGGTCCGCCCTGCCGTCCCGCCGCCGCGCGGCACCTCGTCCGCGTGCGGGCGCTGGCGGCGACCGGCGCGTCGTCGCCCGATACGCTGGAGTCGGCGGCGGCCGCCGCCCGCGTCATCGACCCGCTGTGCGTCGAGGCCCACGCCTGGCTCGCGCTCGTGGCGCAGCGGCGCGGCGACGTCGCCGGCGCCGCCCGCCGCTGGGACGACCTGTGGGACGCCTGGGCCGACGACGCCACGGCGCCGCGCGCCGCGCGGGCGGTGGCTCTGGCGGCGGTGCTGCGGGGGCGGGTCGACACCCTGCGCGCGCCGTCGTCGTCGGCGTCGCCGTCGTCGGCGTCGCCGCCGTCGCCGGTCGAGGAGGAGCCCGCGGGCCCGTCCTTGTCGGTGGCGGCGGTGGGCGACGTGCACCTCGGCCGCGGCTGGCCCGCCGCGCGCGCCGCCTTGATCCCCGACGACGGCGCCGGCTTCTTCGCCGCCGTCGCCGCGCCGCTGCGGGCGGCGTCGCTGGCGGTGGGCAACCTCGAGACGGCCCTCGCCGACGACGGCGACAGCTACAAGTGCAGCGCCGCGGCGACGGCGGCGGGCGTGTGCTTCAGCTTCCGTGCGCCCACGGCGCTGGCGCCGCGCCTCGCCGAGGCCGGCTTCGACGCCCTCGGCCTCGCCAACAACCACGCCGCGGACTTCGGCATGGACGGCCTCGTCGCCACCGAGCGCGCCCTCGCCGCGAGCGGCGTCGCCCCCGTCGGCGTCGGCGGCCGCAGCCACACCGTTGTCGTCGATGGCGTGCGCGTCGCCTTGGCCGCCTTCAGCTCTGGCGAGATGGACGTCGGCGTGCTCGACCTCGACGCCGCGCGGCGCGAGGTGGACCGGCTGGCCGCCGTCCACGACGTCGTCGTCGTGCTGTTCCACGCCGGCGCCGAGGGCCCGGCCCACGCCCGCGTGCCGCGCGCGCCCGAGCGCTTCCTGGGCGAGGACCGCGGCGACGTCGTCGCCTTCGCCCACGCCGTCGTCGATGCCGGCGCCGACCTCGTCTTCGGCTCGGGGCCCCACGTGCTGCGCGGCGTCGAGCGCTACCGCGGGCGCCTGATCGCGTACTCGCTGGGCAATTTCTCGTCGTGGCGCACGTTCCCGACCAGTGGCGTGCAGGCGCAGGCGGGCGTGCTGACCGTGCAGATGGCGAAGAACGGCGTGGCGCTGGCTGCGACGTTCACGCCGACGACGATGACCCCCGCCGGCCAGCCCCGGAGCGACCCCGGGGGCCCGGCGTTGACTACCCTGCGGCGCCTGTCCGCCGCCGACTTCGGCGACGCGCTGCTCGACGAGCACGGGCGGTGGAGCCGCGGCCCCCCCCCGCGCCCCGCGCCCTCGACGAACGTCCGCCGCGGCGAACGCATCGTCACCGACGCCGTCGCGCCCGCGGTCGCCGGCGCCGCCGCCGACCGGGCTACCCTCGGGCCATGAACGACGTCGTCGGCCTTGCTGGTCGCGCCGCCGCTGGCCGTGGGCCCGGGCTGCGCCGCGCCGCCCCCATCGCGCTGCTCGCGGCCATCCTCGCCTGAGCGCCCGACCCGGCGGCACCGCGCCGCGACGAGGACGACGACCGCGCCGCGCCCGCGCGCTGCTTCTGCGGCCAGCGCCGACCCGCCGAGCCCGTCGGCCAAGGTGAGGGCGAAACGCTGACGGCGCTGTTGGGGCTGCTCGCTGTCGACGAGGACACCCCGGGTGTCCTCGATCGGCTCGTCCGCGGCGTCGACGGCAGCCCCGTCGACTGGCAGGCGACCTCGGACCTCGACGCGGTGATGGTCATCGACGGCGACACCCTCGTCTACGTGCCGCCCGCCGGCCTCTCCGGCCTCGACACGGTGACGGTGAAGCCGCGGCAGGGCGGCGTCGCTGGGCAGCCCGCCACCCTCACCGTCGCGATTCGCCCGGTCAACGATCCGCCCACGCTGACCCTCGCCCCCTCACCACCGACGAGCACATCGACCTGGTCGACCCCGTCGCCGTCGTCGTCCTCGCCGCCACCGCCGGGCCGAACGAGCCCGGCAGCCCGCACTTCGACGTCGCCGTCGAAGACACCGACGACGACCTCTTGGAGGCGCTGACCCGCAGCGGCGACTGCCTCACGGTCCGCCTGCTGCCGACGCCCCACGGCGTCGCCACCGTCACCGCCACCGACCCCGAGGGCCTGCGCACCACGGCCACGACGACGCTGACCGTGCGCCCCGTCAACGACGCCCCCGTGTGGCTCGACCCCGGTCCGCTTCGCACCCCGCGCGGCATCCCCGTCGTTCCCGCTCAGCGTGGCCGACGTCGATGGCGGCGCGGTGAGCATCGTCGTGCTGCCCTCGACCCCGCCTTCGCCAGCGCCAGCGTCATCGCCCAGGCGCTGCTCATCGCGCCGGTAGGTCTGGCCAGCGGACGCGCCGCCGTGGGCCTGCGTCTCACCGACGCTGCCGGCGCCACCACCGCCGCCGCCGTCGACGTCGGCGCGCTGCCGCCGCAGCCGAGCTGCTTCCACTATCGGGCCCAGCAGCGCGCGGTGCGCGCCGGCAGCGGCGACGGGCTCTCCCCCCCTCGCGCAGGGCAGCGCGGTCTATGACGCGTGGTGCGACATGGGCCGCGACGGCGGCGGCTGGACCCCAGCGCTGAAGGTCGACAGTGGCGGCGACGGCTTCAACCACGGCGACGTCGTCTGGGAGAACGGCGGACCGGCGCGGCGAGCACCGGCGACGACAACCCGCGGGACGCGTCGGCCACCCCGCAGCTGCGCGTCGACGACGATCTCAAGCTGCGATCGTTCCTGCACGCGCCGGTGGCCGAGCGGCGCGTAGGCTTCGCGCCGCGCACGCGCGGCGCGTTGGCGTTCGTCTTCGTCGAGCCCGACGTCGCGCTGCCATCGCCGGCGGCGAGCGCGGCGGCGCTGTTCTCCGGGCCCACGCAGCCGTTCTCGCCCCGCGGGCGCGACGATTGGCTCGCCGTCGACCCCGCGTTCTCGCTGTCGCCCAACTGCGACCGCGGCGGCGTCAACGTCACCGACGTCAACGACAACGGCGCCGTCGGCAGCGTCGGCGACGGCTTCGTCACCCGCGTGCGCCTGGGCATCCTTGCCAACAACAACACGAGCTGCCCGAGCACCGACTCGTTCGTCGGCATCGGCGGCAGCAACCCGGTCGCCCCCGCCGGCGCGCTGTCCACGACGTCGGCGTTCCCTCGCTACGCCGCGCTGCTCGTGCGGTCTGCCGACCGGCGCGACGTGCGCGCCGCCGACGGCGCCGAGTTCGCGGACTGCGCGGCGGTGCTCGCCGCCGGCCATGTGGACGAGGACGCCGTCGACCGCGTCGCCGGCGTCGACCGACGCTGCCCTATCCGACAGGGGTCTGACCGGGTCCGGCGAGGTCTCCCGGTCCGCGTCGGTGGTTTGTGTTCGCCGCCCCTTGCTCCTATCGTGCCCACCGTCGACGGCGCAGGCGCCGGGACGTTCACGAGGCAACGGGGTTGAGGGCGGATGGACGGGTCGGTCGACTTGCAGCAGCCGCGCATCCACCGCTGGTCGGGCGTCGGTCTCGTCGTCGCCAACATGGTGGGCGCCGGCGTGCTGCTCAGCGCGGGCTTCATGGCCCAGCGCATGGGGCCCACGGCCATCCTGCTGGCGTGGGTCTTCGGCCTCGTCGTCGCGCTCCTGGGCGCGCGGGCCTACGGCGCCATCGCCGCCGTCAGCGGTCGCAGCGGCGGCGAGTACCGCTACCTGTCGGACTACCTGCACCCGTCGCTGGGCTCCTTGGCCGGGTGGGGCTCGCTGTGGATGGGGTTCTCGGCGCCCATCGCCGTGGACGCGATTGCGGTCGGCGCGTTCTTCGCGACGTTGGTGCCCGGCGTCGATCCGCGCGTCACCGGCTCGGTGGTGATCGCCGTGCTGACGCTGACCCACGCGCTGCACGCGCCAACGTCGACATGGACGCAGAACGCGCTGGTGGTGGTCAAGGCCGCGCTGCTGCTCGGCTTCGTCGCGTTCGGCCTCGGCTGGGGCGCGCACGCGTGGCCGACGTGGACGCCGCCCGAGGCCGAGGCGGGCCTGCCGGTGCAGGTGTTCTTCGAGCAGCAGTACTGGATCGCGTTCGCGTTCTCGGGCTGGAACGCCGCCATCTACGTCGCCGGCGAGTTCAAGGACCCGCGCCGCGACGTGCCGCGGGCGATGGTCGCGGGCACCCTCGCCGTCGGCGCGCTGTACCTCGTCGTCAACCTGATCTTCGTCGTCAACCTGACCCCCGAGCTCGCGAAGGTCGTGTTCTCCTACGAACAGACGCGCATCACGCTGGCCCACACGGTGATGACCCACCTGGTGGGCGAGGCCGGCGGGCGCTTCACGTCGGTGCTGACGCTGCTCGCCTGCGTGTCGGCGATGAGCGCCATGATCTTCGTCGGCCCCCGCGTCTACGCCCAGATGGCCAAGGACGGCTTCCTGCCCGCCGCGCTGCAGGCCAGCGACGGACGCCCGCCGCTCGGGAGCGTGCTGCTGCAGTCGGCGCTGGCGCTGGCCATGGTGTGGACGCAGTCGATCCTCGACGTCGTGCGCGGCGCCTCGCTGGTGATGATGGTCTGCACCGCGCTCACCGCCGCGTGCCTGTTCGTCATCGCCCGCCGCCCCGACCAGCCGCGCGTGCCCAAGGACGCCCTCGTCGCCGCCGGCTTGTTCGTCGCGGCGCAGGTCGTGCTGGTGGTCATCGGCGCGCAGCAGTCCCGGCTCTTGTCCATCGAGCTCGCGGTCTTCGTCGCGGTCGGCGCGGTCGCCTACGCTGCCACGCGCCGCCAGCGGCGCCTCGGGGACGCTCGTGCGTGAGCCCGGCGTCGTCGCGGCCCTCCTCGTCGTGGGCGCCCTGCTCGTCGTGACGCCGACGGTGGCTACCCGCCACCCCGTGCCGGCGCCGCGCGCCGCGCCCGCCGTGCCCGCCGCCGCCCCGCCCGCGGACGCCGCGTCGGTGTCGCCCGTCGACGACGCCGCGCGCCTGCTCGCTGGCCTGCCGCTGTCACCCCGCAGCGCGGTACACCCGCTGTCGACCACCACCGCCGCCCGCGCCCACGCGGTCGCCATCGACGCCGTCTGGCGCAAGGTCACCGCGCCGCGCGTGCAGGCGATGCGCACGTTCGCGACCCGCGAGCTCGTCGACATCGACGGCGACGCCGTGTTCTATCCGTTCGGCGGCCCCGACATCCTGAACGCCACCGCGCTGTTCCCGTCGGCGTCGACGTACATGCTGCTCGGGCTCGAGCCGGTGGGGCCGCTGCCGTCGGCGGACCTGTTCGCCGAGCCGCGCACGCTGGCGCTGGCGCAAAAGGCGCTGTCGTACTCGCTGCGCAACAACATCTTCATCACCGTGGCGATGGCCGGTCAGCTGCAGGGGCGCGTCGGCGTCGCTGCGCTGCTGGCGTTCTTTCTGGCGCGCAACGGCTACGCCCTCGAGCAGGCGCGGCTGGTGACGCTCGCCCCCGATGGCAGCGTGGTTGATGACGTCGGCCGCGTCGTGGGCAACGATGGCAAGGACGATGACGACGGGCGCGCGCACGGCGTCGAGTTCGTCGTGCGTCGCCACGACCGCGCGGCGGCGGGGTTGTCGTCGGGGTGGTCGTCGGCGCCGCCGCAGCGCGTCCGGTACTTCAGCGGCAACGTCAACGACGAGTTTTTCTCGCGCACGCCGGGGCTGGTGCCGCACCTGCTCGCGCAGGGCTCGTGGACGACGATGCTGAAGGCGGCGTCGTACCTGATGTACTACCCGGCCTTCGACGACATCCGCGCGCTGGTGCTAGCGCGCAGCGACGTGATCGTCACCGACACGTCGGGGCTGCCCTTCCACCGGCTCGCGCCGCCGGCGTGGCAGGTGTCGCTGTACGGGACGTACCACGCGCCCATCCGCGCCTTCACTGACCGCTGCCAGCCCGACCTGGAGGAGGCCCTGCGGCGCAGCAGCCGTGGCGAGCTGCCGTTCAGCTACGGCTACAGCTACCGCGACCACAACCACCTCGTCGTCGCCCGCCGCGCCCTCGAGCACGCGCTCGCCGACCCCACCGACGCCTTCGACGGCACCAAGCTCGCCGGCGAGAACACCCGCTGCGTCCGCGGCGTGCTGCGGGTCGACCGGGTGGCGCCGTGACATTCCTGTCGCGCCGCGCCGGCAGTGTCTGGCCCGAGGCGGCGTCCGGACGCGCGCGCCGTCGTGGCATGGGTGCTGCTCTCGCCAGCCTGTCGCCGTCCACCTCGTCGCCCACCGTGGGCGAGGTCGGGCCGCGAGGAGGTTTCATCCATGTCCTGCCCTTCGTCCGTCTCCGTGGTCTGCTCGCGCCTCGTCGTCCCGGCTGCGCTGATCGTCGCCGGCCTCGCCGCGCTGCCGGCGTGCTCGTCCATCGACAGCGATGACATCGACACCGACGCGATCACCGCCGACCTCACGGCGCGTCCGCGCGCCGACGGCAGCGCCACCGAGCTCGCGGCGACGCTGGCGGCGGGGGCGTTGACCTTCATCGATCTGCAGGCGGGGGATCGCCTCGTGGCGAGCAGCGGCGACGTACAGGTCGAGCTGTCGGCGAACGAAGTGCTCGGCGTCATGTCCTACGGCGCGACGCTCGACGGCGTGGGCGAGGTCGGCGCGACGGTGACGGTGGCCTTCGAGCGCGAGGCCTTCGCTTCGGCGCCGTCGTCGACGGTGGAGCTGCCGGCGCCGGTGTCCATCACCGCGCCCGACGCGGGGGCGGCGTTCTCGCGCGCGGAGGACGACCTCGTGATCGCGCTGGCCGGCAGCGCGTCCGACGACGCCGTGCGCGTCTCGTGGAGCGGCGACTGCGTCGTGGCCGACGGCATCGACGTGCCGGCGGGGCAGGCGAGCGTCACCATCGCCCGGGGCACGCTCGCGAAGGCCGAGCGGTCGTCGAGCGACGCCGACGCTGCGCCCATCGCCGACTCGTGCAGCCTGCGGATCGTCGCTGAGCGCACCATCGAGGGCGTGCTCGACCCGGCTTACGAGGGCGGGCGCATCACCGCGGTCACCAGCGACAGCCGCGAGGTGACGACGAGCCCGTGACCCCCGTGTGTCGCGCTCCGGGTCGTCCGGCGGTTGGTGATTTGACAGCGTCGATGACGACGTGCGACCTGCCCGGTGAGGGTCCGGGCCATGAAGTCGTTTCACAAGCCGCTCGTCGTCATCGGGGTCGCCACGCTGCTCGCTGGCGTCGTGCTGAAGCAGCAGCAGCGCGCCGCCAACCCGGACTCGCCGCGAGGCCTGATGGCCCGCTACGCGGATGCGGCGAAGGACGGGGACCTCAACGGCCTGCGGGCGCTCGGCCTGACCAAACGCATCGACGCCGAAGAGGCGGTGCTTGGGCAGGCGTGGCGCGACAAGGTCGAGCGCGCCATCGACAAGGCGCTGACCGGCGGCGCGCGGCGGGCGCAGGCGGCCCACCAGCGCTTCGTCACGGCGCTGCTGCCCGAGGCTACGCGCGTCTTCTGGGCGGAGCAGAAGTTCCGCGAGCACCAGCGCGCCCGGTGGGTGCTCGAGCAGGCGATGACGATGCTCACCGAGGATGAGCGGCCCTTCTTCGCGGTGGTGCCGCGCGACCCGACGACGCCGCAGCCGGCGGTGTTCTGTGACGAGGGCAAGATCATCCCGCCCGAGGAGCGGGAGCCCGCTGGCCCGCTGCGCACGCCGGCGCAGTGCGTGTTGTCGATGTGGACGGAGCTGCAGCAGCTGGGCGGGAAGGCCTACACCCGCCTGCCTTGGCGCGAGCGCCAGCGCACCGACGCCGCCGCCTTCGCCGCCCGCGTCGCCGGCCAGCGCGCCGGCACCGACCTGCTGCAGCAGCTGCTGCTGGCGGGCGCCGCCGACGTCGCCGACGCCGACCGGGCGCTGGCGACCCCGGAGCAGCTGATCGCGCTCAAGGACGCGGCGGCTTTCCGCTTCGAAAACGGTGAGCGCCTGCTGCGCGAGCTGTACCGCTCGGCGTGGCGTGACGGCGCCACCGACGTCGAGGTGCAGACGCCACCGACCGAGGGTCGCCTGTTCGGCAACGGTCTCGCCGCCGGGCGGGCGCGGCGGGGCGACGGTTTCCTGCTCGCCGACTTCCTGCGCGACGACAGCGGGTGGGTGTTCGTCGGGGCGCGCGACCTCGACGTCCTCGTGGCCGCGCGCGCGCTGTGCACCGACGACGCGGCGGCAGCGCCCGTCGAGGGCAACGGGCCGCCGCCGCCCGTCGAGGAAGACGGGCCGCCGCCGCCCGTCGAGGGAGACGGACCGCCGCCGACGAAGGAGGCGCCGCCGCCCACGGCGCTGTCCATCGACGAGCGCTGCGAGTGGCCGGCGGTCAGCACGGCGGCGCTGTCGTGGGAGCCGCCGCCTGTGAACCACAGCGGACGCACCGATGTCGAGCGCGCCTGGACCGCCGCTCTGGTCGCCCTCGCCGCACTCACGCTGCTGGCGGTGATGCTGCCGGTCACGCAGCGGCGCACCCTCGACGCCGCCAAGCTCGACCTGGAGGACGGCGAGCGCGTGCTCGACGTCGTCGAGTGTCGCGGTCGCTTCGCGCGCGGGCGCGCGACCCTGACCACGAAGCGTGTGGTCTTGCAGCAGCTGCACTGGTGGCTCGCGTCGTCGCAGACGACGATGATCGCCCTCGCCCGCGTCGAGGCCGTGACCCTCGGCTTCGGCATGGCCGCAGCGTGGGTGCTGCTCGGCGTCGCGCTGTTCCCGCTGTTCGCCCCCGCCGGCGTGCTGGTGACGATGTACGCCATCGTCGCCGCCACGATCCGCCTCGTCTTCGTCGCCAGCGGCCGCCGCTATCCGTTCGTGTTGTCGGGTGACGACGTGGCGACCCGCGCCGGCGTGCGCTTCACCCGGCAGGTCATGCGCCAGCAGCTGACGCTGACCCACGGCGTGGGTGGCACGAGCGACATCATGCAGCCCGATCCGGTCACCCGCGGGTTCCTGTCGGGCAGCGCGTGGCTCGCCGTGCTCGGCTGCCTGCTGCTCGCCGCCGCCGAGCGCGTGCTCAGCCACGGCATCGATCTCGAGGCGGGCGTGTGGCTCGGCCTGTACCTCGCGCTGCCCGCGTTCGTTGGCGCCGGCGCTGGCGTCGTCGGTGGCGCGCTGACTGGCGCGTTCGGCGCGCTCGGCCTTTTTGCGATGCTGCACCCCGTGCCGATGATGGGCTGGGGCTCCATCGGCGAGGGCGCGCCCTGGTACGTCGTCGTCGGCCTCGTCCTCACCGTGGCGTCAGCCGGCGGCCTCTCCCACGCCGGCCCGGGCTCCTCGACGCGCATGCTCGTGCGCGTGGTGGCGGGCGCCGTGATCGTCGCCGCCATGCTGTGGGCGCTGCCCCACCTTGCCGACGCCGTCACGGCCGGCACGCCGGCGTGGCTGGCGCAGGTCATGATCGCCGTGGGCTGCATGCTGATCGCCTCCGGCCTTGGCACCACCGTCGAGCTCGCGACCCCGGCGACGACGGCGACGGCGACGACGACGACGCAGCCTGCGGCTGGCGAGGCGCCGCCGCCGCCGCTGCCGCCCATCCCCACCAAGTGGCCCGAGATCGAGCTCGCGCCGCTGGCCCCCTTGCCCCCGCCGTCGCCCGACGCCGCCGCCGAGGGCGAGAGCGCCGACCTCGGCGAAGAGGTGCCGGCCCCCGCGCCCGCCGTCGCCGAGGAGCCCGCGCCGCCGGCCCCCGCGCCCGCCGTCGTCGAGCTGCCGGCGGCCGCGCCCCTCATCGAGGAGCCAGCGGGGCCGGCGCCCCTGCCGGCCCCGGCCCCCGCTCCCGTTGTGCTCGACGAGCCCGCGCCCGCCGTCGTCGAGACCGCACCGCCGGCGCCCGCGCCCGCCTTCGTCGAGACCGCGCCGCCCGCGCCCGCCGTCGTCGAGACCGCGCCGCCCGCGCCCGCCGTCGTCGAGACC
>Ga0194129_10003597_pt1 | contig 21463 bp, 25 predicted proteins | sample TA2KigCa35mmetaG_FD_150862 | JGI IMG/M metagenome (GOLD analysis project Ga0194129, IMG submission 150862) | Freshwater microbial communities from Lake Tanganyika, Tanzania - TA2015038 Kigoma Deep Cast 35m | ecosystem: Environmental > Aquatic > Freshwater > Lake | place: Tanzania: Lake...
GGGCCATTCCACAGGATCAGACCGGCAGCGAAGCCAGGGCTTGCTGCAACGACCGGTACTGGCCTGCCGGGTCGGCCTTCACGTCGATGCCTTGGTCTCTGGCATCCTGCAACCGGCGCCTGGCCCACGCCATCACCTCGTCGCGGTCGAACCGGATCAGCTTCTGAACCCGACGATGCGGGACGCCGAGCGAGTCCCGCTTCTGATTGTGGCTGAAGATGTACAGGGGCAACCCAGTCAAATGCGCGATCTTGCGCGGGTCCATCAGATTCGAACCGTGCGGGCGGACGACGTCGACGGCACTCTCCCAGGTCGAGGCCCGCAGGGCTTGAGACGCGAAGTCGAGGATCTCGTCCATCGGGTAGACGACGCGCTTGGACATCTTCATGAACCTGGGCCCCCGGCCTTCGCTACGCCAACGCTGGAGCGTCTTCGGGCTGAGGTTCCATCGTTCGGCCAGCTCGACTTCGTTGATCATGATTTTCTGCATCGGCGACTCCTTGCGTGGTTGAGGGCAGCGCATTCAGGCGTAGCGCCGCCTCCAAGCCAAGTCCTCACCAGTGCGCCAACACCCAGCATCGCCGAAAGGCCCGGAGGGACGGTGGCTGCCACAGGCGCGATGCGGGTGCGTGCGGGTAGTCGTATCGGCGCCGCTGATGCCCGCTCAGATCGCAGCATCACCGCGCATCTCCGAACCTAGGTGTAGTGCAGTTCCCATCGTGTTAGCCTTGCCCCACCAATCCCCAACGCCTGACCGTTCTCGGTTGGGCGTTTTCATTTGCGCGAGGCCCGCGCCATGCGGGGCTCTCCGCAATTCTGCGTGTGTAACTTGGAGAGGTTCGCCAGGGCGATTGGTGGGGCAGAGGATGGGGAAAACTAAGGGGTGCGGTGGTGCGGGCGGGAGAGTGCGACTGAGGAAGGGTTGCCAGCCTCATCGCTCTACTGGCTTATACGCCGGTGCCACTCCGGAACCCCTTGGTTGATTCGTAGCCGCATCCGCTGCACAACGAGCGCTTCTCTTGACAGTCGCACGACGCCCCAAACATAATATAGAACAGTGTTCCAGTTTTTAGAACAAATAAGGTAGGGAAATGCCTGTAAACGTCATTGGAATGATCGGTGTTGCGCCGCCGCAGGGCACGGCCCTGCATGTCATCGCCGGTGGCATCTCGCCCACATTCCTGCGCGATTTCGCGCAGTCCCATGAGGCGGCGGGTTTCGACTGTGCGTTGGTCGGCTACTACGCCTCTTCTGCGGAAGGCTTCAACGTTGCCAATTTCGCGGCATGCCACACCAGTAGGCTCTCCTACCTCATCGCGCACCGCCCGGGCGTGGTTGCGCCGACCATCGCAGCTCGCGCTGCCGCGACTCTCGATCAACTTTCGGGAGGACGGATCGCGCTACACATCATCGTTGGCAACAGCGATGCCGATCAACAGCGCGAGGGTGACTTCTCGCCCAAGGAGGAGCGTTACCTTCGTGCCGCCGAATATCTCGATGTGATGCGCAAGGTCTGGACCTCGACGACGCCCTTCAACCATGAGGGCAGTTTTTACCGCTTTCGCGATGTCTACTCGGAAGCGAGACCGCTTCAGCAACCGTACCCACCCCTGTTCTTTGGGGGCTCATCGTCTGGCGCGCTTGAGATGGGCGCGCAACATTGCGATACCTTCGCCATGTTTGGAGAGCCGCTGGCGGAGACCGCTGAGCGTATTGCACAGTTTCGGGATATGGCCAGACCCTTCGGGCGGCAACCGCGATTCAATGTCTCTTTCCGCCCCATCATTGCTCGCACTGAAGGAGCTGCCTGGGATAAGGCCAAAAAGATCCTTGACGACCTCACGGCGAGCGGAACTATGCCAACGAAGGCTCAGGATAATTCGGCCGAGCGTCTGATAGCGCTGGCTAGGCGCGCGGATGTTCATGACGAGCGTCTGTGGATGCCCGTAGCGGGAGCGGCTGCGGGCAAGGGCAACACCTCGTGCCTTGTTGGTACACCCGAGCAGGTGGTCGCCGCAATGCTCAAGTACTACCGGCTAGGCGTCACTTCGTTTCTGATCCGCGGCTTCGATCCACTGGGCGACGTGGCCGAATTCGGACGTGAGCTCATCCCGCGTTTGAGGGCGGGCGCTCTGGAAATCGACCAGGAGGCCGTTGAGGCGGCCTGAGGGTCGCCCCAGAAAAATAACGGAGACCATCTATGTCAGGAGTTAACATGTTCAGAAGATTTTTCTATGGCGCCTTATTGAGCGCAGTCGCACTGTCACTATGCCTCGCCAGTCCCACATGGGCACAGTTTCCCGACAGGCCCATCAAGCTCGTGGTGCCTTATCCGCCCGGAGGCACCAACGATTTGCTCGCCCGTGTACTGGCCGAGCCGCTTGCGAAGGAGTTGGGTCAGAACGTCATCGTCGATAACAAAGGGGGAGCGGCGACCGTGATTGGCGCCACCGCTGTGGCCACCGCGCCTGCTGACGGCTATACGCTGCTGCTGGGTACCGGTACTACCTACACCCTGAACCCACTTATGAAGGCAAAGCTGCCCTACGATACCGATCGCGACTTCCGTATGATTTCGATCATTGCTGAGGTGCCAATCGTTTTTATTGTTAATTCCCAATTCCCAGGAAAAACCTTGTCCGACTTTGTTGCCTACGCCAAGGCGAACCCGGCTAAGGTGAACTACTCCTCATCAGGTCTGGGGTCCTCGCTACATCTTGCTGCGGAGCTATTCGCCGAGCGGGCGGGTATTAAACTTACCCACATTCCCTACCAGGGTAGTGCGGGTGCAATGAGAGCCCTGCTGTCAAACGAGGTGCAGATGTTCTCAGAGGTGATTTCCGGCGCGCTGCCTCAGATCGCGCAAAAGTCCGTGGTGGCGTTAGCCATCACCAGCACGAAGCGACTGGCCATTGCACCCGAGGTTCCGACGGTTGCCGAGAGCGGCTATCCGGGGCTCGCCGCGCTCGGCTGGTACGGGCTGGTTGCGCCAAGAGCCACACCGGCGCCTGTCATCGCACGCCTCGAGGAGGCGGTGAATAAGATCCTCGCGAGTGGCGCACTGCAGGCAAGGTTCGAGCCGCGCGGCATTGTGATTCCCGGGCCGCAGGAGTCGGGCTCAGCCGAGAGGTACCTGGCCAAGGACCGTGCGCTTTGGGAGCCACTGGTTCGCTCGCTCAAAATTACGATGGACTGAAAGGCCGCGCAATTTAGATGGACACGACCGTTATCAAGGCCCTGTCGATCCTTGAAGCGCTTGCCGCGAGCAGAGCGCCGCTTGGCGTGACGGAGATTGCGAGCCGCCTCGGTCTGTCGAAGAGCAATGTACACCGGCTGCTACAGACGCTCGCAAGCCGGGGCTACGTCGTCGCTTCTGAGCATCGATACATGGCTACGACCCGCCTATGGGAGTTGGGTGCCCTCGTCGTTGACCGACTGGATGTTGCGCGAGTCGCCGCACCCGTCATGCAGCGCCTTGTCTCCGAGGTTGACGAGACAGCACATCTGTCCGTCCTCGATACGGCAGCCTGCGAGGTCGTGTCGATCCACAATGTGGAGAGTATGCAGCCCGTGCGCGCGTATTCGCGAATCGGTCAGCGCACGCCCGCCTACTGTGTAGCGACGGGTAAGGCTCTCCTCGCCGTGCAGCCGCTTGAAGTCCTGATGGCGCTGCCTGAAGAGCTGCCTAAATTCACTCGGCACACCCTTCACATTAGAGCCGATCTGCTGAAGGCTCTCGAGCAGGCGCGTCGAAAGGGCTATTCGACCAATGTAGGCGAATGGCGTGAACAGGTGGGCGGCGTTGCTGCCGTGATCTATGACCATTCTGGAAACCCGCTGGCGGCGCTCGGCCTGACCATTCCCGTCGAGCGCCTTCGACCTAAATTGACGAGCCACTATGCTCCGAAGCTGACGGCGGCAGCTGATGAGATATCGAGTCTGATGGGCGCGCCGGCCTCAATACGCGGCCCCTCGTCTCGACGGTCGCCCGGCGGCTAGCGCTGCTGCCTTCAAGATTGCAGCTGGCACATCCTGCCCGCCGTTTAGGCGGCCATCTCTAAAGGCTCGATTTCTCGCCGGATCAGTTTGGCGCTCAGCTTTTCGGCCTTACGCAGGTCATAGGCTGCTTGTAAGGCAAGCCAACCCTGAGCCTCACTGCCGAAATAGCGCTCAAGGCGCAGCGCAGTATCTGCCGACACACCGCGCTTGCCGTCGACGATTTCGCGCAGACGGGAGTAAGGTACATGCAAAGCCAGCGAAAGGGCACGAACGCTCATGCCCATTGGCTTGATGTAGTCCTCCAGCAAGACCTCACCTGGATGAACGGGGCGCATTCCGTTTTTGAACATGATGGTCCTCTGTCTCGGTCAATGTGGGTCTTCAATCACAACATCGAATGGGCCGCTCGGCCCCCATTTGAACGTCAGTCGCCATTGGTCGTTGATCCGATCGTGCCACGCACCCCTGTACTCTTTGAGATCATTGCCAGGTGGCGCTCGCACGAACCCCAGAGAAGGCGCTGCATCCAGTTGCGCCAACTTTCGCTTGGCAACCTTCTTGATGTTGGCAAAGCGGGGGCAGCGACCGGTGGTGAACAGTTGCTGGGTGTCTGGACACGCAAAGGACTGAATGGCCATGTCCGAAAATCTATCTGTTATCCGGTCAACGGTCAAATTTATTGTTCTGTGAATTGCTGCTTCCTGGCATCAAACAGCATCGAGGTAACGCGCACGGCACCATCGCGGCTTTGACGACGATCAACTCCGTAATGTCTGGCATTTTTGATTGGGGCTATTCCAACAAGCCAGAGCGTGAGTGGAATGGAACATTGGGTGGTCGTGACTATCACGCGCTTTAGGGCGCCCGCACCCACGCCGGCATTCGCTGATTGCCGTGCGACACGCGCCAGACATCGATGTAGTCCGTATGCCCAGCGTAAAAAACGGGGTAGGGACACCGCGAAATCAGCCAGGTGAGCAGGCCGGGCAGGTTTAGTTCATGGGCGTGGCCTTCGCCGCCAGCCAGTACGTCCCCTACCGCCTGTTTGACTTCACCAATGCCCGGTAGGCGAAGAGCGGCCCCTCGTACTCCGGGTCTCCCTTGTAGCGCTGCTTCACCTTGAAGAGGTCATTAGGCTTTCCGCTTGAAAGACCTGCGCGTTGTGTCACGCGATCGCCATCGACGGGGACGCCTCGGAACGACCACAGCGCCCGGAAGATTGCAGCCTGACCCTCGGTGCATCGAATGGGGTCGTGTTCCCAGTCGGGAAGGGTGACCCAGTGAAAGTCTGCCGAAAACGGGCCGTAGACTGGCGCCGACGCATCCCTGGGCGAGGGCTCTTCCACATTGAGTCCGGACGATCCCGCGATGAGCGATATCCGGCCACCATAAAACATGAACCGCTCCTCGAGCGGTAACCACTCGATGCCGGACGGAAGCGGCGCGCCCCGTGTTGCGTGCGAGTGCGGTGCGATGACGCGGATGCCTGCGCCAGCGATCCGGACGCGATCGAAGATCGCCGGTTCTGCCCATAAGCGCGAGAGACTTCGAGCGAGTAGCACCGGCTCCCGTCGCGCATCTCCCAGACGCCAGACATCGCCGACGATCTCGGTGACGCCGTCGCGGCTTTCGATGTCGAGGGCCATGCGCAACCGCGATCGCAGCCAGTGCTCATCCAGCATGACCGCGCCGCGATCATTTGCCGTGATCGGAATCGGGCCGCTCGGTCGAAAATTCCTAAAGACACCAGATAGCGTTCGAGTTGCGCCTGAAGCGTAGCGTCGAACTTGTGCAGGTTGAGTCGGCCCTTCCGCGTGACCTCAACCGTGACCACTTTTGGCCGCACCTTACCTGGACCAGGCGGGTAGTACAGGGTGATCTGGGCTGCGGTGATGAGCCAGCGATCGGTCAGGGGCATGGGGAGTTTCTCAGCGAGCAGGTCGGTCACGCAGCGCTGTTCGCTGGACGCCATAGCGGTGCAGTCGAGCTTCAACTGCGTGTCGGGGCTCAGCAGCGTGATCGACTTGACCTGCAGTACGTTAAAGCCGTCGGCCTGGGCCTGCGGGACATCGAACCCTGTACGCAGCGCCGAGAGGTCCAGAGTCGGCTGTCTTCAGCGCGCGTATCTTGAGGATGTCCGCGGGCTGGGGCTCTGGCCGGCGTAGGGCTGATCAGTCCGCTATTTCTTGGATCGAATGCACTGGGCACTTCTGCTCAGTAGTGGTATCGACCCTGCAGAAATTCAATTCGGTCGACTTTGACCAGGTACACGCAACGATGCTCCTGGGTGATGCGCCGTGACCAGACGTCACTCCCCAGGTACTTCAGCGGCTCGGGCTTGCCGATACCATCGAAGGGATCCTTCAGAACAGCTTGAACGAGTTCGAGCAGGCGCTTTGCCGTGCGGCGATCAGTCTGGATCCAGTACTGGAGGTCTTCCAAAAATTCCGGGTGACAGACGGCGACGCGCCCGCCCTCACGCATCGAAGCCGACTTTCTTTTGCAGGTCGATCAGTGGAGTCGGCGCAACGGAGTCCGAGCGGGCCCGCGCCAACGCCGAGAGCAGGCGCTGGGCATTTTTGGACGATCGCAGCAAGTGGGCGGTCTCTACCAGGCTCTCCAGTTCGTCGGCTGCAATCATGGCGACATCACCACCCGCGCGACGACGCACTACGATGACTTCGCGGTCTTCGACGGCACGGTCCATAAGCGACTTGAGTTGCTCGCGGGCTTGGCTGTAGGTGGTTTCGATGGTCATCGGTTTCCTCATGGGCGCGGATTCGAAATCGAAGAGAATTGTACATGAACCTTGTACATATAGGTTGCTGCGATGAGTGGCGCGAGAACTTCAAGTGCGCGCAGCACGTGCCCGAATCGTTCGGGTTCAAGGCTACTGCGGGAACACGAGGAGTATTTTTTCTTACCGTTTACTCCCCACTAGATCTCATTGACGCCGCCGCGTACCGCAAGACTCCGAGAGCCGCGTTAGCCTAATCACCAAACTTCACCACCAATACCCAACGCCTGACCGTTCTCGGTTGGGCGTTTTCATTTGCGCGAGGCCCGCGCCATGCGGGACTGAGGGCTGTTCTGCGTGTGCCACCGCTCCCCCGGCATGGGGCCGAACAGGGCGCAGTTCGATTCGGTATTGCTCTCTGTTCTCTCGCAACCTTTGCGAACCGTTTCGCCGTAGCACACGCAGACTTCTAATCGGATCAACATCTTGCACGTGTGTCGGATGAGGTGGTTGGAAAGCGGGGTTGGAGGAGCAAAGCATTACGCCGAAATGACGGTCCCTCCAGCGCACGGCATCCAGTACGTTCCCTCGCGCCTGCTCGACTTCGCGAGCGCCCGGTAGGCAAAGAGCGGTCCCTCGCAGTCCGGATTCCCTTTGTACTGAGTGGCGACCATGGGGTCTAGTCGGAGTTCAGTGCGCTTTGCGAAGCAGTCGCCGAGCGTTGGGCGCAAGTTCGACCCCCAGGGTCGAGAGTTCGTCGACCGCGGGCTGGTCCCAGCCGGCGAAGTTGGTCCCGTAGACCAGGCGGTCGCGGCCAACGAGCTCGGCCAGAAGGTCGAGGGCGCGCGGCTCGGCAGTGTGTGCGTCGAACCAGAGCCGGCGCAGGCTATTCCTGAACGCTTCTGGCTTGCGCGTATGGTCAGGCGCCCACGGCCGCAGCTGGCCGGCCTGCGCGAGCCGGGCTGCCAGCACGGGAATCGCGCCGCCCGCGTTACTGATGCAGATGTCGAGCGCAGGATGCCGCTCGAGCACACCGCCGAAGATCAGCGAGGCGATCGCGATGGTTTCCTGGCCGGCGAAGCCCGCCACGATATTGAGATCGTAGCGCAGCAAATTGGGGTCGCCTTTCGGGCCGTCGACACCGGCCGGTGCCGGGTGCAGAAACAGCGGCACATCGAGCGCAACGCAGGCCTGGTAGAGGATATCGAAATCGGGATGATCGAGCGGTCGTGTCGTATCGGTGCCCACATAGCCGGCCCACAGTCCAAGCTCCCGCACTGCCCGCTTGAGTTCATCGGCGGCAGCAACTGGGTCCTGCATGGGCAGGGCCGCAGCACCGGCGAATTGATCGGGATAGCGGTTGACCAGGCTGGCGAGCGCATTGTTGTGGCGTCGGCAAAATGCGATCGCTTCGGTCGCTGGGATGTAGTGGAAGTAGGTCAACGGGTTGGGGGAGAGCATCTGGAAGTCGATGCCGGCCGCGCCCATGCGTGCGAGCCTCACCTCGGGATCCATGAACGGACTGCCGCGATAGCGCACGCCTATGAGTTTGTAGTCGCCTACCCGGTACCACGGCACGTCCTGGGCGTCGATGCCGATCTCAGGGCCGAACCGTCCGGCCGCTCCGAGAGTTTCTTCCAGCACGGCGTGTGCGTGCAGATCGATGATGCGAGCTGTTGCTATACCGGACATTCCGCCTCCGCATAGGACGTCATGGTGATTTGAAAACCGCCATGTCACTCCGGCACTACGCTCGCGTCGCGGGCCGCCTTTGCCCACTTCATGCGTTCCGCAGCGAGGTATTCGGCAAACTGCGCCGGGCTGTTGGTCATCGGTTCGAAACCCAGCGCTCGCAGTCGCTCCACCACGTCGGGAAGAAACATGATTCGCGCCATTTCGCCGGCAAGGTACGTGGCGATCGCCGCCGGCAAGCCGCGCGGCGCCATCAAGCCCATCCACGTCACGACTTCGTAGCCGGCGAGACCTGCTTCTTGTACGGTCGGAACCTCCGGTAACGCGGCAACCCGCCGCGGACCGGTCGTTGCGAGCGCCCGCAGATTCCCTGCCTTGATGTGAGCGACTACCGTGTTGTCGAACGCCACCTGGATCTGACCACTCAACAGATCCGCCAGCATCGGGGCGCTGCCCTTGTAAGGGACATGCTGAATGTTGACCTTGGCCATGCTGTTGAACAGCTCGCCGGCAAGATGCGGCGTTGTGCCCCTGCCGGAGGAACCGAAGTTGAGCGCCCCGGGCTTCGAGCGCGCGTACTGGATCAGCTCCGCCAGGTTCTGCGCGGGAACCGCCCGGTGGACCGTGATGAAGAAGGATGTGCCCGCCGCCAGACTGATGGTGCTGAAATCGGCGATGGGGTCATAAGGCATGCTCTTGTATGCGCTGGGCGCGATGGCGTGGCTACTCACCACGCCCATCAGCAGTGTGTAGCCGTCGGGCGCCGCCTTGGCCACCAGATCGGAGCCGATTAGCCCCCCGGCACCCGAGCGGTTCTCGACAACGACGGCCTGGCCAAGCGAGCGTGTCAGGTGATCGGCAAGGAGCCGGGTGACCACATCGGTGGCGCCTCCAGGCGGATACGCGACGACGATCCGCACGCCCTTTGCCGGAAATGGTTGCGCCATGGCGAGAGTCCCCGTCGACACGAGAATCGCCGCAAGTATTCGGCCCAGCATCTTCATCTGAAGCTCCCCAACGACCTGAAGATCGACAATTCGAGATGCAGCAAACGCCCGCCGCGGCGTCAAACCGAGCACATTGGCGACAATTCCAGCAACTCGAGGATCCTAATTATCCTATCCTAATCGAGTCGGTCGGAGGATGTACGTGCCTGGACGGCCTACCTCGTCGCGCCGGCGGCTTTCAGCGTCGCGACGAAATCGGTGATGGTTTCGGCCTCGAGGGCGGCGCGATCCTGCCGCGCGCGGCGCCGCATTGTCGCGACGCGATCGGGTGTCGGCCAGGCTGAGGGTTGTCAGGTGGCTGTCTGGGAGCAGAGGTCTGATCCCGCCGTAGGCGCGGCGCGGCTACGCAAGATGCTCGGCAAGCGCGCGGGGCTCACCGAGAAGCCGATGTTCGGTGGCATGTGCTTCCTCTTGAACGGCAACATACTGAGCGGCACGCGCAAGCAGGGGTTCATGTTTCGCGTCGACCCCGCGGATGAAACCGCGGCCGGGCTGCCGGGCGCGGAACCCGTTGCGATGTGCGGACGCGCAATGCGCGGCTTCTGTTGGGCGAAATAGCAGGATTGCGATGACGCGGCGTTGCGCCGCTGGCTCGCGTTGGCGAAGGACTACGTAGCGAAGATGCCCGCGAAGACCAAGACGAAGACCACGACGAAGACAAGATCGCAGTAGATACCGCCAGGAGACCGCGGAATGCCTCAACTCATCATCGCCTATCACGGCGGCACCCAGTCCGCGAGTCCCGAGGAGGGTGCTAAGCACGGCGGACGATTTATGAAATGGATGAGCGGTCTAGGCGACGCCGTGGTGAATCCCGGCACGCCGCTCGGCATGTCGAAGACGCTTCGCTCCGAGGGTGTCTCGGATACCGATAGCGCGGACCGCCTGACCGGCTTCTCGATCATTACCGCCGACAATCTCGAGGAAGCGGTCGCGGTCGCCCAGGGCTGCCCGTTCCTGGAGATGGGCACGCTCGAAGTCGCTCAGGTCATGCAAATCAAGTGATTCGGTGAATAATTTGTCTGGTCTAGGGATCCGCGCGATGATCCCCGCATGAAAAGCGGCGATTACGCCTATATCCGGCAGGCCAGCGACTGGCCAGTCGGGCGGTGCGACCTGGCTGCCCTGGCGCGGCCCTTGGTCGACGTGAGCCGGGTCCAGGGCAATTTGATGGGGCGGCTGCCCGGCGTCGGCATAGTCCTGCGCGATCAAGCAAGCCTATCGGTGTTGACCGGGGACGTCATCAGGACCAGCGAGACCGAGGGCGAGCAGCTCAACGCCCAGCCCGTACGTTCCTCTATCGCGCGCCGACTTGGCACTGACATCGGCGCGCTCGGCCCGGTGGATCGTCGCGTCGAAGGAATGGTCGAAATGGTGCTCGACGCCACCGCAAACTGCAACGCGCGACTGACGCGGTATCGGTTGTTCGCGTGGCACGCCGCCCTGTTCCCCACCGGCTATTCGGGCCTCGTCCGGATCAAGGTGGGGGGCTGGTGCGACGATGCCACCGGTCCCCTGCAGGCAGTTTCGGGACCCCTCGCGTGCCGACGCGTGCGGATGAGAGTCCGCAGCGGTTTTACAGCTTGTCGGCGCAGATCCAGCGCGAGCGCAAGGCGTACTACGACCTCTTAGAGCGCACCCAGAAGGGATCCCTGGATGTCACCGAGTGGCTTGCTTGGTTCCTCGCCACGCTGCATGGCGCCGTCGACCAGGCGCAGCGCACCTTGGATGCCGTGCTGGTCAAGACGCGGGTCTGGCAGCGCTGGGCTGCACCCGGTTCGCTGCCGCTGAATGAGCGGCAGGTGAAGCTGGTCAACCGGTTGCTGGATGGCTTGGAGGGCAAGCTTACCAGCAGCAAGTGGGCGGCGATCGCCAAGTGTTCGCCGGACACCGCCCTGCGCGACATCACCGATCTGTTGACCCGTGGCGTCCTGCGCAAACCAGACGCAGGTGGCCGAAGCACCAGCTACGAATTTAACGATGCTTGATGACGGCGCAAGAGAATCCGTTCACGCCTTCCGTCGAACCGCGGTTTCGTGCGGCGCTACGGCGTTGCCGGGGTGACCCTTAGTATCCGACCGTTGGCGTCGTCGGTGAGCAGGTAGACTGCGCCGTCTGGCCCGACGCGCACGTCGCGGATGCGCTCTCCCAACTCGCGCAACAGCCGTTCCTCTTTCACGACCTTCGCGCCGTCCAGTTCGAGGCGTGCGAGCAGGCGTCCCTTCAGCGCGCCGACCAGCAGATTGCCGCGCCAGGCCGGAAACGCCGCACCCGTGTAGAACGTGAGGCCGCTTGGCGCGATCGACGGGTCCCAATGGAAGACCGGTTGCTCCATACCCGCTTTTGCGGTGCCTTCGCCGATGCGAAAGCCCGAGTAATCAACGCCGTAGGTGATCACCGGCCAGCCGTAGTTCTTGCCGGCCTCGGGGGTGTTGATCTCGTCGCCGCCGCGTGCGCCGTGCTCGACCGTCCACAGGCGCCCGCTGTCCGGATGGAGCGCTGCGCCTTGGATGTTGCGATGGCCGAAGGACCAGATCTCGGGCAGTGCGCCAGCACGCTTCGCGAAGGGGTTGTCGGCGGGCACCGAGCCGTCGGGCCGGATGCGCACCACTTTGCCTAGATGCGTGCCGAGGTCCTGCGCATTCGGCTGGACGTTGCGCTCACCGAGCGCGATGAAGACCGGGCCGGCGCGCGTCGGGGCGATCCGACAGCCGAAATGCAGGCCACCACTTGTCTTGGGGACCTGCCTGAAGATTACTTGCACGTCGTCGAGCGCGGTTTCGCCCAGCCTTGCGCGCGCGACCGCGGTGCCGGCACCGTCGGCGCCTGGTTCAGCGAAGCAGAGGTAGATCATTCGATTGGAGGCGAACGCCGGATCGAGCGCGACATCCAGCAAGCCGCCCTGGCCCCGCGCGAACACGCGCGGTACGTTGTCGAGCGGCGCACCGAGGCTGCCGTCTTTTGCGGCGTAGCGCAGCCGCCCCGGTCGCTCGGTCACCAGCAGCCGTCCATCGGGCAGAAATGCGAGGGCCCACGGGTGTTCCAAACCGTTGGCAATACGGGTAACGCGCAGCTCGCCGTGCTCGCTGCGGTAGGTCTGTGCGGCGGCCGATCCGGCCGCCAGCACTGACAGGGTGACTAACGCGGCGGCGCGGCCTAACGAAGCCATCGACATGGTGAGTCGCTTCCTACTAAGACGTCGACGCGAGGTGTGGCACGCCATGTGGGGTCCGTCTCAGCGATCAATAACAACTTCGTCAAACGGTACTTCGCCCGGGTGCAAGATCATCACAGCGATCACAGCTTTTACCGAATCGACAATGGCGATAAGGTCAAACTGCCCAACCCCCACCGGCCTGACCTGACCAAGCCGGGCTTACGCAGGGCTGGCCCGGGCTGTGGAACTTATCCACAGCCAATCGAGACTGTTCTCTAGGTCTTTATGGGGAAGTCAGGTATCAACCACCATTTCCGCCATTACCGCCGGTGCCACCATTACCGCCGGTGCCGCCATTGCCGCCCACTCCAGTGGTTCCCCCTGCATCTTGAGAAGAAGCGTTCTTTTTGCTGTTGACAGAACCAGCACTGACAGTCATGTGCTTGTTCAAAAAGTCATAGCCAACGATCGCACCTGAACGGATGCCTTGATAGCCAATGCCAGCGTCAATACCGAAGGTTTCCAGCTTCGGGTAGTAATTGATGCCCACGGCACCAAACGCTTTGTCCTCTTTTCTGCTGGTCGTGGCTTTCAGGGTGATACCGATGCCGCCTTTGTCGCCGAACATATTCGAGTCCAGAGTGTCTTTCACTTGTGTCATTGACCGCCACATTGGATCCACTTCGTGATCGGATGATTGGAGCCAGCCGAAGATCCCGCTTTGGTGAGCGCGCCTTCTAAAAAATCATTCTCCAGAGTCAGCTGCCCGATCTTGGCGTGTAGCCGATTCAGATCAGCTGCCGAAACCGCAAGTGCAGGGGCGGCGTCTTTGGGGAAGAGCCGAAGAGCCGAAGAGCCAGTAAAACCAGAGGCGATCTGGCGGAGAGAGGGGGATTCGAACCCCCGAAGGGCTGTTAACCCTTACACGCTTTCCAGGCGTGCGACTTAAACCACTCATCCATCTCTCCGGAGCCAGTAATTTTATCAGAGTGCTGGATTAGCACTCGCCAGTAAAAAAGGGCGCTCCACAAAACACGTGTGCGCCCCGAGAGGCGCGCCTTGGGGCAGCCCCCCAGGCGCGCGGTGCTACCGGCGGTCAGGCCGCCTTCAGATTCGGATAGCGAACCTCTTCAACGAGATCCTGTGTGGCCTTATCGGGCGCTGGCGTGATCAGCGACACGATGAAGATCACCAGGAATCCAAGCGGCACACCAAACAGGCCGGCGGAGATCGGCTGAATGTCCCACCACAAAGTGGTCACCGGCACCGAACGCGGCGTGCCAAAGAACACCTCGCGCAGCCAAACTTGGTTAGTGATCATGTAGTAAAACGTGATGGAGAAGCCCGCGATCATGCCTAGCGACGCTGCTATGCCAGTCGAGCGCTTCCAGAAAATACCCATCACCAACGCCGGGAAGAAGCCTGCCGCGGCGAATGAGAACGCCGCTGACACCAGGAACAGAATGTCGGCAGGTTTCTGGGCTGCTACCAGCGCTGCAAGAATCGCAACGACAAGAAGCAGGATCTTTGAGACCATCACACGGCGTGCCGTGGGCGCGTTCGGGTCCATCATCTTGTAGTACAGATCGTGAGACAGCGCGTTGGCGATTGTGAGCAGCAGACCATCCGCTGTCGACAGCGCCGCGGCCAGACCGCCAGCAGCGACCAGACCCGAGATCACATAGGGCAGCCCCGCGATCTCTGGCGTAGCCAGCACGACGATATCGCCGCCGATCGCAAGTTCAGCGCGCTGCACGATGCCGTCACCATTGATATCGATGAGCGATAACAGCGATGGATCGACCTTCTGCCAGGCCTGTACCCAGGCAGGTAGCTGCGCGAACGAAGTTCCGACAATGTCGTTGTAAACAACGAACTTGACCAGAACCGCCAGCGCCGGCGCGGTGAAATACAGCAGGAAGATGAAGAACAGCGACCAGGTCACCGAGCTTCGTGCCTCCTTCACCGAGGGCGTCGTGTAATACCGCATCAGAATATGCGGCAACGCAGCCGTGCCCACCATCAAGCAGAACACGAGCGCCAGGAAGTTTTTCCTGGAGGTATCACGCGCTTTCTCGGTAGCTCCCGGGAATGCTTCGCCATGACGCTGCAACTGCGCAGCCCGCGCCTGCAGCCCAGCCTCGCGTGTCCACATCGCCCTGGCCGCAGCCACATCGGCGGGATACTTCGAGAGCGCATCTTCTGCGCGCTTGATGGAATCGGCGTTGCCCGAAGCCTTGGCATCGTTCACCGCCTTTTGAGCGGCTGCTTTACCATCGGCATAGGCCTTGTCCGGATCCTTCAGCGCTGCGCGTGCAGCCTCTGCGCGCTTACCCGCAATCGAACGAACCTCGTTCTCTTTGGCGTCAGCAATCAGCTTATCTTCCAGCTGCGTAACTTTCTGCAGTTGCTGACCGTAGATGATTTGCGGAATCGGGAACCCTGTTTGCTTCACCGATAGCCAGATAACTGGAATCAGGTAGGCAATAATTAGGATGATGTACTGCGCAACCTGGGTCCAGGTTACCGCCTTCATCCCGCCCAGGAACGAGCAGACCAGAATACCGGCGAGGCCCAGGAAGATCCCGATCTCGAACTGCACACCCGTAAGGCGCGTGGTGATCAGTCCAACACCGTAGATCTGCGCGACCACGTAAGTGAACGAGCAAATGATCGCGATCACGATACCAATGAGCCGCGGTACATGGCCACCGTAGCGGGCCCCAAGGAAGTCGGGAATCGTGAACTGGCCAAACTTGCGCAGGTACGGCGCGAGAAACAGCGCGACCAGTACGTAGCCGCCCGTCCACCCCATGATGAAGGCCAGACCGCCGTAGCCGGTTAGGTAAAGCGTGCCGGCCATGCCGATGAATGATGCGGCCGACATCCAGTCCGAGCCTGTGGCCATGCCATTGAACACCGCTGGCACCCTACGCCCTGCAACGTAATACTCGGCGGCATCGTTAGTACGACTCAGAATGCCGATTCCGGCATACAGCAGCACGGTCGCGGCCAGGAAAACATAGCCGATCATCGCTCGCGGCAAACCCATCTGCTCGAGGATCGCCAGAACCACAACGAACGCCAAAAAACCGCCAGTGTAGAAACCGTAGACCTTCTTCAGTTGCGCGGTGAAGGCCTTTTGTGATTGCGCGCCGGTGCTCATTCTTCATCTCCTTCGTCAACACCGAACTCTTTATCGAGCTGGTTCATGTACCTGGCGTAAAACCAGATGATCCAGACGTACAAAACGAGTGCGCCTTGGGCACCTACCCAAAACGCAAACGGCCAACCAAAGAAATTGAAGCTGAGATCACGGGCGAAATAGCCGATGACGTACGTGGAAACGAACCACAGAGCCATCAGGATCGCTGTGATCCTGAGGTTCTTTGACCAGTATTCCTGACGTCTCGAGTCGGATTGCATGGATCCTCCTGGTGTTGACAAAACAGCGTTGCGGATAACGCCGGCAAATCGCGGGGCGACCGACTAGTCGGTTAACCCCGCATCGATCCCGGTCTCGCGCTGAAGCTGCCGCGCCACCTGGGGTTCGAATCCTGACAACTGCACAATAACTTTCCTGGCCTCGTCACGACGACCGAGGCGGTTGAACGCATGAGCCATCTGATAAAAGCCATAGGGCGACAGCGGCTGCAGGCGAGTGTTTGCGCGCAGCGGTTCGAGCGCGTCTTCGACTCGTCCAAGCTTGATCAGTGACAAGCCTTTGCCATAAAGCGCTTGATCAAGCTTGGGATTGATCGCAAGCGCACGATCAAACGCTTCAAGCGCCTCGAGGTGCAGATCATCCTGCTGCAGCAGAAATCCCAGATTGAAATGCACGTAGGCTTGCGACGAATCAAGGCTGATGGACTGCCTGAGCAGCAGCACGGCGCGCTCGCGCCGACCGGCCGACGCGTGCAAACCCGCAACGGTCGCCAATACCGACGGATCACTTGGGCGTATTGCCTGAATGCGCTCCCAGTATTCAAGCGCCATTTCCTGCTGGCGGAAAAACGTTGACCAGGTTGCCATCTGCCGCAGGTACCAGACCTTCAACGCACTCACAGCAACCCCGCCTCGTGCGCAAGCACCACCTGCCAGAACTTCAGCGCGACCCAAAGCCAGAACAACAGAAAAAATGCGACGGCTGGGAGATGTTGATCAACGACAAACCTGGGTGTGATAACCCTGACCGGACGAACAACAGGCCCGGTAAGAAAGCGAAAGAAGCGATAAATCGGGTTGCCCTCGTGCCTGCCAAAGCTGAGCAGGAATACCAGACCCTGCCCCGCCAGAAGCAGCCCTGCAAACTCGACCAGTGCCTTGGCGAACGTTACCGCCGTGAGCATTCTCGCCCCTCCAATTTGTCGTCGATCGCTTCTACGGCGACCTGGTGTGATCCCTGAACCCACAACGCCGCTGTTGACGCGCCGGAGCGCGCAAACGTCCGCGCTATAACGCTTAATTCGTCTGCTTCAGTTGCTCAAGAATTGCCGGATTCTCAAGCGTCGAAGTGTCCTGCGTGATGGCCTCGCCCTTCGCAATCGCGCGCAGCAGGCGGCGCATGATCTTGCCTGAGCGTGTCTTGGGAAGGTTGTCACCGAAGCGAATATCCTTGGGTTTCGCAATCGGTCCAATCTCTTTACCCACCCAGGCGCGAAGCTCGTCCGCAATCTTGCGCGCGTCGTCGCCCGCAGGCCGCGCCTGCTTCAACACTACAAACGCCACAATGGCTTCGCCGGTGAGATCATCGGGCCGACCCACCACGGCCGACTCGGCCACCAGCGGATTTGCCACCAGCGCTGATTCGATTTCCATGGTTCCCATGCGGTGCCCGGATACATTCAGCACATCATCAATACGCCCCGTGATGCGGAAATATCCGGTTTTGCGATCGCGAACCGCGCCGTCGCCTGCCAGGTAGTAGCCTTTCAGCTCCGGTGGAAAGTAGCTTTTCTGGAAGCGATCGGGATCGCCCCAGATGGTTCGGATCATGGAGGGCCAGGGCTTTTTGACCACCAGAATTCCGCCCGAGCCGTTGGCAATGTCGCCGCCGGTTTCGTCAACGATGGCAGCAGCAATGCCCGGCAAAGGAAGCGTGCACGACCCCGGTACCAGCGGCGTTGCCCCCGGAAGTGGCGTGATCATGTGCCCGCCGGTTTCGGTCTGCCAGAAGGTGTCCACAATGGGGCAGCGCTCATTGCCTACGCTGCGGTAGTACCACATCCAGGCTTCGGGGTTGATCGGCTCACCCACGGACCCGAGCAGGCGCAGTGACGACAGGTCGTAGCGCTGCGGATGCGTGGAGGGATCTGCGTTACACGCTTTGATCAGCGAGCGAATTGCCGTGGGCGCTGTGTAAAAAATGGTGGCCTTGTGCTTTTGAATCATGTCCCAGAACCGGCCAGAATTCGGGAACGTGGGAATACCTTCAAACACAATTTCGGTGGCGCCGCAGGCGAGTGGCCCATACACGATGTAGGTGTGCCCGGTGACCCAGCCGATATCCGCCGTGCACCAGAAGACATCCTGCGGCTTGATGTCAAAGGTCCACTTCATGGTGAGGGCGGCATGAAGAATGTAGCCACCCGACGCGTGTTGCACGCCCTTCGGCTTTCCGGTGGAACCCGAGGTATACAGGATAAACAGCGGATGCTCAGCGCCCACCCACTCGGGTTCGCACACATCAGACTGACCCGCTTCCAACTGCGTCCAGGTGACATCGCGCCCCGCCTGCATCGCCACGGCCGCGCCGGTGCGCTGATACACGACCACCTTGCGCACCGAGTCGCAGCCGCCCAGCGTAAAGGCTTCATCCACTGCCGGCTTCAACGGAATCTTCTTGCCGCCTCGCACCTGCTCATCCGCGCAGATGACCCACGCCGCGCCCGCATCCTGAATACGCTCCTGCAGGCTCTTTGCCGAGAAGCCACCGAACACCACCGAGTGAATGACGCCAAGCCGAGCACAGGCCTGCATCGCGACCACGCCCTCAACCGACATCGGCATGTAGATGATCGCCCGATCACCCTTCTTGGCGCCCAGCGCCTTCAAGCCATTTGCGAAGCGACACACCCGCTGCAGCAGTTGCCGGTAGGTGACGTTGGACACCGTGCCATCGTCGGCTTCAAAGATGAGCGCAACTTTGTTCTCGACCGGCGTACCCATGTGTCGGTCAAGACAGTTGTAGGAGACATTCAGCTCACCGTCTTCAAACCATTTGAAGAACGGCGCGTTTGAGTCGTCAAGGGACCGCGTGAAGGGCTTTTTCCAGATCACCTGCTCGCGTGCCAGCCGGGCCCAGAAACCCGCGTGGTCGGTATCGGCCTCGCGACACAGCGCCTGGTACGCCGCCATTCCCGAAACAGTCGCCGATTGAACGAAGGACTCCGCGGGCGGGAAAACCCTGTGTTCCTGCAGGATCGACTCGATGTGCGCGCTCATCCTGATCTCCGGAAATATCGCCTGGGGCACACGACCCCTTTTTTAGTTAGACCCGATTATTAGTCTGGAAGTCTTACGCTGGACTTACGCCTTTGGTTTTCCAGCCCCCTCTTTTCGCGCGTTCGACCTAAGAGAATTCCCGAATTCGGCTACCATTCAGACCCTCCCGAGCCGGTCTTGCGCCGGCTTGTTTCTGTCGTAAAACCTTCTGCGCGGAGCCCCCTTTGTCAAACCCGCAAGATCAACCTGGCTTCATACCGCGTCTTATATTTGCCAGCCGCTGGCTGCAACTTCCCCTGTACCTTGGGCTGATCGTCACGCAGATCGTGTACGTGGTGCTATTCGTAGAAGAACTGGTCCATCTGGTCGAATTGTTGTGGCATCCACAGGCGCTTGATGACTCGATACAGCGTCTGGGCTTGACCGAACGCAGCAAGGAAACGGTGGTGATGATCATCGTTCTGTCGCTGATCGACGTCGTGATGATCTCAAACCTGTTGATCATGGTGATTGTTGGTGGATATGAAACCTTCGTGTCGCGGCTTCGGCTCAGCGGGCACCCGGATCAGCCCGAGTGGCTCTCTCATGTCAACGCCAACGTGCTCAAGGTCAAGCTCGCCACCGCGATCATCGGTATCTCATCGATCCACCTCCTGAAAAGCTTCATTTCCGCGGGCACACTGACCGACAAAACCCTGCTTTGGCAGACCGTCATCCACGGCATGTTTCTGTTGTCGGCCGTTGCGATTGCGCTAATCGACCGGCTGATGCTGGTTCCTCACGCCGCCAAGAGTAAGTCTGGCGGCGGACATGGTTCGCACTGACCGATTTAATAGACAAGGGAGTTCTAAATGAGCGTGATCCGCCGCGATGACCTGATCGAGTCGATCGCCGCCGCGTTGCAGTTCATCAGTTACTACCACCCGGCCGACTACATCCGCCACCTGGCGCGCGCGCGGGAACTCGAACAAAGCCCCGCCGCCCGTGACGCGATCGACCAGATCCTGACGAACTCGCGGATGTGCGCCGAGGGGCATCGCCCGCTTTGCCAGGACACCGGCATCGTCAATGTGTTCATGAAAGTGGGAATGGGTGTGCGTTGGGAAGGCTTTCCCGGATCGGTCAGCGACGCAATCAATGAAGGCGTACGCCGCGGATACATGCACCCTGACAACCTGCTTCGCGCCTCGATCGTGGCTGACCCGCAGTTTGAACGCAAGAACACCCGCGACAACACGCCCGCCGTCGTGCACATGGAACTCGTGCCTGGCGACAAGGTTGAAATCACCGTCGCCGCGAAGGGTGGCGGCTCAGAGAACAAGTCAAAGTTCGTCATGCTCAACCCATCGGACAGCCTGGTGGACTGGGTGTTGAAGACAGTACCGACCATGGGCGCGGGGTGGTGCCCCCCCGGCATGCTGGGCATCGGTATTGGCGGCACTGCTGAAAAAGCAATGTTGATGGCCAAAGAGTCGCTGATGGACTCCATCGACATGGCCGACCTGCTCGCCCGTGGCCCCTCAAACAAACTCGAAGCGCTTCGTATCGAGCTGTATGAAAAGGTCAATGCGCTGGGCATTGGTGCCCAGGGCCTGGGCGGACTCACCACCGTGCTCGACGTCAAGATCAACACCTACCCCACCCACGCCGCCTCCAAACCCGTGGCAATGATTCCCAACTGTGCGGCCACGCGTCACGCGCATTTCACGCTCGATGGCTCAGGCCCCGCGTTCTGCGAGCCTCCCAGCCTTGACGATTGGCCCAAGGTCAACTGGACGCCAGATTCGCAGTCGCGGCGTGTCAACCTCGACACGCTCACGCGCGAGGAAGTGGCCTCGTGGAAGCCTGGCGAGCGCTTGCTGCTCTCAGGCAAGATGCTCACCGGCCGCGATGCGGCCCATAAGCGAATCGAGGACATGCTGGCCCGCGGTGAAAGCCTCCCAGTGGACTTTCGTAATCGCGTCATCTACTACGTGGGTCCGGTTGATCCAGTGCGCGATGAAGCGGTCGGACCTGCCGGTCCCACCACTGCCACGCGCATGGACAAGTTCACCGAGACCATGCTTGCCAAAACCGGTCTGATCGCAATGATCGGAAAAGCAGAGCGCGGCCCGGTGGCCATCGATGCCATTCGCCGCCACCAGGCCGCTTACCTGATGGCGGTGGGCGGAGCAGCCTATCTCGTTTCCAAGGCAATCCAGACGTCGCGAGTCGTCGGCTTCGCTGATCTTGGCATGGAGGCCATCTACGAGTTTGAGGTGCGCGACATGCCGGTCACGGTGGCCGTCGACGCCACAGGCACGTCGGTACACATCACAGGCCCGCGCGAATGGCAGGCACGCATCGGCAAGATTCCTGTTGCAACGGCCTGACCCGTGATGAACGACATCGTTGCGGCCGACGGCGCCAAGCTCGCGCAGCTGATTG
>Ga0194129_10003598_pt1 | contig 21462 bp, 13 predicted proteins | sample TA2KigCa35mmetaG_FD_150862 | JGI IMG/M metagenome (GOLD analysis project Ga0194129, IMG submission 150862) | Freshwater microbial communities from Lake Tanganyika, Tanzania - TA2015038 Kigoma Deep Cast 35m | ecosystem: Environmental > Aquatic > Freshwater > Lake | place: Tanzania: Lake...
AATGCCCGAAGATTGATCGACAGAATCAAATCGATACGTCAACCGAGTATGCCCGTTACCAAAGATCGAGTCATTCCCCGTGTTAGGACGAAGATCGTTCCAGGTACCCTTAGATAACCACGGCCTAAAGTCGTTAGAGAACATGTTTTCAAGATCAAAGTTCAATCGACCAGGGCCCACCCAAGACTGCTCAACGCGAAACTCATCGGCAAACCGAGAGCCGACTATAAACTCTGTACCTCTCAGGGTATCGGTGCCTACAGACGCATCTCCGGTAACCGTACCTGCAGACGGCTCACTTCCCCCATGCAGCCTCACGAGTACACTTCCAGAGGAGTTCGAGTAGGTCGCAAAGGTGACGTCATTATCGGGGTTGTTACTTGCAGCCCCTACCAGGGTGTCGTTTCCTGCTCCTCCATCCAGCACGCCGCTCCAGCCCCCCGGACCAGCATCAAGAAGATCATCGCCAGCGCCGCCTATTAACGTGTTGGCGTTTCGGTCGCCAATAATCACATCATTAAAGGCCGAACCCACAACTTGTCGGATATTAACCAGGGTATCTAGCCCCTCTGAAGCACTTACTAGCTGCGGGCCAGTTTTCCGCAGGTCTACCTGAATACCCTCGGCAGACGAACCATATTCAACACGGTTAATACCTCCGCCACCGTCCAAGAAGTCATTACCCCCTCTCGGCCTGAAAGTCTCGTTACCGGGGCCACCGATAATCGTGTCATCAAACCGCGACCCTTGGATATTGTTTACCCCAGAAAACTGGTCCTCACCCAGAGAAGCATCATCCCCAAAGACAACCCCTTTAAACGCGACCACGGGGTCGAACTGCACCCGAACACCAGCTGTCGCGTCGTCTGCACTCAGTCTGGTAAATCCATTTCCGATAATCGTGTCATCACCGGCCGATAGCCTCCATGAGTTCCATTGCCCACGCAAGCCACCGCCATACGCCTCAAACTGGCCGCCTCGCCAGTTGGCATGAGCGATAAACGTATCGTCGAACTTAGTACCCTGAATCTGGTCGATTCGAGTCAGAGTGTCATTGCCAACCGAGGTATCACCTGACACCTGACCGTCAAGCCGGCTTCCGTCTGAGGAGCCCAGGACCACCCGTACTGGCCCCGTAGCGTCTCGATAAGTAATCTGGTTAAAGTCAGATCCCGACTGGCCACGAGACCCCCCTGTGATTGTGTCATTACCTGGTGAGGCGAAAATAAAGTTGTTGCCGGTATCTCCGTCAATCAGGTCGTTCGCGCTCGTACCCCGTAAGGTGTCATTGCCCGGCGTTCCAAAAATCTTGCTCATTATTAAGACCTTTCAAGAGAGAAATGCAATAAAAGAAGAAGGAAAAAGACTGCAGTTACACCGCTAAGAAAAGAAGTTGTCTCGTGAAGCTCAGATCAGGCTAGGTTGATACGGAATGCCCACCAATCCGATGGCTGACTGCTCCACTATGGCCTGGGCCAATGGCGAGTCCGCTGCCAAGGCAAGCAGCCCCGCCTGATCGTAGCTTCCATCATTAAGCAGTTGGGCAAAAATAGTAATTTCCAAGGCATTTGGCGCCCTGCCCGTTACATTCTCAAAAACCGCCTTTACAAACTCGTTGTTCCCCGATGGCAGAAACCCTGCAGAAATGATCAACCCCGCAAGTTGACTTGTTGTCCACCCACTGTCTACCAAAGAGATACCTATACCGGAGAAGTCCTTGAGCGCCTGGCTACCAAATGCAGAAACGATCATGCGTGAGGCTACCCCCCCGTTGCCGTTCAGATCGATGGCAATCCATTGGTCGGTAAACTGCAGGCGTTCAACATTGATAAGGGTATCGGTGTCCGAACCAATCCGCACAGTGATCTCGCCCGTTGGCTGTTTTCCAAACGACGCGCTGAGGCTCGAACTGTTGTAACGAACAAGATCCATTCCAGCACCACCATCAATCGTGTCAGAGCCCGTCGATGACACAATGGTGTCATTGCCCCTAAGAGCTTCGATACGGTCGTTTAACGTAGTGCCATTAATGAGTTCGGCTGCCTCTGTACCAGAGATTTTATTTCCCGACGACGCTGTTGCAGAGGGCTGAACCAACGCCGATGCCGATGCACCCTTTACGGTTAAGACCAAGGCAATGTTTCCTGACCCAGGAATTGATGCGGCCAGCGGGATTTGCACAGAGGCCTTCCCATCGGCTCCCACTGTCACCGACCCTGTTAGCTTCTGCCCAACAATAGCCTGCGCAGTCACCCCCGATATCTGGTAGTCCAGTTCCGTTCCCGCCTTTACATTTGAGGTCTGTAATAGGAACGTAACGATAGATCCTGCCGTTACCGGCTGAGTTGGTCCAGTTAATAGGTAGGTAGGCGGCGCTCCCACGGAGGTGTCTTTAATAACAACCGAAGCTGAGGCAGTCTCAACCCGAAGGGTTAACACCTCATCTCCCTCGGTGGCATTGTCGGCAGCGATAGGAATGGTTATGGTGGCCTGCCCATTTGCACCAACGGTGGCTCGGCCCGTCAGTTGGCCGCCGACGATATCGGATGCCTCGACGCCTGTAATGGTCCATTGCACCGAGCTACCCGCTGAGACGTTTGTAGTAACCAGGTTGAAGGTGGCCACAGATCCCTCATCAACGGTGGCCGATGTCGCTGTAATTCGGTAGGTGGGCGGAAGACTTACCGAAGTATCGTTAATCACCACCGAGGCGAACTGCCCCTGAATGGAAAGACGCAGCGTTTCAGCAACTTCGGTCTTGTTATCGGCCCTTATCGGCAGAGTGATTTTCGTAACGCCTGAGGCTTCGGTAATGACCTCTCCACGCAGGGAGTTCGAAACCAGATCGTCTGGGTCTACTCCGGAAATCAGAAACGACTCCCGGCTGCCACCAGGCACGTTTGTGGTTCGAAGCGTAAAGCTTGCGACGTCACCCTCATTCACAGAAGCAGCGTCAGACGACAATGAATAGGTGGGCGGAGAAGGAGGGGGTGGGGGTGGGGAGGGGGGGGGTGGCTGGTCTGTAGGTCCATACACTGATGGCGGAGCATCCGTCAGGAAGTACAAGGCCTGATCACCTGGTGAGAGGTTTTCGGTGTCTTTACCATTTGGCCCGACAGGGGCTTTGGTCCAAGAAGAGTCGACGTACCATACGTGACCCCCTTCAAACATTACCCCCAGCCTTCCGTTAAAGTCGTCCGCAGCCCTCATTGTGCTGGTGTAAAGAAAACCCCCGTAATCCTTAATCTGAAAAGCCTGATTGGTGGCTTTATTGACAGCCTGATAAGTAGAGTCAGAGCGCTGCTCAAGTCGCCACTGACCGAAGTTTTCGATGATAGACACAGCCCCTCCGCCGGAGCCGCTGGCGCCACCAGTGACACCGAAGGAGGCCTCTAGCTCCGCCTGGGTAATGATAGGCTGGCTATCTGGTCGAGATGCTGCGTACGGCTTCCACGCGGGATCCATGAGCCAAACCAAATAACGTGGCTCGTTTGGGGTTCCCTCTTTGAAAACGATGGCACGCTCACCCCGAAAAAACTCAGCGGCAATCACTTGGCCGTGAATTGCGGCAGCAAGTGGCTTTCCACTTCCATCATCTGGGGTCCATCTAATCCCCGACGACTTCTCTGTAACCGTGTACTGACCATTAGCCTCTAATGAAAGAGAATAGTTGCCCGAGTTTTCAATCACCATTTAAGACTCCTAAATTTTTGGGGGCACGACACTGAGAGCACATTTCTAGCGCGACACAATCCGGCAATTTGTCTAAGACAAAACTTTCCTTGACACTATAGATTAGAGCAGTCCTTGTCAAGCCCAACGGTAGTAAAACGGGCGATGGAAAACGATAGGGGCGAAGGCGATTGCACGAGCATGAGAAATCAAAGTAGTGTGTACTAACTAAATGAATTATTGAAAGATTTTCCCCCGCGGAAATCTCCCAGACCGGCCCTAACACCATTCCAGATCTGCGCAAACCTCGTTAACCGGGCGGGCGCGAAAAGAAGATAAAACCCGGCGAGAACGGCGAGGCGAAGCACAGTACTTACTTTCCACCGTAAAGGGGCGTGGGCTCGGCGCATAAGCCAAAGGCTGTTTCGAAATACATAGTAATTCCGGACCGGGGAGTGCAGCGCAACCCGCCTGCGCCGGGGCCATGTAAGTGAGACCCCGCTTGAGCCCAGGTGATGCGAAATCACCGCTCGACAGACGCCAAAGAGCCGCCACCCCTGATGCTTTGCCCGCAGACACCAGTCGGTATCGACATGGTCAATAAACAACGCGCCATCCATGAGGCCCACGTCGGCAAGGGCCTGCCGACAGACTAGACTGCCCGAGGAGATAAGAAAATCCACCTCAAGATGATCGTCGGTTGACTGGCAAGGTACCGACTGAAATGGCAGCCAGCCAAACCGCACAAAACGAGACTCGTGACCTGACTGCGGATGCTTATAGCGTGGGCCCACGGCTGCAAGCTTGTGTTGCTCAGACAGCGTTTTAAATGCGCTGAGGAGCAACGAAAGGCTGTCTTGCTGTGGCAGGCTGTCTTGATCCAGAAACCAGACAAACCCAGCGCCATGGCTGAGCGCTCGATCAATACCCTGGTTCTGGGCTGTTGCAAGGCCGAGATTCGAGTCGTTCTGTATTAGACAAGATCCTTGAGCCGGCTCAGCCGGTGGGACATTAGAGTTACCCTGCGGAACGAGCCATCCCCGAATGGTCTCGCAGACAGTCGCGCCACTGCCATTATCGACAACGACGATCCCAGCAACCTGCCCGCGCACCAGCTTGAGAGTTTTGCGCAAAGCAACAAGATCCGGCTGGTAGGTTACCAGCACCACCCAGACCTCTTGCAGCCCCTTAGAGTCTTGGGGGGCCTGCCAAGACATAGTCCTGATCCAGAGACAGATTGGGGCTATAAAACGGGTCTTCAAACCGATCTGTGGCCCAGGTTCGCTTCATGTAATCGATCTCGCGGGCGAACTGATGCTGCCGCGCTGTCGTTGCAACCGGGTCAAATCCTCTGCTGGCCGACTCATGATGGGTAAGGACAACGCCTCCCACATAGATGTTCCGTAAGCCCAGTTTTCTGAGCTTTAGGCAGAAATCAACATCATTGAAGGCAATGGGAAGATGCTCCTCATTGAACCCCCCTACTTTCTCAAAGTTTTTCTTGGAAACTACCATTACCGCAGCAGTCAGCGCTGATACCTGACGGGTAGCCGAGGCAAGCCCCGTATACCCGGGGGCCGCCTGGTCTAGGCCACAAAACACATGACCTGCAACCCCACGGAGCCCGACGAGGGTTCCGGCATGCTGAACCGTGCCGTTGGGATACACCAGCTTCGCGCCGACTGCTCCAACCTTGTCTTGAATGGCCCAAGTAATTAAGCGGCATAGCCAGTCAGGCTGGGTTACCTCGATATCGTTATTCATAAAAACAAGGTAAGGCGTTTGAACGGACTGCACCGCCGCATTGTTCAGTGCCGAAAAGTTAAATGGCCGGGCATCGCGAATCACGGTGCGATAGGGCGGTGAGGCCCAGCGATGCAAATAGGCCAGGCAGTCTGCCTCTGCACTTGCATTATCGATCACCAGCACATGCAGATTTCCCGGATAGCGCGTCTTAGCAAGAGACTCAAGACAGCAGCGCAGCAGGTCTAGCCTGTCACGGGTTGGAATGACACAGGTGACGTCAGGCCAGAGGGTGGGTATGGGAAGCCCGCGCGGAAACAGAGAATGAGGGCTTACAGGTTTACCAAGGTGGGCTGCTAGAGCGCTAAAAGATCTGTGGTAGAGAAGCCGAGGAATGCGCTCCACCTGATCCTCTCGTAATACCGCAGTCAGTGCCAACGTTGCCTGATGGGTACATGAGAAACTCCTATCAACGACTTCGGCGATCGTAGATTGCCCAAACACAGCCCGTAAGACTCCAGACCGAACGGCAAGAAATGGCCCGAGGTAATCATGCTCCTGAAGCTGGATTGGGTCGAATCGCCCCTTAAAGCAGGGGCGAGAGGGGGCACCTTTCGCATCGAGATAATCGTGATCGGCATAAATAAGCAGCAGAGAGTCTCTGCCAAAGATCTCGCGGCCCAGCCAGTAAAGAGCGCTGGGGTCTAGCTGGTCCTGCCCGAAAACCAGGCAGACCATGTCGTCTGGGCAAAGCCCCGCAGCAGCATCTAAGACTTCATTAAAGGTCTTCTGTGCATCCTTTGCAATAAGAGCCCACGATGGCTGAACACCGCTGACTTCGAGCTGGCCCTGAGGGGATTCTAACAACGCGCAAGACACTTGCTCGGAAGTGCCTTGCGCGGCATCTAAGTGCAGCACCAGAAAACGCGGAAATGCCCGCACGGATTCGGAACCTGGAGAAAGCCGCTGAGAGAGGCGATCTGCCATGGCCTGATCCCAGGCAGGGTCTGACCGATTAAGCTCTGCCCGATACCGGCCAAGCCACTGCCGGTAAGCAGCGTCTGACTCAGGCGAAAGCCCCCAGTCTTTTCGAACAGGAAACCCCAGTAGCCTCAAAAGCCATCCCGACACTTGTGGGAATCTCTGCAAATTGCTGCGGATGGCGTAATAGAGACGAAATCGCCTCAGAAACGCCAGAAAGAAGGCCATGCCCGGTATCATAGAAGGCTTCCCAAGCCTACGTTAGCGCGGCACCGTAATTGCAACGAGGCTGGAGTATCACTGGAATTTCTTTTCTTTTTCTCTGAACCTACACGACATGACTGATCAAGCTACCTGGACTTCTGGTTACGTTGCCGACATTGGCTATACCTTTGGATACTACCCGGAACTAAACCCTGCCCGGGTTCCGTTGGCATTTCTTAATTCCGGGCTTAGTTTCCCAAAAATACAAACCGCCTGCGAACTCGGGTTTGGGCAAGGCCTCAGCGTAAATCTACATTCGGCCTCAAGCGGGGTGAACTGGTTCGGCACCGACTTCAATCCAAGCCAGGCGTCGTTTGCCAGAGAGCTGGAGTCCGCCTGCGGATCCGGGGCCCAGCTTTTCGACGAATCCTTCAGTGAGTTCTGTAGCCGCGCAGACCTACCCGACTTCGATTTTGTGGGCTTACACGGAATCTGGAGCTGGATCTCTGATGAGAACCGAAGCGTGATCGTCGATTTTCTTCGACGAAAGCTTAAAGTGGGCGGAGTTCTTTATGTTAGCTACAACACATTTCCCGGCTGGGCAGCCTTTGCGCCAATGCGGCACCTGATGGTTGACCATGCGGAAACACTGGGAGCCGAGGGCCGTGGCATCGTCTCTCGAATCGATGGGGCCATAGAGTTCGCAGACCGTCTTTTACAGACAGAGCCGCTCTTTTTAAGGGCCAATCCGGTTATTGCGGAGCGACTAAAACGACTGAAAGACCACAACCGACACTACCTTGCCCATGAATACTTCAACAGAGACTGGCACCCCATGCACTTCTCAACGATGGCGCATTGGCTAGAAGGTGCAAAGCTTCAGTTTGCCTGCTCTGCGAATTTCTTGGATGGTCTTGATATGGTTAATCTCACTCAGGCCCAGCAAGACCTGCTTGCCGAGATACCCGATCCGCTGTTTAAGCAGTCTGTGCGCGACTTTATGGTGAACCAGCAGTTTCGAAAAGACTACTGGGTAAAAGGGGCCCGGTCTGTCAGTGCAATAGACCGTATTGAGCAGTTAAGGCAGCTTCGGTTCGTATTAGGAACCGCTCGGTCGTCTGTCGGCCTAAAGGTTACTGGCGCGCTTGGTGAGGCAACGCTTTCGGCATCTATCTACGACCCCATCTTAGATTTATTGGCAAACGGCGCGCCGCGCAGTGTCGCCGAGATCGAGAAGAGCCTTGAGTCTCAGGGTATCAATCTGGGGCAGATTGTTCAGGCAGTCTCAATTCTGGTGTCTGCCGGACATGTCTATCCAGCGCAGTCAAAGTCGGATGCAGAAGCACAAAAATCAGTCTGCAGTCGCGTCAACCAACGAATCATGCAGGCCTCCCGCAGCAGCAGCGATATTAACTTTGTTGCCAGCCCGCTCACTGGGGGCGGGCATATGATGGCCCGTTTTGCTCAGTTATTTGCCATGGCAATAAAAGAGAAAAAGGGCTCTCCGCAGGAGTGGGCGCAGTTTGCATGGGGCATTCTTGAGCAACAGGGGCAACGTATTATCAAAGAGGGCAAAACCTTGGAGACGGCAGAGGACAATATTGCCGAACTCATTTCCCAGGCCGAGGCGTTCAAGAAAGACCAACTGAGCACACTACAGGCATTACAAATCGTCTAGTCGTGAGCGACGAAGAGGTAAAGCGGGCGCTCGCCCAACGGACAGAGAATTTTTTAAAACTTTTTCAGGGGGGCGACTATGCGCAGGCACTGCTGGCCGCCCGAGTGATTACCGAAGACTTTCCAGAGTCTGCATTTGGCTGGAAGGCGCTTGGGGCGATCCTAAAGCTTATGGGTGCACTCGATGCAAGCTTAGAGCCCATGCGCAGGGCTACCGAACTAGATCCTTGCGATGCGGAGGCCTTTAGCAATTTAGGTACGACCCTTCATGATATGGGTCAGCTTGAGCCGGCAGTAGAGTGCTACAAAAAGGCTATTGCCCTTAACCCACAGCACGCTGAGGCTTACTGCAACCTAGGCGTTGCCCTTAAAGATGCCGCTCGGTTTACTGAGGCACAGACCTGCTACCTTAAGGCCCTAGAACTCAAAGAAGGCTACCCAGAGGCATGGAGTAACCTGGGCAATACCTTACAGATCCTCGGGGATGTCCCCAACGCGGTCTCCTGCTATGAGCGTGCGATAGCTCTAAAGCCAACATTTCTTGAGGCACGAAGCAACCTTTTGTTCTGCCTTAACTATGTCCACGGTCTAACCGGCGCCACCATGCTTGCCTACGCCCAGCAGTATGGCGCCCTGGTAAGTGAAAGATCTCAACCAAAGTTCAATCAGTGGAATACGCGCCCCGTTGGTAAGCCACTGCGCCTAGGGTTTGTCTCTGGCGACTTTAAAAATCATCCCGTTGGCTTTTTCTTTGAAGGGCTGATGACCCACTTATGCCATGCAGAGTTTGTGCTGCATGCCTTCTCAACTTCATTTGAGGCAGATGAGCTTACCGATAGGATCAAGCCTCTTTTTGACTCATGGACACTGATTGTTGGCCTCTCGGACCAAGAGGCTGCGTCTTTGATCCACAAAAAAGGAATTGATATCTTAGTGGACCTATCAGGCCACACCGATCACAATCGCCTGGCCGTCTTCTCATTTCGACCAGCGCCTATCCAGGTCTCGTGGCTTGGCTACTTTGCCCCCACAGGGCTTCCTGAAATGGACTTCTTTATCGGCGACCCCTTTCTGGCGCCCGAAAACGAACAACTTCACTTTACAGAGAAGCTCTGGCAACTGCCGCAGACCTGGTTCAGCCGCCTCCCATTTTCCGTCTCGCCGTCAATTCAAAGTCTTCCAGCGCTGCGCAACGGTTGGCTTACCTTTGGCTGCCTGGGGAATCTGGCAAAGATGAACGATGCGGTTGTTGCTTTGTGGGCAAGGGTTCTGCACGCGGTACCCGCATCGCGACTGCTGTTAAAGGCGCGGCAACTGGCCGACGCCGCTGCAGTCACAAAAGTACAAGCAGACTTTCAGGCATGTGGCATCGACCCGCAGCGCTTGATTCTTCAGGGACCATCCTTACAACAAGAGTACCTTCAGACATACAACCAGATCGATGTGGTTCTTGATACATTTCCGTATCCAGGAGGTACGACCTCGGTAGATGCACTCTGGATGGGCGTTCCGGTTCTCACCTTAAAGGGAGACCGATTCTTGTCTCGACTTGGGGCTTCGGTGGCAAGTAATGCAGGCCTCTCTGAATGGATAGCCCAAGACCCAGACGACTACCTTACAAAAGCGGTGGCATTCACCAGAAACTTAGAGGCACTCGAAAGACTACGCTCTGGCCTTAGGCTTCGGGTCTCGCAAGGCCCATTGTTTAACGTCAAAGTCTTTGCTGAAAACTTTGCAGATGCGCTGAGAAAAATGTCGGAGGGGGGACAGGTTCGACCCTAAAACCCTGGCGCATCCATCTATCATGCCACCCCAATAAGCCCCGTAAACTGAAAGTTTGCACTTGGACTTCCTGTGGTGTCTACCTGCACGATAAACTGGGCATCGGTTCCTGAAAAACTCTGATTAGAGGCTGTGGCCGAAGCGCCCCCGTAGCCCGTAAGCACGGCTGCCTTCGCAAGGTTGTTGTCACCAACCACATACAAAAGATCCACACCACCTGCCGAAGCCACAAACTCTGACCCCACCAAGCTGCCGCGAATGAATTTGTAGCTGCCATTTGTCGGAAGTGCTGGAGCTGTTGCCAGGCTGTATTCAGAGGTTGCTACGGATTGTGGCACAAAAAGAACGGGCTCAAATGCCTGTGGGCCGGTTGCGGCCTTCGCAAAGGCAACCATGTCTCGTCCCAGGTTGAAGTCGGTGATCTGTTTAATGTTTGTGAGACTGAATCGGTTGGTTCCTGCTACTGCGTTGACCGTGGTGTAGGCTGACAGCAGATTAAGTAAGAAGATGTCATTGCCCGTGCCGCCAGTTGCAGTGTCATTACCGGCAGACCCAAAAATAATTACGTCGTTAGCAGCCGAGCCCAGGATCTGGTCGTTTTTACTCGTACCCTTGATCACCACCCACGAAAGCCCATCGGGCGCGCCACGCAGGCCAGAGGCATCCAGGGAGACAGCTTGGGCGGTAAGCGATGCGCTGGGCTCAATGAACAGCAAGTCGGGCTGAGACGTGCTGGGCGCCTGCCCTAGGTCGCCCACCACCCGTATGGTGGAGTTGGCTGGCGCCCCACGTACGATCATTACATCCTGCTCGGAACTCCCCTGAAACGACATTAAAAACTCTGTCTTCTGTGTCGTTGTTTCGGACTGCACTATAAAAGGTGCTCCCATCCTTCCAAGGGCAGTTGCGTTTTGTGCCGATAGCTGCACCGCGTCGGCTGTGACGGCCGGTTGATTAACTGCAACCCCTAGCCCTAATACAGACCCGTTGTCGGCATTACGCAGCTCAATAGTCGCCGAGGACTTGGTATGCACTGGCCCGAGCCCCACCACACCAGCGCCGTTTGCCAATACGGTCACGGTGCCATCACCTCCATGAATCGCACCAAAGACTACAGCCTTATTCGTTGCGGTGTTCGCGGTTAGCGTGTCAGATGGCGCGATTGACCCTTTGGTACCAGTAAGATCAAGGCCAATACCCTCCTTAGACCGCAGCACAGGGCCGGCTGACTTTGTGGCCTGGGCAAACACCCCACCGCCCGCAAAGCCCGTTACTTTTATAGACAACGGGCCCGGAGTGGTGTCAGTGCCAATAGAGGCAATGCGTAACGCAGAATCAGCACCAGTGCCTGCCAGAACGGCCTGACTCACAGCGGGCATGGCTGGAATGTCAACCTGGCCAGACTGCGTCTCTATGGTGAGTACCTCAACCTTCTGAAAAAGCTTTGCCTCAGAGTCTGTTGTCTTAACTTCGAGCCTGCCTTTAGACTCTTTGACTACAAAAGATTTCAGCTCTGGCGTGGCACTGGGAGGCGTAAAGGTGAGCACCATTGGGCCCTCACCCTGATGCGCAATCTGCACCGTGCTAAGCGCAGGCATAGTCGCGGCTAGCGTTACAGACTTCGCCTGGCTATTAATCACGAGACTCTGCGCCAAAGCGGCATTGATCGTTGCGCCACTGGCCAGCCCCGAGGTGTCACCAGCAGCTGTAGAAACCTTTACATCAACGGCCTTCGGTACTGACAACTGGCCCGAGTAGATTGCGCCAGCCTCAACCTGCAGGTCTAGAGATAACGCCTGAGAGGCTGTGAGCTTCAGGCTATTAGTGATAGTGGCTGTTGAATCACCCTTGGTTACTTGAACCGTAAGTGCGTCGGCAACATCGATTTCGACGCCCTTAGCATCGGGGGTACTCGCCCCCTTAAGGCTCGTTGTAAGAGTGCGTGGCGCCATGTTGTAAACCTTAATTGCCGCAGATGCGGTAGTTACAACCAGCGTATCAAGACCCGCCACCTCTTTGGCGTCAAGGTTGAACGTTCCCGAGATATCACCCAGCTCTAGGGTCTGGATATTTGTCATGGTGGGGCTTAAGTTCTTAGAGGGCCCACCGGTGACTGACAAAATGTTTTTTCCTCCCCCGCCCGAGAGCGTAGGGATTGCGTTAAGAGAAGTCGATAAAAGCTTAAAGGAGTCATCAGCCGATCCGCCTGCGACAAGCTCAAGCACCGCGTCATTTTGGGTTGAGGTAAATGCGTTTGCATGTGCCTTAGCCCCCTCAAATCGCCTCAGGCCATTGCCCTGGTTCACCAGCGTGAGTTCAGCGGCATGATTGGACGCTAGAACCGAGTTCACTAAAGTGCCAGTTTCCGCAGTAAGAGTCAGGGGTGCCTTACCTTCGATGGTCACCGTGCGAACATCACTGGACTCGGTTGCCAAGGCCAGCTTATTCGAGCCTTTTCCCATCGATCGAATCACGATGGCATCGATACCGGGAGCCTTCAGACGCGGCGCGGCAGTACTACCCACATTTAGCAGTGTCAATGCGATTGTGTCGGTAGATCCTGTGCCTACGCCGGATGACTCAGAAAACCGCATTGTGAGGTCGCCTTGCTTCTGACCACGAAGTGTTACGTTAAGACCGGCCGAAGGAAGGTTTGTAAGGGCTATTGGGCCCTGCTCTGCAAAGAGCGTGACCATCGTAATATCTTTTGCGCCCGTGGCATTAAATGTGCGTTGAAGGGTGCTGGGGTTGGTGAGTTCAAGCCGCTCGACTGCCGATAGCCTAAATGACTCGCCTGGGCTATGGTCAGCGCCCAGAGTAAGGCGCAGGGTATCTAATCTATTACCCCCGGTGATTGTGGCCAAAGGGTCTAGGGTTCTCTCGCTGGTAATCGCAGAGGTGTTAGCCGTGAACACGTTTCTTCCTGGCTGAGCCGTCCATGCCTTAGCGCCAAGCGCAAGTGCGGTTAGGATTATGGGCTCATCAGTTGCCTGCCTTATCTGTTCCGCAGACAGTGCGCCAAAGTTTACGTTTCGGTCGGCAATGCCAAGGTACAAGGGATCTTCTACTGCTGCGATGAGAGCCGCCTTCTTGTCCCTAAAGGCTGCTATCACCGAGCCAGCAGCCGCAGCCGTTTCGTATTCGTCGATGATCTTTCGCGTTTCTGCACCGCGCTGCATCGGAGAGACGGCATTGAGTTTAAGGCCGATCTTTAACGCCTCGTCGCTGGCGGCTGCGCCTGTAAAGCCAAGATTTGTCGCGATGGTAAGCGCGACCTCTCCGGTGGTTCGGGTTCCCGGAAGCCCATAGACCAGATAGTAGTAATGGTTTAGTAGCGCATCTTGATTTCCGGAAAAGACCTCGTCTATTTCACGACTAATGATCTTTACAAAGTCGTGACTAGGCAGAGCCCCATAGACTCCGGCGCAGGCTTGAATAATGGTTGAAACCGACATAGGTATCCGATCGCTGAGAGATAACAGAATCCCGCTTCAAGATTAGTCGACCAATACCCACGAAGGTTTAATTAAATTACGGTGACAGTTTACTAAATTCACTCAACTCACAGATTATGCGATCGGGGTTGCCAGTGACAGGTTAGACACAGTTCACATAGGCAAAACCAGTTCTCTTCAAGTCGACCACATGGCCGAGCGTGGTGACTTGAAGGGTATTGGGTAGCAAATTAAGTGAATTTAGTAAACTGTCACCGTAATTATTGGGCGTTATCGTCTAGCGTTCCTACAATTCGAACGGGTTCAGACGGCACCGCCTGAGCCGAAGGAATCGGGCTTGGCGGCGGAGTCGACGGCGATGCAAATTTCGCTTCGATGAACTTTACTAGGCGATCAAGCTCTTCAGGCCGAAGCGCCGCTAAAATCGCGGACCCTTGCTCATCTGAGATAGTGGATCCAAGCGCGCCGAGGTCTTCATTTTGAAGTTTCGCGATAAGGTCATCGACTGTCCTGAAGGTACGAAGGTCGTCAAATTTCTGCTGTGGCAGGCCAGGACGCATGGGCGGACCTCCGGGCATCCCAGGTTGCGGTGGCATCGGCTGGCCTGGCATACCTGGCGTCCCCGGCTTTGGCGGCATCGGCTGGCCTGGCCCTCCAGCAGGCGGTCCAGCACCGATGAAGGCCAGAAACTTCGGATCGGTTCCGTATTTGGCAAAAATTTCACTGGCCTGCTGCTCACTAATGTTGGCGCCAATTTGCTCAAGATTCTCTCCGGCAAGTAGGCTTAATAACTCATCGACCGTTTTCGAACCCGCAAAAGCATTGAACTTATCCTGTGGCAGGCCAGGACGCATGGGCGGACCTCCGGGCATCCCAGGTTGCGGTGGCATCGGCTGGCCTGGCATACCTGGCGTCCCCGGCTTTGGCGGCATCGGCTGGCCCGGTTGACCCGGCGTTCCCGGCACTCCCCCCGGCCCTTGGCCAGGAACCCCTCCAACAATCGGATTTCCATTGGCGTCTAAAGCAGGATTGATAGGCTTTCCATCGGGCCCAACGTTACTTCCCCCCGGAGTAGCCCCCGGCTTTGGCGGCATCGGCTGGCCTGGCCCTCCAGCAGGCGGTCCAGCACCGATGAAGGCCAGAAACTTCGGATCGGTTCCGTATTTGGCAAAAATTTCACTGGCCTGCTGCTCACTAATGTTGGCGCCAATTTGCTCAAGATTCTCTCCGGCAAGTAGGCTTAATAACTCATCGACCGTTTTCGAACCCGCAAAAGCATTGAACTTATCCTGTGGCAGGCCAGGACGCATGGGCGGACCTCCGGGCATCCCAGGTTGCGGTGGCATCGGCTGGCCTGGCATACCTGGCGTCCCCGGCTTTGGCGGCATCGGCTGGCCCGGTTGACCCGGCGTTCCCGGCACTCCCCCCGGCCCTTGGCCAGGAACCCCTCCAACAATCGGATTTCCATTGGCGTCTAAAGCAGGACTGATAGGCTTTCCATCGGGCCCAACGTTACTTCCCCCCGGAGTAGCCCCCGGCTTTGGCGGCATCGGCTGTCCTGGCGTAGCTGGATTTGCTATGGGCACTTGACCTGTGGGGGGCAATTTGTCACCCGTCGGAAGCCCCGGTTCCGGTTTAGGTGGTGCCGGAGGCGCTGGAGGTGCTGGTGGAACCGGTGGTGTCGACCCAGCTGGCAAAGGCACCCCCACTGGTGGGGGGGTTCCGACAGGGGGGCTCAACGGCTGGGCGTTCTGCTCCATCACTCACTCCTTAAAGGGTTGAATAACCATATCTCATGTGCGAGATTACGCCGAAGACTACGAGGTTTCAACTCTCTAACGTTCTGAGAGGCGACAGGACTGCCCACTAGGCTCACAGCCCTTTCACACAGTAGGCTTGCCGACTGAGGGCTTCTCGTTAGTATCCTTCATCCTCAGAAGCAGGTGTCATTGATGACTCGAAACGTCGCCGTAATTCCGAATTAAACTGTCCCCGAAATTTCGTAATTTATGGAACTAGATTTAAGTTACCTTCCGCAGGAAGACCGTATGAGGCTGTCTTTGCGTGGCCAGGCGGACTGGCTGGTCACACGTAGCTTGCTGCTTAGACTCTTACCTGTCTGGGTTGAAAAACTCGAAACCATCGATTTGCCCAGTGTTGGTATTCCCATGGGGCCGCGTGATCTGAGCCAAGAGCATGCGCTGTCATTAGAGTTTGATGGCCCTCACACTTCGACCCCTCCGCCAACTCAGACCTACAGAGACGTTTTGCTGATCGAAGTAAAACTAACAATAGACTCGCTGGGCGCGACGCTGCATCTGCTGGGGCAGGGTCGAGAGACCAGCTTCGCCCTAACCCGCAAAGAGTCCCACACTTTTCTAGAGATGCTGGCGAAAAAGGCTCGACTGGCAGGCTGGCTTGATTCCGTTCAACTTCCTGAGTGGCTTGGAACGATCTAAGCTAAATCAACTCGGCACGAGAGGAAAACATAATGCGGCTTTTTTTCGAAGTATCTAAGAATAAGTTGGGCTTGGTGGCTCTGTGCTTTGTCCTCGCGGGCTGCGGCGGGGGGTCTGATCATCGCACGACATTAGACTCGAGCGCGGTGTTGCCGCTCGGGCTTGCGACTGCTAAGCCAGCCATGCCAGCCGACCCACACCCTTCTGTGGTGCGATTCTTGGCAAGTTCCTCTCTTAGCGCGAGGAACTATGTCGGGCAGCGTCAGGTCTCTGGGGTGTCTATCGATGAGCTATTCGGTTTTGCCGAAAGAACTTATCCCGACCTCTTTCCAAGTGCCGCAGAAACGACGCAGTTTGAACAGTATACGTTTCGCTTTTATCCGCAGACGGGCCTCTTTTTAGCCATTGATAATCTGGAGAACAAGGTATGGCTTTATCAACCCTCGGTAGACCCAAATAGCTTTATAGACCTTGGGCCGGCGGGGAACTATTCCGGGCTTGTGCAGCAGTGGCTTCAGGACAGTGGCGCAGACCTAGATACCTTTATATCTGGTCTTCGAAACGGGCTTTCAAACGCACTTGATCTGGTGGAACTCAGAGTTCAGCAAGGTGATGAGCGCCTGGCCCGTATCGCATTCGACGAAACCGACGGTGGCTTGCGACTTCTGGGAGATGTTTTATCGGCCTGTGATATCGATGAGAGAACCGAATTGCTCGAATGCTCGGGAGAGTCCTACACAGCACGCGGGCCGGGCGCATACGATCTGCGCGTCGTCGATGGGGCTTATGTGGTAACCGGGACCATCAATGGAAGCTACACAAGTGCGGGCCAACTCTCGGCGGTCGTTGTGGCGGAGCGGCGGCGTAGTGGTACGTTGATTAATCAGTTTCGCCTGCGAATAGAGGGCACTGGGATTACTGATGACACCAGAGCTATTTCTGTAACCGTACCTGAGTTCGTGATCTCCGCCGTCGAGCCAACCAGTAACCGCCCTCGCTCAGTGGAGCTCAACTTGTCGGGCTTACGAATCGAGGGCTCAGAACAAGATGCGCGGGCCAGCCTTGATATCCCCTTTAGCCTTAGAAGCTCCGATGGAGACCAGCTGCAGGTTCAGTTGCAAAACGCGCAACTGCGCCGCCTCGTTGATAATCGCGGAGAAGACTGGTGGACTCCTATAAAGCTTGAGCTAGGCGTCTCGCTTCGAGATCCACAAGGACAGTTGGTCACACTAGAGTTAAAGGCTGAGTTAAGAAATCTTGGCGCGGGTTTTGTGCCCTGGTTGAATGAGTCTAGTAGCAATTTTCCGTCGGTTACTTTTTCCGGAGCAGCAACGCTACCTAATTCCGGCAGCATGTTATTCGAAGTTAAGACCCTGAACGCTACAAACGCGTCGCTTGGTCTAACGCTAGCTCAGGCGGGCCGAACCATGGAGATGACAGCAGCCCTTACACGCAGAACAGTAAACAACGAGTTTTCGCTCGGGCCGCAAGGTCTTATCGTAGACATGGTCGGCTCCCCTTTTACCGCCGTTATTAAAGAGAATGCTAATGGGGATGCCGAAGGCGAGGTGTTTGAGGGGGGCAGAAAGATTGGTGTGGTGACCAGCAAAGGCATGATCCAGGTGCGGGGTCGAGAGATCTCGGTTTTCTAGTGCGATTTCTTAGTTACCCAAGAGGCCGGTTTATTTGTTTCCCAGCCCTTTGCATCCCAGCTCTTGGCGCTCTGCCGTAATGAGGATGTCATCGAGCCGCGCATAAGATGCGCCGGTTTAATGGCTGCTCTTTTGTTCCCCGCTGCGCTCTGTGCTGGGGGGACTAACGAAGCGCAGTTTTTTAGCGAGCTTACGCAATCTAACAGTAGGGGCTTTTTATCCGGCCGTTACTGGCGTTCGGTACCTCTGGCGGATCAATCGCAGGGGGAGAACGTTGAGGCTTTCGCTAGCCGATCGCTGTCACTGCGATTGGCGCCAACGCAGCTCGCACAGAGTCAGTTAGCAGATATGCAAGCTAAGCCGGCCAACAGTTACATAAGGGCGGGCCGCAGCAGCATGCTGTGTGTTCGGTCTACCCGCCTGTTTTGGTACGACGGTGGTAGCAATGTTCTTGCCATCGTTTCGCAGGAGGGCCGAGACCTCGATATACCGCAGGGCCGCTATTTGTTAAAGGGTGAGTCGGAAAGCTTTTCTACCATCTCTCTCATATTGGAGCCGATTGAACCGCTCTTTCAGCTTGACGTTTCGCCGCACTCTTATATGAATCTCTGGGTCTACCCAACTCTGTCTCTGCTTACGGGCTATGAGGGTAGACGGGCGGATGGCGAGTTGCAGTCATTTGACCAAGACCAGCTCTTTCTGTCGGGAAATCTCTACCGGCGTAGTTCTCGCCCTTTAGGGTTTCTGGAAGACCCCCAGAAGGCCAGTTTGGGGACAAGCCTGGGGTTGGGCCTCTCTCTGCGGCTGCGCCACGGACCACTGGGGGCAGACCTCAACATTCGCGACTGGCTGCTGCCCTTTCGGGCTTCAGGTATGTACGAGAGCCAACGAACATACTCCGTGCGATCGACCGCTGGAAGGCTAACAAGGGGCGATTTACCCTCGGTCTCTGGGGAATACCGTCAGATTATGCGAAGTGTTCAAGTCCCAGTGCAGGCCAGTCTGAGTATGTTTGCTGATCTACCTCAGAGGGTTCTGCCGGATTGGCTGGGCACTCCAAGGGCCGAGCTGCGGGTGGATCACCTTAAGGGGTTGAACCTGCCCTCTGCCAGGCTGGTCGTTTTTAGGCCAGACAGTAAGTGGTGGCTTGAGGCTGGCCCTGCCGGCCAGCTAACCCTTGGACTGGGACTGGCAGGTTCGTCGAAAGGCCATAATGCATTCCCAGGTAGCGCATCGGAGTCTGTGTTTAAAGAGCTTTTACAATTTCTTGGAGTTCAGGTCTTTGACTGGCAGCTAGAGTTGGGTATTGGAAAGGCCGGCAACACAAGGCCAGAGCCAACTCAGCTTAGACTGCAGATCTCAGTAAAAAAATAGGGGACAGACCACGTTTTTCATCATTCGAAAAACCCTTCAGATTAGGTTCAGGCGTTTTTTCGTGGGTGGCTCATCTAAACAGCGATGTGTCTGTGCAATCAGAAAACGTGGTTTATCCCCGATCGCTCTACAGCATAAGGCCGCTTGTTTATCTCAAATAAGCTAGCCCGGTGCCGCCTCGGGCAGCTTGCGCGGCCGGCCTGCCTTGCCTGGCGTCGCGCGCCGGCCCAAGGCTTCAGCAATCTCCTCTGCAAAGCGGGCGCTACCCAAGGCGAAATTGCCATTAGTCGCCCGACGGATCTGGTCAACCAGCCCCGGCGCAAGTTCAGATCGGAAGAGATCCCGGTAGTTTGCCTGCCGGTCTTCTGCCGTGTTTCCCAACCCAAGGTAAACCTCATGCGGCATCACCAGGGCATCTTCTTCCCCCTGGGCGTTGGCGCGATAACTCGACCAAGGATAGTCCGCCGGATGGGCCACCATGCCCGCGCGAACCGGGTTCAATTCGATGTAGCGCTGGCAGGCCAGCAAGTAATCTTCCGCCTGGGTCAGGCAAGATCGATAGCGGCCTTCCCACAAGGTACCGCTGCGGCGGTAAGTGCGGTTGAAATACTGCACATAACGCTGCCCAAGCGCCTTCATCAGCGCCCCGGGCGACTCGCCGCGCTCTGCACTCACCAGCAGATGCACATGGTTGGTCATCAACACATAGGCATGAATTCGACAACCAGTCTTGCCAGCAAATTCCTTTAACCATTCCAGATAGAAACGGCAATCCTCATCTGCCGCGAAACAGATTTGTCGGTTATTCCCGCGCTGAATCAGGTGAAGCGGAATGTGGGGCAAGACCACACGAGGGCGACGGGGCATGGCGGATACTGAGTTTGACCTGAAAGGGATTATGCCAAAAAACGTGGTCTGTCCCCATTTTCGCAGCTAAATGCGCATATAATGCGCACGACAGACCTTGAAAGTTGAAGCGATGAGACCCGAGACAGCAGCGCGCAAAAAAGCAGTCAACCTCACAATTCGCGAAGACTTGGTCATTTCGGCCAAGGCCTGCATTCCAAATTTGTCCGCAACAGTCGAGCGGCTGCTCTCTGAGCATTTGGCAAACCACCAGGCCACAAAAGAGGCCCGCATGAAACAGCTTCAGAGCAGTCTAGTCGCCTGGAACGAGTTCAACGCATCGCACCCTTCTATAGCAGACGAGCACAGCACCCTCTAATGGCTCAGTTTGATGTCCACATCAACACGGGGCCGTCCAGAGAGGCGATTCCCTTTGTAGTGATTATCCAGTCGTCGATATTCGATAACTATGGGCGCCGTCTTGTGGCGCCACTGGTGCGAAAAGAGCTGCTACCCAAACCCGCCTTTAGCACCGATCAGCGCACCTTTCCGGAGTTTCAAGTCGGGGAGATCAAACTGGTGTTGAACCCATTGGAAATTGTTTCTGTGCCAGTCGACCGACTTGGGGCAACAGTTACATCACTTGCTGATTCGGGGCAGACAATCAGCGACGCAATCGATGAGGTACTTACACGATCTTGGGGTTAAGGTGATTAAAAACAGGGGACACGTCAATCAACACCCGAGAATCGCCTGAAAATGAATTTTTCAAGGGCGACTATTTACGTAATAAGTGGTCTGTCTCCTCGCAATATTCTAGGTCGGCAGTACGCTCAATAGTTTTGGCGGCGCGGGGCCCCTAGGGTGGTGGCCCTTTCATGCCACGCCCGGGATGGCCGGGCTAGAGAAAACCAACAAACCGCTCTACGATTGGAGCGTGTTCTTTTCTGATGTGAACAATGGAGAAGCCATGGAGCAGATCACCCACCCAGGCGTCAAAGAAGCCTTTGAGATTCTGAAGTCCGTGAGCGCCACCGCGCAGGAGCGGCTAGAAGCCGAGCGACGCATTACTTATGTGCGGGAGCTCAACGCCATTGCCGGCTACCAATGGGATGAGCACGTCAACTCGAGCGTAAGTTCGGCCCCCTCGCCCCCGAGCATCAGACCCTGCTCGCCTCGGCAACGATCGAGCAGTTAGAGAAATACTCCGATGCACTCCTCTTAGCGTCTTCGCTCGGCGAGGTTTTGGGCAGCTAGCGGACTACCTGGGTCAATCACGCCAGCACGGATGCCCGGCTCGAGATCGCCCGGCGGTTCCCGGAACAAGTAGCGCGGCATTTACATGAAAAATTCCAGCGCGAAGCATTATTCACCACTTGCGAAACCGTAATAAGTCCAAACCAAGTGAGCGATTTTTTTCCGTACGGGCAATTTAGAGAACCGCCTCCAAGCCTTTTCTCTCAAGCAAACTCAGCAGCTTCAGTGAGGGGCCACTGGGTTTTTTATCTCCCAATTCCCACTTCTGAATTGTAGAAACGCTGGTATTGAGAATGGCGGCAAACACAGCCTGACTAACATGCTCTTTCTCGCGTAGCTGGCGGATCTGATTAGGAGAAA
>Ga0194129_10003600_pt1 | contig 21460 bp, 17 predicted proteins | sample TA2KigCa35mmetaG_FD_150862 | JGI IMG/M metagenome (GOLD analysis project Ga0194129, IMG submission 150862) | Freshwater microbial communities from Lake Tanganyika, Tanzania - TA2015038 Kigoma Deep Cast 35m | ecosystem: Environmental > Aquatic > Freshwater > Lake | place: Tanzania: Lake...
CGGCTACGTCGATGTCGTCTGCGGTCGTAATGAGGAGCTGCTGGGCCTCCCCCGGCGTGAGCGGGGGCGCGAGGTTGTACTTCAGCGAGGCGCTCATCAAGAGGCCGCTGATGCCGCTCAGCTGGCCCACCGCACCGCTCGAACAAGAGCGGCTCGACGCGCTGAGGAGGTTCTGCCCGCCGTAGTTCGTGCAGGTGTTGAAATCGAGGAACGTCTCGACGTTGGTGATGCTGTCGTCGGGCGCGTACTGAATCGCGTGGACCGGCAGCGTGTGGTTCGCCGTGGTCGGCATGTTGTGGTGACGCGCGTTCTCGTCGGCCATGCTCGCGATCGTGAGGACGCCGTTCGCGTAGGCGTAGTCGAGCGCCGCCTGCGCGAAGCGATTCATGTTGATCGTGCCGAGGGCCGACTGCACGACACGCGCGCCGTTGTCGGTCGCGTAAACGACGGCTTGCGCGAAGGCGTTGACGTCGGCGATGAAGCTGTCGCCCACCCGCATGGGGATGTAACGACACTCCTGACACCCACCGGCCTCTCCGATGCCGTTGTTGGCGGTCGACACCGAGTCGCGCGCCTCGCCGGTGCCGTGCCCGTAGTCGGTGTCGTCGTACGGGTCGTTGTCGTCCTTCATGAAATCCCAACCCGAGATGTCGTCGACGTACCCGTTATTGTCGTCGTCGATCTGGTCCGAGAAATTCAGAATGAGGTCGCCGGCGTCGAGCACCCCGTTGCGATTCAAATCGCCAAGCGGTCGCCCCTCGGTGGGAGGAGGCTTGAGGTTCGGGCTATCGGCGTAGTCCGAGACGCTGAAGATCCCGTCGCCGTTGCAGTCGAAGCCCGCGAGCTCGCCCTCGCCGCCGCAGGCCTCGTTGTTCGCGAGTCTCGGCCGATGCTTGTCGAGCTCGGCGCGGTTCAGCCACGCGCGGTCGAGGAGATCTCGCTCCTTCCAACGAATTCCCGAGTCAGTGACCGCGATGACGACGCGATCGTCGCCGCGTGTGAAGCGCCACGCGAGGTCAATGCTCATGCCAGACGCCTTCTCATCGGGGCGCAGGGTCAGCTCGCCCTTCTGCGGGGGCACAAACGAGTAGTACTCCCACTGGCCGTCGCCGCCGTCGAGGTAGCTGTAGCCCGGATCGTTCGGCCAGTTCTCGGGCTTCGCCATGTCGTCCGCCGTGAACGACTCCTTTGGCGGCCACTCGGCGGTCGAGTCGGTGGCGGTCATGAGGCCGGTAGCGGCGACGAGCAGGGTGAAGCCGGTGCGAGAGCGTAGGGTGCGCAAGATGTCCTCCGAGAAGTGGGCGAAGGCTAGCACGGAAATTCGAGTTACCATGCGGGCGTGGCCGATTCCGTCGAGGAGGTTCGCGCGCGCCTTCGCTCGGTGCCGAAGGTCGACGCGCTCGCGCAAGACGCAGGGCTCGCTCTGCATCGGCGCCGCTTCGGCGAGGCCGCCACGACGCGGGCCGCGAGAGAGGTCGCGGCGAGGATCCGCAACGGAATCCTCGAGGGCGGTGTGGCGCCGTCTCACGCCGAGGCCGTCGCAACGGTCGCGCAGGTGCTCGATGCGCTCGCGACCGCGAGGCTACGCCGCGTCATCAACGCGACCGGCGTGGTGCTGCACACGAACCTCGGTCGGGCTCCGCTGTCCGAGGCAGCGGTGTCGGCGGCCGCCGAGGCGGGGCGCGGCTACGAGGCGCTCGAGCTCGATCTGGGGACAGGAGGGCGTGGGGCACGCGCGGGCTACCTCGAGCGCACGCTCGCCGAGCTGTGCGGTGCTGAGGCTTCCCTCGTCGTGAACAACAACGCGGCGGCGATGCTGCTCGCGCTGACTGCGCTCGCTGCTGGCAAGGGCGTCGTCGTGTCGCGGGGCGAGCTGGTCGAAATCGGCGGCGGATTTCGGATCCCCGAGGTGCTGCAGCGCTCGGGCGCGCGGATGATCGAGGTCGGCACGACGAACCGCACGCGGCTCTCGGACTATCAGCGAGCGCTCGACGAGCACCGCGACGTCGGTGCGATCTTGAGCGTTCACCCAGGAAACTTTCGGATCACCGGGTTTACCGAGCACCCGCGGCTCGATGCGCTCGCGCGGCTCGCAGACGAGCGTGGCGTTTGGTTGGTCGATGACCTCGGCGGCGGGGCGCTCGTCGATCTTTCAGAGCTCGCAGGGCTCGCGGGTGAACCGGTGGTGCGTGACCGCGTAGCTGCCGGTGCGCACGTCGTCTGTTTCAGCTGCGACAAGGTGCTCGGCGGCCCACAGGGCGGAGCGCTTGTCGGTCGTGAGGACGCCCTCCTCACCATTCGCCGCGACCCGCTCGCTCGGGCGCTGCGTCTCGGCTCGCTGCCTGCCGCGGCGCTCGAGGCGACGCTCGATCACTACCGCTTGGGCGAGCTCGATGCGATCCCGGCGCTCGCCATGATGCGTCGCCCCGTCGACGAGGTGCGCGCGCGGGTCGAGCGGTGGCGCGAGTGTCTCGTGCTCGAGGGCGCGGCGCTCACGATCGAGGACGTCGAGGGCCGAGTGGGAGGAGGGACCTTCGCCGAGGAGCCGGTGCCTTCGGTCGCCCTTGGCGTCAGGTCCGAGCAGCTGGGCGCGGATGAGGTCGCGCGCCGCCTTCGGAGCGGGCCGCTCCCGGTGCTCGTGCGCGTCGCGGAGGACCGGGTCCTCGTCGACGGTCGTACAGTGCTCGCGGGCGAGGACGACGCCGTACTCGAGGCGCTTCGACGAGCCTTTTCTCGGACGACTTAGCCTACGCGCGCCATCAGAGATCGAGCGTGTCCATCGGTGCGGGGATGAGCGGTCGCGGCAACCCGCGGTGCTCCAGCTTCTCGCTCAGGATGCGTTGCGGCCGCGGACCGCCGTGCACGAGCGCGATCTTCGACAGTGGCCCTCGAGCGTGACAGCGCGCGGCAAAATCCAGCAAATCCGACTGGTCGGCGTCCGCCGAAAAGCCGTTCAAGACGACGACTTCGGCGCGACGCTCGCGCTCGATGCCGAGGATCTTCACGCGCGACTGCTTCTCGACAAGCCTTCAGCCGATCGTGTGTTGTGCCTGGTACCCCACGATCAGAATGGTGTTGCGCGCGTCTTCGACGGTGGCTCTCAGGTGTTGGAGGATCCGTCCCGCCTTGCGCATGCCGCTTGCGGCGATGATGACGCACGGCGCGCCGGATGCGGAGACTTCCTTCGATTCCTCGAGCGACTCCACGCATTGAAGGTCGTTGAAATCGAGGGGCGACTCGCGGCCACGCAGGAACTTGTGGGTCTCGGCGTCGTAGCACTCCGGGTGCAACTTGAAGACGTCGGTAATCTTCGCCGTGAGCGGCGAGTCTACGAAGACGGGGAGCTTCGCGGGGAGTCCCCCCTTTTTTCAGCTTGCGGATGGCGAGGACGAGCTCTTGCGCCCGCTCGCGGGCAAAGGAGGGCATGATGACCTTGGCGCCGCGCTCGTACGTTCGCGTGATCACGGACGCGAGGTCGGCGTCCATCTTGGCGATCGAGTCATGCAAGCGGTCGCCGTAAGCGCTCTCGGTGATGAGCACGTCGGCGCCCTCGGGGACCTCGGGGGCCTCCTAGATCGGCATGTCGCGCCGCCGGAGATCTCCCGTGAACGCGAGGCGACGCGGGTCGGGTCCAGCCTTCAAGTCGAGCACCGTGATGGCGCTCCCGAGGACGTGACCCGCGTCGCGAAAGGTGAGGGCGATCTTTGGGGTGAGGTAGCTCTTTAAGCCGTAGGGGACGGAGTGAAACATCCCGAGCGTGCGGAGCACATCGGCCTCGTCGTAGAGCGGCTCGACGAGGTCGAAGCCCTCGCGCTCGGCGTGGCGATTGAGGTGGCGAGCATCTTGCTCCTGGATGAGCGCTGCGTCCTGGAGCATCGCCGTCGCGAGGTCGCGCGTCGCTGGGGTCGCGTCGATCGGGCCGCGGTTTCCGGCCCGCACCAACATCGGCAGCGCGCCGGAGTGATTGATGTGAGCGTGCGATAGGACGATCGCGACCACGTCCATCACCAGGAGCCGGAGGTCGCGATTCCGTTCGCACGCCTCGCGTCGCCTGCCCTGGAAGAGGCCGCAGTCGGACAGCACCGAGCCCGCGCCCGTGCGCACGAGGTTCATCGACCCGGCGACCGTCTGCGCCGCTCCGATGAACTGGACATCCAAGCCGTCGAGCTTACTTCGCTGCTCGAGCCTGTCGAACGCGCGACGTGGTGCGTCGCCGAGGTGGACGCCGCTCTGCTGTTGACGCTCGCGGCGCATCGTTCGACAAGGTCGCGGAGCCCCGGCCTGACAGGTGTCGTGGTCTTCGCTGCATGATCGAGCTCTCCGTCGTCTGCCTCGTGTCCGTCGTCGCGTTCGCGCTCGCTTTTGTCGGGGCGCGCGCGCTGCTCTCGCGACCGCTGGACGACGACGCCCTCGTGAGCGCAGGCCGGACGCTCGGAGGCGGGGTCGCGCGCTTCGTGCGGCGACAGCATGTCGTCGTGGCGGCGCTGGCTGCCGTCGTCGTGGCGACGCTCGTGGTCACGTACGGGGTCGCCTACCAGGCCGGCACTGGTGCCGCGGCGTCGCATCGCGTCCGCGGGCTCTCGCTCGCGCTCGGTTTTGTGGTCGGCGCGGGGCTCACGCTTTTCGTGTCGTGGGTCGCGAGCGCTGTTGGAGTCGCGGCGGTCTCGCGCGCCGCGAGCTCGGGGCGCCGTTCTCTAGACGAGTCGCTGTCGGTCGGGCTGCGCATCGCGAGCCTCCCTTCGCTCGTGGCCCAGGCGCTCGGCTGCTTTGCGCTCGGGGCGGGCGCGCTCGCGCTCTATGCATTCTCGGGCGGGCTGCGGGGCGACAGGTCTCGTGCGCTCGCGGCGCTGGTCGAGGCTCCCGGAGCATTCGTCGGCGTCGCCCTCGGCGGCGCGGTCGTCGGGGCGCTCACGACGCTCGCGGGCACGATGTTCGGACGAACGGCTGATTTCGGTGCGGACGTCGCGGGGCAGCTCGAGGGCGGCCTACCCGAAGACTCCGTTCGAAACCCAGCGACACTCGCGGATCTTGTCGGCGATCAAGTCGGAGACGCGGTCGCCGTGGGTTCTGGCGCGCTCCGATCGATGCTCGTCGAGGTCGTGGTCGCGATGCTGGTGGCGGTGCGAGTGTTCCGCGAGGAGCCGAGCTTCCCAAGCTTCACGGCGCTGGTGTTCTGCCCGCTCGTGCTCCGCGCGACGGCTGCGCTCGCGGGTTGGGTCGGGGTCGTCGTGGTCCGGACCGATGACACCGAGACCCCGCTCGTGGCGCTCCGTCGTGGTCTCTTCGTCTCGGGGCTGCTCGTCGCGGTCGCCGGCATCGGTACGGCGACCTGGCTGCTCGGCGGGCATGCTCGCGCGTTCGGCGGGTGCGTGGCGCTCGGCGTCGTGAGTAGCGTCGCGATGTTCCTCGTCGCGGAGCGCTTCGGCGAGGCCCGCACCGAGCGCGTCGGCTCGATGGTCGAGTCTGCTCGTCGTGGACCGTCGCTCTTCGTGTTGCGCGGCTATCTTCACGGTGTCGATCAGTCCCTCGCGACGCTGCTCATCGTCGCGCTCGGGTCGCTCGCTGCCCATCGCCTCGGTGTCGCGACTGGTCTTCGGGGTGGTCCTCTCCTGGCGCTCGCGCTCTTCATGTCCGGCATGCGCGCCAGCGCGGGGATGCTGCGTGCGATGGCGGCGCTCGGTACGGCCTCCGACGGCGCTTCCGGGCTGCTCGCGGTGACCCTCGCCGGGGAGCGCCCCGACGTGCAGGCGCGAGCGCGCACGCTCGCCGGCGCGGGCGCCATCGCCAGGACGTGTCTGCGTGCGTCGGATGCGGTGACCGCCGTACTCGTTGCGGGATTGGTGGTCGTTTTGGTGCATGGCGGCGCCGCTTCGAGTCCTACACCACCGAGCGGCGATGCGTGGCTCGCGTGGGTGCTCGGCTCGCTCGCCGGTTGCGGCCTCGTGCTCGTCTTCGGCCGGGTCGTCCTCGGCGGGCTCGTGACCTCGTGTCGCGAGCTCGTCGATGAGCTAGGGTACATGCTTCGCGAAGATTGGGGAGGCGAGCGCGGCGACAGAGGGGGCGGGGCGCTTACCGGCGGCGAGTTCTCCGCGGTCCATGACGCTTGCGTCGAGACCGTCTCGAGGAGCGCGCTCCGCCGCACGCTCGCCCCCGCCGCCGTCGGGTTGCTTTCGCCGCTCGCCTTCGGACTCGTCTTGCGTCTGTGCGCGACCGGGGATAGTGTCCGCTCGTCAGCCGAGGCGTTCGTGGCGTTCGTCAGCGTCGCCACCATCGCCGGGGGACTCGGCTCGCTTCTCCTCGCCAATGCGGGAAGCGCCTGGGACACTGCCAAGAGGTACATCGAGGCCGGTACGCGCGGTGGACGGGTTGAACGTCTTCGAGCTTACTGGCACGCCGGCTCGCAGGAGTTCGTCGCACCGCTCGATCAAGTCGAAGCGAGTGCGTCGAGCCAGACCGCGCTGAATCCAGCCTACGCCGCCGCGATCGTCGGCGATGCGTTGGGGGATCCCCTTCGGGGAGCGGTCGCCCCCGCGATTTTGGCGATCCTCGAGACCCTCGCCTTGTACGCACTGGCGCTCCACCCACTCTTCTTCTGATGCCTCGCGTCCGCGGGGCGATTTCGTAGCGCTCCGATGGCCGAACCGATCTCCGACGCACTCACGACGCTCAGCGACCGCGGACTTCGCCGATTGCTCGGCGCTCGCACCTTTCTTCGAGGGCTCGAGTACTTCCGCCGACGTGTCGTCGACGACGTCTTGATCGAGGGCAACTCCGCGAGCGCCTCGGTGCGTGGGAGTGAGCCGGTTCCTTTTGCGGTAAAGATCGATCTGTCTTCCGACGGAATCCAGTCGTCGTGCAGCTGCCCGGTGTTCGCAAAGACCTTGCAGCACTGCAAGCACGTCGCCGCGGTGCTCATCTCGGTGCGCGATCGCGCTCGCGCCGAGCAGGGTCGTGTCCCCGGGACACCGCAACCGCCCGTCGCCGTCCACCCGGCGTTCGCGCCGCGCCCGGCGGAAGGGCGCGCGGTCGTCGCGAGCCACTCGACGGCGCCGGCGGCTGCGGCTCCGGCTCGCCCCTCTGGGCTTGGCGGTCCGACTCCGCCGCTCACGGCGCACGCTGGCGGCGAGTCGAAGCGCGCGCGGCGCCGCCGGCAACGGCTGACGGCCGTGGCCCCCGCGGGAGCGAATCCGTCGTTCTCCGTCGAGCCCGAGACCCCGGCCGGCCACACGGGCATCGCGACCTGGCTCCCGCACGACGGGGTCCAAGCGCCTCACGCCATCGAGCTGCGCGTCCACGTGCGTCAGGGCGCGCTCACCGTCACGGTGTTCGACGCCGACGCTCGCGTGGCCGTGCTCCCGAGCGTGGCGCTCGCGTGGCAGAGCGTCGCTCCGACCGAGGACCGCGCCGCGCTTCGACTCCTCGCGCGCTTCGAGAGCGGGAACCCTCGGCATCCCGCGGTCGACATTCGCGGTGAGGACGTCGCCGAGCTCATGCCGCTCCTCCGCGGTCGGCGCGTACTGCTCGAGCCTGCGTTGAAGCAGCTGCGCTTCTCGGACGACGTGTTGCGCCCCCGCTTCGAGCTCGAGACCGTCGGTGGCGACTCGATCGTGGTCAAGGCCGTCTTCATTCGACAGGGGGACGAGCGTCGATTCACGCTGCTTCAGGGCGGCTGGTTCGAGGGGTGGCCATGCTGGCAGATCGACACTCAGGAGGGCATTGCCCGCGAGGTTGACCGGCGCGTGTCGCCTGCGGCCCTGAGGCGCCTCCTCAAATCCCCAACGATCGCGGAGCCGATGCGCGAACTCGCGCACGTGATCATGCAAGGGCTGCCGCGCATCGCTCTCGAGGTCGGCGCCGAGCTTCCCGATCTCGCGCAGATCGTCGATGTCGTCGACATGGAGCCCACGTTCCGCCTGCGCGCGGGCGGGACGCTCACCGAGGCGGTGCTGTCGCTGGTTGCGGCCTACGGTGACGAGGAGCTGCAGGTTCGCGCCGACGGCATCACGCCGCCCGTCATCGTGAAGCCTCCTGCCGAAGGGCAGAAGCGCGCGCGCTGCATCCGAGTCGACATCGCCGCTCAGCAGACTGCGGTCGCGAAGCTGCTCGCGTTGGGGCTCGCTGCCGACGAGATGGGGCAGCAGTTCATCGCGCGCGGTGACCGCGCCATGAAATTCTGGACCGATGGCCTCGGTGAGCTTCCCGAGACGTGGGACCTGTTCGTTCCGGAGGACCTCGTCGACACGCAGATCCGTGCGACGCCGCTCGGCGTGTTCGCGAAGGTCTCGAGCGGGGTCGACTGGCTCGACATGAAGCTGTCGTTCGGTTGCGACGGCATTGGGGTCGATCGCGAGGAGCTTCGCCGCTGCCTCGCCGAGGGCAAGAAGTACGTTCGCCTCGACGACGGCTCCTTCGCTGGCTTCGACCCCGACAAGATCAAGGCGATGCTCGATCGCGAGTGGGAGTTGCTTGCCGCGGCGGACAAGACCGGTCGCATCCCGCTCAACCAAGCTGGTCGCGTGCAGGAGCTGCTCTCGCACGTCGAGGAGACGAACGTCGCGTCGAAGGCGAAGAAGCTCTTCGAGAAGCTGGGGAACATCGACGCGATCGAGGTCACGAAGAAGCCTCGCCTGCTCAAGGCGAAGCTCCGCCCGTATCAGGAGGCTGGCCTCTCCTGGCTTCGGTTCGTGCACGACATGCGCTCCGGCGGCGTGCTCGCCGACGACATGGGCCTCGGGAAGACGCTTCAGACGCTGGCCCTCATGCTGAGCGTCAAGACGAAGGACGAGCCGTTCCGCGCGCTAATCGTTGCGCCGACGAGCGTCGTTCGAAACTGGGAGCGCGAGGTCGAGAAGTTCGCGCCGTCGCTCTCGGTCGGACTCTGGCACGGCAGCGATCGGCAAGACCGCAAGGAGTCCGTCGAGGCTTCGGACATCATGATCACGAGCTACGCGCTGTTGCGGCGCGACATCGACTACCTGCGCTCGCTCCGGTTCGAGTACGCCGTGCTCGATGAGGCGCAGCACATCAAGAACCCGATGAGCGCGACGTCGCAGGCGGCGAAGAAGCTCGGTGCGGAGCGCCGGCTCACGCTCACTGGAACGCCCATCGAGAATCGGCTCTCCGAGATCTGGTCGATCTTCGACTTCGTCTCTCCTGGGCTCCTCGGGCCGCTCGACAAGTTCGAGCAGCGTTTCGCGAGGCCAATCGAGCAGGGCGACTACAAGGCGGCGCAGCGCCTGCGCGCGGTCATCCACCCTTTCATCTTGCGCCGCACGAAGCTCGAGGTCGCGAAGGACCTCCCCGAGAAGATCGAGATGGATACCCTCTGCGAGCTCTCTGGCGACCAGCCGACGATCTACGCGCAGGTCGCGGCCGAGGTCCGCGCGCAGGTCCTCGGTGAGGTCGAGCGGGTCGGCCTGTCGAAGAGCCACATCCACATCCTCGCAGGCCTGACCAAGCTCCGTCAGGCCGCGTGCGATCCGCGTCTCCTCGGCTTGCCGCGCGAGTTCGGCAACGACGACTCCGGCAAGCTCGTAGCCCTCCGTGAGCTCCTTGAAAACGCCGTCGATGGTGGGCACAAGGTGCTGGTGTTCAGCCAGTTCACTTCGATGCTCCGCCTCATCGAGAGCGCGCTGAGGGAGGACCGGATCAAGTACGAGTACCTCGACGGCTCGACGAAGGATCGCGCGGAGCGCATCGAGCGCTTTCAGGAGGACCCGACCGTTTCGGTCTTCCTCATCAGCCTCAAGGCGGGTGGCACGGGCCTCAACCTGACCGCGGCCGACACCGTCGTCCACTTCGACCCTTGGTGGAACCCGGCCGTCGAGGCGCAGGCGACGGACCGCGCGCACCGCATTGGTCAGGAGCGCCCAGTGACCGTCTATCGCCTCATCGCAGGCGGTACGATCGAGGAGAAGATCCTTCAGCTCAAGGAGAAGAAGCGTGAGCTCGTCTCGAGCGTCCTCACCGAAGATGCGGGCGGGTCGAAGAAGCTCTCGCGTGAAGATCTCGAGGACCTGTTCAGCGTCGACTGAGCGTCGCGCGGCTCTCGGTCTCGTCGGGTCAGAGCGTGACGGGTAGGGCCTTGCCGTCTCCACCGACGCGCAGGCCTCGCAGCCCAGCGGGAGTCACGACGAGCAGCACCGCGAAGCGCTCCGCCGAGAGCATTCGCAGGTCGAGGATGGTGCTGCCGTCCACCACCTTCCCATGTTGCACCAGGTCATCGAACACGATCACGTCGGGGACGCCGGCGAGCTTGTCGAGCGCCCCGAGGCGCATGCGAAGCCCGCCCCGCTGACCTGACTGCCAGGCGACGAGAGCTTTCCCGTCGACGTTGCCAAGCGCGATGGGCGTCGACGAGGCGAGGCCAACCTCGCCCACGTAGAGCTCGCGTGTCGCCAGGGTCGTGACGCGACACTCCGTCGGGCTGCATTGCTGCCGCGACAGCGTCGCGTCGAGAGAAGCCTCGCCTGTGCCGCCCTCGACCTGAAGGAGGACCGCCTGGCCCGCGTGGCAATGCAGCGCAGCGCCGTACCGGGAGAGCTTCAACGGCGCGGTCCAGCTGCCCTTCGTGAAGAAGCTCAGGTACTCGTCACGCCCGAGACGCGCGCGCGCGACGGTGATGCCATTGCTTTGACATCCGTCAATTCGCGCTTCGCTCGAGCCGCTACGCTCGCTGCCAGCCTTCGGCAAGGCCCCGACCACCTCTAGCTTCGGGGACGGACCGACGAGCGAACTCGCGGCGAGCGACGTCTCCTTGCCATTCTGGACGATGGCGACGAGCTGGTCCCAGAGGATGCGCGCGTCTCTCTTCGGCTCGGCGACCTTGAGGGCTCCGAGCCCTACCGTCGTGGTCGTCACCGTGCCGCTCGTCACCTGGCGTAGCTCGAGGCCGCGCGCGCCCTCGAAGAGCAGGGTGGCGCGCCCGCCGGTCGTGGACTGAGCGCCGAGGGGGCTACCGTCCAGGAGCTTCGCGCCGGTCGAAGCGTACGCTGACTCGCCGCTCGCCACGAGTGGCTCGGCTCCGTCGTCGTGCGTTCCTAGGGGCCGAAGGCCTGGCTTTGCCGCTGCCAGCGCGCCCGCGACGGGAGCGCACCGCGCTGCGTCGGCGGTGATGGTGCAGACACGTCGCGTGTCGCCCTTGGCGTCGTCGATCACGAAGCGCACCTCTCCTCGCGAGGCGCTCTGGACATGGAGGTCCGTGAGCGAGATGGGCTTCTCGGTCAGCGCTCCGGATTTCGCGAGGGCGTCGACGTCGAGTGGCCTCGCGCGCTCAGGTGGTGGCGGCACGTCGCTGCGCGGCTCGAGGAGGATCCCCGCCTTCGCGGCCTCGGCGAAGGCGGCGTCGACCACGGCCGAAGCATCGCGCCAAAAGCCATCCTTTTGATCGAGCGCGCTCGCGAGGGCCTTGGCCGCATCGGCGAGCGGCTTGCCTTTGGTCTCCGCGATCGAGCTGTCTCCGATCGACTCGTGGAGCCCGTACCCGTACTTCGCGCAGCGATCCGGCCATGGCCCAGCCTTGTCAGCGGCGCGCGCGACCTCGAACTGGGTGAGCGCGGTGAGCTGCATTCTGCGCACCCGCAGGCTAGGAGCCTCGCCGGGTTGAGGTGCGTCCCCGAGGAGGCATTGGGTCAGCGAGGCATAGCTCTCGACGACGCGACGCGCGGCCTGCGCCTCGCGGTACTTCATGACGCCGAGGGCGGCGACAGCGATGACGACGGAGCCGATCCCGAGGCCGATGAACACCACGCGCTTGCGCTGCTGCGCCTGGTTGGCGAAGCCGAGAACGGTCTTCGACCCACCGAGGTAGATCTGCGTCTTGGCGCCGCTGTCCGTCTCGTTCCCCTTGAAGAAACCCATGACCGGAGCGTACCAACCTGCGCGCGAGAACACCACGTAGGCGACCGCGAAGAGTCGGCGGCGCGCTCTCTCAGAAGGTCACGTTCGGGACGTTGGGGCCCTTCACGCTTGCTGCAGGGGGCGCTTGCGGAGCTGGAGGAGGCGGGGGAGGGGACGGAGGCGCGCTGGCCTCTGCGACGCTCGACGCGCCCTTGGAAGGCCGAGGCTTCGATGCCGTGGCGATCGTCGCGTCCTCTGCGGCGTCGGCCTTGGAAACCTTCGAGCCACCATCGAGATCGATCGGCGAGGCCTCCGAGGAGGCGGCCGCGATCGCAGGATCTGCGGCCGTGTTGGCGCTGGCCGTGGGGGAGGTTGGCTGAGGATCCTGCGGCGGCGGAGGGAGCGACGGTCGCGCCGTCGGCTGTCCCGCGGGCTGTCCCTTGGTCGGGTCGGTGTCGAGGTTCAGGAGCCAGCCAACTCCGAGGCCAAGGCCGAACGACAGCAGCGACGCACCGACCAGGGTCGCGACGCGCGCGCTCCTGCCGACCTCGGTGCCATGCGGTAAATAGACCGTCTCGGCCGAGGAGGACGCCTCGCCGGTCGTCGCGCCGTCACCCTCCGGAGCACCGGTGGGCAAGGCTACCGTGCGGGTCCGCATCGTGCTCTCGTCCGGGTCGAACGGGTCGGTTGGTGGGATGAGGTCGCAGATCGCCTGGATCGCGTAGCGCGCGTGAGGCGGGCCAAACTCCCCGAGTCGCACGGCGAGATCCGCGACGTTCCCGAACCGGCGCTCGGGTCGCTTCTGGAGGCACCGCGTGAGGATTTCCTCGAGCCCGACGGGATAGCTCGGTCGTAGTTTTCGGAGCGGCGTGGGCTCGTCGCCCATGATCCGTCGGCAGACGGCCGTCGCAGAGTCGGCCGCAAAAGGTAGGGATTTCGTGAGCAGCTCGTAGAGCGTGACGCCGAGCGCCCAGATGTCGCTCCGCGAGTCGACGTTCGTCGACGAGAGCATCTGCTCCGGTGACATGTAGAACGGCGAGCCCATCACCGCGTGGGCTTTGGTCACGAGGGAGGGCTCGGCGAGTGAGTCGACCTCATGGCTTACCTTCGAGATGCCGAAGTCCAGCACCTTGATGCACGGTGACCCGTCGGTGCGGCGGGTGAGAAAGAGGTTCCCGGGTTTCAGATCCCGATGCACGACCCCGAGGAGGTGCGCCTCGGCGAGCGCGTGACACGCCTGCAGGATGTACTCGACCGCTCGCTCGACGGGCAGCGGCCCATCAGCCTTCAAGTGCTCGTCGAGATCCCTGCCCTGAAGGTACTCGAGCAGCATGTACGGCAAGCCGTCGTGCTGTCCGAACCCATAGATCCGCAGGGTGTGCTCGCTGTGGAGCATCGTCAGCGTCCGCTGCTCGCGCTCGAAGCGCTTGACGACCTCGGTGCGGCGCGAGTTCTCGGGGCGCAGCACCTTGATCGCGACGCGATGCCGCTGCTCGGTGTGCGCCGCGAGGGCGACATACGCCATGCCCCCTGCGCCGAGGACTCTCTCGACGACGTACCACCCCGCGATGAGGTCTCCGGCCTGGAGAGGGCAGCCCGCGTGCATGCCTCACCGCTCGACGTGGCGAAGCACGCCAATGAAGCTTGCGCGTCGAGACGCAGCCATCGACTGAGACGCGCCCACCGCGACGGCGGGCACGGCTCAGCCCTTCTTCTTCATCACGAGGAGATGATACTTGCCGAACTCGCTTTGACCGAGCGTGTAGAGCACCTCAATCAAGAGTCGGTAGGGCGTCGTCGCGTCGGCGATGATGATCGCCTCTGACGTCGCCGTCGGCTGGCCCTTCGCCGCGCGCACTGCCTTGTCGAGCTTTCGGGCGTTCTCGAGCCGGCGGGCGAGGGGCACGATGTACAGGTCGCTCGGCCCGCTGCGCTTGAACTGAGCGTCGAGGCCGGACGTCGCGAGCTGCTCGCGCGCCGGGAGCTTCACCACCGGGTCGGCGTCCTCGCCGAGCAGGATTGCCGACTTGGAAATGGTGAGAATGACGCCCTGATCGCTCGGCTCGCCGACGATGACCGAGCGGGCGAGCTTCATGTCGTCGTTTTCCTGAATCGCGGTGGCCGACGAGGCCATGCTCTGCAGGAGAAACACGAGGATGATCGTCATGAGATCGAGCATCGCCGTGATGTTCAGGTAGTCGACCTCCGGATCTTTCTTCTTCCTCCGGATCTCGCGGCGCAGCGCCGCCTTGAACTTCACAGTGCTCGCCTTCGGCGCTACCGCCTTCGGCATGAACGTGCCGCCACCGCGGGGTCCGCTGCCCTCGCCGGGCTCGGAGTCCGAATGCTGATCGTTATCACTCATCGTGCCACACCAAACGCCACGTCGGTGAAGAGGTCGCCCTCTGCATCGAGACGAAGCGCGTCGATGGCGTCGATCACCGATTGGTAATCGACGTCAGGGTTCGCCGTGATGGTGACTTGAGTTTCGGACGCGGCTCGCTCGTTCTTCTTCTTCAACTCTCGCGCGCAGCGGGTGAGCTCTTTCGAGTCGTACTTCCCGTCGACCTTCGGGACCGTGATCCCTTGGCCGAAAGTGTTGCAGCCCGTCGCGACGTTTCCGTCGGACGTCTTCAGCGAGACGCCCTCCGAGGTGATCAGCGCGGTCAAGTTGAGCGCCTTCGACTTCATCTCCTGCGTCGCGCGCCCCTGGCCGGGGCTCGGCAGCGACGGTGGGACGGTGTCGATGGTGGCCATGAACACGACCGAGAGCGTCGCCGTCACGAACACGATGATGTTCATGATGATGTCGAGGTAAGGCACGACGTTGAGCTCGCCGGCCTCTTCGCCGGGCGGCGCCTCTCTCGGCTGCGCGAGGCGCCGGATGCGCGAGCGCTGCGATGCGCTCAGCGGGATGTCCTTCGGGTTGGCCACGCTGGTGGTCCCTCTCGCGGGCGAGCGCTCAGCCCTTGGCGTTCAGGGTGAGGAGGTTGAAGACGCGCTCGCTGGTTGACTCGAGGTCGTGGACGATATGCTTGGCCTTGCTGTGGATGATCACGTGCGTGATCATGCAGAACACCGCGATCGAGAGGCCGAAGAAGGTGTTGTACATGGCCTCTGCGATACCGCCGGTGAGGAGGGCCTGCTTCTCCGCGGCCGAGAGGTTCGAGCCCGAGATGGCGCCGAACGCGCCGATGAGACCGAACACCGTGCCGACGAGGCCGATCAGCGTCGCGATGTTCGCGAGCGACCAGAGCGCGGGGATACGAGCCTCGACGGCAGGGCGGAGCTCGCCGAGCTTCTCGCTGAGGGCTGCGTCGATCTCGTCGGCGCCCTTGTTCGAGTGCGTCAGTCCTGCCTTCACGAGCTGCAGCATCGGGTAGTCGCTCGCTTCGCAGAGCTTGATGGCGCGGTCGATGTTCCCGTTGACGACGAGCTTCTTCACCTGCGCGAAGAACTCCCTCGAGTTCACGCGGTACTTGCTCGACTGGAAGGCGAACCGTTCGATCACGATGGTCACGACGATGACCGAGGTGACGACGTTCAAAAGCAGGAACGTAGGGTTGTGCTTGATCGCAGCCAACATGCCGGACTCACCCTCGGCCGCCAACATCAACAAGTGCTGCATCGCTCTCTGTCGCCTCTCGTCTTGGTTCGAGCCATCCGTGACCCACGGCGCGCGTTGGTGCGCCCCGAGCCAATCGCGGCCGACTATAGCCGCGGCGAGTTTCGATAGGCAAGCGACGAGAGGTGCTTGGGCGACGTTCGTCGGAGGGGGCGGGCGAGTCGGCTCGATGGTCACGCGCCGCGCGCCGACCGAGCTTTCCCGTCGTCGTGCGCCTCGAGTTCGCTTCTGGTTTACTGCGAAGCTAGAACATTTCAGCGTGGCTGCGTGATTGGGATCGGAATCGAACCCGAACGCGGACGTCTTGCGACTCTAAGCTTGACGAGGGGTTCGACGACTCGGCAGGATGGCGCCCATTGTCGAACAGGCCTCGCCGCAGAGCTCTGCGGAAAGGCATTCACGCGAGACGATTGGAGGCTCCGAGAGGCCCACGCGGCCCTAAACGGAGAGAGGAAAAGCGATGCACGAGTTGTGGACGAATTTTCAGCACGGCGGGAAGATGATGTGGGTGATCCTGCTGTTCATGGTGCTCGAGATCGGGTTCATCATCGAACGAGCCATCTACCTTTTCGGAGCTGGCGTTGACCGCGGTGCTTTCGGTGAGACGATGCAGAAGTGCATCCTCTCGGGCGACGTCGCCAAGGCGATCAAGGTGTGCTCGGCGCAGAACGCGCCCGTCGCGCGCATCGTCCAGGCTGGCCTCGTGAAGGTGAACCGCCCCGACGAAGAGGTTCAGGCGGCGATGGACGAGGCGGCGCTCACCGAGATGCCGCGCATCAATCAGCGCACCGGCTACCTCGCCCTGCTCGCCAACCTGTGCATGCTCGCGGGCCTGCTCGGCACCGTGTCGGGCCTCATCGAGGCGTTCGGCGCGGTCTCCGGCAAGTCGGTCGATCCGAGCCAGAAGGCGACCATCCTCGCGGCCGGTATCTCCGAGGCGATGAACTGCACGCAGTTCGGACTCCTCGCGGCCATCATCGGCCTCATCGGCTTCGCGATCCTCAACGGTCGCACGCAGAAGCTCGAGGACGACATCAACGCGCTCTCCGTTCGGGTCGTGAACCTCGTCGTGGCGAACCGCGAGAAGGTGAACGTCCAGGCGGCGGCCTGAGCGGCCTTAAGGCCGTTCGCGTGAGCCTGTTCCATCGGTGCGGCGGGGCTGGAAGGCCCCCCGCGCCCTCCACTGAAGCGAATCGGAACACTCCTCAAGGGACGAGGGAGAAGCCATGGGTGGCGTAGACGTCGGATCAAGCGGTGGCAAGCGTCAGATGAACATGGAGATCAACATGATCCCGTTCATCGACCTCCTGATGGTCACCATCATGTTCCTCCTCATTACGGCGGTCTGGGCCAACTTCTCGCGCATGAACGCGAACGCCCAGATCCCTGGCCCGCCGGATCCTACGAAGGAGATCGATCCGCAGACCCCAGAGAAGGTGCTCAACGTCCACGTGACGGACTCCGAGTTCAAGCTCGTGTGGAAGCAGGGCGCGACGGTAGTCAGCGAGACCACGGCCGAGCGCCCGAAGCAGGCTGGCACCGAGCTCCGCTACGACGACCTCGCGAAGAAGATCGCGGACGAGTGGAAGCAGCAGAGCAGTCACCAAGACAAGAGCGACAAGAAGCAGGACCAGGCGATCCTGCATGTCGACAACCGGCTTCCGTTCAAGGAAGTGATCGCCGTGCTCGACGCCATCTACGACTGCAAGCGCGAGATGATGGTCGACAACCAGGCGAAGGCGTTCCCCGCCTTCAACATGTCTTTCTCGGTCCGATGAGGTTGAGATGAGTGGCGGACGTATCAAGATGTTTCCGGATCATCGGCATCCGGACCCGCATGCCCACGCGATCCATAAGCCCGGTCGACGCCTGATGCACCATGTCCCGCTGCACTTCGTGCACAAGCGGGTCGCGGGTGGCGGTGGGCGCAACGTGAACGCGAACCTGAACCTGGTCGCGTTCATCGACTTCCTCATCGTGACCGTCATCTTCCTCCTGATGAGCTTCTCGGCGTCGGGCGAGATCACGGTCGACAAGAACATCAACCTCCCGAAGGCCGACAACGTCGACGACGTCATCGAGGCGCCAATGGTGTCCGTCAACGGCAATCAGGTGCTCGTCGATGGCTCTGCGGCTGGGTCGACCCGCGCGATCGAAGACCTCGGGCGCATGCAGAAGGTCGACGAGCTCTTCGACATTCTGAAGCGCAAGCGCGAGCTCTGGAAGAGCTTCCACCCGCAGAAGCCCTTCCCGGGCGTCTGCATCCTCCAAGTCGACGAGAACGTGTCGTCGCTCGTCGTGAAGAGCGTGTTCCAGACCGCGGCGTACGCGGGGTATCCGAACGTGAGCTTTATGGTGAAGAAGCGCGGTAAGACCTCGAACTGAGTCGGGGCGCTCCACGCGACTCGCAAGGGGCCGCCCGTTGTCGGGTGGCCTTTTTTTTTGCTGATGGGCTTCTCTCATGAGTGACTCGGGTCCTCCCGTATCGGGCTCCAGGCCAAAGGCGACCAGCGGTCTCCCGTCGCTGCAGCGCGCCCGAAAGGACCGCGGGGGCAACACCGCGATCTGGAATTGGTTGATCCCGCTCGTCGGGGTCGTCCTCCTCGGCTGGTGGCGCTACGACGCGCATCGGACGGGACAGCTCCGCGATGGGCTGCTGGCTCGGCAGCGGGAGGTCGCCAAGCGGCTCGCTCCGCAGTGGCTCCCCATGCGGGACAAGGTCGAGGCGTGGACGCGCGAGTGCGCTGCGGCCGACTTCAAGGAGACGCCGAACCCGACCCTCGCGGCGACCTGGGACTTTCGTGCGCTTCCCGGGCTTTATCTGCGCCTCGGCAAGAAGCGCGCGGACACGGTCGAGTCGATCCGCAAGGCCGCGACGGCGTCGCTCCACGACGGCTTCTCCGCCTGCCTCTTTACCGCGTCGAACGGGAGCCCCGTCGCCGGTGCGCGCTGCGAGAACACCCAGGATTGTGCGGCGGGTGAGCTCTGCAACGAGTTCAACCAGTGCGCGACGCCCTCGCAGCCCTACAACCTACGCCTCGCCTACCGCGCGACCCGCGTCCTCGATGACGCGTGGCTCACCGAGTTGCAGGCTACGCGCGGTGAGCTTCAGCTTCGTGGGGCCTGGTCATCGTTCGATTCGATCGAGAAGTACGACTTGCCGATCGCGACCGAGCTGCTCGCCAAGGCCGCTTATTTCCTCGTGGTCGTCGACGAGCCGGTCGAGGGGAGCGAGCCCAAGGCGACGCCCGAGCCGAACGAGGAGGCGACGGAGGACCGCTCGATCCCTGATGGTCCTCACTGGGCCCGTGTGTGCTTGCACCGCTTCGACGGTGCGGCGCGAGTCCTCGCGCTCCGAAAGGAGGCGTCGGGGGACCTTCGTGGCGCCAAGCCTCAGAGCGACGCGACGCGCCTTGCACAGCAGCGGCAGGCGAACGGGTGCTCCCTCGCGCTCGAGGTACGTGAGGCCATCGGCGCGCCTGCGGGCGGTGCCCTGCCCCCGAAGTGAGCACGCCCCTCGTCTTTGGGCATCGCGATGCCGCACGACTGCGCCCGTCGAGGTGCTGAAGCCACGGTGCAGCTCGCCTCAACGACGGCCGCTGCTTCGTCGTCGGGTCGTCGCGGCAGGCTCAGCGATCGTGCGCTGCGTCGACGCGGGCGCATCGCCGACATCTCCTCGGCGACGTTGAACTCGGCTCACCGCCGGATCGGAGTCTGGGGCTGCACTGGCGGGAGGCGTCGCCTGCGCATCCATTGCAGCCTCGACGAGCGCGACGAGCTCTTCGAACTGGGCATCGGCCTGCAAGGCCGACTCGGTGGTGAGCGGAGTGACCGAGAGCCTGACGCGGCGTAACTTGAGGCGCTCGCAGCGGGCGCGGCTGTGACCCCGTCGATCGAACGTGCGCTCGGCTTCACGGAGGGCTGCCAAGAGCCCGCCGCGCCCAAGAGCCATCGGGGGGAGCTCGAACTCTTGCTCCACCTTGGGCAGTTCGACCTCGCCTCGCGCGACGAGCGTGGCGAGCGCCGCGGTCAGAGACTCCTCGATGGCGAGGAGGTCGGGCTGCGACTGCAGCGGCGTGAAGGTCGCGGTGCGGCCCTCGGGATCCAGCATGAGCAGCGCCGCTCCGCCGCATGCGCCGGCGTCGGCCAGCACACGCTCGAGGCGAGGACGAGCGACCCTCGTCGTGGCGGTCGCGACGAGGTAGCCGAGGCTCTCGAGCGAGAGCGTTATGGTGGGCTCTCTGCGAGCGTCTTCTTCGATCGGGAGCTCGCCTCGCATGTAGCGGACGAGGAGCTGACGGGTCGCACGAAGCGAGGCGCGTCGAATGGTGGCGTCATCGACGAAGATGTCGTCGACGTGATTGGAGTGGGCGACGCGCTCGCCGATCCCATCGATCATCACGGCGATCGCCTCGTCGGCATCGCCGTCGCCGAAGCTCTCGTCCGTGATCTGGGCGAACGCGTGCGCGGCCATGAGGTATGGCGTCACGCTCGAGAGCAGCGGAGCGATCGCGCTTGCGAGCTCGTCACGAAGCATGTCGTGCGACGCTCCGGCGACGCGCAGCAGTTGCTTCGCGACGAGCGCGTGCACCACGTGATCGGCGAGGAGCCGGTCGAGTGTGAGCCTCGTGCTGCTTGCGTGAATGACGCTCATCGACGTGTGGTGAAGTCCGGTCGCGTGGCGCGCGCTCTCGGCACGACCCAACGCTACACGTTCTGACTCGTGTGTCACCTGGTGCGCGACTCGTCTCGCGAGCGCGGCGCCGAGACGTTGACACGGAGTCGCGGAGTTGATTTCCTCCCGCGCCCTCGACGTCTCCGCGCGCGCGTTCGAAGCCGTCGCGGAGGTGTGCGCCGACGGAAGGTTGAGCGCCTTGACCTTCGGAGATTAGAACGAGCCGCCGAGTCCGATGCCAACGCCTGCGGGGCTCAGCAACGGTCGGACGTGGAGCGCATCGCGCGCGGCCGAGGGCGTGCTCGCCGGGGACGCGATCACCAGCGTGAGCCCTGCGGCCGCCGTCGCGACGCCGACGATCCAGCCGACGTCGCCTCCCAGCGCCATCGCGTTCGAGCGCTCGATGGCGTCGCGCTCCGTCGCGAGGCAGAGCTGGCCTTCACTGCTCGTCGCGCAGGCGGTCGCGCTGTCGGGGCGACCGCCGCTGCCGACGGCGGCGAGGGAGACTCCGGCGATGGTCAGGGTGCCGCCGACGCCAAGGAGCGAGAAGCCAGCGATCCGCATAGCCACCGTGGACCTCGAGGTTCGCGACGCGTTGTCCACCTTCGGGGCCCCGGCGAGCTGTGCCTGCGCAGCGGCGTCGCGCTCCTTCGCTCGCTGCAGCTCGGCTTCCTTGCGGCGCTGCTGGGCCTCGTCGTCCTTCACGCGCTGTTCGAGGCGCTCGATCCGACTGTCTAGGGTCTTGTGTTCGCGAAATGGCGCAACCTTGCGCCACTCCCGCAAGTTGTCGAGCGCGCGGCGACTCTGACCGAGACGCTCGTAGGCATTGGCGATGCTCTCGAAGATCAGCCCCTCGCGGGACAGCTCGTAGGACTGCTGCCATTTCAGGATCGCCTCTTCGTAGTCGCCGTTCTTGTACGCGAGGTGTGCCTGGTTAAAGAGCCGCTTGGCCTCGATGCGGTCCTTCATCGAGAGTGCGGGGGGCGCCGCAGCAGGCGACGCGGGCTTCGTCGTCGGTGCACCCGAAGGGCCCTCGGCATGCGCGCGCTGCCCTGCGCCGAGCGTAGCGAGGAAGAGCGTGATGGCGAGCCGCTCACGAACCTTCACGGGCGCATGATGCCCTGGACGTGCTGCGCTCACCAGCAGGAACGAGCCCTGTCCGACGCGGGGCGCTGGGGCTCAGTCGAAGGGACTACGGATTTCGTCGCTGCGGGGCGGGGGAGGCGACGTGCTCGGGGGCGCCCCGAGGCTCGCACCAGGGCGGGGCGAGCGACCACCCTGTGAGAGCGAAGGGCGTGCCGTCGCGGTGCTTGGAGGCGGTT
>Ga0194129_10003602_pt1 | contig 21458 bp, 22 predicted proteins | sample TA2KigCa35mmetaG_FD_150862 | JGI IMG/M metagenome (GOLD analysis project Ga0194129, IMG submission 150862) | Freshwater microbial communities from Lake Tanganyika, Tanzania - TA2015038 Kigoma Deep Cast 35m | ecosystem: Environmental > Aquatic > Freshwater > Lake | place: Tanzania: Lake...
GCAAAGTTCCCCCAATCCTTCAAGCAATCATACGCTACGGAGAAAATATCCGATTAGTCCTTATGAGCGCAACTCCTATGCACGATAATGCCGGTGAATTAATATACATTCTAAACCTCCTCCTCGAAAACGACGGAAGACCACCAATCAAAAAAAATGAAATATTCGATAAAAACGAAAACCTCGTCCCTGGCGGCGCAGAAAGACTAAAAGAAATATCTAAAGGATATATCAGCTTTCTCCGTGGTGAAAATCCAATTATTTTCCCACTTAAAATTGAACCTGCTGACACAACAGTGCCAGATATTAAATTTGATATCTACGGTAAAAAAATACCTCCTGATGAACGCTTCAAAAGACTTAAACTTTTACTCTGCAATATGAGCCAATACCAATACGAACAATATATGAAAAAACTTAAAAGCAGAGAAAAAAATGAAGAAAATAATGAAAATGAAAATGAATCCAATCTCAACAATAACGAAATAAAAAAGAAAAAAGAAGAACAATTCGCCAGCTCAACTCTAAGACAACTGGCTAATATTATTCTCCCAAATAAAAATAACGACTACTGCCTCTACGGACATAAAGAAAGTAATAGAGGTAAAGATGAAGCTTACCAATTATCTGATAACGGTCAAGGAGCATTTGTTATGGATTTAGGCTACGGAAGAGTTACATCATCTGATAATAAAAAAGGTAGAAGAAAAACTTATCAATTTAGGTATCAATCACATTTAATATTTGACCAAAGAACAAAAGAAGAAGCGCCATTTTTAGATGAAAGATATCTGGATAAATATAGTGTTAAATTCTTTAATGCTTTGAATAATATAAAAGATGGAAAAGGTATTTGTTATGTTTATTCGGAATATTTATGGGGAGGTGTTATACCATTTGCAATTATGCTCGAACAAAATGGATTTGAAAGATATCCGTGGTCTGGCGAAAGACCTTTATTAGATTATCATAAAAAAAGGAATCCAATTTGTGCTATATGTGGCAAAGGTGCATTAGCATCTATTCATGAAAACGAAAAATTGGATAGTTATCATGAATTTCGCAGAGCGAGATATATATTAGTAACTGGAGATGCAAATGTATCTTTAATGGAAACTGGAAATCTAATGAGCATTATTAACAATGAAAATAATAAAAATGGAGAAGAAGTTAAAGTTATTATCGGCTCAAGAACCACCGGAGAAGGATTAGACTTTAAAAGAATTAGACAAGTCCACGTCTTAGAACCATGGTTCAATTTATCAAGAATTGACCAAATAGTTGGAAGAGCAAGCCGCAACTGCAGTCACGCTGACTTACCTAAAATGGATAGAAATGTTGAGGTATTTTTATATGCTGTTGAACCACCTAATAGAGCAAGTAAGAAAGATAAAGAAACTGAAACGATTGATACACGTATATATAGGATTGCTGAAATAAAAGATAGAAAAATAAAGGAAGTAGAATATGTGTTAAAACAGGTAGCGGTTGATTGTGCTTTGAACAAACAGGGAAATGTATTTGATTTTGGGGGAAAGTCGGTAGAAATGATAAGTAGTTTGGGAAGGAGGGTAAGGTTAAGTTTGGGAGATGTTAATGGTAGTAGGGAGTGTGATTATAGGGATTGTTATTATAAATGTGTTTGGGAACCAGATTCTAAGAAGGTATATAAAATAAATATAGATACGTATAATGAAAGGTTTGCGAGGTCAGATATAGAGAAAGCTAAGAAGATAATAAAGAATATGTATAAATATGGGATTGTTTATGAATTGGATGATTTGGTAAAGATGGTTCAGAAATATATGAAATTGGAGACAAGATTTATTTATATAGCTATTTCTGAGATGATTAATAATATGGATGAGCCTTTGTATGATATGTATAATAGGAGGGGGTATTTAATTTATAGGGGTAATTATTATATTTATCAGCCGTTAGAGTTTAATTATGTGAAGGCGCCGTTGAGGTATAGGATGATACCATTTACTGAAAAGACGAGGTCATATTCATTTGAGGATGATATAATGGAGGATGAGGAGTTTGAGGTGGTATCTGAGAAGGATGGTGATAGTTTTGATGAGATTTATGGGAAGGCAGAGAAAATAAATGGGGAGATAAAGTCTGATTATAAGGATAAAATGTTTATAATAATGGCGATGATAGTTGATAAATTAAATGATAAAAGTAAAGCTAATTTAATAAAAAAAGTTTTGATGGATTATTTTGAGACGAAGGGTAAAATGTCGCATCCTTATCAGTATTTTTTGTTTAGATATTTCGAGCCGTTATATTTGTATAAGAGTAGGGATGAATTGGGAAGGGGGTATGTGGATGATGATAAGATAATTGGGTTTTATTATGTATTTCCGGAGAGGGAGGAGGTGAATGTGAGGAAGAGTGTGAGGATATATTGTTGGGATAAGGAGACGAGGTTGATATCTGAGTGTGATGCGAAGAGGAGGGATACTATAAAGTTGAATATGAAGGTAAGATTGGCGAAGGAGGGTAAGAATTCATTTAAGAATCCTAATTCAATTTATGGGTATATGTCGATGAAGGATGGGCCTTATTTTTTTAAGATATTTGATACGACTATGGAGACTGGGGCTATAACTAAGGAGATGAAGAAGAGTAAGAGGTCGGAGATAAAGGGTAAGGAGTGTAGTTATCATAGTATGGATGATTTGGTGGAGAAGGCAAGGAAATTGGGGATAAAGTTGAATGATAAGCAGAAGAGGAATATATGTGTGTTATTGGAGTATTATTTGAGGGAGTATGATGAGAGGAAGAAGGATGGTAGGAGGTGGTTTAAGGATTGTGTGCAGGAGATAAGGGAGAGGGGTGGTTTTGTGAAGAAGTCTTGATTGGAAAAAATGAATTTAAAAACATTAGAATTTATTATATATAAAGAGTATATAATGAGTTCCTTATCTGCAAATGAAATATATTTTAATACACAGATTAAGCGTAGAGTATCATTAAACCCTCGTTATCTTGATGAAAATTTTCCTGCATTTATAGAAAAAGTTGTTAAAAATAATATTGAGGGGAAGTGTATCAAGGAGGGTTATATTGTTCCGAATACGGTGGTCATATTGAAGCGTTCTATGGGAAATTTGAATATTAATCAGTTTAATGGAAATATTAATTTTGATTTGATTATTGGTGCGAAGGTATGTAATATACCGGTTAATTCAGTTATACGAGCGGTTGTTAAGAAAATTAATAAATTGGGAATATTGGCTGAATTGGGGCCTTTGATGATACTTGTTCCGAAGGAGATTCATGTGGCTAAGGAGCCTTTTAAGGACATTAAGCCTGGAAGTGAGATTGAGTTATTGGTTATTGGTAAGTCTTTTGATTTGAATAGTAAGTATATATCAGTTTATGCTAAATTGAATAGTGAGACTAAGAAGAAGATTTCTATACCTTTAAGGAAGTTTGTGGACAAGCACAAGGATACTAATAAATTTATTGCGACTGAGTCGGTTATTGAGGAAAATAAGGACGAGGATAGTGATGATTCTGTTGAAAAGTTGGATGAATCTGATGAGGAATTGGATGAGTCAGATGAGGAGATATCTGAGAATGAGTCTGAGGATTTGGATGTTGAATTGGATGTAGAATTGAATGAGGATTCTTTGGACAATGATGCGGCGCCTGAGGAGGCATTATCGGAGGAGGAGTTATCTGATGAGGATGATGAGGATGATGAGGATGATGATGAGGACGAGGAGATAGATTTTGACGAGGATTAAAATTGGTTTAAAGAATTTTTTATAAGATTATGAAAAATGGATAAGTTTGTGGTTGTTCAGGAGGCGCGGGAGGTTGATAATTCTGGTTTATCTGACGAGTATGAGAAGATTGATTGGAGTAAAAATGTAGATGTGACGATAGATACGAAGGAGATAAAGGTAATAAGAGATTTTATTGAAAAGCGTATGAATAATAGTCAGAAGATACAGATTGTGGAGATTATTAAGGAAAGTGCTTCCAAGTACACTATAAATAAGAATGGTTATTTTATAAATATGAATAATATACCTAATGATACTTTGGTGAAGATAAAGATGTTTGTGGATTTTACGAAGGAGAATGCGAAGGAGTTGCAGAAGACTGAGGATATATTGAATGAGGAGAAGAGTAGGATAGAGGCGATAGATAAGATAGAGGAGGATACGAATAATTTTTCGAGTATTGGGGTATTTGAGGATACGCAGGGAGATAAGAATATAAATTTTGAGATTTATTCTTTGGATTCTGTTCAGAGTGAGATATTTGATGAGTATTTGGAGAATGATGATGAGGAGATGGAGTTTTCGCAGAAGATGACAGCGAGTGAGAAGAGGGAGAATTCGGGGTATAGGATTATATTGAAGAGGTATAAGAAGAAGTATTTTGGAAATAAGGCGAAGGTTTTAAAGAAGTTCAGGGATATATCGAGAACAAGTATAAATAGTAAGAGTGCTAAGACATCTTTGACGCAGGCAAATCCGAAGACTATATCTAAGAGTAAATTGAAGAAGCCGCTTGTTCTTGTAAAGAGTGAGGATGAGAATAATAATGGTGAGAATACGTTGACAGAGTGTGAGGAATATACAGTTGAGGATGAGGAAGATGATGAGGTTGATGTGGTTGAGGATGAGGAGTAAAAAGTGAAAAAAATTGGTTTAAAGCTAAAAATACAATAAGTTAAAATGATTTCAATAGAAAAGTTGCATGGTTATTTAAGTAAAGGTCAAGATGAGTCAGATAAGGTAGTTAAAAAATTTGTTTTTAAGATACCTGAGTCAAAGATGTCTGATGACCATATTTATGGAAAGTATGTATTGGATGGAAAATTTGCTTTTTTAGGGAAGGAGGTTTTGCCTGTTCCTGTTTGGACTGAATTGGATAATTCTTATCAGTTATTGGTCGATAAGACTGCTGTTAAGATGAATAGTTTTATTGTTGCAGTTTTGAATCAGGTTATGAATGAATTTCGTTATTTTGAGTCTAAGTCGAGGGTAAGTTTTGTCAGGGATATGATGAGACAGATTGCTATAGATATGGAGGAGAAGAATTTATATCGTGAGATGGAGTATACTCGAGTAAGGAATGATATTCGTGCAAATTTTATGAATGCGGAGGATATTGATGGAAATGAAATTATGAAGAAAATTTTTGTTGATTATTTGTCATTAACTGTTTATGTTTTGAGAAAAGATTCGCAGGATAAATTTGGGAGGCAGAGGGTTGTGGAGAGGTATGCTTATGTTCCGGGGGTTTGGAAGAGGACTGAGAGGGAGGGTGAGTATATTATTAAGAATCCGACTTGTTTTTTGGTAGAATTGGATGGAAAATATTATTCGGTAATACGTTCAGATTTGCGTGGATTATTTTCGTGGCAGGATGAGGGTATGGAGGTTTTATTTGAGCAATTTTCTGAGGAATCTTTGAAGGCTGTTAAGAAAAAGGTTGTAAAGAAGCCGGAAGTTAAAGTTGAGGAGCCAGTGATAAAGGAGGTAAAATTGGAGAAGCTGGAGGAGCCGGTTATTGATTTGGGGGAGCCGAGGGAGGATACTGTTGAGAGTGAGAAGGTTGGTATAAAGATACCTAAGAAGATTACTTTGGCTGAGATACAGGAGATGGCTGTGAAGGAGGGAATTTCGATAACAAAGAGGTCGGAGAAGACTGGAAAGGATTTGAAGAAGAGTATATTGGAGTTGAGGGAGGAGATAATGAAGAAGTATGAGTAAAAATGTTTTATTTAGGATTTTATATGATTTCTTTTTTAGTTGAATTTTTTCGGCTTAAAATATAGTCTATTATTATTATAATAATGGATTCAGACATTAATGCTATTTTTAAAAAATTGGGTGGAGGTTCATTTGTTCGTTTTGATTTTGATGGGAGATTGCAGAGAAATTTATTTGAGAGGATAGTTCAGAGATTTATATATAAGGAGGAGAATGGAGGATTGGAGTATCATTATGTTATGAAAACTGTTTTAAAAATAATTGTTCCTGATACTGAGTTTTATGTAGAGATAGATGGTAAAAACGATGTGAAGAGACATTGGCAATTTTCTTCATTACCAGAGAATTGTTATAAATTGGAGAAGGTAATGGCAAAACATAGTATAGATAAGTATGGGATACAGGTGAAGTTGGTAGATAAGATGGAGAAGGAGAGTGAGAAGGGATTGATGAAGGCTATGTCAGGTGATTCGGTGAAGGAGTATGTTTATATAAATTATTATGAGGTGGAGGATCCTAAGTTTAAGTTTAAGACAAATTTGGTGGAGGAGAGGAGAACGCATTCAAGTAGAAGTTTTAAGGAAAGTGATTGTTTGACGGTGACGCCTGTATATTATGTTGAGATGATATTTGATGGAGAAGGTTATGATGGTGAGGATTTTGATAATTATTTTGGGGTATATTTGAAGTGGTTATTGGAGGAGGTGCAGCAGACAAATTTTATAATAACTGTGGATGAGAGGTTAAGTTTATTGAATTCATTTAAGAGGATAACAAAGCAGAGTGAGTTAAGGGCTAATAATTTTATATTGGCGGAGCCGGTAGAGGTGTTGAGAAGAAATTTTCATAAGAGTGATAGGTTTCCTTTTGTGAGGGAGGATTATGGGGTGGCATTATCTATGGAGGGAGATTTAAGATTTTTATATATATCTGAGAATTTTAGTAAAAATGTGGATGGGAAGATGTTTATGGTTACGCAAAATTTTGATGTAATAAGTACTGGAAGAAAGGTTGAGGGTTTTGAGAATAGTTTGTTGGAGGGATATTATTCTGAAGATAATAATTTATTTTACATAACGGACATATTGTATTATAAGGGTAAGGATGTAAGACAGAATTTGTTTTATAAGTCTGGTGGAAGTGCGAAGGAGAAGTATAGATATGATTATTTGGGTCAGTTTTATAAGGAGGGTGTGATGAAGTCTAAGTATGTGAATGAGGAGTTGAGGGAGGAGGCGACGAGAATAATACCGGCGAGATATTTATTTGGTAATGGGCCATTATTTGAGGAGAATATAAATGAGTTATTTGACAAGGTTAAAATGCAGGATTTTACGGTGAGTGGGATACATTTTAGGCCGATGAATGATGTGTATCCAGAGAGAGGGGGTAAGTGGTATTCATTATTTAAGTGGAATTATCCGCAGTTTAGGAGGGTAGATTTTTTGGTGAATTATAGGATGGATGGTAAGAATCAGAAGTTGAGTCCATTTCAGTTGCCATCGAAGGGTAAGGATTTGTATGGTAAGATAATTTATTATAAGAGTTTGGAGTTGAAGGTGTCTGGTTATAAGGAGATACCGGGAGAGAATGAGATGAATAAGAGTAAGATATTGACTGTAATGGATTTTATGCCGGTTGGGGTGGATCCGAAGGTTGAGGTAAATGTGGCGAATATACCTTTAAGTGATTCAGGGAAGGTGGTGGCTCATAATATTTTGAATGATATGAGTGAGGAGATTATGAATAATTATGTGGTTGAGTTTTCATATACGAGGATTTATGGGGAATATACTTCATTATTTAAGTGGACGCCGGTTAGAGTTGATTATAGAAAGACGAAGTTGTATAACGAGGGAGATGTGAGTGTATTGACGACTGCGTTTTATAGTAATCATGTTTGGAATGCTTATACAAATATTATAACGGAGACGCATATGAGGGAGGGAACTGTTCCGGAGGAGGATTTATCTAATGTTTATTATGCGAATAATACGATGAGATTGAAGAAATTTCCATTTCAGATATTTCATAATCGTATTGTTAAGGATAATTTGATAAAGGATGTATGTCCGGCTATATTGACGGGAGGAAAGAGTATGATGGGAAGTTTATTGGATTTGGCGTGTGGTTCAGGTGGAGATTTTGCGAAGTGGAAGTTGGGTATGTTGAAGAATATTGTTGGGATTGATGTGGTGAAGGAGAATATAGATTTGGCGGTTGCTTTGTATAAGAAGGCGAGGAGACCTAAGCCTGAGGTGGTATATATATGGGGAGATAGTAATAGGTTGATATTTCCGGATTTTGATTGTGGGATGGATTATCAGGCGAGGGAGATGATGAAGAAGACAATATTATCTAAGTATCAGTTTGATGTGGTTAGTATTCAATTTGCGATACATTATATGTTTGAGAGTGAGATTACTGTGAGGACTTTATTGCAGAATGTTAGTGATAATTTGAAGATTGGGGGGTATTTTGTGGGGACAAGTTTGGATGGTGAGAGGGTTTATGATTTGTTGGTTGGGAAGGAGAAGGAGTTGGGGATGGTTGGGGATGATTTGTTGTGGAAGATTGGGAAGGAGTATAATTTGAAGAAGTGGGATAGGGGTAAGAATAATTTGGGGCATGAGATAGAGGTATTTGTGAGTACAATTGGGATACCACATAAGGAGTATTTGGTTAATTATGATTATTTGAAGGAGATAGCGAAGGAGTATGGGTTGGAGGTGACTATGGTAAGAGGTTTTGGGGATATATATCAGACGTCATTGTTGAAGAAGACTGAGTGGGATGGGGATTTGAGGAATATGAGTGCGGGTGAGAAGGTATTTAGTTTTTTGCATAATGAGTTTGTGTTTAAGAAGGTAAAGAATGCGAGTGATCAGACATATAAGAAGTTGTTGCAGTTGATAGCGAAGAAGGAGAAGAAGGATGAGAGGTTATCTAAGTTTAATAATAATCGTATTAAGATTAAGTTGAAGAGTGGAGGCAAGCCGATTGTTAGAAATAATAGTGAAAATAATTCAGTAAATAGTGACAAATCTCGTCCTGATTCACCCGTTGAAATAAAAGATGATGAATCAGTCGCATCAGAAGATTCAGTAAAGACAATATCGATACCGGATGAGTTGTCTGATCAGTTATCGGTGGCATCTGATAGTTCGGTAAAGAGTATAGAGATACCGGATCATGTGAAGGTTACATAAAAAAATTGATTTTTTGTGGGTTAGAGGATAATTAATAAAAATGAATAATTATTTTAAGGGGACACATAGATATTGTCAACACAATAAGTATATTTATTATTGTGTTGAATGTGGAGGTAAAGGAATATGTGAACATAATAAGAGGAAGGCTGAATGTAAGGATTGTAATGGTTCGAGGATATGTCCGCATATGTTGTTGAAAAACAAGTGTAGGGAGTGTCGTATGTTAAGGATGTGTGAGCATAGGAAACTAAAATCGGTATGTGTAACTTGTAAGAATAATGTGATTTGTAAGCATAATTTGAAAGTTGCACAGTGTTGGGAGTGTTTAGAGGGTAGAAAGTGTGTGCATTCGATGTTTTGGGTGAGATGTGAGACATGTAGGGAAGATTTTTGTAGACATCGTGTGTATAAGGGTCGATGTGATTTATGTAACAATATTGAGTTGGGAGAGATATTGGGTATTGACATCTAAAAATAATTGTATTTATATTATAATGTTATTGGAATTTCAGGAGAATGTTGTTCCTGGGGATGGTAATTGTTTATTTCATTCGTTGGGTAAGGCATTAAATATACCTCAGGGAGATGTTAGAATTGCTATAGCATTATATTTGGAGAAGAATCGTAAGCAGAAGATAAATGGGTTAAAATTGGAGGATTGGTTAATAATGGAGAAGGATATGGGATTGGATGGATATTGTAGGATGATAAGGCAGAATGGTGTTTGGGGAGGAAATATGGAATTGAATATTTTTACAAAAATGTATAAATTAAATGTGTTTGTGTTGATGAAGGATTTGGTAAAAAAGAAGTTTAAGATGGTTAGTTCGTATGTTTTTGATAATAATGCTAATAATATATTTTTGTTGTATGATGGGGTTCATTATAATTATTTGAGGGTTAGTAAGAATATGACTGATATACGAACATTATAATATTTATATAGAGTATGAATAATGCGAGTTTAGTGATGTTATCATTTTTTCAGATACAAAATACGATAAAGTTTTCACATTGGAGAACAAAATCTTATTCAGAGCATAAAGCATTGGATGGTTTTTTGGAGTCATTTTTGGATAATATGGATAAATTTATAGAGGTATGGCAGGGTAAGTATGGTAGGATAGATATACCGAAGAAGTCTGTTGATATGGTAGTGCATAAGATAAATGGGAAGGATTTGGTTAGGTATTTAGATGTTTTATTGGGTTTTTTTGGTGGTGAGAAGAGTGGTAGTTGTAATAGTTTTAAGATATCGGGTAATAGGGATTATTGTGGGATAACGATAATGGATATTATAAAAAGCAGGGATAGTGATTTATTAAATATTAGAGATGAGATAATGAGTTCAATTAATCAGTTAAAATATTTATTAACACTTAAATAACTGTTGCACCAAATTTTCTCAATAAATCTAAATATTTAACGTCACCATTGAATGCTTTATCATTTGCTAAAGAAATTGGGCGGACCGTGCCTGTTAAGTCGGGATTAGCGCCCAATCTTAGTAATTTTTCAGTCATTTCGTAATCATCTTTAAGGATTGCGAGAGTGAGTGGAGTTAGGATGTGATTATCTTTTTGAAATAATATATCCAATTTTGCTCCAGTTCTTACTAAAAAATCAATTATATCAGTTTTACCGGTTGTTGAATTTATCAAATGAATTATACAAGGCACTTTATCTATATATTCTTGTCCCATTTTTGGACACTTTTTTGAGATATAATAGAGTGTTTCTAAATCAGAGCAGCAGATTGCATAGTCTAATGCTTTGAGGCCATGTTTATTTTCTTTAATTATTGAGGCATTATTTTTTAGAAGAAACTTAATTACATGTTTATCATTATTTTGAAAAGCATATATGAGAGGTGTTCCACCTTTTGTGTCTTCAATGTGAATATTTGCTCCCATTCCATAAAATAGTTTCATAGTAGGTATATCAGATTGAAGGCATGCTTCAAAGAATGGGGTAATACCTTTGTAATTTGGTTCATCAAATAATGCGCCGTAATTAAGAAGAGATTTGAAAGATTCTCTAAATTTATTTTTTACAGCCCGAATTAGTGGTGTATTACCGTTAAAATCTTTGTGATTTGGGTCAGCTTTGTATCTAAGTAATGTATCAGTTAATAAAATATTTTTATTAACGATAGATAAAATTAGTGGGCTCATATTATTTGATAGGCAAATATTTGGATTTGCGTTGAATCTCAATAATGTAAAAATAATAGAAATATTTCCGTTCATTTTGCAAGCAAAAGATAAAGCAGTATAATTATTCTTTCCAGTAATATCTGGATCGGCATTATTTTCTAATAATAATTCAACTAAATTATTATTATTAATTGATATTGCTTGCATCAGCAATGTAAAACCATTGGGTGATATTTTATTAACATCACCTGAAATTATTTCATTTAAACAATATGAAAAGGGTGTTTGATATTCCTCCAATTCTAACATTTTTATTTAATTTAACTTTTAACAATTATTCTTTCAATTTTTTATATTAGGCTTAACATACTTTTCCACCATCTTTTCACCAAATTGCTTAGAAGCAGTATGCTCATCAATCTGCTTATTTCTAACCTTTGTAATCATATCAGCCATTTGTTCAAATTGCAATAAATCAAAACTTCTACCACTTTCCAAGATCATTGAATAAAGTGAAGGATATCTCATCATTAAACCCTCGTATTTTACCTTATACTTAGCTCTTAAATCAGCATAATTTTTACTTTTACGTAATCTGTCGTCTCTATCACAGTCAGTTTCTGTGAGGAGTGTATATACTTGAGATTTTAGTTCTTCTATTTCGATGTGGTCATCGAAATCTTTGTTTTCCATAGAAGGGATATCATTTTTGAAATCCTGGAGGTTGGGAGCATTATTTGAGTTGAAGGAGACATTGAAATTGTTATCCATAATATATAATATTTTAGATTAAAATCTTTAAGTTAAAATCTTATTTTAATTTATATATGAAAAAATTTTTTTATAAAGTATTAGACATTGTATTTATTCTTTTTGTTATGTTATTAATTTTATCAGTTTTACTACACTTTTTTAGAGATAAATTATTGGAATTAAAAGAAACACTTGGTTTTGATTATTATATCGAGGAAGATTTTGATAATCCTTTGGAAGCAAAAGAGGATAGGATTGATAAATTATATTGTAAATTATATGATCAGGTATTCAATGAGCCGAATACATATATATCAGAGAGTAAGTCAATGATTGATTTTATGAGGAAGCATATAGTTCCGAAGAAGAAGGGAACTCCGACAAATTTGGTATTGGAGGTTGGTGCGGGAACTGGAAAGCATTATCAGCATTTGGCTACAAATAGTGATTATAAGGTGATAGGATTGGATAGGAGTAAATCGATGGAGGATATATTTAAGATAAGGAATCCGTTAGGTAAATTTGTATTTGGTGATATGAGGAATGAGAATTTATTTAAAGCTGAGACTTTTTCTTACATTGTATGCCTTAAAGATACATTATACCATAATTCCTTCAAAGATTGGGATTTAATTTTAAGCAATTTTTATTATTGGCTTAAACCAGAAGGGTATTTAATTATCAATGTATATGATAGAGAGCAATTAGATCCAGCACCCAGAAATATGAGTATGTTAAGATTGGATGGAAATAAGAGAAAGCATAGTATAACAAATTTTCCTAAGTTTACGCATGATGGTTGGTGGGAGGTGAAGGGGAAGACAATTTGTCAGTATAATGAGATTTATGCTATAAGGGGTAAGGATGGTGAGGTTGAGAAGAAGAGGCATTATAAGCATAATATGGTTGTGCCTGCGAAGGAGAAGATAATGGAGAAGATTGTTGGTAATTATTTTAAGTTGATTGATGTGGTAAATTTAAAGGAGGTGGGATTGGTGGATCATGAGTTATGTTTCTTTAAGAAAAATAAATTTTAATTATTATATTAAATATGGAAGTTGCAACAAAAAATAGTCAAGTTAAATTAGGATGGCCAATGAAGTTTGGATTAACTCCTCAATATTCAATTTCAGATGGTAAAGTAATATTTTCAAATCCTTCCAGTATTATGGACCCAACATTGTTAATGAGAAGTGTTGTAGATAGAAGTATATCAGGAAGTGCTGGACAGGCGGGAGGTGGTTTGAAGGAGATTAAAAAGTTTAGGTTAAAATCGGAGGATGTTAGGGGAGGTTTTAGGATATTGGATAGGAAGGTTGATGAATATCTTCGTAAAAATAATTTAGATAATTCAGATAAAACTTTTGTAGTTAGCTTAAAATCTTTAGATGATAATAAATTATTTATTAAAAAATATAGAAAAAAAAATCTATAGAATATATTATGAGCAACAAGAATAGTTTCCAAAAAGAACTCAACAAACTCGAAGATTTACTTGAAAAATTAAACAAAAAAAATACTAACCGTAAAAATAATAAAAATCTTAATGGCGGAGCCAAAAAAGAATCAGATGATTCCCGCTACTTTAAAGTCGTAATTGTTAACGGCAAATCCATCGATGACGGCGGCCGCTACGAACTACCCCTTCGCACCAAGTCCGGAAAACCTCAACGCCGTGGTCCCAAGGATAAAGCTTCCACCGCTTTTTCTGAGCTTTGTTTAAAGCACAAGAAGAAAGAAGAGTGTAAAATGACTTTTTCCATTCAAGAGACTACTCGTGGTTCTGATAAAAAGATTTATCATTATGAAGGGAAACGCGTAAAACTCTCCAAGCCAATTGTCCTCAAGTTGAAAGATAAAAGAACCGGTAAAGTAAAAGAAGTTGTCAAGAAATACAATAATGTAATTAAATCACTCGGCTCAGAACACCCTGACGACAAAAAAGGAGGACGCAAATATATATAAATTTATAAAAAGTTATAAATTTTATTATATACAATATATGAACAATAAAAATGATAAAAGAACATTCACTGTATTAGATTTTCCTGAAAAAGGGATGAAAACAGGAAGTTATACTGGATCGTCTCCAGCGATAGTTGCGAATAAAGTTTTTAATAAATTGGCTAAAAAGATGAACTTTATTGATAATTTAGGAGGAACAAAATATTTGGTGTTCTATATTCAAGACATTAAGAACAAAAAAATATACCCATTCATTGGCACAATAATAGTTTTACAAAATCCAATTGAAGTTGATTATAAAGCAAAAAACGTTAAAATAACTCATAGAAATATTGTAGCAAAATATGACAATAATATGCGAGAAGTATTCAAAAATTATCTATAATATCTTAAGCCTATGTCAAATATACAGAACGCTCAACCACAAGTATTACCAACCGATGCCGCCAATCCTGCAATGAATGCACAAAATGCACAAAATGGTGCATTAAATGATATCTTAGCTGGCAGTGGTATTGTAAATGAGTTTGTTAAAGAAAGTCCGAAATTGATTAGACCACGAATGAATCCATTTGTTGTTCCTGGTGGTGGTGGAAAAACAAGTAAAAATGAATACAACGTCTTCTATAAAAATGTTTCTTATTCTGTTAAAGCTAATTCTTTATTAGAAGCAGCACAAGAAGGATATAATCGTATGATAAATAATATTCCTAATTTTACTATGAATAAGATTAAATTGTCTGTTCAAAGGAAGAATAAAAACCGTGAGAATCACATTTATCAGTTTTTAGTGAAAAAGGAAAAAGTAAAAAACCCAAAACATAAATATAAAATAACTTTTCAAAAATTATGAATAATTCTTTATAACATATCTCCCAATTGAATAAAATTGCTTACGAATTTTATTCCAATCATCCAATCCCTGATTTTTCTCCTCCAATTCACCCCCATAATATTTTCTATTATTTATCTTCGAACTAAAATTCCATATCAACTCCCTCATATACACCTCATCCAATTCTATCTCTCCACCCAACCACTCCAATAACTTCGGAAAACTATGATAATCTACCGCCGATAATATCCAATCACCCTTACCCAACGGCAATACCGAACCCGATATAGTCCTCAACTTCCCATAATAATATTTCTCCCACCTTTTATCTTCAGATATAAACCTTTCACACCATATATATGCTGCATTTAACAACATACGAGTATCTCCTGGCATCCCTCCAAACGCACTTCTCATTAACATTGCTTGTATAACACAACTTTGATATTTATCCAATTTATCCAATTTTTCAAGAATAATTTTAGCCAACTTTTCATCTGACACTTCCCTATCACATTTATAAACTTCTTTAAATGGACATTTACAAGCAATATATACCAAACCTAATAACCACTCAATATGATGCAATTGCAACTCAATTTTATTACTTCCCAATCCAATCATTAACCATATTAAAGTTGAATAATGCTGCGTAATCATTACATCCTCCACAAAAATAATTGCCAATCTACGCAAGAATTGGATAGGATTTATATCTAATAGATGTCTTGCTGTAGAAATCGCTAAACTTGTATTTTGAAGTCTAATTGCTTTTTGTAGATGTGATTTTAATAAATGTATATTGGAATATATTGGGATTTCATTAGGCATTGGAAGTTCTACCAATAATTTATCTTTTCTTGCTTTTATTTGTCCCGATAAAATAATTGGAATATGCGTCAATTTATTTAAAAAACCAAACGAAAAATTAGATTTTTCCAATCTCTCCCCAGAAAAATATGGAAACTCATCCGGACCATCTCTACTATTCCATTTTAAACAAAAATAATTATCTGATTTATTTAACAAGAAATCTATTGTTAATTGTAGTTTCTTTGACATTTCATTGTTAAATTGTTTAATTTTTTTAAGTACTTTTTTTTCAATTTAAAAAAATTTGATAAAATATGAATTACAAAAAGATGAATCTTAAATATAATAATAGTTTAGACATTTATGGATCATGGGAAGAACTTAAAAACTTTTTTATCAATAACTCATCAGATGATACTATATTAAATGTGGATAAATGTGAGATTATTGATTGGGATAAAGATTTGATGTTGGGGGAGATAGGGCAGACTTATTATGTTTTTAGGAGTGAGGAGGTTCCTAAGGATTGGTTGGAGGGGGTTGCGAGGATATATGATAAATTGGAATTTAATTTAATTTATCAGTTGGATAATAGTGAATTGGTTGGAGAATTTGTTTATAAGAATGGAGAATTATATCATAAATATGAGATTGGGGAGGAAAGTTATACTAATCAGATTGAGATTGAGGTTTTATAATTATCTTTACTTATTGCTTCTAAGAACGCTTCAGTTGTTAGATTATACATATGTCTGCTTACAGCAATGTAAGAATCATCTGAACCAATAAATTCTATTTTATCTGAATTAGCGATTCTTCTTGTAAAAGATGCGTCAGGATAGTCAGGACTATAGCTACAAATTGCGTTTAATCTGGTAAATTTGTCGGCAAAGGCGGCTAATTTGCAGATATCTCCGAATGGTTTTTGTAGGTAGTCTCCGTCTAATCCTGATACAATTACTGTTTTATTAAGGTTTTCTACGAGATGTTGGATAATTTGGAAGCTATTTTTAAAAAATTGTATTTCGTCAATTACTATAACATCACTTTCAGCAACAAGAGGATTATCAATTAAATCTTCCAATTCTTCCAATGCTAAATTTGATTCAAATTTTTGTTTATCATGTGAAAAAATATTTGCGATTGTATCATATCTTGTATCTTTACTATAATTAATTGCTAAAATTTTCTTTTTAATTGATTGATATTGTTTAGCACATCTAATAAGTTCAGTGGTTTTACCTGAAAACATTGGTCCTGTAATTACGTGAAGAAAACCTGTAGTTGATGAATCAAGATAGGCTTTTCTGGAAACGGCGTGATATTCTTTATCTTTAAGTTTTGAGAATATAGCTGGGCCTCCGTCACATAATTCTGAACAGAATGCGGTAAATTTTTGAACATACTCGCATTTTGGTATTAATTCTATAACATTTAGGTAAAAATTACGATTAAAATCGTTATCTAATCCAGCGCAGATTACTTTTTTATTAAATTTATCGGCTACGGCTGGAACAATTGTTAATGAATCTTTAAAATAATGAAGATCATCAATGGCAATAATATCCGCGGCAGTAAAAATAGGATTATCTAATATTTCCTCGAGAAGAACGGTAAAGATTATCTGAGCTTTGTAGAAAACTGGAGAATCATTGGTTTTTTCAGAAGGAAGAATTAGACATATTTTTTTCTGCATAACTCTATGGCGGTTAATTTGGCGAATAAGTTCTGTTGTTTTCCCTGCATAACAGGGACCTATTAGAAGGGTAATATTGCCAGATTTCATTTTTCTAAATATATTTGTTAAATTATTTTAAGTAATTAAACTTTCAATTTTTGAGAAATCATAATTAGCTTAAAGACATTTTATAATAAAGAGTTAAATTAATGCCTACCACTAAGAAAACACCAGCTAAACCATCTGTTTCTATAAAAACAGAGGAGGTTAAGAAAGAGCCTCCTCCAGTAATTGAAATTCCTGAAAAAACGGATGATAAATCTGTTAGTGAAGAATCTGAATCTGATGTTGAATCAGTTGAACAAAATAATCCAAAAAAACGCGGTCGTAAGCCAAAAAGTAAAACTACAGAAGTTTTGGATACATTTAAGCAAATCGTTCCAAAAAAGAGAGGACGTCGTCCCAAGGATAAGACTTATACTATAATTAGTAATTATAAGGAAGTTCCTAATGATGTTGAGGAGGATAATATTATATTGCACTTGCCAGTTGAGAATGAGATACAGGAGACAACAAATGAGAATGATAGTAAAATACAAACAGATGGAGTATTTAAGTATGACCCAAATTTATGTGAGCCGTTACCTTATGAGCCTATGGATTCGATGAGAAGTGGGTATGCTTTGATAAGTGATAAGATGCAGGAGAAATTGAGTGAGTTGAATGAGTATGAGGATGAGTCAAAGAGTGGTGAGAAGATTGTTACAAAATTTGAGGAGAAGCAGGATGTAGTTAGTTTAAAGTGTGGAGGGGATGAGTGTTTTGTGAGGGATATAGGTTTTGAGGAGGATAATAAGGATTATTTCAAGGTTTTAAAGAAGGCTAAAATATTGAAGTTGATGGCTACAGAAGATGGTAAGAAGGAATGGGATTTAAGTTCAGATAGTTGTTGTTTTTATTGCACAGAAAAATTTCAGACAGTTCCTGTTGGAATTCCGGTGAGATATTTTAGGAATAAGTTTCATTGTAGGGATGTATTTTGTTCATTTAATTGTGCGGCTGCTTATATTTTTGCTGGATATGATATGAGATATAATTTTAAGAAGTGGGAGTATTATTCGTTGTTATGTTTGTTGGCAAGTTTGGTGAAGAAGGAGATTGAGGGAGAGAGATTGAAGAATAATGAGATTGATGGAATTGATAAGAAGAGTTTATCAATTAAGGTGAAAGTTGCAGAGGATAGAAATTTGTTGAAGAAATTTGGTGGGCCATTATCTATTGAACAATTTAGGAAGAATTTTTATGTATTGGACAGTCAGTATAGTTTGTTATATCCGCCGTTATCTTGTATGTATCCGCAGGCTGAGGTGGCGCATTATGTTAATGTTCATAGACAGAAGGCGTTGATATTGAATAATGATAGTAAGTATAGTTTGGGAGAGAATAGGGTATCCGTTAATGATTTGAGGTTGAGGAGGGATAAGCCGTTAATACAGAAGAAGAATACGTTGGAGGAGTATATGTCATTAAAAATAAGTTAAAGATAATTTTCTAAGTATTATTACTGGAATGGGTAAGACGATATATGCGGAATTGGATGAGATTACTTTTAATAGAATCAGGAGTGCAAGGAATGCGAATGGTATGATTGATGAGAAGAAGTTTTTTAGGAAGTTAAATGAGGGTGATTCGATAGTATTTTCGTGTAGAGGTAAGAAGATAGAGGCATATTTAAAGAAGATTAAGATTGTGGATTCGATTGGAGAGTATTTGAAGGGGCAGAGTGAGATTGGAGTATTGGAGATAAATAGTAAGAGTCCGGTTAAGTTATTATCATTGATGAATAATATAAATGGTGATAAGGTTGAAGGAAAAAAAGTGAGAGTTTATGAGGTGGATTATCATCCTTATGGTGAGGATGATGAGAGTAATGAGGGAGGGAATGAGGATGTGAATAGAGGGGATATATCTAAGATATTTGAGACATTGATTGCGAATTCATTGAATAGTGGGAATATTTTTAGAGGAGATGATGATGAGTTTTAATTGTATAGATATCTGACTACATCTCTATCTACTTAGATATCTGACTACATCTCTATCTACTTCTTGAACTTCTACTATATTATCATCTTGTATAGGTTTTTTAATTGTTATACTTTTGCATCTTCTTGGGAACATTTGAGAGATTTTTCCGATTTGAGATACTTTAAATTCACCGAAATGTTCTTTATCTTCTTTTTTTAATATTAATACAAGAAATACTAAATTTGCTAAAATTAATAAGGATATTACTAATAATTCATCCATTAAATTATTAGTAGAAAAATTTTTTATTGATGCGCACACTGAACAGGATTGGGATTATTTTCATTATCATCCTCTTCATCACTTTCATCATCATCTTGTTGGACTAAAGTATGCACACTATTTTTATCAATTTTACTAAAATCTACATCATTATACTTCTCACAAATCTTATCCATCAACTTCACAAAATCCTTCTTATTCTTATCAGGTATCCCCTCCGGTAACTCCAAATCAAATCTTATACGAAAATCTGCTCCATTAATACCATAACCTGGTATCACATACACCTTATCACAATCAATTTTACCATAATAAGAAAAATATAGCAATTGATTTCCAAAATATTTTATTACCCTCTCCACCCCATAATAATACTCCTTTAAATTAATATTCATACTCATCTCCAAATTATTATTCTCTCCACGCTCAAACTCATACTTCCTCACCTCCTCTTCCTCTTCCTCAGGTTCCTCCTCCTCAGCCTCTACCTCCTTCTCCGTCTCCCAGGACTCATCCGAATCCTCATTAGTACAAGAACTTACAGTCCTACTATGAAAACTTCCTTCCTCCTCCTCATACTCATCCTCATCAACAAATACCAAAACTAAATCTGTCCTACCATAATTCGGAACATTATGACCCAATCCATCAAATGTTAAAGACTCACCTGGCTTAGCTCCAACCGGTATATCAAACTCAATATCTGACTCCTGCGGTAATAATAACTCGGGATTTGGTATCTTACCATCCTCATAAGATACATCCGGATTTGGAACCATCCTCTTATAAACAATCTTACGATGCGCACCATAATATGACTCATCCAATGACAAAGAAACAGCAACACGCACTGGAGGAATAACAAAACGACGATTCTCAATTGGAATCTCATCCTCTTCTGAATCATCTTCTGAACCATTCAAAAAAACATCTTGATATAACTTATCTGGGTCATAATCCAATTCAGCAATACCTGTCTCATCATATTCTTTTCTTCTTTCAGGGTCAGATAAAACAAAAAAAGCTTCAGATACTTTTGTAAAAAATTCAGTATCGTCAGAATTGGGTGGATTATCTTTTACAAGCCTTTTGTAAGCCTTTCTTATTTCACTTTGAGTAGCATTTGTCTCTAACTCAAGAGTATTATAATAGGTTGAATCTTTAACCATATTCTTAAAATATTATATAAAAATGTTTTTAAACCTTTTAACATTTAAAATGCCGACTTAAAAACAAAAATATAATTATAAAAAAATATAAATGGCTGATCTTACAATTGAAATTCAAAAACTTAAAATTGAAAATGAAAATCTTAAAAAACAATTAGAAGAGACAAAAGAACATCTTAAAAAATATACATCTCCTTCAAGATATAAAAAATATTATCAAGAACATAAAGAAGAATTATTGGCTAAAATGAAATCATATGTTAATCCTGATAAAAAAAAGGAATATAATAAAAATTATTATTTAAGAAAAAAAGAAGAAAAACAAAAAAAAGAAAATATTTAGAACTTATACGTTTTTAACTTAAAAGTAATTTATTATAATTTATAAAATGGAAGAAAATACACCTCATCCAAAAGAAAAAAAGAAAAGAAACGATGTTTCACTTAGAAAAAATAAAGAAACTGAATATTCATGTGTTAAAGTATCATGGAAGAAATTTAATAAGAATCATTTTCTAAGATTTGGAATTCAAAATATTATTTTGAACATTAATAAAATCAGTTTTCTATCTTATAAGCTATTAAATTTTCATTTTATAAGATTAATTGAAAATAATATGGATTTACCAGAAATAACACAGAATTTATTTTATAATACTTGTTCTGTTGTTTCTATTATGAAAAATAGAAATTCTTATATTGATGAAAATGATGAATTAGTTAAAAGTTTTAATGAATTTAAAAATTTGATTGATGATTTACCATTTAGAGATAAGATGGGTAACTTGATTAATAATCTTAATAGACAACAAGTAACTATGAC
>Ga0194129_10003603_pt1 | contig 21455 bp, 21 predicted proteins | sample TA2KigCa35mmetaG_FD_150862 | JGI IMG/M metagenome (GOLD analysis project Ga0194129, IMG submission 150862) | Freshwater microbial communities from Lake Tanganyika, Tanzania - TA2015038 Kigoma Deep Cast 35m | ecosystem: Environmental > Aquatic > Freshwater > Lake | place: Tanzania: Lake...
TGCTGACCGGGGTCACCTGTTGACCGAACAGGCCCATGGCGCCAGTGCCGACCTCGACCAGCTCGACACCAAGGCCCTGGTGGAGCTTTTCTGCAACGAGGACAAACGGCCCCAGCAGGCCGTGGCCGCTGCCGGGCCGGCCCTGGCCGCCGCGATCGACGCGATTGCGGCCCGGTTGGCGGCTGGCGGCCGCCTGTTTTACCTGGGCGCTGGCACCTCGGGCCGGCTGGGGGTGCTCGATGCGGCCGAGTGTCCGCCCACCTTCTGCAGTGACCCGGAGCTGGTGCAGGGGGTGTTGGCCGGCGGTGCGCCGGCGCTGTTGCGCAGCTCCGAAGGGCTCGAAGATGAGCCCGGTGGTGGCGTGCGCGACCTGCAGGCTCGCGGGTTCTGGGCGGCCGACTGCCTGGTGGGCATCGCTGCCGGGGGCACCACCCCCTACGTGCTGGGAGCGCTGGCCCACGCCCGCCAGCTGGGCGCCCTGGCCGTGGCGCTGGCCTGCGTACCGCCTGAGCAGGCCCCCATGCCCTGCGACATCGACATCCGCCTGCTGACCGGCCCTGAGCTGCTGACCGGCTCGACCCGGCTCAAGGCCGGCACCGCCACCAAGATGGCACTCAACATCCTCTCGACCGGGGTGATGGTGCGGCTGGGCAAGGTGCACGGCAACCGCATGGTCGATGTGGCCGTGACCAACAGCAAGCTCGAAGACCGGGCCCTGCGGATCCTGCGCGATCTGGCCGCTGTTCCCCGGGACCGCGGCATCGCGCTGCTGAGCCGCAGCGGCGGTTCGGTCAAGCTGGCGCTGTTGATGGAGCTGGCGGGCCTCGACGTCGAGGAGGCCCGCCAGGCCCTGGCCCTGCACGGCCCTCGCCTGCGGGACGTGCTACGGGCCAGCATCACGCCGTGAACGGACCCCAGTAGGGGGTGGTCAGCAGATCGACGCGGCGGCGGGTCTCCACCGGCACGTGCTCCTGGGGGGTCATCAAGGCGTGCCGCAGGGCGTGATGGGCCGCGCTGGGGGGACGCTGCACCGCCACGCGCTCGGCCGACACCCTGACGATCTGCTGGGCCAGCGCTGCATTGGCCCTGAGGTTGTCGATCACCATGTCGACCGTGACCGAGGCATGCTCCTGGTGCCAGCAGTCGTAGTCGGTCGCCATCGCCAGGGTGACGTAGGCCATCTCACATTCGCGGGCCAGGCGCGCCTCGCTGTGGTTGGTCATGCCGATCACGTCACAGCCCCAGCTGCGGTACAGCTCGGATTCGGCGCGGGTCGAAAAGGCCGGGCCCTCCATGCACAGGTAGGTGCCGCCGCGGTGCAGGGTGCGCCCCTGGGGCATCAGGCTTTCGCCCACATCGGCCACCAGTCGGCTCAGGACCGGGCAGAACGGATCGGCAAAGGTGGCATGGGCCACCAGACCCTGGCCAAACATGGTGATCGGTCGTTGGTGGGTGCGGTCGATCAGCTGATCGGGCACCACCATGTCGAGCGGGGCGATTGGCTCCTGCAGAGAACCCACCGCCGAAACCGACACAATCCAGCGCACCCCCAGGCTGCGCAGGGCCCAGAGGTTGGCCCGGTAGGGCACTTCGGTGGGGGTCAGGCTGTGGTGGCGGCCATGGCGCGCCAAAAACACCACTTCGAGATCGTTGATGCGGCCGATCCGCAACCGGTCCGAGGGGGTGCCGTAGGGCGTGTCGACGCTCAGCTCGCGCACGTCGGTGAGCCCCTCCATGGCGTAAAGGCCACTGCCACCGATCACCCCCAGCCGGGCGCTGCTCAGATCAACGGGTGCTTCAGCCATCACGGAAACGTTTTCAGCATTCTCTCTGCTGCCAGCACATACAGTCGGGCTTTATACGCGATCGCCGTGACCAAGGCCGTGATTGAGACCGATGCCGGCAGCATCGAGCTCGAGCTGTTCGACGCCGACGCCCCCAACACGGTGGCCAATTTCGTGAAACTGGCCCAGTCAGGCTTTTACGACGGGCTGGCCTTTCACCGCGTCATCGATGGCTTCATGGTGCAGGGCGGTTGCCCCAACAGCCGTGAAGGATCCCGTGGCATGGCCGGCACCGGCGGCCCGGGCTACACGATCGACTGCGAAATCAACGCCAACAAACACGAAGCGGGAACCCTCTCGATGGCCCATGCCGGCAAGAACACCGGCGGCTCGCAGTTTTTCATCTGTCACGAAGCCCAGCCCCACCTCGATGGCGTGCACACCGTCTTTGGCAAAACCGCCAACATGGACGTGGTCAATGCGATTCGCAAGGGAACCCGCATCAACAAGCTGACGATTCAGGCTTGATTCCCTCGCAGGCCGCCTAAAGCTGCCACTGAATGAGGGTGCCTGGGCGCCAGGCACCCATGGCGCCGCCCAGCCCGCGCAGTTCGTCCAGGGGACGGCGTTCGGGCTCGAGCGAGGCGCTCGGGTGCCCCAGACCCCGCGGGTCTGGGCTTAACAACAGGCTCACGCAACGGGTGCCGCCCGGCTGGGCCAGGGCCTCAAGACAGCGCCGCAACGGTGCAGCCTCGAATGGCGCCTGGGGGGTGGCGAGGCTGCTTAGCAGCAGCGCCACCTGGGGTCGATTGAGCAGGGCCAGCAGACGGGGATCCTCCTCGCGCTGCCATTGCAGCCCCGCCGCCTGGGCCAGCTCGCCGAGCCGCTCTTCGAGATCGGCCGCCGCACCACCCTCGAGCTGCCCATGCCAGGCCACCACGGCCGTGGGCCCGGCCACCGGGCAGCTGGGGCCCTGACCCATCAGGTGACCCAGCTTGGTGCGCTTGGCCGCCAGATAGGCGGCGTTGTGGTCGCCGGGGTCCATCACCAAGGGAACCCGGTCTTCCACCTGCAGCCCGTAGCCCCCCAAGCCGGCAATCTTGCGAGGGTTGTTGGTGATCAGGCGCAGCCGCTGAATCCCCAGATCACTGAGGATCTGGGCCCCGACGCCATAGTTGCGCAGGTCAGCCGGAAACCCCAGGCGCTCGTTGGCTTCGACCGTGTCGAGTCCGGTGTCCTGCAGCGAATAGGCCTTCAGTTTGTTGATCAGGCCGATGCCCCGACCTTCCTGACGCAGATACACCACCACGCCTTCACCGGCAGCATCGATCATGCGCAGGGCCGCTTCGAGCTGGGGGCGGCAGTCGCAGCGCAGCGAACCGAAGGCATCGCCGGTCAGACATTCGCTGTGGACGCGCACCAGCACCGCAGCACTGGCCAGCTCGGGCTGTCCTTTCACCAGGGCCACGTGCTCGCTGCCATCGAGCTCGTTGCGGTAGCCAATGGCCCGAAACTGGCCAAAGGCACTGGGCAGGCTGGCTTCGGCCTGGCGCCTGACAAAGCGTTCGGTGTCGAGCCGGTAGCGGATCAGATCGGCAATCGAAATCAGGCGCAGGCCATGGCGACGGGCATAGGCCGCCAGCTGGGGCAGCCGCGCCATCGAACCATCGGCGTTCTGGATTTCGCAGATCACACCGGCGGGGTACAGGCCGGCCAGGCGAGCCAGATCGACCGCAGCCTCGGTGTGGCCAGCCCGTTTGAGCACCCCACCCTGGCGCGCCCGCAACGGAAAGATGTGCCCCGGGCGCCTGAGGTCGGCCGGGCGCGAGTGCGGGTGGATCGCCACCTGGATGGTGCGGGCCCGATCTTCGGCCGATATGCCTGTCGTGACACCGTTTTCGGGCCCGGCATCGACGCTGACGGTGAAAGCGGTCTGGTTGCTGTCGGTGTTGCGGTCGACCATGAGGGGCAGATCCAGCTGGTCGAGCCGCTCCCCCTCCATCGCCAGGCAGATCAGCCCCCGGGCTTCGGTGGCCATGAAATTGATCTGCTCGGGCGTGGCGAACTGGGCCGCGCAGATCAGATCACCCTCGTTTTCGCGATTTTCGTCATCGACCACCACGATCGACTCGCCGTTGCGAATCGCCGCCAGGGCGTCGGCGATCGCATCAAAACGGATGTCACCACCCACGCTTGCGGCAGCGCTGGTCTGTTGGTCGTGCAAGGGCGCCGAAAGCAGACCGCTGGGCTGCTGGTCAATCATCCTTTATAAATGCCCGGTGTTTGCTGTCGCCCGTGGTGCTCACTCGTGTCGCCGTGATCGGGGCCAGCGGCTACGGCGGGCTGCAGACGTTGCGCCTGTTGCAGCAGCACCCCCAGCTCGAGGTCACCTTTTTGGGTGGTGAGCGCAGCAGCGGCAAGCGCTGGAGTGAGCTGAACCCGTTTCTGCCCCTGCCTGGCGATCCGATGGTTCAGAGCCCGGACCCCGATGCCATCGCCGCCGCTGCCGATCTGGCGGTGCTGAGCTTGCCCAACGGCCTGGCGGCCCAGCTGGTGCCGCCGCTGCTGGCTCGCGGCATCAAGGTGGTCGACCTCTCCGCCGACTACCGCTATCGCTCGCTGGCCCAGTGGCAGCAGGTGTATGCCAGCGAGGCCCGCGAGGTAGCCCGCGACGACGCCGCGCTCTGCGCCGAGGCGGTCTATGGGTTGGTCGAGTGGCACGCCGACTCGATCGCCGCGGCGAGGCTGGTGGCCGCCCCCGGTTGTTTCCCCACCGCCAGCCTGCTGGCGTTGCTGCCCTTTTTGCGGCAGGGATTGATCGATCCCAACGGCATCATCATCGATGCCAAAACGGGCACGTCGGGCGGTGGCCGGGCCGCCAAAGAGCACCTACTGCTGGCCGAGGCCTCTGAAGCCGTGGCGCCCTATGGGGTGGTGGGCCATCGCCACACCAGCGAGATCGAGCAGCTGGCCGGCCAGGTGGCCGGCAGCCCGATCACGCTGCAGTTCACGCCGCACCTGATGCCGATGGTGCGCGGGCTGCTGGCCACCGTGTACTGCCGCCTGCGGGATCCCGGCCTGACCGCCGCCGACTGCAGCACCGTGCTCACCTCGGCCTACCGCCACACCGAGGCGGTGGCGGTGCTGCCGGTGGGGACCTATCCGTCGACCAAGTGGGTGCGCCAGACCAATCGGGCGCTGTTGTCGGTCCAGGTCGACAGCCGCAGCGGCCAGCTGATTGTGATGAGCGCCATCGACAACCTGATCAAGGGCCAGGCCGGCCAGGGGGTGCAGTGCCTCAATCTGCTGGCGGGGCTGGCGCCCGACACCGGTCTGCCGCTGTTGCCCTTTTACCCCTGAGCAAGGCCTGAGGCGTCCAGGCGCAGGGCCATCAACTGCACAGCTGCCGGCAGCAACCGGTGTTCCTGCGACTGAATCCGCGCGGCGAGGCTGTCGCGGTCGTCGTGACCGAGCACCGGGACTGCGGCCTGCATCAGGATGGCGCCGGCATCGACCTCTTCGCTCACAAGATGCACGGTGCAACCGGCCACGGTCACCCCGGCGGCAAGGGCCTGGCCGATCGCATCGACGCCGCGGAAGCTCGGTAGCAACGACGGGTGGATGTTGATCAACCGACCGCGATAGGCCTCGATCAACACCGGCGTCACGATGCGCATCCACCCTGCCATCACCACCAGATCGACAGCAGCGCTCTGAAACGCGCTCACCAGGGTCTGGTCGAGCGCAGCGCGGTTGGCCTGGAGCCGGTGATCCACCAGCTGGCACGACACCCCGAGCCGCTCAGCCCGCCGCTGGGCGCCGCAGCCGGGGTTGTTGACGATCAGCTGGACCACGTCGGCCGACACCTGGCCGTTGCGGCAGGCCTGAACCAGGGCCTCAAAGTTGCTGCCGCTGCCCGAGGCCATCACCCCCAGGCGCAGGGTCCGGCAGGGCGCCGCGATTGGTGACAACGGCCACTGGAATCCGAGATCGGTGTGGCTAGCGTTTGGCAAAGCGAGCCTCGGCTCATGTCCCACCTCTCCATCCTGCCAACGGTTCTGCGCGATGCCGACTGCCTGGCCCGCAGCCTCGAGGATCTGGGACTGTCGCCCCGCTGGGGTGGTGCCGTGCCTGGGTTTGCCGGCGAAAGCGAGCCGGTCGACCTGCAGGTTGCCGTCGGCCCTGAGCAGCTCGGCTGGCGACGGCAGGGCAATGGGTCTTTGGCGCTGGTGGCCGACCTGCAGCGTCTCAGCCGCTCGACGTCGCTGCAGCGGTTGCTCGGGCGCCTGACCCAGGCCTATGCCGCCCGCCACGCATTGCAGCAGATCGCCACCGACCCAGCCCTGGCCAACGCCCAGCTTGTGGTGTCGCGCTGAGCCGGTTCGTGCCAGAGCTTGCGCTCGATCTGCGCCGACCGGAGCGCCAATGCGTGCAGGCCGCCCTGCACCTGCAACCCCAGCGGCAGCAGCTTGCATTTGCCCTGCCGCGCTGGACCCCGGGCTCCTACCTGCTGCGCGAGTACGTGGGTCACCTCGAGGGCCTGACGGTCTGGCAAGGCGATCGTTGCCTGGTGCCGCGGCGTCTGACTCCGTTTCGTTGGGAGTTGGAACTGCCGTCGTTGGCACCGATCGCCATTCGTTACAGCGTGCAGGCGACCGAGCTCACGGTGCGCACCTGTCACCTGACTGCCGAGCACGGCTTTCTGGCCCTGGCTGCCATCGCCCTGCAGGTTGATGGCGAACGCTGGTCGCCGCACCGCCTGCGTCTGGTGCTGCCCGAGTCGTGGCAGGCCTTTGTGCCGCTTGAGTCAGACGGGGACGGCGTCTGGCTGGCCCGGGATTTTGACCACCTGATCGACAGCCCGGTCGAGGTGGGTCCCCATCCCAGTCACGCGTTCGCGGTGGCTGGGGTGCCCCACCGCTGGGTCGGCTGGGGTGGTGACCTGCCAGCCACCGATCCGCAATGGTTGGCCGATGTGACGCGGGTCGCCCAGGCCTGCTGCCGACTGGTCGGGGTGGAGCGTCCCGCGGCCGAGACCTACCTGTTTGTGCTGCATCTGAGCGAATCGGGCTACGGCGGGCTCGAGCACGACTGCAGCACGGTGCTGCAGTTTGGCCGTCGCACCTTGATGAAGCCCGAGGGACGGCGGCGTCTGCTGCAGTTGGTCGCCCACGAATACCTGCACCAATGGAATGTGCGGCGTCTGCGCCCGCGCGAGTTGGCACCCATCGATTATGCGAACGCGGTTGTGGTGCCTACCCTCTGGTTTGCCGAGGGCATCACCAGTTATGTCGATCAGCTGCTCGTGCATGCCGCTGGCTGCTGCACGGCTGCGGATGTCCTTGCCGATCTGGGCGAGGACCTCAGCCGCTATCAGCTCAGCCGGGGACGGTTTGTGCAGAGCCTGCGCAGCAGCAGTGAAGAAGCCTGGGTCAAGTTGTACAGGCCTCACCCCCATGCGGCCAACCAGCAGATCAGTTATTACCTCAAGGGCGCCGTGCTGGCTCTGGTGCTCGACCTGCATCTACGGCGTCAGGGCTCGTGGCTGGGCGCCGTGCTGCAGCAGCTGTGGCAGAGCCATGGGCGCCACGCCCGGGGGTATGGGGAGGCCGACCTGATCGACGCCTTTGCGGCCCATGCTGCCGATCTGGCGACGTTGCTGCCCAGCTGGCTCACCAGCACCGATGATCCGCCGCTCGAGGCGCTGCTGGCTGACGTGGGCCTGCAGCTGCTGCCGGTCGAGTCCAGCTTGCCCATGCTGGGCTGGACGTTGGAGCGCCGCCCCGAGGGCGGGCTCTGGATCAGCCGCCTCCAGCGCGATTCCGCCGCCCAGCTGGCCGGCCTGCTTGTGGGTGATGAGTTGATCGCCCTCCAAGGCGAGCGACTGCGCAGCCAGGACGATCTCAAGCTGTTGCTGCATCGCGACAGGCTGATGCCGCTTGATCTGTTGATCTGCCGCGAAGGGCTGATGCAGAATTTGTCGCTGCAGCCGCAGCCCCCGGCTGTGGAGCGCTGGGAGCTGCGTGCCGATGCGGCCGCCTCGCCCGCTGCCCTGGCCCGCCGGCAGGCCTGGTTGGGGTTGCAGCCATGAGCAACATCCCGCGCTCGGCATGGCTGGGTCAGCGCGCCGTTGTGGTGCTGCTGTCGACCGCGGCTTTCGGCATCGGTGCTCTGGCCTGGCTCGGGCGTGAACCCCACGGCCTCAGCGATGCGGTGCTGGCGCAACTGTTCGGACAACCGTCAGGACGTTCGTTGGTCTCGGCGTCGAGCCGGGCCGAGGGCGCAGCCCCGCCCATCGAGCAACCGCGTTGGCGCACCCCCCTGCAGCGTCAGTGCGGCCCCGTTGATGCTGCGCTGCAGCAGCGGCTGCTCGCCAAGGTCGAGGCCCTGCGGGCTTCTCCCAACGCATTGACGATCGATCCAACCAACTACGGCGAACGCTTTGCTCGCGATGCCTATGGGCAACCACTTTCCCGGACGCCCCAGCTGATCGTTCTGCACGAAACCGTCTATGGCATCGGTTCAGCGATCAACACCTTTGTCACCCCTCACCCCCGCGATGACGATCAGGTCAGTTACCACGCCTTGATCGGCCAGGACGGGTCGGTGGTGCAGGTGCTCGACCCCAGCAAGCGGGCTTTTGGTGCCGGCAATTCGGCTTTCAATGGCCAGTGGGTGGTCACAAACCCCGCCTTTGCGGGTTCGGTCAACAATTTTGCCCTGCACCTCAGCCTCGAGACCCCCCTCGATGGTGAGGATGCCGAGGCAGGGCACAGCGGCTACACCGCTGCCCAGTACGACGCACTGGCCGCCGTGCTGCACGGTTGGATGGATCGCTTCCAGATTCCCTACGAGCGCATCACCACCCACGCCTATGTGGACCTGGGGGGTGAGCGTGCCGACCCGCGCAGTTTCGACTGGCAGGCTCTGCAAGATCGCCTCGGGGCGTTAGGGAAACTGTGCCGCTGAGCGCAGCGATCAGATCAGCGGTGTCGTGGTGCGTTGGCGTTGGCCGAACAGCAGGGCGTGCAGTTCCGGATCCTGCATGTAACGCAGAACACGCCGTGGGTAGTCGAATTTGCCGTTGTGGAGATAGGCCAGCACGGCCAGCTGTTTGGCTTCGCGAGGGGTGCGGCTTGCCATCGGGGGTTGGGCGCGCCGCGGGTGGCCCAGCTCTCCGCTGAGACGGGCAAATTTGCCGACCAACAAGCTCACGTTGAATGCCGGATCGAGCAGCTTGCTGCGGGCTTGCTGCAGCTCGTCGGGACTGGCGTCAGCAGGCAGCAGCCCTTGATGCACCATTTCGCCGAGGCCCAACTGGGCGGGTCCCAGGGTGCTGAACAAACCCGAGTGGGCGGCGATCGGGTGGCTTTCGCCTGGTTTGGCGTGCTGCAGTTCATCGAACAGAACGGCCAGCACCAGCATCGGGTTGACCCCTTGGCGGCGGCTTTCACGCACCACGATCGGTCGCAGCTCTTCGAGCTGGGACAGGGTTCGTGATCGCAACGGCTCCAGTTGGTCCAGGCCGGCGGTGAACAGTTGGGCGACGCGGGGCTGCGGCCCATGCACGCCGAACCGCTGCTGCAGCGCACGCAAGTCCTGGGGGCTGAAGTGCAACGGATCGGCGGCGTAGCCATCGGTCGAGCTGATGCTTCCCACCAGCCCCGGCTCGGTCAATGGTGGCAGGGCCCTGGTGCCCGAGAGCCAATGACTCGTCCCCAACAGCGCCAGGGTCAGCGACCAAAACAGTGGGCGAACCATGGACCGCTGGGCTCTCAGGCCCAGTCGAGCGCGCCGTTGCTGTGGATCGAACATCGGCAACAATTGCTGGTCCGCCTCACAACTCCACAAAATAAAGCAATCCTCGGAATCGAGGCGGACATGGTTCGCTTTCGGACCTGTCCCAGCCCCGAAGGTCGCGACTTGCGACCTCATCTCCACATTGGGCTGTGCGCAACCGCCCACACCGAATAACTTCGGTGTGCTTCTGCAGACCGAGCCGCCATGCCCCTGGCCGCTGATCCCTTCGCTTCAACCCCTGCGCAGCAGTGGGATCGGTTCTGTGAATTGCTCTGGTTCAACGAGGACCTGGGGTTTTGGCTGGACGTGTCGCGCATGGCCCTGGGCCCGCAGCAGCTCGATGAGCTGCGGCCGGGCTTTGGTGCCGCCTTTGCCGCCATGGACCGGCTTGAGGCTGGTGCCATCGCCAACGGCGATGAAGGGCGCATGGTGGGCCATTACTGGTTGCGCCAGCCCGGCCTGGCGCCAGACCCCGAAACCACTGCCCACATCAGCAGCGAAATCGACCGCATCGAGGCGTTTGGTCAGGCGGTGCTGGGGGGTGAGGTAGCGGCTCCAACGGGCACCCCATTCAGCGATGTGCTGTGGATCGGCATCGGCGGCTCGGGCCTTGGCCCCCTGTTGATGATTCGCGCCCTGCAGCAGCACGGCCGCGGTTTGCCGTTTCATTTTTTCGACAATGTCGATCCCCAGGGCATGAGTCGCACCCTGGCGGCCCTGGGAGAGCGCCTGCGCACAACCCTGGTGATCGTGGTCAGCAAGTCCGGGGGGACGCCCGAACCGCGCATCGGCATGGAACAGGCCCGAGCCCGGCTCGAAGCCATGGGTGGCCAATGGCCCGCCCAGGCGGTGGCCGTCACCATGAAGGGCAGCCATCTCGATCAGCTCGCCAGCGACCAGGGTTGGCTCGAACGGTTTGATCTGCCCGATTGGGTGGGCGGTCGCACCAGCGTGTTGGGTGCCGTTGGTCTGCTGCCGGCAGCCTTGATCGGCGCCGATCTGCGCGGTTTTCTTGGCGGTGCTGCCGCCATGGATGCGCTGACGCGCAGCACGACCCTCGAGACCAACCCAGCGGCCCTGCTGGCTGCCAGCTGGTATGCAGCTGGCCACGGTCGCGGTCAGCGCGACATGGTCGTGTTGCCCTACCGCGATCGGCTCGAGGTGTTCAGCCGTTACCTGCAGCAGCTGGTGATGGAAAGCCTCGGCAAAAAGCTGGACCGCAATGGCCAGACCGTGCACCAGGGCCTTGCTGTCTACGGCAACAAGGGTTCCACCGACCAGCACGCCTACGTCCAGCAGCTACGCGATGGTGTGGACAACTTTTTTGTCACCTTCATCGAGGCGCTCGACGACCCGGCCGACATCGAGGCGGTCGATGGCGAGCATCCGGCCGACTTCCTCGATGGATTCCTGCAGGGAACACGCACGGCCCTGCTCGAGGGTGGCCGCCAGAGTCTCACCATCACGATGCGGGTGTTGGATGCCCGCAGCCTGGGGGCGCTGATCGCCCTGTTCGAGCGAGCGGTGGGGCTGTACGGCGAATTGGTCAACATCAATGCGTACCACCAGCCGGGTGTCGAAGCCGGGAAGAAAGCTGCCGCAGTGATTCTCAACCTGCAGGCCCAGATCGAAGCCGTGCTGGCCGATGGTCAGGCCCGCAGCCTTGCCCAACTGCACCGTGACCTGGGTGATGCGGCTCCAGCGAGCCCCGAGCCCCTGTTCTGGATCCTGCGCCATCTCTGCGGCAATGAGCGGGGCTACACGGCTCGCGGCAATTGGGGGGCTCCGGCATCCCTGGAGTTCAGCCGCCACTCATAGGGAATCGGGCGGCGCCGCATACGGAAAACGCTGGATGTGCTGCTGCACCGGCAGCCGTGATTGGTTGTGGGTACCGCTCGGCAACCACAGATCACCAGCGCTGGTCATCAGGTGCACCTGCCAGTGGTAAAGGCCGCGGAAGGCCAACGGATCGCTGCGCAGCAGGGCCGCGTAGTGCAGTACGGCACGCCCGTAATGGTCGCTGTTGTTGTACCCCCACAGGCCCTGGCGAATGTCGCGCAACCCACCGCGGCGAACCAGGTAACGGGCCGCTGCCTGAATGGCATCGTGGGGATTGCGGATGTTGCCCTGGCCGATGCCGCGCTCGGCCCAGGTGCTGGGTAGAATTTGCATCGGGCCCTGGGCATTGGCGATCGAGACGCCATCGAGCCGACCCATCACGGTTTCGACCAGGTTGACCGCCGCCAACACCTGCCAGGCGATGCCCGTGGCTGCTTCGGCCTTGCGGTAATGGGCTAACAGGGCGTCAGCGGGTTCGGGATCAACGATGCGCCAGGCCGGCAGCGTGGTCGGCTTGATGCCGCTGCGGTTCATCGCCTGCAGGGCGCGACGGGCGCCGATGTGGTGATCGAACACCCCCTGCCAGCGGTGTGGCAACAGGGCCCTCACGGCCTGGGCCAGCTGGGGCTGCCGTCCCAAGCGCCGGTAGATCACCTGTTGTTGGTGGCCCAGGGCGGGCAGGGCTGTGGCGGGGGTGGTGCTGGCGCGCAGCTCGGTTTCGATCGTGGCCAGCAGCGAGGCGATCTGTTCGGGTCGAGGCGGCACCTTGGGGTACACGCGGGCCGCCGCCATTGGCGCAACGGCTTGGACGCTGTTGGACCAGGCTGGCGCCGTGAACGACGCGGATCCGCCCAACGCAAGGCCGATCAACAGCACCAGCACGGGCATCACGACGGTTGAACACGCACCTCCAGGTTGGCCGCTACGGCAATCCGAACCAAGCAGTAGCCCTGCACACACCCAGGGACGTTCACAAGGCTTTACAGTCACTTCAAGTTTCGTAAACAACGAACGCACCCATGGCTGACACCAACACTCGCTTCGGCTTCGTCACTTTCGCTGAGACCTGGAATGGCCGCCTGGCCATGCTGGGCTTCGTCATCGGCCTGGGCACCGAACTGCTGACCGGTCAAGGCATCCTCAGCCAGATCGGCCTCGGCTGAATCCACGGTTCGTGAGCGATCACACCCCAGAGACCCCCGGTTCCCCCGGGGGTTTTTTATTGCCGGGATTGGTTGTTCGCCACTGGCCGTCTTGGTGGTCACGAGCGGATCAGCTGCAGCTCGAACTGCTCCGTGACATTCCCTGGCGCCAAGAGAGCATTCGCCTGTTCGGTCGCCAGCATCGCTTGCCGCGTCTCACCTGCTGGATGGCTGATCCGGGCTGCTCTTACCGCTACAGCGGCCTGAACCAGGTGCCAGCGCCCTGGCATCCAGCCCTGCTCGACCTGCGGCAACAGCTGGAATGCCTGTGCGGCCACCCCCTCAATTCGGTGTTGCTGAACCTGTATCGCGACGGCAATGACGCCATGGGCTGTCACGCCGATGACGAACCGGAACTGGATCCCGACGCCTCGATTGCATCGCTGAGCCTGGGGGCCAGCCGCGCGTTGCGGTTCAAGCCCAAGCCCCGCTCAGCCGTGGCCTCGGCCTGCGCAGCCGTGGCGGTGGAGTTGGGCCACGGCGATCTGTTGTTGATGGACCCGCCAACCCAGCAACACTGGTTGCACGAATTGCCGCGGCGCCGCCGTGTCAGCCACCCCCGCATCAACCTGACCTTCAGGGCGATCAGGGCACCAGGTTGACCAACTTGCCTGGCACCACAATCACCCGACTGGGTGGTTTGCCCTCGAGCCATTTGGCGGCGATGTCACTGGCGAGGGCCAGTTGTTCGAGGGTGGCCTTGTCGGCATCTGCCGGCACCTCAAGGTTGCCGCGCACTTTGCCTTTGATCTGGATCACCAGTGGCACCGTGTCCCGCACCAGAGCCTGCGCATCGCAGACGGGCCAGGGTTGCTGGTGCACATCACCGCTGCCTCCCAACTGCTGCCAGAGCTCTGAGGCCAGGTGGGGGGCAAAGGGGGCCAGCAAGACCAGCAGTGCACTGAGGGCTTCAAGGGCGATGGGCTGGCGACACTCCTCCAGCCCAGCGTTGATGGCATTGCTGAGTTTCATCAACTCAGCCACGGCGGTGTTGAACTGGTAAGGATCCGACAGATCGTCTCCGATCGCGGCGATGGCGGTGTGCACGGCACGGCGCAGATCCGATTCGCTGTTGTTGAGTGCCGTGTCCAGGGCCTGCACAGCGCGGGTGGCGGCGGCCACCGTGGACCGATCTGCTGCCCAGACGTCCAGGCTCAGTCCGCGGTTGCGGGCCGTTTCAACCTGGCGCCAGATCCGCTGCATGAAGCGGAACTGGCCTTCGACGTCGGCGTCGTCCCATTCGAGATCCTTTTCAGGGGGTGCCTTGAACAAAATGAACATGCGTGCGGTGTCGGCGCCATAGCGCTCGATCACCACGGCTGGGTCAACACCGTTGTACTTGGACTTCGACATCTTTTCGTAAAACGTGTCGAGCGCATCGCCAGTGAGCGGATCCTTCGGATCGCTTGGATCCCGCACGTCAGCCGGTGGGATGTACTTGCCGGTCTGTGGATTTTTGTAGGTGATGCCCTGAACCATGCCTTGGGTCAGAAGCCGTGCAAAGGGTTCATCGAAGCCCAGCAAACCTCGATCGCGCAGCACTTTGGTCAAAAAACGCGAGTACAGCAGATGCAGGATCGCGTGTTCGATGCCGCCGACGTATTGATCCACCGGCAACCAGTGATCGACGGCATCACGGCCAAATGGCAAGCTGCTGTTGTGGGGATCGGCATAACGCAGGAAATACCAACTGGAACACATGAAGGTGTCCATGGTGTCGGTCTCGCGGCAAGCGGGCTGGCCACAGCAGGGGCACGCGACCCGCCACCAGCTTTCGAGCTGGGCCAGGGGTGACCCCCCCTTGCCGCTGAAGCTGGCGTTGCGGGGCAATTCCACCGGCAGCTGCTCGGCGGGAACGGGCACCACCCCGCAGCTGTCGCAATGGATCACCGGAATCGGGCAACCCCAGTAGCGCTGGCGTGAGATCAACCAATCGCGCAGGCGGAACTGCACCCGGCCCTGGCCCCAGCCCTCGGCTTCGGCCGCCGCGACGATCGCCGCCTTGGCTGCGCTCGACTCGAGGCCATCAAAGCGACCCGAATGGATCAAGACGCCAGCTCCGGTGAAAGCTTGACCCTCAAAGGCGTGCTCGTCGCTGCCTTGGGGCACGATCACCGGCCTGACCGGCAGGGCGTACTGCCGTGCAAACACAAAATCGCGCTGGTCATGGGCCGGCACGCCCATGACGGCGCCAGTGCCGTACTCGGCCAGCACATAGTCGGCGATCCAGATCGGGATCAGCTCGCCGCTGGCGGGGTTGCGCACCTGCGCGCCAATGGCCACACCCCGCTTGGGCTTGTCGTCGGCGGTGCGCTCCTGCTCGCTCTGGCGGCTGACCAGATCCACGAACGCCTCGACCGCCAACTGGTGCTCGGCGGTGGTCAGGCTGGCCACCAAGGGATGCTCTGGAGCCAGCACCACATAACTGGCCCCGAAAATGGTGTCGGGCCGCGTGGTGAACACCGTGATGGTGGTGTCGGTGGTCGTTCCATCGGCAGCGACCACGGCAAAGTTGAGCTCGGCTCCGGTGCTGCGGCCGATCCAGTTGGCCTGCATCGTGCGCACGCGCTCAGGCCATCCCTCGAGCGTGTCGAGGTCATCGAGCAGCTGCTGGGCGTAATCGGTGATCTTGAGAAACCACTGACGCAGTTTGCGCTTTTCGACCAGGGCGCGCGAACGCCAGCTGCGGCCCTCGCTGTCGACCTGCTCGTTGGCGAGCACGGTCTGGTCAATCGGGTCCCAGTTGACCGTGGCGTCCTTCTGATACGCCAGTCCGGCGTCGAGACACTGCAGAAACAGCCACTGGGTCCAGCGGTAGTAGTCGCTGTGGCAGGTGGTGACCTCCCGATCCCAGTCGATCGAGAGGCCCAGCCGTTTGAGCTGCTCGCGCATGCTGGCGATGTTCTGGTCGGTCCAGGGCCCCGGTTCCACACCCCGTTCGATCGCCGCGTTCTCGGCCGGCAATCCAAAGGAATCCCAGCCCATCGGCTGCAGCACCGTATGGCCGCGCATGCGGGCGGCCCGGGCGATCACATCGGTGATCACATAGTTGCGCACATGGCCCATGTGCAGGTTTCCCGAGGGGTAGGGAAACATCGACAGGGCATAAAACGGGGTGCCTGCCTCGGCCTCGCTTGCGCTGCTGCCCGTCGGCGCGCTGGCCCAGTGCTGCTGCCAGTGCAGCTCGAGCTCCTGGGGCTGATAGCGCGAAGTGCTGGCCTGCGTCTCACTCACGGGTCAGGGACAGCGCAGCGCTGCCGACGGCAGAAGTGCCGATCGTGCCACAGGGGTCTCACAGCAACGGGCGAATCAGCACAATCGCGTCCCGGTTGATCAGGGTGAGGGGCTGGTCCTGGCCGGGACTCAGGGCGAGATAGCGCAGATCCTGCCAAATCAGCGTGCCTTCGAGCTCGATGCCGGTCTGCAGAACCAACCGCACACCGGTGCCATGGCGGATCAGGTCCTGAATGTGACGGATGCCCGGCTGGGTGGTGTCGAGGGTGGGGGCGCGGCGGTCGAAATAGGCGCTGTTCATAGGATTAGATGCTCAGCTCAGCGGCCCCGATTCGTGCTCCATTTCAGCAAATATCAAGGGTTGGGCAACGATTTCCTGATGCTCGATGCCCGCCGGGTCCCGGCGAGCGATCCGGTGCATCAGCTCACCCCCGAGCGCATCCAACGACTCTGTGATCGACGCTTTGGCGTCGGTGGCGATGGGGTGATCGTTGCCCTGCCGCCCGATGGCGCTGGCGAGGTGCGCATGCGCATCTTCAACGCCGACGGCACAGAGCCCGAAATGTGTGGCAACGGCATCCGCTGTCTGGCCCGTTTTCTTGCCGACAGAGATGGCGATGGTCCAGGGCGCCGCTGGCAGGTCGAAACCCTGGCCGGTCGGATCGTGCCCGAACTGCTCCCCGACGGGATGATCCGGGTCGATATGGGCGCTCCGTTCCTGGAGCCCCAGTCCATCCCCACCACCCTGGCCATCGGACCAGCCGGCCTGCCCCAGGGCAACCTCACGGTTGAGGGGACCGTGCTGGCGGCGGCCGCTGTGGGCATGGGCAATCCCCACGTCGTGATTCCTGTCGCCGATCTGGAGTCTGTTGCCTTCGAATCGCTCGGCGCCGCCCTGGAAGTCGATCCGGCGTTTCCAGCCCGCACCAACGTGCATTTTGTGCAGGTGTTGGCACCGGACCACCTGCGCATGCGCGTCTGGGAGCGCGGCGCCGGGCCCACCCTGGCCTGCGGCACCGGAGCCTGCGCCACCTTGGTGGCCTGCCACCTGCTCGGGCTCTGCGGCGACGAAGCCCGGGTCGAACTGCCCGGGGGGCCACTCAGCATTGCCTGGGATGGCGACAGCCATAGCTCGGTTTGGATGAGTGGCCCTGCCGAAGCGGTCTTCGATGGCATGGTCACCCCCGAACTCTGGGGCGACGCGGGTCCAGCGGCTGCCGAGGCTGCCGCGCCAGTTGATACCCTGGGGTCTGGCGCAGCGCCGCAGACGAGCGCCATCGATTGCGCCACCGTCTGCATCAACGGCTGCCTGCGACCCGAAGCCTGCCCCAGCGCCGAGGCCAGGGCCCGGGCCTTCGCGTTGTTGGCCAGCAGCTCCCTGGATGACCTGGTCAATCTGGCCAGCGACTCGTTAGAGGCGCGAACCCGGGCGCGCTTCGAGCGCGGTGCTTGAACGGCCGCTCTATCTCGACGCTTGCGCGACCACGCCCCTGCTGCCTGAGGCGGCCCAGGCCATGGCCGACGCGCAGCACACCGCCTGGGGCAACCCCTCGAGCCTGCACGCCCATGGCCTGGCGGCTGCCGAGTGCCTCGAACGGGCTCGCCAGCAACTGGCTGGGTGTCTCCAAACCGGTGCCGAGGCCGTGCATTGGTGCAGTGGGGCGACCGAGTCGGTGCACCTGGCCTTGCTGGGTGCCGCTGCCACCCTGCCCCCAGGGCGACTGCTGATCTCAGCGGTCGAGCATCCAGCCGTCGCTGCGGCAGCGGCGGCCCTGGTTCGACAGGGCTGGCAGCTCGACACCCTGCCGGTCGATGCGGCCGGTGTGGTCGATTTGCAACGTCTGGCCGAGCGGCTCGCACCCCCCACGCGGCTGGTGTCGGTGATCTGGGGCCAGAGCGAGGTCGGCACGATCCAGCCGATCGAGACCATTGGCCGCCTGTGCCGCGAGTTCGGTGTGTTGCTTCACACCGATGCCGTCCAGTACGTTCCCCACCATCGGCTGTCGTTTGCCGAGCTGCCGGTTGATCTGCTGACGTTGACCGCCCACAAGCTTGGAGGGCCGCGCGGCATTGCGGCCCTGCTGGTGCGCCCCCAGTTGCGTCTGCAACCCCTGCTGGGGGGCGGCGGCCAAGAGGGGGGCCTGCGCGCTGGCACCGAACCGGTGGTGCTGGCCGCAGGTTTTGCCGCAGCGATGCAGGCCAGCTGTGACGCCATCCGTGCGCGGGGCGTCGAGCGGCAGCGGCAGCAGCGCGATGGGCTGTTGGCCGATTTGCTGCAGATCGCGGGTGTGTCCCTCAGCGGTCCCGACCCCCGACACCAGCCGCGCCTGCCCCATCACATCAGCGTGGTGGTGCGCGATCGCTGGGGGGACCCGCTGTCAGGGCGCCAGCTGGTGAGGGCCCTGTCACGCCACGGTGTGGCCGCCAGCAGCGGCTCGGCCTGCCGCTCGGCCGCCGCCCCCCTGGCCCCCAGCCCGGTGTTGCTGGCCCTGGGGTATGCCGCCGATGTGGCCGCTGCCGGTGTGCGCTTCAGCCTGGGGCCCTGGTTGGATCGTGAGGCACTGCTCGGCGTGCCCGATGCCCTCGAACGGGCCATCGCCGACTGCAGCCGCTCAGGGCGCGAACCGCCTGCTTAAGGTCGCCCCTGTTCCCAGCGCGGCTGTCCATGCTTCCCGCCGATCTGCTCGCAGCCGAAGCCCAGACCCTGGCGGCGCTCAAGGCAGCCCTGGCCGCCGATGACAGCGGCCGCTGGAGTGTTGACTGGCGCTTTGAAGGCCTGCGGGTGCTGGCGCCGGTGCTGCGGCTGCTGGTCCGGCTCCAGGACCTCGATGCGGCGGTGACGCTGGTGTTCACCGATGCCGGCGGGGCAGCGCTGGCCCGGCGCGACGCCCCCGATCTCGCCGAACACATTGTTGATCTGCGCCAGCTGCAGCAACGCCAAAGCCAACAACCCAGCACGGGGGTTCTGCTGGTGGTGGCGCCCAGCACGGCCGAGTACGAGGCGTTCGAGAGCCTCTGTGACGCCCATCGTGGCGCTGTGGTCATGGTCAACGGGCGGCTCGAGGACGCGGCCGTGGGCATCGGCAGCGTGGCCCGTGAGCGGCGACGGGGGTTCGTCTCCACCTGGACCAACGCCTACGCCCTGCAACCGCTTGATGGCGGCGCCCTGCGCCATGCCTTTCCTGATCCTTGGGAGCTGTACCGGCAGGATGCCGATGGCTACCGCGCCATCGCCAGCTTTGATGCCAAACCCGATGGCGAAGCCATCGCCGCCTCGCTCAGCGGTGACGGCGGCAGCGGTGTCGCGGGCACCTTGCGGGCGATGGATTCGTTGCTTGAAGGATTGAGACAGTGATCACCCTGGTGTGAGCGGTGCGGGCTCCGTACACTGCCGCTCAGTTCGGCTCGCTCCATGGCTGCTCCTCAGGACCGTTCGTCCCGCTCCTGGAGCCTGGTTGATCTGGGTGCGTCAGCCGCTGTTGTGCTGGCCGTGGTCGGTGTGATCTGGAGCCCCAAGCTCAGCACCGCCGTGGCCCAGGCAACGGGTGGTCTGCAACCGGTGCGGGTGCTCGTTGATGTGCGTGGCGTCCCGGTTGCCGATGCTGCAGCCCTGATCAAGTCGGCCGAGCAGGCCGGCAAATTGTCGATTGTGATTCGCAACCAGCCCCACGGCAGCGTTGCCCTGCAGCAGGTGATTCCGCTGCAACGCCGGCTGACCGCCGTGCAGCCCAACGGCAGCGTGGTCACCGCAGCCGATCCCAACCAGCTGAGCCTGCCGACCCTTGATGCCCGCTTCGTGCTGCGCGGTCAAGGCCGCAAGGCCGGCGGTGGCGTGGTGTTCGGCAACCAGAACATCAAAATCGGCGCCCCGATCGAGCTCGAAGGGGAGACCTTCCGGGTCCTGGGCAGCGTGACCGGTCTCCAGGTCGGCCGCAGCTGAGGCCCATGCTGCGCGTTGCACTGCTGGTTCCACTGGCCCTGGGGTTGGTCACCGTTGGGGTTCAGGCCGCTCCCCATCCAGCGCTGCCGGCCCCGGGCGAGGCCCAAGCCACGATTCCGTTGGCGGCACTGCCGACGGCGCCGCCCCCGATCGGCTGGCCCCAGCTGCAGCAGCTGGTCAGCTGTCCTGCACTGCAACACCAGGTGTTGGCGTCGCTCGGGGCTGAAGCGCGGGTCTGGAGCATCAGCGTCGCCGATCCCAGCGGACGCCTGCTGGCCGATGTCAACGGCCTGGTGCCGCGCATTCCGGCCTCCAACCAGAAGCTGATCAGCACCGCCTATGCGCTAGACCAGCTCGGGCCTGACCATCGCCTGCGTTCGCAGTTGTGGCGTCTCGGTGACGGCAGCTTTCGTCTGACCGGCGAAGGAGACCCCGACCTGGCGCTGCCGCAGCTGCAGCGTTTCGCCAAACTGGCCCTGGGCTCTGGCGGCAGCAGCGGCTCCCCCGGCACGATCGTGCGACTGCAGATCGCCGAAGAGCCCCAGCAGCTGTGGTGGCCGGCTGGATGGCAGAGCGATGATCGCTACACCGCCTATGGCGCCCCGATCACACGACTGGCGGTCACCAGCAACGCGATTCATGAGGCGGTGCTCAACCCGCCGAACCGGCTGATTTCGCTGTTGCAACGCTCAGCGGCCCAGCAGGGGGGCAAGGTCCAGGTGTCGCTGGTCTCCGCGCGACAACCTCTGCCCGGCGACGCGCTGCTGCTGCACGAAGAGCCGTCGGCATCCATGCACAGCCTGTTGAGCCTGGCCAACACCGAAAGCCACAACTTCACCGCCGAGGTGCTTCTGCGTCAGGCCGCCGGCAGCTGGGATCTGCCCGAGGCCAGCCAGCGCGCCATGGTGTGGCTGGGCGAACAGGGCCTGCCGATGCAGGGCGTGCGGGTTGCCGATGGCAGCGGCCTCGATCGGGCCAACCGCCTCACCAGCCGGCTGTTGGCGGGATTGCTGCTGCGCATGGACCACCACCCCTACAGCCGCAACTACCTGGCCTCGATGGCGGTGGCAGGCCGCCGGGGCACGTTGCGCAACCTGTTTCGAGGCTCCAGTCTTGAGGGGCGTTTTCTCGGCAAAACCGGCACCATCAGCGGGGTGCGCTCGATCAGTGGCGTGCTGTTGACCGGTCAGGGCCCGCGCTATGTCAGCGCCGTGAGCAACGGGGCCTATGACCCCAACAGCACCATTGGGGCAGTGTTGCAGGCAGCGCAGAACACTGCACTGTGCCCCTGAGGCAACACCACCACTCGACCATTTCACCCACTCATGAGGGCCGCGTATGGACACCAGAGCGCTGAGCGATGCCGTTGCACGCCGGTATCAACGGTGGATCTATCCCGAGCCGATTCAGGATCTGCCGGGCTGGCTGGCCAGCAACTGGCAGTGGTTCGATCCCAGCCACGCCCACCGCCTGCTGTGGCCCGATCGGTAGTACAAAGCCGATCTCGACATTCTGGTCGCCGGCTGCGGCGCCAATCAGGCGGCGGTGATCGCCTACACCAACCCGGGTGCGCGGGTGGTGGGGATCGATGTCAGCCAGCCCTCCCTCGACCATCACCGCTGGCTGCAACAGCAGCACGGACTGAGCACCTCGAAC
>Ga0194129_10003604_pt1 | contig 21453 bp, 22 predicted proteins | sample TA2KigCa35mmetaG_FD_150862 | JGI IMG/M metagenome (GOLD analysis project Ga0194129, IMG submission 150862) | Freshwater microbial communities from Lake Tanganyika, Tanzania - TA2015038 Kigoma Deep Cast 35m | ecosystem: Environmental > Aquatic > Freshwater > Lake | place: Tanzania: Lake...
CTTATATATTGGACCAAGATATTATGGTTATCAGGGACTAATTACAAAATCAGATTATGAGGCAGCAATCATATCATCTGGATACCTATCAGATTATACAGATCCACAAAATAAAATAGCTGTTTTTGATGGTCAAACTCATAATAACAATTATGGAAAGATTTACTTTTCAATAATTGGTCTTGATGTTGATTCAGATCAAATATCTTCAATTAAGACAATATTGCAAAGTAAAGCAGTATTTGGATTAAATGTAGAATATAAATCAAGTGAAAATTTCACAGGAAATATAACAATAGCTTGTACTAGAGATGGAACAAAAACTACAAAAACAGTAGGTCAATTACAAAATGATTATGAAGATGCTATTGAAGCTGCATATTCTACACTTATGTTTAATAATTCAATATCAAAAGCAGATCTGATTGTTCTAGCTAACGAAGTAGATAGAGGACTAGTAGTTAAAGATTCAAACATTTCATTTACTTTTACAAAAACACTAAATCTAAATGAAAATAAGACTGTTTATTTCTACAATCCAATCTCAAGTATAACTACTGAATTGGTATCAAGTAATCTATCAACCAGTAATGTAAAGTTTGTTTCTACAACCACCAATGTTCCTGAGTTAAGTGGATTTAAATATATTGATGCAGTTCTATCAAATGGTACTACTGTGAAATCCAAAGTTGGAGTATTTAATGCTACAACTGGATTTATATTGTTCTATGATTCTTTGGTAGTAAATGACGAGTTTGATATAACAATAACTCCAAATACAGATCAAATTTCACCTATACACAACATGGCAGTCGAATATGCAATTTCTAGCATCACAGTAACATGATAATACTATTCAACCCAACCATAGGACAATCTTCAAGTCCAGCTCAATTTAGTGTTGATGTTGGGGCCGAATATGCTATTGATCAGCTTAAATTAATATACGACTTCAACAAACTTTTTAGAGAAGATCTTAATTTTAGATATTATATTGAAAATCAATTTCCTCAATGGATTCAAGATCAGGCTAAAAAGAATACTGATGTAAAAATTATAGAACTCATTCAAGAGTTTTACAATTTTTACTTTTCTATCAATGGATTAAATTTATATCCTAATTATGAGTATATTCAGAGTGCATTTTTCTCTAACCAAGATGGTCTTAGAGCAATGTATGCATCAATGTTCTCTGATTTTGATTTTGATGACTTCATTGAAACTAAAGAACAAGAACTTAGGGAATTCTTGATTTCAAATAAAAGTCGATTTATATCAAGAAAAGGAACAGAATCTTCATACGATTATTTCCTAGATACTCTTTTTGCAGACATAGAATATCAATTATCTAAGGGAGTGGATGATACTTTTGTTCTGAATAGTTCAGAAATGAATGATAAGATCATCACTGATGGTACAGACTATCAAGAATTTGCTATCAAAATACAGGCATCCATAGATGAAAAATATCAGGATGATTTTATTTCGATGTTAAAGCCAGTTGGTTTTTACATGAATCTGACAGAATCTCCAATTACTTTCAATTCTTTACTTTCGTCTATAAGTAAGAATAATCCTCTGGCAATTACTATATCATAATTTTTATCATAAATAAACAGTATGACAAACGCAAATAAATCCGAAAAGCTCTATTCTTCAAGCGCAGAAGAATTCATCAAATCTGCGTTTAAGGAAGACTATTATCTTGGCTTTGGTGTTGGTAAGGCTGGATACGAAAAATATACAAATAAATTATCAAAAGTTGCTGCCAATAATGCAATTTTTGGTAAAAGAGTCTTGCCAAATAGTATAACAGCTGTTATTGAGCGTAAAGATTGGCAATCAAAAGCCTATGTTCCGTATAATCCTGGAGTAGATATAACTAATAGCATTTGTTTCAATAGTGCAGATGCTGGATTATATCTGTGCTTGAAGGATGGAAGTAACAATCGACAAAGTTCTTTTGGATCCGAAAAGTCTAGATATAAACCATCTAGTTCGTCAGGAGTAATTTTAGATTATCCCGATGGGTATCAATGGGTATTAATAGCAAAAGACCAGTTAAATAATTATCTAACGGATTATACCCGCATTCGTGGTATTGATACTATGATCCAGTTTAAGGGGGCTACAGCGGATTCTGCAAGCCCCACAGGGTCTACTGGTGGTGGAGGAGCAACTGGACTTAGCACAGGTACATGCTGCCTATACGCTAAACGAGCAATTGATATTAATGGTGTGTGCTTAGATAAAGGGGATATAGTACAAGCATTTACGGTTCCAAATAAGGTAACATGCGAAATCTTTGGAACTCTCCTTGATTTGCATCCAGTATTCAAAGATTCTTTACTAGGAGTATGCGGAGGATTCTTCAACTATTCTGGCACAGCTGGATGTACTCCGTGTGATGAAACGGCTTCTAGTGTGACAGTATTTGAGGTTTATGGCGATGTAGTTTCGCAATATTCGGCTTCAGATCCATTTAGAATAAACTACGAAACACAATCCACAAACTTCAAATCTGGCGGGTTGCTAAATGTTGTTTGGTGGGATGACCCAACAAAAGCATTCTATGTGAGTAAGGAAGATCCAGAACTTGTTCTTGATTACGATGGGACAATAGGAAATTTCAAAGCATATTTGAAGACTGAATATGTCGGATCCAATTTGGGATATAAAGTAATTGGTGTTAAATGGAGTAATCCATTAGATGTTCAAAACTGTGTTTATATTGAACCAATTGCTTTGGAATCGGGTGTTGTAGGATCAAGCCCCAATGGAGATTTTTCTGAGTGTTTAGCACAGATAGAATTTGGATTTACTCCAGAAACTCCTGGTAATTATCTAAATGTTTACGGTTTATTAAGACCATCTAAAATTGCAATTGAACATTCTTTAACAAAATCAGAATTGCAACAACTTACTCCATTAACCCCAAATCCAACATTCCAATTAGATTCTGTTTTTATATCAAAGGGAATAAAGTATCCAGATGGAAGAAAATTATCTCCTTTGGTAAACAGAGCTTATACTCCGAATTTAAAAAAAACAGCAGCTACTGCTACAGTTCCTGGTACTGCTACTATTAGCGAAGCGAGTTTTATTCATGATTCTGTATCAACATCAAGTAATTATTTTGCAAATAAGTTAAACAGAACAAAGACATCGAAATATTCAGCCGATCTAGTAGAACCAGCAAACTCTCTATCTGCATATAAGATGACAAATTTCGGTGGTAATGAAGTTCTAATAACATCTTATAATGCAGCCACATCACTTACCGGAGGCATAACATTAGACTATAGTAACTCAGATAAGAGTAGCGGATCTGTTACTATTTCGGCTCTAACGAAAGCACCATTTACATTCGATGGATGCGAAATAATTTTTGCATCAGATGCAAATATCAGTAGTTCATCGTCTACATATGAAGTAACAGCAATTTTTGATATATCATGACATACCCATTAGATAACAATCAATTTCCTCTGACTAATTACCCATACTCAAGTAGAGCATGGAGCAATAATGAAAATTTAGATCCAAAGAAGAACTACACTTCAGTTGGATTTAAAGCAGGAGCAAAATTACAAGCATCTGAATTAAACGAAATTCAAGAAAATGCTATGCTCCAGCAAACTCTAACTCTGACCATGACAAGGGAATGGTTTAACGAGCTTTTAGGTAAGACTGCTGGTGGTCCGGCATGGGAAGGTGCAATGCCACTATTTCCGAAGAATCATCCTCTTGGTGGCACTTACACTAAGCTAGTAGGATATACCTTTGTAAATGGAACTGGAATAACTTTAACATTTAATTCTGGCTGGTATTTACTTACTCTTCCGTCTGGATTAAAACAATGGTTCCATTTAAATTCTGGTCAAACGGCATTTATTAATCCTCTGACATCTATAGAATATTATGCAGGGGTTTCTTTTGCACAAGATTACATTGATTGTTCTGAAGATTCTACCTTATATGATACTTCAAGCGGATCACCAGCAGTTTCTATTTGTGGAGCTGATCGTCATCAGTTAAATTTCACAACCCTTTCAATTACTGGTGCGTCTGGTTTTAGCGATTCTACTTTCAACAAAGTTCTTTCTATCACCTTGACAGGATCTACTTTAGGAGTAAAATATATTAATGGTCTGACTATTTGAGGTATTAATTTATGAGTGAACCTAAAAAAGATTGCGGTTGTAAAAAGAAAAAATTCTCCGATTCTCCTCTACCAAACAAAGAACCAGCTCTAAAAAAAGCTTTGAGTATGATTCAAAGTTACTCTATGGCTATTGCTTCTAGAGGACTTAAGGATAAGAAAGTCGATAAGACTGTAAAGCAACTAAGAGTTTTAAGTTGCTTTGGAAACGAACACGTTGGAGGAGAACTACCTCCGTGTGTTCATTTAAAGAAGTCTACGACTGATGGTAAATTCTTCTGTGGTGGTTGTGGCTGTGGAGATAGAAAAAATACTTGGCTAAACGGATCAGACGAAGAGTATAGCAAATTGGACTATCCTTCAGTGAATTGTCCTCTTTCAATGCCAGGATTTACAAACTATTCTATGAGCCTTCCACAAGAAGCCATTGAACCAGAATCAAGAAAACATTACATTGAAAATTTGGACTTTAATTCTGTTCAAAAAATCGATGTTACTATGCCAGACACTCCAAAAGAGGTATCTGAAATTCTGGATAAAGTAAAACAAAGAATAGAAGAAGCTAAAAATACTGCACCGAAGGAATAAGTAGAGTTTCGTTGTGCATAAATATTTTCAATGGCACAACCAACCTCAAGAGATTCCTTAATTCAATATGCTTATAGGCAACTAGGTGCTCCAGTAGTCGAAATCAATGTAGACTACGAACAGGCCAGTGATCGTCTTGATGACGCTCTGCAATTCTTTGCAGAACGTCATTACGATGGCGTAGAAAGAGCATACTTTAGCTATCAGTTGACAGACACTGATATTGCTAATAAGTTTATTGATACTAATTCTTTGGGACCAATAGTTGGAGCCTCTGGAGCTAATCCAAACGGATATGATATTCTTTCTATTATAAGAGTATTTCCTTTTGGAACTTTAAATGCAAATGAGCTTTTTGATATCAGATATCAGATGGCTCTTAATGATGTTTATGGTATTAATACAAATTTAGGATTTGTAAATTCTGCTCCAATTGCAAATTATGATCTAACTAAACGATATATTCGTTTAATTGAAATGATGTTCGATCCAGAAAGAACAATTCGTTTCAATAAAGTCACAAATAAACTTTACATCGAAACTGATTGGTCTGCCTTAAAAGCAGGAACCTATCTCTCAATAGAAGCTTATGTCAATTTAAATCCGGATTTATATCCTGAAATTTATAATGATCGTATGCTTAAAAAATATTTTACTGCTTTGATCAAGAAACAATGGGGAGCAAATTTATCAAAATTTGATGGTGTAGCTCTTCCGGGTGGAGTTTCACTTCGTGGAGGACAAATATTTGGCGAAGCAGTTCAGGAAATTGCAATATTAGAAGATCAAATTGTTTCCTCATATGAACTACCTCCAGATATGATGACTGGATAATATGGCTTTAAATCCTTATTTTAAATTTCAAGGAACCGAACAAAATGTTGTAGAAGACAACATTGTTGAAATAATTCGTATGATGGGGAAAAATGTTTTATACATTCCCAGAGAAAATGTAAATTTGGATAGGCTTTTTGGCGAAGATCAATTAAATAAATTCACAAAAGCTTATCAAATAGAAATGTATGTTGCATCTGCTTCTGGTTTTGATGGATCAGATCTCATTACTAAATTTGGCCTTGAAATTAAGGATAAAGTAAATCTGATTGTCAGTAAGAAAAGATTTTCCAAAGAAATCACAACAAAGAATTCTACTATAATCAGACCAAGAGAAGGAGATTTAATTTTCTTTCCCCTGAGCAAAACTTTCTTTGAAATTAATTTCGTAGAACATGAATTACCATTCTACCAATTAGATAAGAATTATGTTTTTACTTTAAGCTGTGAAACATTTGTTTACTCAGCAGAACAGTTCAATACTGGAAACACAGATATGGATACCCTATCAGACACCAAACAAAGTGTATTTAACTTTAATATTGGTGCTACATTCTCAGGATTTACAGCAGCATATAATAAAGCTGTTCGCGGAGAAAAATACTTTGTTGCTGGATCTGTTTCTGGTACAACCGCATACTTCAGATTGCTTGACTTTGATCTAGAAGGTAGCGGAATGACTGCTCTAATGGCATCTATTGATGGAGTGACATTCAGTAATCCGATCACAGTTACTAGTGACGTTTCTGGATCTACATTCCGAGTTCTATCAGTATCTACTACTACTAAATCAGTTACGATCAATCCAATTCTTGATGATCTTGAAGGTGAAATCAATCCTCTAGATTATCAAAGAGGATTTACTGGTAGCGGAAGCAAGATAGATACTCCTATCATCAACTTCAGCGAAGTGGATCCATTCTCAGAAGGTAATTACTAATGTTTGGTTCATACAATAATCAATCAATACGAAAATTAGTTATTGCTTTCGGATCTTTATTTGATGAACTATATGTTAGAAGAAAAAACGATAACACTGGTGCAATAGAAAATGTCAAAGTTCCTATTACATTTTCTTCAAAAGAAAAATTTCTAAGAAGACTAGAATCTAATTCATCCATTACTGACAATGTAAAAACTCAAATCAATTTGCCATATATGAGTTTTGAAGTCTCTAATATTGTTTATGATTCTGTAAGAAAAAGAAATAAATTAACAACAACCACTCAAACAGTAACCGAAGCAGTAGGTGGAATAGAAAATTCTTATAAGACATTTTCAGAAACACCAATTGTTGTAACATTTAATGTTTATTTCTATTCAAGAAGTTTGAATGAAATATTTCAAATTCTTGAACAAATAATGCCATACTTCAATCCAGAATTTAATATAAGAATGAATTTCAATAAAATATTTGAGAATGTAAATATTCCAATTTCTTATAGAGAATTCAGACTTATTGATGATTATGAGGGATCTCTTAATAATAGAAGAGTGGCAATAGGAGTAGTTAGTTTTACTGCTGCTTCGTATGTCTTTGGCGAAATAAAACCAACAATTATAATTGAAGATGTAATTGATGATATAACATTAGATCCTGATTTAGATCCAGATTTTGATCCAGTACCAACTACACAAATAACAGTAAGTACAAATTTTGGAACATCTACTTATTTCTTACCAATTTCTCAAAATAATTTCAGAACAGATTTGACATGGACGGAAACATCCGTTACTGCCTTAACTACAAATGTAGCAATAATCACAGATGCTAATAGATTACTTTATACAGTGAATGTTCCTGCAAACACGCTACAATTATCAGCAGCTCAAGTAACAGAAGCACTAGATAGTATATGTACTGAATTGGGTATTTGTGGTGTAGATGATGGAATTCTTAGAAAACTAAAAGTAGTAATAACTAATGGTACTACTGTTGCTTCTAAGGCATTTAAAGCAGTGATGGATTGTACAACTATATGTCCGTAGAAAAACTAAATGAATTTTTTAATATTGAACCTTCTGGCAGAACTTTAGAGACAAAAGATCTAGCAAAGCCAGATGCTGACTATGATTTTGCAAAACAAAATTTATATGAAATTATAGGCAAGTCAAAAATAGCCTTGGACGGAATTTTAAAAGTAGCAGCAGAAGGTGATTCTCCAAGAGCATATGAGGTAGTTACTCAAATGCTAAAAACTATGTCGGAGATTAATAAAGATTTGCTTGAACTTGAAAATATCAAAGCAGAATCTAATAAAACTACAATAAAGTCAACAACGAATAATTCGTTCTTTATTGGTTCTACAAGTGATCTTCAGGATCTAATCAATCCTGAACGGAGCAAGAAAAAGGCTCTAGATATAATTGATGTGGAAGTGAAGAATGTCGAGGAAATTTAAAGGTTACTTAGGTAATCCAAACCTAAAAGAAGCTGGAGTAAAGATTGACTATACCGAAGAACAGATTCGGGAGTATGTTCGTTGCTCTCAGGATCCAATCTACTTCATTAAGAAATACATCAAAGTAGTGTCTCTGGATAAGGGTCTAGTTCCATTTGAACTATACGATTATCAGGAGGACATGGTTACTAAGATGCACAACAATCGTTATATCATTGCCAAACTGCCTCGCCAGTCTGGTAAGAGCACCACGATTGTAGCATTTATTCTGCACTACATTCTCTTTAACCAGAGCATGAGCGTAGGTATTCTGGCAAACAAGATGAATACTGCTAGAGAAATTCTTGGCAGACTTCGCCTAGCCTACGAGTATCTTCCCAAATGGCTTCAGCAGGGCATCATTGAATGGAACAAAACTTCCATTCACTTGGAGAACGGCTCCAAGGTCATGGCCTCTGCTACTTCATCATCTGCTGTTCGTGGTGGTTCGTTCAATCTAATCTTCTTGGACGAGTTCGCCCATGTCCCCCAGAATGTAGCAGAAGAATTCTTTAGCTCAGTTTACCCAACCATCACATCAGGTCAGACCACCAAGGTCTTCATGGTATCTACCCCTAACGGTCTGAACATGTTCTACAGCTTCTGGAAGGGGGCTACAAGGAAGCCTGGGGACGAAGGAAAGAACGAGTATGTCCCCATAGAAGTATCGTGGAGACAGGTCCCTAAGTACGCTGGTGGGCCTCTACGCGACGAAGAGTGGAAGCAGCAGATGATTGCTCAGACCAGCGAACAGCAGTTTGAGCAGGAGTTCGAATGCTCATTCCTTGGTTCTTCAAATACACTTATCAGTGCCAGCAAACTAAATTTACTACAATTTGATAGACCTTTAGTTAGAGAACCAAGCGGTCTTTACATCTACGACGAACCAATAAATGAACATGTTTACTTCATAATGGTTGATACAGCAAGAGGTCAAGGCAAAGACTACACAGCTATGGTTGTTATAGATTCTACCCAAAAACCGCACAGAGTAGTGGCAAGATATAGAAACAATACCATTTCGCCATTTGATGTTCCTCCTGAGCTATACGCGCTAGCAACGAAATACAACAATGCTCACTTGCTAATTGAAGTAAATGATATCGGTGGCCAGATTGCAGATGTAATGCACGAAGAATTTGAATACGAAAACATTATCCAAACCACAATGATGGGTAGGGCTGGTCAGAAAGTTTCTCTAGGCTTCGGGCGTGGGACTAAACAAAGAGGTGTTAGAACCAGCGCAGCAGTCAAAAAACTGGGTTGTGCTGTTTTAAAAACTCTAATTGAGCAAGATAAACTGCTTGTTAGAGATTATGACATCATTCAAGAATTGATGACATTTATTTCCAAGCATCAAACATTTTGTGCGGATGATGGATATACGGACGATTTGGTTATGTGTTTGGTTTTGTTTGGATGGCTGACACGACAAGGTTACTTTGAAGAGATTATAGACTTACAAAGGAAAAAAATTATAAATACCACAGAGAAAGAGGAGGAAGAGAATACCACTTTTTTTATGGGTCCAACTGAGTTTGATATAGAAAAAACATTCAAGGAAGGTAATTCTCTTTGGTTTACTGAGGAATAACAAATATGCCATCAATTAACATTTTCGAAAACTCAACCCCAATCATTCAAGGAAGCGAAGCAGAAGCATCAACTCACTTGGCCGCATTCATTTGTGGATATTCTTTATACCACAAAATGACCCAGCAGGACACTACTCAGCTTGGTTATAAAGTATTTAATACAAAAGACGAATTAGTTTCTGTATTTGATATTGATGTCCTAAGCGGAGTTTGTTCCGGATTCCCCATCGGACCTGGTTTCAGTGGTGGAAACACTCAGGATAGAGAATTGCATTCGGCAATAAATTATCTTTTATACGGTGGTATTTTGGTGGCCGCAACTGGAGCCACTGCGCTTAACAACACAAATCTAGCAATTGATAGCGTTTTCTGCGAAGATAATACTAAATTCCAAGATGTAATCACTTTAGTCAATTTGCGCCAAGACTGTGTTGGTATTCTTGGTTCTTCAGCTGAGTACCACAACGGAGTTTCTGCAACATATCCAACCGCAACTCTTGCACCATATTCTATCTACGGAATTACTGGAATAACAGGTAACACAGGAAACGATGAAAACTTCTTCAGCATAATTGGAAGAAAAACAGTAGATAGATTCTACGGAACAACAGGAACTGTTAATTTACTATTAACTTCAGATGTTGCTGGTTTAATGGCTTCTGTAGATGTTGGTTTTGGTCCTTGGAATCCTCCTTCAGGTATTCGCAAGGGAGAACTACAAAGATTTACTAATTACGAACCAAAATTTAGTGAAACAAATATCGATAGTCTAAATGATCTATTTGGTATCAATAGTCTTAGCGGAATTTACGGATATCCTGATAGGGTCTACGTAATGGGTGATTCTACACTTGAAAAGGTAGATACAGATAGAATGCATATTGGTATTGCTAGACTTATTCTTCATATTAAGAGAGGAATAAAACCTCTTCTACAAGGTGTTTTGTTTGAAGTAAATAACAATAGCACAAGAACTGCTCTATCAAACGCTGTTACAAGCTTCCTTGAAAGAGTAAAAAATAAGGGTGGTATTTCAACCTATACTGTTACTTGCAACGAAACTAATAATACAGAAACCGTTATTAGTGCTAAACAATTGGTAATTGACATTACATTCATCCCATATTACACAATTGAATCAGTAACATTTAGATTCGTTCTATCACAAGCTTAATGGCTTTAAACTATTCCATAAAGGAAATAGAGGGTAAAAAGATCGTAGATGGGGGTTTCCTCATCTACGATTCTCTATTTTTTAGTGTTCTTGGAATAACAGAAAAGCATAAAACTTTAGAGTCTGTTTATGATTTTACAAAACTTATAAACAGCGGTGATTTTACTCAAATAGACTCAAGTATTACTGATTCAGACATATTCTTAAAAGAACTGAATAGTACATCTTCAACTTCATATAGAAGTAATTTGAGAAAAATAGATTTTTACTTCAATTTTATTTTAGATGCTCTGCATTACAATTATAAAATTTATCTAGTAAATGCATCTACAGAGAGTAATGTATTTGAAATACTTAATAGATGCGATTTGGATTTTTTAGTATACGATCCAACTAAAACCACAATATCTACTGACTTCAAAACTGAAGTAAAATTAAAAAATATACCAGTATTATTCAATTCATCAGTATCTTCATCGTCTTTTAGTCCAATTGAAAATTTTTATATCTTAAATAATGTTACAGATTTAAATTATCAATTTGATGGTTTTTATGCAAGATCGGAACTAAATGATACTGATTTTAATCAATTATCATTTACTGTTGCTGGTGCTAAAAGAATAAAAAGATATTATGGAGATGAGAATATTACAGATGATAGTGAATATTCAAATTCTCCATATGTTTTAGTTTCTTTACTTAGTGATATTGCTGGAATGTTAGCCAGAAGCTATTCCGAATATCCTTGGATTTCAATCGCTGGTTTTAGAAACGGAAGAATATTAAATCAAAGATTTGGCAAGATAGCATTAACATCTATAAGATATTCAGAGGATATTATTCCTCAAACACCAACAAATATAACATTATCTTCTGGTTCAAAATTGAGCACTGCTCATTCCAGAGGAATAAACACAATATTGAAATTATCAAGTCCAACAGGAAAAGAATATTATCTTGCCAGCGATTTATCAGGCATAACATCATCACAAAATGAAGTTAAAGAGACATTTTCTTATGGAAATTTGCTATCGTATATTTCAAGAAATAGTAAACAAGTCATAAATGAATATTTATTTGAACCTAATATCCCTGAAAATAGAGAACAAATAACAAATAAATTAAATAGAATGATGGAAACAGTAAAAGTAAATAGCGGCGTGGAATATTACACCGTTATTTGTAACGATAGTAATAATACTGCAAATACAATTGCACAAAGTAAACTTGTAGTGGATATATCCTATAAACCTATACAAAGCCCAAGCGTAATAAATCTAAATTTTACTACATAATAAAAGAATTAGAGGGTAAAATAAATGGCAAATAGTATCCAAGATTTTATTAATGGGTTTAGAGGTGGTACTAGAAAGAATAGATTTAAGGTAACTGGATCTTTTCCCAGCGACGTTGGTGGAGATCCAACCAAATTAGAATTTCATGTTCTTTCTGCTTCTCTACCAAATTCTACTCTCGGTATTGTTAATTTTCCATATAGAGGAAGATTAATTCCTTATGTTGGAGATAGAACTTACGAACCATGGGATGTTTTAGTTTTAGATGATAGCGTTGCTGGTCTTTACAACGCATTTCAAGGCTGGACAGAATTAATAAACAATCAAGAGACAAATGAACATGCATATGTTGAGGATGATAGCTGGTTTGGTGGTTCAGCCGCAGGAGCTGCTATTCAAGATGACTCTTGGTATATTGAACAATTAGATTTAAACGGTGCTCCAATTAAGAAAATAATTTTAAGATCTTGCTGGCCAAGCACTGTTAGTGCATTGCAATTCAACATGGCAGAAACAGGATTTAATTCTTTTGCTGTAAGAATGAATTATAATTACATTCAGGTAGATGGTATCAATACTTAATCATGTCGATTCAATCCTTCATAACTAATTTTAGAGGAGGAACACGAAAAAATAGATTTCGTGTGACATGTACAATTCCTGGATTTTTAATTCCACCTAGTTCTGGTCTTGATCCTGATTATACGCCTATTACATTATCATCTGCTGAGCCTGGTGAGTCAGCTGCGTTTGGTGGATTTGATGATTTTCATGTTCTTGCCACATCATTACCAACTTCAATAATCACTACAAATCCAATTGATTATCAGGGTAGAAGAATTTTATATCCTGGAGATAGAATTTATAGTGGAGATGGTTTTAATGTTTGGACTGTTACAATACAAGATGATATTCCATCATCTGCCGCAACATTAAATAAATTAAATAATTTATGGACTAGATTGCATGGATGGTCTAACGGAATAAATTCTCACAGATATAATACTGGTAATACTAAACCTGTTACTGAAACAGATATAATAGTCGATCAATTAAATTTAAATGATACAGGTAGTCCTCTGAAAAGAGCTATTTTAAAAAATGCTTGGCCACAATCTATAAGTCCAATTGATATGGAAATGCAAGCAAGAGATCAATATAATACATTTGATGTGACTTTTTGTTTTAAATATGTAATATACGAATAATTCAAATAATAAAGGTAACAAAATGTCAATTCAAGATTTCATAAACAATTTCGAAGGTGGAACGAGAAAAAATAGATTTAGAGTCAGAATGACTGATGGACCTAGCTATGTAACCTCAAACATTGACGATTTTCATATTGAGTCTGCTGCATTGCCAACTTCAATAATCACTACAAATCCAATTGATTATCAGGGTAGAAGAATTTTATATCCTGGAGATAGAATTTATAGTGGAGATGGTTTTAATGTTTGGACTATGCGTGTTTTAGACGATTTAGATAATCCATCATCTTCTGCAACTCATAAAAATTTGTGGAAAGGTTTACATGCATGGAGCGATAGCATAAACGATCATGTAACAAATACAGGAAATTCTTTAGAATTCGGAACAATTGTTGTAGAACAGTTAAATTTGAATGCAAAGGAAACAAATCCGTTTGGTGGTGGTTCTCCTGTTGAAGGTGGAGTGTTAAAACAAGCAACACTGATAGATTGCTGGCCTCAGTCTATAGGCACAATTGACTTTGAGATGCAGGCTAGAGATCAGTATAACTATTTTGATGTGACTTTCTGTTTCAAGTATGTTCAGTATTCGTCATAAATAACAGAGAAGGATTTTATATAATGGCTTATAAACTATTTGGTTTCACCATACGCGGAAAAGGAGAGGAAGAACAACTTTCTCTTCAAAATTTCACCACCCCAGAAGAATTTGATGGTTCTTATACAGTAGAAGGAGCTGGAGTATACGGCACTTTTATTGATTTCATGGGTTCGTTGAAAGATGAACAAGCATTAATTGCTCAATATAGAGCAATGTCGTTATTCCCAGAAGTCGATACTGCGATTGATGAAATCACTAATGAATGTATCGTTATGGGAGCCGATAGAAAGGCTGTAAAACTTGACTTATCAAAAATTCAGTTTTCTGATAATATCAAGAGTAAAATTTATAGTGAATTTGATAATATTTTGAAAATGTTGGATTTTCAAGATAAGGGATATGAAATTTTTAGACGTTGGTATGTAGATTCTAAATTATATTACTATATTTCTATAAATTCTGAAAATCCATCAGAGGGAATAAAACAATTAATACCTTTAGATTCTACTAAAGTTAAAAAGGTAAAGAAAGTAAAAACAAAAAATACTCGTCAAGACGGAAGCAGTTTATCATTAATCAAAGACATAGAAGAATTCTATGTCTATACAAACACAGATAAAAATTCAGTAGTAGGAACTCCTACATCTGGTCTTAAGATATCTCCTGACTCAATTGTATTCTGCCATTCTGGAATGGTAGATATGAATTCTAAGAGAGTGGTAGGATATCTTCACAAGGCAATTAGACCGCTAAACATGTTGCGACAAGTGGAAGATGCCATTGTCGTATATCGCATTTCTCGCGCTCCTGAGCGTCGTATATTTTATATCGATGTTGGTAATTTGCCAAAGCAAAAGGCCGAACAGTATGTTCGTGAGCTTATGAACAAATATCGCAATCGTATGATTTACAACCAGACAACTGGCGAAATCAAAGACGATAGAAACCAAATGGCGATGCTTGAAGATTACTGGTTACCTCGCCGCGAAGGTGGTAGAGGAACTGAAATCTCAACCCTAGACGGGGGACAGAATCTAGGAGAACTCACAGACGTTGAGTATTTCAAGAAGAAGCTTTATTACGCTTTGAATATTCCTCCGTCCCGTTTGGTCGGAGAAAACGGCTTCAATCTTGGAAGATCGGCTGAAATCACGCGAGATGAAGTCAAATTCTATAAATTTATTGAAAGATTGCGTAATAAGTTTGCCCAAGCCTTTATGCAGCTCCTAAGAGTACAATTAATTCTTAAGGGAATAATTACAGAAACTGATTGGGATGATATTAGCAATAATATCAATTTTGTTTTCAATAAAGACTCTTACTTTACTGATCTAAAGGACGCAGAAATTCTGTCTGCCAGAATGGAATTGGCCGCTCAAATGGAGCCAATGATTGGCAAATACTACTCATCTCTTTATATAAAGAAAAATATTCTAAAGCAAACAGATGAGGAAATTGATCAATTAAATAGAGAAATGGCAATCGATATTGCCAAACAACAGCAAGAGCAAATGATGCAAATGCAAATGGCTCAAGAGACAGAACAGCCAGAATAATAATTTATAAATAATAAAGGAAAAAAATATGAAAGCTAAAACTATACTCAAAACAATTCTGGAAGAAAATGCAATCGGGGCAAAAAAATTAATTGCTGAGGAATTGACTCTAAAATTAGGTCAAAGATTGGCCGAAGAATACATTGTTGTTGCTAAATCTACATTCAATGAAGCAGATAAGGATTTAGCAAACAACTATCCTCCCTTTGATAAGGTTACTAGAGGAGACATCATTGCTGCTGGTAAAGACGAAGAGCAAGATGGAGAAGTAGAAGACGAAGAAGAAATGGATGAAGAGGAAATGGACGAAGAGGAGTGCGATTGCGAAGATTGCGATAAGGAAGAAGAATGAAATTAATCACAGAAACAGTAGAAGAAGTAGCATATCTAACTGAAAACAAAGACGGTGAAAAGCAATTTTTCATCGAAGGTGTTTTCATGCAGGCTGAACAAAAGAACAAGAATGGCAGAGTTTATCCAAAGCAAATTCTTGTAAAAGAAGCCAATCGCTATGTAACTGAATATGTGAATAAGAATCGTGCTCTTGGCGAACTAAATCACCCAACTGGTCCTTCAGTAAATCTTGATCGTGTTTCTCATAAGGTCACTTGGCTCTACGAAAACAATAATGATTTCTATGGAAAGGCTAAGATTCTTGATACCCCATGTGGTCAGATTGTAAAGAATCTGATGAACGAAGGTGTTAAGCTTGGTGTTTCTACCCGTGGTATGGGTTCTTTGGAAAAGCGCGGTGGAGTAAATGTTGTGAAGGAAGACTTCATGCTTGCTGCCATTGATATCGTCGCAGATCCTTCAGCACCAAATGCTTTCGTCAACGGAATAATGGAAGGTAGAGAATGGGTCTGGGATAACGGTCTTCTCAAAGAACAGCAAATTGCCCAATATCACAACACCTTGAAGAACACTCCTTCAAGAAAACTACAATCAGAGTCAATCAAGCTTTTTGCAGATTTCTTAAGAAAAATTAAATGAGTTTAAACCACAGACAATTTCATTTTCTAGAAGAAAGTAATAGAAATATTAATTTCAGAGAATTAAATTCTGTTATTTTAAATAATTCTCTAAACGAAGGTGTTCTTTCTAGTGTCAATACTGGTTTGGGGAAATTCAAAACTGGAACTAAAGATCTTCTTAAAGCTTTAACTGGCGGAAAAGTTGGTACAGCCGGAAAAGGACTTTTAAATATTATATTAGGTAACGATGAAGCTTATAGAAATTATTTAGCTAATGAAAAAGGACAAGGCCCTTTGGGAAGACTTGGTGGGGAGTATAGAGAAGCAGGAATGAAAGCATTCCTTGCTCCATATAGAATGGCTCCACAAGCATTAGAAGGAAACGTATCAGCAAACTTAAGTAGAACTGGAAGAACCAGTAAATCATCATTAATACAATATGGTCCTGTAAAATTCTAAACATATATAAAACGGAGAAAATAATATGAACGATACATCAGTAGAAATGGATATTTTAGGAAAAACTGGATTTGATGCTGAAGGTAAGGGTTTTATTCTTCAGACAAAGAATCCTCCCGCCGAAGGTCTAGCACAAATGAACATGAGAACTGTTCAAGGCCCAATGGGTCAGGTAATGCAGCCCGGTCAAGATCAACTAGCACAAGGTCAGGAAGAAGATGAGTCCTCAGAAGAAAATCTAAAGGAACATCTAGCTGCCCTTTTTGCTAATACAAATCTTTCAGAAGATTTTGTTGAAAAAGCAAAGACCATCTTTGTTGCAGCAGTCAACGAAAGAGCTAATGCTCTTGCTGCTCGTATCAACGAAGCATACAAGGTTGAATATTCAGCTGCCCTAGAAGGTACTGTAAACGAACTAACCGAAAAGGTAGATGATTATCTAACCTATGTCGTTGAAGAATGGGTTAACGAAAATAAGCTTCAAGTTGAAAGAGGAATTAAGGTCGAATTGGCCGAAAACTTCATCTTTGGTCTTAAGAAGCTTTTCGAATCTAACTTCATCGATGTTCCAAACGAAAAATATGATGTTCTTGACGAACTATATTCAACCATTGAAGATCAAAATGACCAACTCAATGGTGCAATGAACGAAAACATCAATCTAAAGAAGAAATTACTTGAATCAGCTGCTGTTGCTGTGTTTGCCCAAGAGACTCAGGGCCTTGCTCATACCCAAATCGAAAAGCTAGCAAATCTAGCTGAAGGAATGGAGTACGATAGCCCAGATCAATTCAGAAATAAGATTCAAATTTTAAAGGAAAGTTATTTCGGTAACGGACATGTTTCTTCACAAGCAACTCCAGTTGCAATGCCAAGAGTTTCTAAAAAAGTAGACATTCTTGACACTGCTTCTGAACCAGAAATGATTGTCGAAGGACACATGGATGTTTACAGAAAAGCCATTAGTAGACACATAAAGAAATAATTTTAATACATAATATACTTAGGAGAAAACAATGAATTTTGACGACTCAACACCATACGATATTTTAACTGAGAAGTGGGAACCAGTTTTAAGACACGATGCCCTCCCACAAATCGAAGACACTTACAAGACCAAGGTAACTGCTGTTCTACTTGAGAACCAAGAGCAGGCCATGCGTGCTCAGAGACTAACTGAAGACAACACCCTCGGTGGAGTCATCAGCAACGTCGCTAGCCCCGCATCAAGCAACATTGCTGGTTACGATCCAATTCTAATCAGCCTTGTTCGTCGCGCAATGCCTAACCTCATTGCTTACGACATCTGCGGCGTTCAGCCCATGACCGCTCCAACCGGACTCATCTTCGCAATGCGTCCCAAGTACGACCCACAGGGTGGCACTCGCAAAGAAGCAATGTTCCAGGAACCATTTGTTCCCTTCGGTGGTTCGGGTGGTACTTCAGGTTTTGATGCCTATCCAACCTATAGCAATACTTACGGTCTAACTCTATTCGGAGGTGGTTCGTCTGGTGCAACCAGAACAACTGCTCTATATGGAGCTGACTTTAAGGGTATGTTAGTTGGCGAAGCAGAAAACCTCGGTGGTAACAAGGCATTCCAAGAAATGGCATTCACCATCGACAAGGTTGCTGTTCAGGCTAAGACCCGTGCTCTAAAGGCCGACTACACCACTGAACTCGCTCAGGACCTCAAGGCTGTTCACGGACTTGATGCTGAAACCGAACTCGCTAACATTCTCAGCACTGAAATTCTTGCTGAAATCAACCGCGAAGTCGTTCGTGGCATCTATCATGTCGCTAAACTAGGAGCACAGCAGAGCGATCTTTCTTCTGCCGCAATTCAAGGCGGTAATTATGACCTCCTAACCGACTCAGACGGTCGTTGGTCAGCTGAACGCTTCCGTGGCCTCATGTTCCAGATCGAACGCGAAGCCAACCAGATTGCTAAGGAAACTCGTCGTGGTAAGGGTAATTTCATCATCTGCTCGTCAGATGTTGCTTCAGCCCTCGCCATGGGTGGATGGCTAAACATCAGCCCCGCTCTAAACAACCAACTTGAAATTGATGACACTGGTAACACCTTTGCTGGCGTACTCAATGGCAAGATGCGCGTTTACATCGATCCTTACGTCCAGTCTGGTGTTGATTTCTGCCTAGTTGGATATCGTGGTGCAAGCCCCTACGACGCTGGCCTCTTCTACTGCCCATATGTTCCACTCCAGATGGTCCGTGCAGTCGATCCTGATACCTTCCAGCCAAAGATCGGCTTCAAGACCCGCTACGGCATGGTTGCTAACCCATATGTTCTCAAGTCAGACGGAACTACTGACGGCGAGACAATGACTGCCAACCTCAACCAGTACTACCGTATCTTCCGCGTTACCAACCTACACGGTAACACCAACTGATAAGTAGTATCTAAGACTTTGGGAGAGGGAGCCAGAAATGGCTCCCTTTTTCTTTTCTACATAGTTTATGTCATTAACAGAAATTTCAACTGTTGGTCAAAATTATTTTCGTTTTGAATTGGCTAGAATTCCAACAGTAACTTATTTTACACAAGAAGTAAATCTTCCCAATATAATTCAAGAAACACAGGATCAACCAACTATTTTTGGCATTCCTGTCAAAAGACCAATTGGTGCATATAGATTTGAAAATTTAACTGTATCCTTTTTAGTAGATGAAAAGATGACAAATTGGTTTGAGATCTATAAGTGGATGCGACATTTAGGAAATATAGATACAGACGATCAAAACAACCAACTTCCATTTGATTCATGGATGACAACAGCATACTTATATGTTACAAAAGGAACATATAATGATTTCAATAAAGTTATATTTAATCAAGTATTTCCAGTAGCTTTATCTGGCCTCAAATTTACTACAGAAAGCAGTTCTTATATTCCACAAAAAGCAACTGCAACATTTGCATATACTTACTATTCGTTTGATCCTGATCCAGGCAACATAACAAGTTGATTTAATAGAATAATGTGTATAATTATATTATGAATTTTGATGAACTAAAAGAACAAGTACAAGAAGATCTGAAGATTGATTCCACCGAACTAGCAATAGAATCGGTCAATACTCCACAGATCCATAACAAGTACCTCATATTCCTTAAGAAGCACAAGGAAGCCCTTGCAGAGGACGAGAGAACGCTCCGCGTCATGCGGAAGTACAAGTGGCTATATTACACAGGGAAGCTGTCTAAGGAGGAACTAGACCGTTTTAAGTGGGAGCCATTTGACCTAAATATTCTCAAGACCGATGTGGATCGGTTCATTGATGCTGATGATGATGTTATTCGTCTTGAAAGACAAATCACCGAAAAGAAAGAACTAGTGAGTTACTTGGATGGTGTAGTAAAGATCGTAGGTAACAGGCAATGGAATATACGATCAGCCATTGAATGGATCAAATTCAGTCATGGGCAGTGAAGAAGTAAAAATAGAAAAAATCGATGGTACGTTCATCAAGATTCATTGCGAAAATTCAGTAGCAAAAGAGATATCCGATTACTTCACCTTCAGGGTCCCAAATTCTCAATACTCACCAGCATTCAAGCGTAGAGTCTGGGATGGTCAGATTCGTTTATTCAACTACTTCACACGCAAGATCTATACGGGTCTTCGAAACAAAGTAGTTCAGTTTTGTCTTGACAGAAACTACGAATGCAAGTTTGAAAATTTCAAGGAGGAATTCTTTGAGGATTATAAGTCTTATCTTGATGACTTACATCTATACTCAGATTCTGGCGAAATCCAGCTCAGAGACTATCAGAGAAGGGCTGTGGAAATGGCTCTTGATTATAAGCGTAGTCTATTGATATCTCCAACAGGTAGCGGTAAGTCTTTAATCATCTACTGCATTCTGCGGTATCTTCTTAGCAAGAACAAAAAAATTCTAATTCTTGTTCCTACTACAAGTCTGGTTCATCAGATGAGATCGGACTTCATTGAGTATGCTGGTAAGGAATGGAGTGCAGAAAAAAATATTCACATAATCTACGCAGGCAAAGAGAAAGAAACCACTAAGCCTATCGTTATCTCTACATGGCAAAGCGTGTATGAATTGCCAGAGAAAACATTTGCAGATTATGATGCTGTGATTGGTGACGAATGCCATCTCTTCAAAGCAAAGTCATTGGTCAGACTAATGAACAAGCTCAGAAACTGTCACATTCGCGTTGGTACTACTGGTACATTAGATAATATTCAGGTACATAAGCTAGTTCTTGAAGGACTCTTTGGACCACCTATTCGTGTCACAAGCACAAAGAATCTCATTGATAACAAAGTTCTTTCGCAACTAGACATCAACTGCCTTCAGCTGAAATATGCAAAAGAAGAATGCGATTCAATGAAGCGCAAGACATACCAAGATGAAATTGAATATATCATTTCTCATGAAAGAAGAAATAAGGTTGCAGAAAAACTTTGTTCTTCTCTCAAAGGAAATACTCTGGTTCTTTTCTCGCAAGTACAAAAGCATGGTCTTCCATTTTATGAATCTATTCAGAAAAGATGCACAGACAAAAAAGTATATTTT
>Ga0194129_10003607_pt1 | contig 21432 bp, 11 predicted proteins | sample TA2KigCa35mmetaG_FD_150862 | JGI IMG/M metagenome (GOLD analysis project Ga0194129, IMG submission 150862) | Freshwater microbial communities from Lake Tanganyika, Tanzania - TA2015038 Kigoma Deep Cast 35m | ecosystem: Environmental > Aquatic > Freshwater > Lake | place: Tanzania: Lake...
CGCGCCAAAGACGGAGCCCGCGCCGAAGACTGAGCCCGCGCCGAAGACCGAGCCCGCGCCGAAGACCGAGCCCGCGCCGAAGACCGAGCCCGCGCCGAAGACGGCGTCGACGTCCCCGCGCGAGGTCCCGAAGGGCGCGATGGAGATCGGTGCGAGCGAGAGCTGCCCGACCGGGATGGTCCTCGTGGAGGGCGATTACTGCACGGCGGTCGAGCACGACTGCCGCGTCGAGTGGTACGCGCCGCAGAACAAGAAGGTGATCTGCGAGCAGTTCGCGCCGAAGGCCAACTGCGTCGGGGCGCGGGTGCACAAGCGGTACTGCATCGACCGCTACGAGTGGCCAAACCAGAAGGGCGTTCGACCCGAGGTCATGAACACGTTCTATCAGGCGCAGGTGAAGTGCGCCGCTGCCGGCAAGCGCATGTGCAGCGAGTCCGAGTGGACGTTCGCTTGCGAGGGCCCGGAGATGAAGCCGTTTCCCTACGGGTTCACGCGCGATCCCAAGCGCTGCAACGGTGACCATCAGTGGGATGGTCCGAACATGACGAAGGTCGCGAAGCGCGACGCGGCCGAGCTCGCGCGACTCTGGCGTGGCGTCCCGAGCGGCACGCAAGGGTGCGTCAGCGACTTCGGCGTCGAAGATCTTCCGGGGAACGCCGACGAGGTCTGCGCGGGGGAGTCGGGGAGCGCGAAGTTCGCCGCCGTCAACACCGGCGGGCCCTGGTACAGCGGCGTCCGCAACCAGTGTCGACCCAAGGTCTACACTCACGCGGAGGATTTTTATTACTACTTCCTCAGCTTCCGGTGTTGCGCGAACCCGGACCGCGCGTCGAACGAGTTCCGGACCTCGAAGCAGATCAAGGACGGAACCAGCTGGGCCGAGATCGAGCGGCTCGCCGGTTTCTCCGTCGAGCAGATGAAGGCCGCGCTGGAGCTAAAGCAGCAGGGGCGCTGCAGCTGCGACAACCGGACGCTCGACGGCAAGCGCGTGAAGGGTCCGGGCTTTCTGTGCGACACGATGTGCGGCACGTTGCTCGGCCCCGACGCCAAGGATGGGACCGATGCGACGCGGGTGCTCCATCAGGAGCGCCGCAAGATCAAGTGAGCGGTCGCGCGCTGACCGAGACTTACGGTTTCGGTTGCGCGCCGCTTTCGGGAGACTGCCGAGGCTCGAGGACGCTCCGCGCCGCGCCGATGAACCGGGCGAGCGCCTCCATCGCGGCCGCCTCGCCGCTCGCGCCTTGCAGCATCTCGAGGGTGTTGCACAGTGGACCGCGTTGCGTGGACGGGAAGGTCGAGCAAAGCATCCCGTACGTCGGCGCCGCGGCAGGATCGCGCGTGTCGGAGCTCGCGAGCCGCTCGGCTGCAGCCTGAGCGACCAGGCCGAGGAGGGCGAGGTCGGGCGACCTTCGACGGAAGCCCGCGATGAAGTCGGGCCGATGCGTGATCGCGAGGAGCGCCGCGGGGCGACCTTCGCGTGCTCGGAGCGCGGCGTGCAAGAGCACCTCGAAGTTGCGTACGGGCACCGCATGGCGCGCCGTCAGCGCCTCGAGCTGGACGAGGTCGTCGTCGACCGCGCCGTCTCGTCCGCACATCACCACAGCGCTGAGCGCGTCGGCGCGAAGGTAGACCCCGAGCGTCGGATCCCGGCCGAGCGCGCGGGCATGCTCGACGATCGCCGGCGTGCAGTGCTGCGCCCGTCGCTGCTGGCCGAGGAGCGCGGCTGCGTCACCGTGCCGGCCCGCGCGACGCAGCTCGGCGACGGCGTGGACGAACGCGACCGGGTCGTAGCTCCCCGAGGCCGCTCGCCCGAGGAATGCGTCGAGCGCGCGATTCGCCTGGCAAGACTCGGGGTCCTCGCCGTCCTTGCTGGGCGCGAGCCGGGGCAGCTCGGGCAGGGCGTCGGCGATGCGAAGCGACAGCGCGAGGGGGTAACGGTCGCAGCTGACGCGCGCCACCCCTTCGGCATCCCCGGTTTTTTCCGTGCAAGCGAGCGGAGCGAGGAGCGTCTCGAGCGAGCGAGCCGTCCGACTGGCGAGGGCGTCGAGCTCGAGGAGCCCCGCGAGCTCGGCGGGGCGATCGCGCGTGATCGCGACCACGTCGTCGTCGCTTGCCCCCGGGCCGACCGCGCGCGAGACGAGCCCCCACAGCTGCCCCGCGAGGAAGAGCTCGCCCGCCTCGACGGCTTGCTGGGCAGCGAGCGCCAGCGCGGTGGTCGCGTCCGCCGGCCAGCCTTCGCCATCCGGGCCTGGCGCCACGACCTCATGGCCGAGGCGCGCTCCGACCATGTAGGCCGCGATGGCGCGTCGTGCAGCGCTCGCTGCGAGACTGTGATTTCCATCAAGTCTTGCCAGGACGGACGTCAGCGTGGCGAGGTGCGCGTGGTGCCGCAGCGCGTGTTCGTTCGCCTTGCGAGCGCCGTCGCCCGCGTCGAGCTTTGCCTCGAGCTTCCCGGTCGACTCCTTCGATTGCCCCTCGGTGCCGAGCCCGAGGTTGAACTGGCTCGCGTTGCGGATGAAGTCGCCGGCGAGCGAGAGGCCGAAGTCCGCGCGGAAGACCCAGCGACCGCTGGCCTCGCGGTAGTGGAGGCTCTGGCGAGGAATGGTCACGCCGTGCTCTTCGCCTCGGGCGAGGAGCCGTTCGAGGTCGGCGAGCGCGCCTTTCCGGTCCCCGTTCCGAAACCGCCCGAGCGCCGACTCGAGGTCGAGCACGTCGCGACCATCCGGCGGTCGACATTGCCCTTCGCCGGCTCGCTTGACGGCTGCTGCGAGACGGCCCGGGTTCCGACCGCCTCGGAGCGCGGGGTCGCGGAGCAGAAGTCCGAGGACGATCGGGCGACGGTGCCGCTCCGCGAGGGCGAGCGCCGTCGTTCGGTCGTCACCGGAGAAGCCGCCCTTCAGCGCGGACGCGACGAGCAGCAGCATGTCCCCTTGGTCGGGGGCGCCCGAGTCGTAGGCGCGACCCGCGAGCGCCTCGAGGACACCCACCTGAGGTGCTCCCCTGCGGAGCGAGGCGGCGAGGTCGAGGGCCGCCGCCGGATCGTTCACGGCATCGTCGACGAGCGCGAAGAGCGACCGTTGACTGCCGGGCTCGAAGAGCCGACGGAGGCCGCCAGTGAGCTTTCGGGTGGCCTCGAGCCGCGCGACGGGTCCGGTCATGCCATCCGTCGCGGCGTGCGCCCGCCACAATTGGTAGGCGCCGCGCGCTGCGTCGGTGGCCGCGCCCTCGAGCCAGCCCGCGAGCCCCTCGCCCACGATCCGCTCGGCGTTCACCGTCGCGACCGCGAAGCGTCGGCCGGCGTCGCGTCCGGAATGACTTCCGTCAACGATGTCCAGCGCGTCCGAGAGGAGCAACGCGATCAGCCGGGCGCGCTGCACGAACGGCCCATCGCCCGACGTCATCGCGGCGAGCCCGAGGAGGTGCCGACGCTTCTTGCGTGCGCGCTCGATCGCCCCCTCGAGCTCGGGTCCGTGCGCCTTCTTGTTCGTTCCGCAGCTCGTCGCCTGGGGCGGTTCGCGGAGCGAAGCGAGGACGATGCCGAGCACCGCGTCGCCATAGTCGCTGAGCCCGAGGAGGAGGTCGGCCTCGGGGGGCGTTCGAGGTCCGCTCTCGGCGAGCGTCCCGAGCGCGGCCTCGAGGGCTCGACGAGCCTCGCGGCGTTCGTTCGACATTCGCTTGGGGTTCGCGTTCGAGACCTCGAGGCGATCACCGAGGGCGAGCTCGCCATAGGCGGCGAGGGCCTTCGCGAGCTCGGCGAGCACCGGGTGCGGAAGCTCCTTCGATGCCAGCGCAGCCGCGAGCCTCGGGCGCAGCGCCGCGAGCGCCCTCGGGTCCGACACGCCGAACTGCGCGACGGTCGTCGCGAGCTGCAAGAAGGCGACGTGCCATCCGCGGGCCGCTGCGAGGTCGCCCGTGAGCTTCGCATCGACGGCCGTGGCGAGGGCGGCGATCTGAGGTCCCTGGAGGTGAGGGGGCATGCCGAGGGCCAGCACCGCGGCGACGACGCTCGCCATCAACACGGCTTCGGCATCCTTGGCGACGAGGATCCGGTCTTTCACGGCCTCGGCGACGAGCCTCGCCGTGGCCTCGCGCAGTGCGGGATCGCCCGTCGTACCGGGCTGCATCGCCAGGCTCGCGAGGGCGCCCTGTCGGAACCTGGCCGGTTGCTCGGCGGCGAGGCGCCTCATCCCATCGACATGGTCGAGCGCCATCTTCGTCACGCGGCGCCACGTCACGCTCCCCTCGAGGTCGAGCCCCGCGAGCGAGCCGCGCTCTGCGAGCAGATGCGGGGTCGCGAGCCAAGCCAGCCCGGTGCGCTCGGCGAGCCCGAGCGCGGCTTCGAAGCGCGGGAGCCACTCGGTCAGCGGAAGCGAACCGCTGCGCGCGGGCGTCGACGGACCAGCATTCGGATCGAGCGCGCCTGCCAGCGAGGCGAGCCCGAGGAGATCCGCCGATTCGGTGAAGTCGAGCAGCGGCGGGTCGACACACGGAGGCGTGGGCGAAAGGTTGATTTCAATCAATGTGAGGCGATCGGGGCGGATCTCGCGAGCGAGCGTCGCGCGGACCGCGGGGAAGATCCGCGCCCTGTCGTCGCTAGCGAAGCGCGCGAGCCCGAGGGCGGCGTAGGCGGAGGAGGGCTTCACGTCCGCGGGAGGCGTCGCTTGCGGCTCCGCGGTGGCGTCGGTCGCGCGCTCGTAGGTGAGGCCCGCCCGCGCGAGCTGCGCGATGGCGTCGCGGGCGCGCACCGCCGGCTCGTCGTCGAGGCCGGTCGTCCGCGTCCGCGCCTCGAGGAGATCCGCGAGCCTCGCTGCGGCGGCGTAGTCGCCGGTGGCTGCCGCCACGAACACCCGATCGACGTCGTTCGCGAGGGCGACGGCTTCGCTCGCGCGGCTCGGCATGACGCCGATGTGCGGGCCGGTCCCGGCCATCGCGAAGAGCATCGGATCGCGTCCAAATACCTGCGTGAGCGCGGAGCCTTCTGCGACGAGGAGCTGGCTCGTCCCCGCGAGCCTCGCGAGCCCCGCGAGGAGTCGGTAGCGAGAGGTGGCGGTCGTCAGGGTGCCAGCGGGAATGTCGACCGCGACGAGCGTGGAGGCGCCCGCCGCCTGACTCCGCAGGGCTGTCTCGCACACGTCGCACGCCTGGCCCTCGATCCGGAGCAGCGGCACCGCAGAGCCGAGCGTCCGCAGCTTGTCGGCGAGCGGGGCGAGGCCCGGTCGACCGCGCGCGGCATCCAGCTCGACGAGGGTACGGCGCCCTCGCTCGAGGGCCTCCGCCGAGGGGGCTTCGGCCCGGGTCGCGAGGCTCGCGATCGATTGCTCGCAGGTGCTCTGGCGCGTGCCCTCGCAGGTCGAGGCTGCCCGGGGAGCGAGCGCAACGGGCGGAGTGCAGGCGAGGGCGGTCAGAACGAGCGGCGCAAGGTGGCGGAGGCGCATGGCGTCGCGAGTATCCCACACGGCGCCGTGTCGCGGAGTTCGAGGTGGGTGTTGCCGGGCCGCGCGCGATCGGACGACTCGCCGACGAACAGGGGTTGCGTCCCGACGCCGCTCGGGGTGAAGACCGAAGTCCCGACGGAGTCACCCCGTGAAGCGCTCCATCCTCCTCGCCACGTTGCTGGTCGCATGCCGCTCGCGGCAGGGTGATCCCGAGGAGCTGCGCGATGTCTTTGCGCGAAAGAGTTCATCCCCCGTGCCGGTCGCGAGCGGCAGTGGAGCTCCCTCGGCGAGCGGCGCCCCCGGTGCGGCCGCGGCTTCGGCGCGCCCCCGAGCCTCGGCCGCACCGACGTCGAGCGCGTCATCCGATGAGCCTCCCGCCGTCGTGTCGACGCGGCGCGCGCCCGTCAAGGGGCCGTGTGTGTCGACGGCGGGCGAGCCGCTGAAGAAGGACCCGACGTTCGCCCGTCGACCGGGGTGTCGAGGAGCCGAGATCGTCGAGTTCGGCGAGGCCGATGGGACGCCGCGCTACGCGTGCGTTCACCGACCCGACGACGTCGAGCGGCGCGCCCCATTGCCGGTCGTCCTCTTCTTCCACGGCAAGAACGAGAGCCCGACGAAGGTGGCGCGCGAGACCGCGCTCCGAAACCTCTCCGACGACGTCGACCTCACGGGCGCCGCGGAGCATCGCGGGTACGTCGTGCTCGCCCCGCAAGCGCGGCGCCTGCAAGGGCATGTCGGCTTCGATGTCGGCTTCGTCTCCGACGAGAACGCCGACGTCCGCGCCACCGATCGGTTCCTCGAGCTGCTCGAGAAGCGCGGCTGGGTCGACCGCCGCCGGATCTACGCGATGGGAGCCGGGACGGGAGGGCACATGGCCGCGCTGTACACGATGCTGCGCCCCGAGCGCATCGCGGCTTACGCGAGCTATGCAGGCAACGCGGCGCCGCTCCGCTGGACGTGCCAAGAGGCGCCTCCCCCCGCCGCCGTGCTTTACCGGGCATGCGACGCCGTGACGCCATGCCTTGACATGGAGCAATGGCTTCGACAACGGGAAGAGACGCTTGCCCCGACGATGGCGCTGCGGCTCGGGACCTACAACCAGCTCGAGCCGTCCTGCTCCCTCGATCCTTTCCGCTGCAAGCTGAAGAGCGGTACGGCCAACCACCTGAGATGGCCGAAGGGCAAGGAGCGAACGATGCTCGAGTTCCTCGGTCGATACAGCCTCGACCTCGCCGGGCCCTGACACGCGGGCCGCGGATGGCGTGGAATCATGCTCGACCCGGGATGACGCAAATCAATCCGAGCCGAGGCTCCCGCCCAGCGGCTTTACGGAGCGAGGCTCAGAGAGCCTCGAGCACCACGGCCGAGCCCTGGCCGCCGCCGATGCACGCGCTGCCGACGCCGATCCGCTTCGCCGCGCGCTTCAGCTGGTAGACGAGGCTCGCGGTGATGCGGGCGCCCGAAGCTCCGAGCGGATGACCGAGCGCGATCGCACCGCCCCAGACGTTCGAGCGATCCATCGGGAGCTCGAGGTGCTTCGCGACCGCGAGCCACTGCGGCGCGAACGCCTCGTTGACGTCGAACCTGTCGACGTCGCCGAGCGCGAGTCCGGCACGCTCGAGGGCCTTCGGGATTGCGTAGGCTGGTCCAATCCCCATGAGCGAGGGTTCGACGCCCGCCGTCCCCCACGAGACGAGGCGCGCGAGCGGCGTGAGGCCACGCTGCTGGGCGAGCTCCGCCGTCGTGAGGACGAGCATCGCGGCGCCGTCGCAGATGCCGCTCGCGTTGCCGGCCGTCACGACGCCGTCCTTCTTGAACACCGTGGGGAGCTTGCCGAGAGTCTCCATCGTCGACTTCGGACGCGGGTGCTCGTCCACCGCAAAGCTGACCGGCGGCGCGCCCTTCTTGCCGGGGAGCTCGATCGGGGCGATCTCGTCGCCGAAGGCGCCCTCCTCGTGGGCCTTCGCCCAGCGCTCCTGCGTCTGGAGCGCGTAGCGATCGCAATCCTCGCGCGTGAGGCCGTACTTCACCGCGAGATTCTCGGCCGTGATCGCCATCGGCGCGTTGCAATAGCTGTCCGTCAACGCGCTCCAGAGCGAGTCTTCGAGGGCTGGGGCCTTGCCGAACGCGTATCCATCCCGACCGCCCCGGAGGATGTGGGGCGCCTGGCTCATGTTCTCGGTTCCACCGACGAGGACGGCCTCGGTGTCGCCGAGGAGCAGCTGCTGCGCGCCTTGAATGACCGCTTCGAAGCCGGATCCGCAGAGTCGGTTGACGGTCAGCGCCGGGACCTCGATCGGCACCCCCGCCTTGAGGCCGACGTGGCGCGCGCAATAGATGGCGTCGGCGCTCGTCTGCATCACGTTGCCGACGACCACGTGCCCGATGTCCGCGGGAGCGAGGCCGCTCTGGGCGAGGGCTGCCTTTGCGGCGTGAACCGCGAGGTCGTTGGCGGAGAGGGCCTTCAAGGCGCCCCCCATGGTTCCGAACGCCGTGCGCTTCGCGCCGACGATCACGATGTCTCGTGCGAGCTTGGTCATGTGATTCGTGCCTCTCGATGGCGGGGGTGCTGTCAGGCCCGGGTCCCGACGCGCGCTGCCATACCACGGACCGCGGACGGGTGCGCTCCGGATGCCGCGCAGCGTGGTGAGCCCAATCGCCCGCGATGCGAGCGATCACCCACGAAAACACGCGACAAATCTCGTGTCGGGGCCAGGAGGTTTCGACTAGTTTAGGGGTCTCGAGGAGCTTCGATTGACCCAGGACGTTTTCGGCATTTCCGGCATCACGCTCTCCGGGGCCTTCCTGGTCGAGGAGCCGATCGCGGAGGGGGGCTTCGGCGTCGTCTACCGTGCCGAGCACATCGCCTTCCGAGCCAAGGTCGCTCTGAAGTGCCTGAAGATTCCGGCTTCGATGACCGCCGAACAGAAGGAAGCGTTCATCGAGAAGTTTCGCGAGGAGGCGGAGATGCTGTTCCACCTCTCGGGCCAGATCCCCGAGGTGGTGCGACCGCTCCACGCCGATGCCGTGGCGCTCGCGAACGGCACCTTGATGCCGTACATCGCGATGGAGTGGGTCGATGGCACGCCGCTCGATTCGGTGATCCTCGCCCGTGAGGACGCAGGGCAGCCCCCGATGAGCCTCGCCGAGGCGGTTCGAATGCTCGCACCGATCGCCAACGCCTTGCAGCGATCGCACTTCTTCGAGGTCGCGGGCGGAGCGCCGCTCTGCATCGCGCATTGTGACCTGAAGCCGGAGAACATCCTCGTGCTCGACCACGGCGCGGTGCGAGCGAAGTTGCTGGATTTCGGGATCGCCAAGGCGCGTGAGATCGCGACGACCTCGGTGGGTCACATGACCGCGAGCGACGCCGCCCACTCGTTCACGCCGGGATACGGCTCGCCCGAGCAATGGTTGCCGAAATCGTACGGCGCGACGGGGCCCTGGACCGACGTCTGGGCGCTGGCTGTCACGCTCGTCGAGTGCATCACCGGAAAGCCACCGATCGACGGGGACCTTCAGGCGATGATGGGGACGACGATCGACCCGAACCGGCGTCCGACGCCACGCAACGAGGGCGCCATCGTCAGCGACGCCGTCGAGAAGGTGTTCGAGCGCGCGCTCGCCGTCGACCCGAAGAAGCGCTACGCGCAGATGAAGGCGTTCTGGAGCGATCTCGAACGAGCGATGGCGGGGGGTGCGAGCGCCGCTGCAGGACGGCCGCTCCGCGAGGACTCCATCTCGGATTCCCAGCGGTCGAGCGCGGCGCATTCTGGTCCACGGGTGTCCGTCACGCCTCGTGGCGCGGTCGATGGTCCCGATTTCGACCTCGAGCTGGACCTGACGCCCGGCATCGACCAAGTCCAGCTTGCCGGTCCCATGCCGACGTCGGCTCGCGCGCCCGCGGCGTCTGCACCGAATCCCACGAGCGCCCGCCCGGCAGCGAGCCCGGCAGCGCAGCCCGCCGCGCCCGCCGCCATCGAGCCCGCGTCGTTCGAGATGGATCTCGGCCCCGGGGTGGTTGCGCGCCCTGCTGCGCCACGGGCCGGCGCGGCGCCTGCGGCTCGTCCTGCCGCTGCCCGCCCGCAGGCGCCAGTCGTCGTAGCCGAGCGCGGGCGGCAGAGCCTCGTCCGATCCGCGGTCGCGGTCGTCGTTGGGCTGGCGCTGGTTGGCGTCGACATCGCGATGGGCCAGAAGCTTGTCGTCGCGGGTGTTCGCGTGCGGTGGATCGGCGCGCTCCTCGCGGGGATCGGCATCGTGATGGCGCTCGCGAGCTTGGCGGCCTCCGACGACGATTGAACGACCGACCCTCCGCGACCAACGTTCGCGGCGCGCTTGAAGTGTTCCCTCGCGAAGAGGAGGAACGCCTCCGTCGTGGCGTGATCGTCCGCGCGCTCGTGCCGAGAGTTCCGCGGGCTCGTGACGAGAGTTCAGCGCGCCCGTGACGAGAGTTCAGCGCTCTTTCTTCGAGAGCTCGATGGGCACGTAGCCGATGCGCATCTTCGCCATCGTGCCCTCGCGCGTGTAGCCTGCGAGCCCGTAGAGCACGTTCCAGAAGTGGCCCTCGGGGTTGGCGCCGAACGAGAGCAGGGGAAACAAGTGAAACTGCCAGTCGGTCCCCTTCGGCGTCTTCTCCTCGAAGTAGAACGTGTTTCCGATCACCTGGGTCGTGCCCTTCGGATCGGCGAATCGCCAGAAGAACGGGAACACGACGGTCTGCCGTGAGCGCGGCGAGGCGAAGTCGAACACGAGCGGCGCGACGACGAGGTGGGTGGAGTCGTTTTCGCGCCCAGCGTAGACGAGCGGCAAGAGCTTGGTGCTCCACCCGCTGACGTTCGTCTCGTAGTTGAAGAACGGCGTGAGCCACATGCTGTCGTACAGGCCGTGACGCTTGAACCGCCCGTAGAACGGGAAGGCGACGAGGTCGTCACTGCGGTTCGAGCGGTTCTTGTGGAAGAACGGCAGGACCGTGACGCTCTCCTGCTGGATGTCGGGATCGCGGTACAGCCAGACCAGCGGTGAGAACATGTCGAGCTCGGTGCGCCCGCGGTACCTCGCGTAGAGGTAGGTCGCGAAGGTGTGGCTGCCATCCGCGCCATGGCGATCGAGAAAGAGCGGGGTCGCGAGCAACCGATCGCCGTCCATCGTGCTGTGGTGGAAGAACGGGAGCACCGTGGTGCGCGTGCCGCGCTCGCTCCACCCGTGAAAGAACAGGGGCGCGACGTTGATCGAGCCGCCGTTGCGATCCTTCTCGCGCCAGTAGGGGCCCCAGATGTCGAGGAGCTTCTCGCCGCGCTGGCTGTACCGGTAGTAGTGGAGCAGCGGCGGGATGACCTCGTACTCACGCTCCTCGTCACGACCGTAGAAGTAGAGCGGCGCCACGCCCATATCGAGCTTGCGCGAGGTGCGACCGTCGCAGAAAGAGCTGCCCTCCCACGAGCAGAACGCCGGGCCTGCCATCGAGAACCCGCCGTCGCGATCGCGTTGATGGAACGTCAAGAGCGGCGGGATGTGCAGGTACGAGCTGCCGTCCTTGCGCGAGCCCTCGAAGAACAACGGCGCGACCCAGTTGTCGTGGCCCTCCGGACCCTCGCGATGCGCGACCGGGCCGACCACGGTGGTGTGCGTCTGATCGTCGCGGAAGCGCCAGAACAGGGGAAACAAGATGTCCGCGTCGTGGCGCGGGCTGCGACGGTTGTAGTAGCCGAGCCCGTAGAGCGACGCGCGGTCGACACCGCCAGGCACGAGCTGGGTGCGCTCCATCCAGAGCGGAGGCACCGTCGTCCGGAAGCGGTAGCCGCCACTCTGCTCCTCGTAGTACCCGCCAAAAAACTTGTAGTTCGTCGTCCGCGAGCGGCTCTGCTCGACCGCCTCGGGATCGAAATCGCTCGTCAGCTTCGGCGCGAGCTCGGGCGGGATCGCGTTGGGATCCTCCGGCAACTGCGCCTGTTGCGTCGGCAGCTGGGACGGGCGCTCGCCGCCGGATGCCGCGCCGCCGAGGTCGAGCTGTTGCTGCGGAGACGGGCCACCCTTCGGTTGAGGCGGTGCCGGCAGCGAGCTCGGCGTCATCGAGCCGGGCGTTGCCGAGGGGTCGAAGGGCGACTGCGCGTGAGCGTCCCCGCCCGGAATCACCGCGGCGAGCATGCTCGCGAGCCCGACGGCCAGCCCGCGTCGGGTCATCCGCCTTCGCTCGCCTTCTCGGAGACGGGGACCGTGGGCAGGGCGAGGCGACGGGCGACCTCTTCGGCGAGCTTCGTCTGGTCGACGCGGTCTTGTTCGTGGCGTCCGAGGTCCTTGACGGTGACGGTGCCGTTCGCGAGCTCGTCCGCTCCGAGGAGAAGCGCGAGCCTGGCGTCCATCGAGTTGGCTCGGCGCAGCATCGCCTTGAGGCTGAGCCCACGCCCGTCCACTTCGCACCAGAGACCGCCTTCGCGGAGGCGCTTCGCCAGGACGAGGGCAGGCCCGATGGCATCGGCGCTCATCGGCGCGAGGTAACACGCCGGCCCGACCTTCGGCTCTTCGCGAGCGGTCACCTCGAGGACGCGCTCGATCCCCATCGCGAAGCCGATCGCGGGGACGGGCTTCTTGCTGCCAAGGTTGCCGATCATGTTGTCGTAGCGACCGCCGCCGAGCAGCGCGTCCTGGGCGCCAAGCTCCCCGGTCGTGATCTTCAGCTCGAAGAGCGTCCGCGTGTAGTAGTCGAGGCCACGCACGAGCCGCGGGTCCACGACGTAGGGGACCGCGAGCCGGTCGAGGTGCCGGCGCAGCGCGTCGAAGTGTGCGGCATCGTCGTCGGCGAGGACGTCGACGACGCTCGGGGCTCCCGCCGAGAGCTCAAGATCGCGCGGGTCTTTCGAGTCGAGGATCCGGAGCGGGTTCGTCGTGAGCCGCCGCTGCGAGTCCTCGGAGAGCGCCGCCCGGTTGGGCTCGAAGAACGCCTGCAGCGCCTCGCGGTATCGCGTCCGCGTCGGACCCGAGCCGATGGAATTGACGTGGATCACGAAGTCCTTCACGCCGAGCGTTCGGACGAGCTCCGCGCACATGTCGATCATCTCGGCGTCGCACGCCGGGCCCGGGTCGCCGTAGATCTCGCAACCGGCCTGATGAAACTGGCGGTAGCGGCCCTTGGCCGGGCGCTCGGCGCGGAACATCGGACCGAGGTAGTACCAGCGACTCACGGGCTCGACCGCCGCCACCGCGTGCTGGACGTACGCGCGCGCGGCGCTGGCGGTGCCCTCGGGCCGAACGGTGAGCCGGTCCTCGTGGCGCTCGAACGAATACATCTCCTTCGAGACGACGTCGGTGTCCTCGCCGATCTCCCGCACGAACAGCTCGGTCGGCTCGAGCAGGGGAGTGCGGACCTCACCGTAGCCGTGGCGCGCGACGAGGGTCCGGAACGTCTGCTCGAGGCGCTGCCAGCGGATGGCCTGCTCGGGCAGGATGTCCTTCATCCCGCGTACGGCTCGGAGATCCATGCTCGCGCGCTTATGGTAGGAGCATGGCGCCGGGTCAAGCGTTCGAGCCCCGAACCCCGCGGAAAGTCATGTCCCCATCACGACACCATCGCGTCGCCGCCATCGACCTCGGGAAGGCGCGCGTCGGCGTCGCGGTCTCCGACGAACTTGGTCTGCTCGCGCATCCGCGGCCGGCCCTCGACGGTGCGAGTCTGAAGGCGTTGCTCGAGGCCCTCGGAGAGCTGGCGCGGGTCGAGTCGATCGGGCGCTTTCTCGTCGGCCTTCCGCGCGACATGTCGGGAGCCGAGGGCACGGCGGCGCAGCGCGCGGTTCGCTTCTGCCGCAAGCTCGCCGACACGACCGGGTGCGAGGTCGAGCTCATCGACGAGCGCCTGACCACCGTCGAGGCGACGCGGCGGCTCCGCGAGCAGGGAAAACGCACGGCCGAGGTGAAGGCGAGCGTGGACAGCGCGTCGGCGGCGATCCTCCTTCAGCAGTGGCTCGATCGACGCGGCTTGCGGCGCCCCGTCCGCTGACACCCCCTTCGGCTCGGCCACGCACCTCGGGTGCATGCGCATCCGTGTGTCGGAGCGTCGTCGCGGGCGGTCAGCGCAGCTGGCGGGTTCGATGCTGTGCGAGCCAGGGTGAGACGCCATGCTCGCCCGACGTCACCGGCTCGACGCGCACTTGCCGGCCCGCGACCGCGACGGCGAGCGCCACGGCCAGCGCCGCCTCGTCGCTCTCGCTTGGGCTGTCCATGCCCTGGAGCAGCGCAGCCTTGTGCTCGTCGATGAAGCCAGTGTGGTAGCGACCCGCGATGAAGTCCGGGTGGCGAAACAGCCGCTCGTGAAAGGGCAGGTTCGTTCGGATGCCGCTCACCACGTATTCGCCGAGCGCGCGCCGCATTCGCTCGACTGCGAGCGCACGGGTCGGCGCCCAGACACTCAGCTTGCTGATCAGCGGGTCGTAGTGGCTCGAGACCTCGGCGCCTGCGTAGACGCCGCCATCGTCCCGGATGAAGGGCCCGGCAGGAGCCACGAGCGCCGTTACCTTGCCAGGGCTCGGGAGGAAGCCGGTCGCCGGATCCTCGGCATAGACGCGAACCTCGATGGCGGCGCCTCGACGGACGATGTCATCCTGCCCGTAGCCGAGCGGTTCGCCGTACGCGACGCGGAGCATCTCGCGGACGAGGTCGATGCCCGTCACCCACTCGGTGATCGGATGTTCGACCTGCAGGCGGGTGTTCATCTCGAGGAAGTAGAAGTGGCCGTCCTGATCGAGCAAGAACTCGATCGTTCCCGCCGAGCAGTAATCCACGGCCTTCGCGGCGCGGACCGCGACGTCGCCCATCTTCCGTACGAGGTCGTCCGGGGCGGCCGGGCAGGGCGTCTCTTCGACGACCTTCTGATGTCGGCGCTGGACCGAGCAGTCGCGCTCGAACAGGTGGACGACGTTGCCGTGCTTGTCGCCGAGGACCTGCACCTCGACGTGGCGCGGCTTCAGGATCGCCTTCTCGAGGTAGACCTTGCCGTCGCCGAACGATTTCTGCGCCTCGCTGCGCGCACGGTCGACCGCCCGCTCGAGATCTTCCTCGTGGAAGCAGAGGCGCATGCCCTTGCCACCGCCGCCCATCGCGGCCTTCACCATCACCGGATAGCCGATCTGCCGCGCGGTCTCGCGGGCCTCCTCGAGCGTGTCGGCGCTGCCACCCGGGACCACCGGGACGCCCGCCTCGATCATGCGGGCGCGCGCCTCGGTCTTGCTCCCCATCGCTGCGATCGCGGAGGCGGGTGGACCGACGAAGACGATGCCGGCGTCGGCGCAGGCTTGTGAAAAGCCGGCGTTTTCCGAGAGAAAACCGTAGCCCGGGTGAATCGCCTCGGCGCCGGTTCGCCGCGCCGCGTCGAGGATCTTGTCCGCCCGAAGGTAGCTGTCTCGCACCAGCGGCGGCCCGATGTGGACGGCCTCGTCCGCAAGTCGAACGTGGAGCGCGTCGCGGTCGGCGTCGCTGTAGACGGCGACCGACGCGATGCCCATCTCGCGGAGCGTTCGGATGACTCGTACGGCGATCTCGCCGCGGTTGGCGATCAGGACCTTGCGAAACACGATGGGGCGCTTATCACGGTCGGACCGGGGCGGCGAGGTGACGTCACCGAGGCTCGCTCGACGCACGCGTTTCCCGCGCGCAAGCCCGCGTGTTTCGGTGTACGGATTGACGCGTGGTGAAGCGCTCCGGACCTCCGCCCTACGACGTCGCCTTCGGCGAGCTGCCCGGCAACCGGGACGAGCGCGAGGTGATCGGGGTCGCGGCGCTCGATCGAATGCTGAAGCAGCTCGTCGAGGGCGCGACCCAGAGCGTCCGCGTCTCCGGCGAGGTCCGCGGCGCGACGCGCGCATCGAGCGGGCACGTGTACTTCTCGATGAAGGACGAGAAGGAGGACGCGCTGATCGACTGCGTGATGTACCGCGGAGCGACCTCGCGCGGCGGACAGCGGATCGTCGAGGGATCACGCATCGTCGTCGAGGGGCGCGTCACCGTGTTCGCTCCGCGGGGCCGGCTTCAGCTCGTCGCCGAGAGTGTCATGGACCTCGGTCGTGGCGAGCTGCTCGCCGCGCTCGAGCGCTTGAAGGCCACCCTCGCCGCCGAGGGATTGTTCGATCCGTCGCGGAAAAAGCCCCTGCCACGCGAACCCCGACGCATCGCGGTGTTGACGAGCAAGGACGGGGCCGCGATCCACGACATCTGTCGCGTCGCGTTCGAGCGCGGGCCCATTTCCATCTTGCTCGTCCCGACGCCCGTGCAGGGCCAAGGTGCCGGAGAGCGGATCGCTCGCGCCCTCCGCTGGGCCGACCGGTTGCCCGACATCGACGTGATCGTCGTCACCCGTGGGGGTGGCTCGCTCGAAGATCTCGCGGCCTACAACGACGAGGTTCTGGTCCGCGCGATCGCCGCCGCCGAGAAGCCGGTGGTCACGGCGATTGGCCACGAGATCGACACCTCGCTCGCGGATCTCGCGGCGGATCTTCGCGCGGCGACACCGTCGCAGGCTGCCGAGATCCTGGTCCCCGACGCGCGCGAGCGGCAGGCGGCGCTCGGGCACCTGCGCGAGCGGATGGCGCGGGCGATGCGGCATCGACTCACCCGCGATCGGGAGCAGCTCGTTCGGCTGGAGCGGCGAGTCGGTGAGCCCATCGGCGCTTGCTCGAGGCCACCCAGCAAGTCGACGACGCCCTCTCCGCGATGCACCGCGCCGTCGACCGCGTCCTCCGACAGCACCGCGATGCGCTCGCGAGCGACCGGCGACGCCTCGATGGCGCAGCACCCGCGCAAGGTGCTCGGGGCCGCGCGAGAGCAGCTGATCGCGCTCCTGCCGCGGCTCCACGCGGCGATGCGCCGACGCCTCGACGGGGGGCGCGCCGACGTCGCACGAAGCGCCGGGCGACTCGATGCGCTGTCACCGCTCGCCGTGCTTGCTCGTGGCTACGCGATCGCGAGCGTCGAGGGGCGGGTGCTCCGGAAGTCGGTCGAGGTGTCGCCCGGTGAGATCGTCGACGTGCGGCTCGGCGAGGGGGCGCTCACCGCGCGGGTGGAGTCGACGCGCGAGTGAGGCGGCCTCACGTCCGAGGACGCCGGGCCGAGGCGCTCCGCACGGCCGTGCTCATGACGATTGTCAATTGACCAATATCGTGTGCGCGCTGACTTTCGCTAGGGCAACTTCACCGCTCGAGGAGGGGCGCACAGCCGCTCTCGTCGAACTCGCCGAGCCTTGTCGCTCGCTCGCCCGGAGCCCGGGTGGCGGCACGCTCGAGCCGCTCGAGCATCCCGCGGAAGCGCGCCGCATCGCTCGAAGGCTGACCCGCCTCGGCCATCACGACGACGTCGAGTCCGGAGGCTCGCACGGGGCAGAGCTCGACGAGCGTGTCCTTCTCTCGAAAGGTGAGCCTCGCCAGCGCGCCAAGCTCGGTTTCAGGGTGGGGCGTCACCATGCGCATGAGGAGATTGCCGAGGCCGTAGAGCACTGGCTTGCCGTCGATTCGGGCGGTCCGCTGAACCACGTGCGCATGGTGACCGACGACGACGTCGGCTCCTCGATCGACGGCAAAGCGTGCGAGCTCGCGCTGACGCACGCTCGGCTCGGCGACGTACTCCTCGCCCCCGTGATGACTCACGATCACCCGGTCGGCTCCGCGACGGCGTGCTTCGGCGATCGAAGCGGCGAGCTCATCGGGGTCGTCGTCGGCGATGCGGTCCTTGCCCGGGTGAGGGTCGAAGGATTGATTCCACGCGCTGGTCACCGCCACGAACCCGAGCGTTAGTCCCTTTGCGGCGACGAGGTACGGAGCGCGGGAGGCCGCGCGGGTCCGGCCTGCGCCCACCGCGCCCACGGAGGTGCGGGCGAGTGCATCCAGCGTCTGCGTGAGCGCCTCTTCGCCGTAGTCCCAGGCGTGGTTGTTGGCGAGCGAGACGACGTCGAGCCGCCCCCGCGCGAGCGCCTCCGCGGCCGCGAGCGGAGCGGTGAAGACGAGCGGGCGCGGGGCTCGTCGATCTGCGTCGAACAGGTCGCTAACGGTCGACTCGAGGTTTGCAAAGCGCACGTCGGACTGCCCGAAGAGTCGTTCGAGCGGTGCGAAGTCGTTGCGTCCTGGTTCACGCACGAGTCGCTCGCCGCGGAGGCGACCGAAGTCGATGTCGCCACCGAGGAGGACCGTCACCGGACCGCGTGCCGGCACCACCGCGGGCTCTTCGTGGCTCCCCGCCGCTTGGCTTTCGGTCTGCGCCGCACGTGGGGTCGGTGGCGCGTCCTCGTCGCGAAGAGGCTCGTGCGAGCGGCATCCGCCGAGCGCAAGGAGGGCCACGAGCAACCACGGCAGACCGGGCTCCGACACCGCGTGAGCGAGCCTCCGGGTCATCGGTCAGGCAGTGCGAGTGACGTCGGCCCACCGGAGCCGATCGAGGGGCTGCGCCCGGCGCTCACTTGATCGGCGAGCCAGCCGGCAGCTCGTCGGGGACCGCGACGAGCTTGAGGACGTCGCCGTGCGAGGCCGCCATGAGCATTCCGTGGGACACGAGGCCCTTGCCGAAATCACGCGGCGCGAGGTTGCAGAGCACCGCGATGCGCTTGCCGACGACCTCCTCGGGAGCGTAGGCGAGCGCGATCCCGGCGATGATGCTGCGCGGCTCGGCCTCGCCGACATCGACCTTGAGCGCGAGCAAGCGATCCTTCCGCGGGATGCGTTCGGCCGCGATGACGACGCCAACCCGTAGGTCGATCTTCGCAAAGTCGTCGTAGGTGATGGTGACCTTCGCTTCGGGAGCCGTGCTCGGTGCCGCGGCAGGTTCCGGCTTGGTGTCGGGCTTCGAATCGGCGGTTGTTTCCATGGTCTTCGGCCCATCGGGAGGCGGGGAAAATTGCTGCTTCAGCGCTGCCGCGACGTCCTTGTCGTGGCGAGGAAAGACGGGGTCGCCCTTCACGAGGCGGCTCCCATCCGGACGCGTCGGAAGGGTGAATGGCCACGCGTCACGCCCGACGCTCGAGGCGAGGGGCGCGAGGCCGAGCTGCGCGCGCATCATGTCAGCGACCTTCGGCATGACGGGCGACACCATCACGGTGTAGGCCTCGAGGACCTCGGCCATCGCGGTGACGATCGCGGCGACGCGCGCCTCGTCGCCCTGCTTTCGTGCAGCCCAGGGGGCGGCCTTGTCGATGTACGCGTTCGCGGCCATCAGCCCGACCCAGATGGCCTCGAGCGCGCGCGTCGGAGAGCACGCGTCGAAGGCCTCGGCGGAGGCGCGCGCCGCAGCGCGAGCGGCCTCACGAAGCTCCGCCTCGAGGGGGCCGTTGTTGGCCGGTGCGAGCGTCTCCCCAGCGAAGGGGTGAATGCGATGGAGGAGATTCCCGAAGGTGTTGCCGAGATCGGTCCCGTAGCGACCGAGGACGTCGTCGATCGAGAAATCGCCGTCATTTCCGAAAGAAATCGAGCGCATCAAGCAGTACCGGACGACGTCGACCCCGACCGTCGGCGAGACGGCCTCGGCGAGCGCGACCGGGCTCACGGTGTTGCGCAGCGACTTGCTCATCTTGTGGCCGCCGTAGGTCAAGAACCCGTGAGCGAGCACCTTGCGCGGCAGCTCCTCGTCCGAGAATCCGGCGGCCATGAGGAACGCCGGCCAGTAGACCGCGTGAAAGCGTAGGATGTCCTTGCCGACGAGGTGCACCGTCGCGGGCCAGAATTTCGCGTTCTTCACGGGATCTTGAAGTGCGGTCCAGTAGTTCGAGAGGGCGTCGAACCACACGTACATGACGTGACGGGGATCGCCGGGGACGGGGACGCCCCAGTCGAAGGTGGTGCGCGAGACGGACAGATCTTGCAGCCCGCTCGCGACGAAGCTCTTCACCTCGTTCATGCGGCCTTCGGGTTCGACGAACGTTGGGTTCGCGTCGTAGAAGCGGAGGAGCCGCTCGCCGTAGTTCGACAGCCGGAAGAAGTAGCTCTCCTCCTTGACGGTCTCGGCGGGCTTCTTGTGGAGTGGGCAACGGTTCCCTGGTTGCTCGAGCTCCTTCTCGGTGTAGTAGCCCTCGCAGCCGACGCAGTAGAGCCCCTCGTAGTGACCGAGGTAGATGTCGCCGCGCTCGGCGATGCGCTTCCAGAGCTCCTGCACACCGCGCTTGTGACGGTCCGAACTGGTGCGAATGAAGTCGTTCGGCGCGCACCCGAGCTTCGGCCAGGTCTCCTCGAAGATGCGGCTCACCTCGTTCGCGAGCGCTTGCGGAGCGATTGCCCGCTCTTCGGCTGCGCGCTGGATCTTGAGACCGTGCTCGTCGGTGCCCGTCAGAAAGAAGGCGTCCGCGCCGCGGAGCGCGTGGTAGCGACAGAGGACATCGGCCGCGACCGTGGTGTACGCACTCCCGAGGTGTGGTACGTCGTTGATGTAGTAAATCGGGGTCGAGACGTAAAAGCTGCGCATCATCGGAATTCGTCAGGGGCCATCGGTCAGAAGCCCGCGCAGGCGAACGGCTTGTCTTGGTACGCCGCCAGCGCGTCGATCCGGGTCCGCTCGAGGCGGTTCGAGAGCGCGAGTTCGCGGAGGAGCCCGAGGGCCTTCGTCGGCGTCCGCTTCCGGGCTGGATCGTCGTAGTCGACGCGGAGCAACCCGAAGCGCGGGCAGTAGCCGGCGGCCCACTCGAAGTTGTCTATCAGCGACCAATGCAAGTAACCGCGCACGTCGGCGCCGCGAGCCCGAGCCTTGCCGAGCTCGAACAGATGCTCGGCGACGAAGCGCTCGCGGTTCACGTCCTTCTCGTCGGCGAGGCCATTCTCGGTGATGTAGATTGGCCGCCCGTACGCGGCGGCCTCGTCGAGCACGACGCCGAACCCATGCGGGTAGATGTCCCAGCCGAGGTCGGTCTTCGGTCGACCGTTCGGCACGTCGTACTGCGCGGGAACGACGCCGATGTACTTGAACTTCAGGCCGCGTGAGTCGACCCGCGAGGCACCGTAGTAGTTCAGGCCGTAGAAGTCGGCGCGCTTCGCCAGCGTGGGATCTTCACTCTCGGCGACGCCGTCGAAGTCGTCGTCGACCTTGCCAAGGACGATCGCGTCCATCACCCACTGGTTCCACACGTAGCGAGAGCGTTCGACGGCGGCGAGGTCGTCCTCGCTCGAGGGGTCAGCAGGCTCGTAGACGCGCTGGTGGTGGGCGATGCCGACCGCGGCGGAGGCGCCGTCGTCATCGGCGTCCACCTTGTCGGCGTCGTGGATCGCGTCGTAGCAGCTCGCGTGCGCTCGGACCTGCGCGCGCATGACCGCGGCCGTGCGCTCGACGTCCGAAACGCCGGGCGGAAACATCCCCGCGAGGTAACCGACGTTCGCCTCGACGTTCGGTTCGTTGATCGTCACCCAGAGGTCGACCTCGGAGCCCCAGCGGGTGGCGGCGCGCTTGCACCACTCCTTGAAAATGGGCTGAATTTCCTTGCGCTCCCAGCCTTGCGGCTCCTTCCTCGCAGCGGGGTCGCTGAGGTAGGTCGGCCAGGAAAAGTGGTGCAATGTCACCATCGGCACGATGCCGGCCTGCTTCAGCGCCGCGAGCACGCCATCGTACGCCGCGAGGCCGTCCTCGCTCGGCGTGTCGTCATCGAAGCTCTGGCGCGTGGGGTAGATGCGCGCGAGCTCGATCGAGAAGCGGTACGCGTTGAAGGCGGCGTCCTTCATCGCGGCGACGTCGGCGTCGACGTGTGCGAGGGCGTCGGGGCCGGCGTCGGGGAGGCCGCCACCCTGGACATTTCCCGGCTCCTTCGAGAAGACCTGCCAGTCGGTGTCGACGAGCCCCTTCTCGATCTGCATGCCGGCGGTGGCGCTGCCCCACAGCATGCCTTGCGGGAAGGTGACTTCCGTGGGCTCGGGCGTCGGCCCGGGTGAGGGGTCGGCGTCGGTGCAGCCGGCGAGTCCGATGGCGTAAGCGGCGAGGAGTGCGATGGCGGTCTTCACGGCGCACTGAACATAGCGCGAACGTGCACCGGGTGCGCAGCGAACGGCCTGACTTC
>Ga0194129_10003608_pt1 | contig 21426 bp, 19 predicted proteins | sample TA2KigCa35mmetaG_FD_150862 | JGI IMG/M metagenome (GOLD analysis project Ga0194129, IMG submission 150862) | Freshwater microbial communities from Lake Tanganyika, Tanzania - TA2015038 Kigoma Deep Cast 35m | ecosystem: Environmental > Aquatic > Freshwater > Lake | place: Tanzania: Lake...
ATGCAGTTTTAATTTTTGAGCGTCATTCTTAAAAGAAACCTTTTCGGTATCATATAGTTTACATAATTTATCCATTTTTATATATTTTTATTTAATGGTTAAAAAATAATATAAAAATATAAAAATGTTAGTTGATCAAGATATCATTATTATAGGAGCTGGATTAAGTGGTAGTACCATTGCTGCCTGTTTTGCAAAAGAAACCACGAAAACCGTTGCGGTGATCGAAAAGCGAGAGCACATCGGTGGAAATTGTTATGACTATCGTAATGAATTTGGTCATTTGGAATGTAAATATGGAGCACACATTTTTCATACACAGAAGAAACACGTATGGGATTTTATCCATCAGTACTGTGATTGGATACCGTATCGACACAAAGTTTATTCAAACGTTCATTCTACGCTGGTTCCTATTCCGATCAATATCACTACGATTCGACGTTTATTCCCAAACGACGAAATCCAAACGGGTGATGAAATGAAGACATGGATCGCTTCTCAACCCAGAAATTTATTATCATCATCCACTACGACATCATCTCACCGTAATGGACGAGATGTCATTGTATCACAATGCGGTGATCTCTTATATGAATGGATGTTCAAGCATTATACGAAAAAACAATGGGATTTATATCCCGAGGAATTAGATCCCTCTGTTCTGAGACGAATCCCGATCCGTTATTCCGAAGAAGAAGGGTATTTCAATGATCCCTACGAAGCTTTACCGAAACATGGGTATACTCATTTTATTCAATCCATGTTAGATCATCCGCAAATTACTGTGTTTCTGAATACGGATTGGAAAACGATTCGGCGACAAATCAATGTCCGTAATGATCAAATTGTCATTTACACAGGTCCAATCGATCATTATTTTGAAGAATTACATTTACCACCATTAGAATATCGAAGTTTACGATTCGAAAGACTCCTCTTTCCAGAAAAAGAAAAGGGAGATTATTATCAATCCAACTCCGTGGTGAATTATCCTGAACCCGATGTCTCGTTTACACGCATCGTCGAACCTAAACATTTTTACAAAGATGAAAATAAAGATACAGTTGGCACAGTGATTGTTCGAGAATATTCCACGTCGGAAGGTGAACCCTATTATCCAATTCTGAATCCTCGAAATTTGGAGTTATATTCTCGATATCATGAAGAGGCTATTAAATTAGAAAAGACTCAAGGGAATATTTATTTTATAGGACGTTTGGCTAATTTCAAATATGTCAATATGGACGAAGCGATTGAGAATGCGTTAACTTTTTTTTATGAAACATTTCCTACACTCCTTTTAACATAAGGACAAAAAAAAACTTGTCGATGACATGTCCTGTTGATAAGTAAAAAAAAAATAAAAAATAAAATCAACGAAGAAGAAAAAGGAGAATGGTTTCTTCTTTATTTTTTTTATTGAATTAAATAATAGAAATGATATTAGTCATAAACAATATATCTTTATAAGGATGGACAGAGAGGATTTACACAAATTATCAAAAATAGAACTTTTAGCAGAGTGTAAAGAATTAGGAATTACGAAATGTAAATCTAAAAATAAAAATGAATTGATCGGATTGATTCAAAAATCAAAGTGGTACCCAACAAATGTGAATGATACTTGTACAAGTCAAGAATCTATGATTGCAACAGAAGGAGTGAGCGAGAGCGATTATCGTTTAATTCACGGAGATTGTTTAACGGAAATGAAACATATTCAAGAAAAATCGATTGATATGATATTGTGTGATTTACCTTACGGTATGACAAAAAATGCATGGGATGTCATCCTTCCATTTGATACATTATGGTCTGAATATAACCGAATCATAAAGGATAATGGTGCGATTGTATTATTTGGTTCGCAACCATTTACTTCTATCATGATTACTTCCAACTTAACTATGTTTCGGTATTGTTTAGTGTGGGAAAAAAATAAATTTTCAGACTTTTTAAATTCTAAAAGAAAACCGATGAAAACGAATGAAGACATCGCTATCTTTTATAAAAAACAACCGACCTATAATCCTCAATATCGTTATTCAACACCGTATACACGATGGAATACACAAACAGCGGTTGATAAGCAGACTAATTATGGAACACATAAAGAAACTGTAGTAGAAAGTGATGGTAGACGATTACCAACTACCGTTTTAAAGTTTAATCGTGTCGAAAGACCCTTCCATCCTACTCAAAAACCAACGGATTTACTGGAATGGTTAATCAAGACCTATACCAATGAAAATGATGTCGTATTAGATAATTGCATGGGAGTTGGTTCGACAGGCGTTGCTTGTAAAAATAGCAAACGCAAATTTATAGGAATTGAAATAGAACATACCTATTATGAAATTGCCAAACAAAGTCTATTTAACTATTCAAAAATTCGTTAACGAGATTATTCCGAAAAAAAAAATGATTTAAAGAGTTTTATTATCTTAATAAAACCGACCATAGCTCAGTTGGTAGAGCGATTGACTGTAGAGGAGTAAGTAAGTATGTGTATAGAAGTGATGTAGATACGACACGAACGATACGCAGAAATCAATTGGTCATCGGTTCGATTCCGATTGGTCGGAGTTCATTTTTTTTTCAATGAAAAAAAAAATGATAAAGGACGAGTTTTTACGGTAGAATGGAATGGATAACACCAAGTAGATGAATTCATGATTAGAGATTGTATTATATCCTCGAACGAATCATAATGAATGATATTTCTCTATTTTTGTTCCTTAGATTATTATTCACAAATGAATAAACTGGACTTGATCCATCCCGAGTGGAATCATATGTGTCGATTATTAGACGACATGAGTCGTCGAGCGGATTCTTGTAACCACTCGAAGAAGACTATGATAAATCAAGAGAATGATAATCATATGGACTGGAAACGTTGGAGAGTTCATTTTGAATATGAAAATGAACGATGTATTCAGGAAATCACGAGAGAATGTGTTCGTCAAGCTTATCAAGTATTTTTCGAACAGTATCCTGAATTTCGTCGCATTGACAATCGATATCAATTTATTTATTGCCCTTCTCTCCAAGTGATGGATACACGGTTCAAATATTATTTTGGAGTCGACCGATGTTTACATGGTTGGAATATGATCGGGAAAGCGTTGGAAGATATTTATTATCACGACTCGAAACCGAAAAAAATAACAGATCATTTCATCTATATGATTCATTATGTCAAATCTTACTTGGAAAGTTTATTGCTACAAGGAAAAAGTGTGTTTCCTTTTATTCACCGTCCTGTATCCTCTATTTATAATGAGTTATTGTCGATGGACTACATTCCTTCCAGTTCCGAAAATGAAAAAAGACGATTGGCAGAATCCTATCAAAAGAAAAAAATAAACGATTGGGAATTATACGAGTCTGAGATTTCAGTTCCAGGGAGTTTAGCCTTGTGTGTAATGAAGAAGAAAAGTTATGAGATGGAGAGAGCAGTGAGACAATCCAAGTATTCTTATTTGTTTCGACTGATATTTCAAACCTACCAAGACACGACGCAAACAACATCGCTCATCCCCTTCATGACGGAAGACGTTATGAATACCATAGAAAACTGGCTTCAACAGGGGAAGATACGATTGTCCGAGTCGGTTCGTGCTAAGTTGCAAGTGTATGATAACCGACTACAAGAGATTGCACACGTGTATTCTCTTTTTCCATCGCATCGTTTTGAACAGAAGGATACGATGATACTGTTGAGCGAAAATAATCAACCGATTAGTCCTCTGTATCCGTACCATGCGATCCATTACAAGGGTAATATATATCAATGTATCTTTCAATTAATTTATGATATGATGCTTGAAAAAGTGGGTATGAAACGAGAATCGATACAATCCATCTTGTGTTCAAACGATTTTGAGACGAAAACGATGCTAGAGATGGATTCATTGGTATGCAAACAGTATGTGAAATGGATACAGAGTAAGTATAAACAGATTGTGAAAACGGACTGGGAACAAAAGAAGTCCTATTTTGGTTATGTGTATCATGTGTATCATTCCCAATACACATATCCATGGCATTCCGACGGTTTGATTGCACAGATCCATGAACGAACGGTTCAGTATTATATCAAAAAATATAAACCGACGTCTCCGATACTACCCCCAACCTTATTTCAAACGTCGAGTCACGAGATTCCGATCGATTGGAAAACCTTTCAGTCTATGGAACGGTTTATCCAATCCGTATCTCGTTTGTTTCGATTTTTAATGAAAATGAAGCTCTGTGCAACGACAGAGATAGTCATGAATGTGATTCATCATCTATACCCGTTTCTTTTTCAACGATGTCAGGAAGGAACGACAGAAAAAGATAAATTATTCTTTTCTTGTAAATGGGTAAAACACGAAGATATTAATCGTTTCCTCAATCAGTGTATAGAGACTCTATTCCATTTCCAATTGGAAATTCAACAGGATATCTTACCCATCATTCATACTATGAATTATCTCTATACATTATGTCAAGAAGAGATACGAGAAGTCTTTTATGAGTCGATTGTCCAAGTGTTTGTAGAAAATCCTTTGAGAGAAGTGTCTTCTAAAACATCCAGCTCGTGGAACGCCTATTTGATGTCTTCGTTACGAAAGGGGGAAATCAAACAATGGAATCATATGATTCATTCGGTGTATGAAACCCTCTTGTGTGAACGACTGAACCAAACGAAACAAAAATGAAATGGTTTAAACATTTCAACATGTATAATAAAAATCCGAAAATGACAGAACAACGTAAATTTCAAACGGATATTCATGAATTACTTCAATTGATTATTCATAGTTTTTATAGTAATAAAGATGTGTTTTTGCGAGAATTGATAAGCAATGCGTCGGATGCGATTGATAAACAACGCCATTTCGATTTGCAACGCAGTCAGGTCAATTGTGAATATTCTATTCGCTTGAATCCTTTGATGGATTCGAAACAATTAGTGATTGAAGATAATGGAATTGGAATGTCGATGGACGATATGATTGAACATTTGTCGACGATTGCTAAATCGGGAACTAAAGAATTTGCACAGAAGATGTCCGATAAATCCGATATGATTGGTCAGTTTGGAGTTGGTTTTTATTCTGCCTTTTTAGTGAGTGATTTGGTTCATGTGTATTCTCGAAAAGAAAATGGAATGTTGTGTCATTGGTATTCGGATGCGAATGATTATTTTTCGACGGAAGTGTTGGAAGATGATTCAGAAACGTTGTTCCCTCATGGCACTCGTATTTGTTTGCAATTGAAGGACGATTGTCTCCTATATCGGGAGGAGACGACTTTGCGTCAGATCATTTCGCAATATAGTTCTTTTATCTTGTATCCCATTCAACTCTATGTGGAAAAGGAAATAGAGACAACGAAAGAAGAAGAAGAAGTCGAAGAGGAGGAATTTAATCCCGATAAAATATTAGAAGAGGAATTGTCTAAATTGGACCAGCCGTCGACGACGGATTCTGATAAGGAAACGGTGTTGGTGGAGGAAGAGAAGAGCCATACTACGGATGCAAACACAGCGACCGTGAAAGAAACGGTGCGTGAATATCAGACTGTGAATGGCAATTATCCTATTTGGTATAAGAAGGCTTCGGATGTATCGAAGGAGGAATATCATGATTTGTATAAAATGATATCCAAGGATTGGGAGACTCCCATGTTTTGGAGACATTTCCAGACCGAAGGTACGTATGAATTCAAAGGTATCTTGTATATTCCTAAGAAACCTCCGACGGATTTATTGGGTGGCGAAGGAAATAAAGAGAAGCGTCGTATTAAACTCTATGTCAAGAAAGTGTTGGTATTAAATGAATTGGATAAGGAAATGCTACCCGAGTGGATGAATTTCGTCGTAGGAGTGATCGATAGCGCAGATTTACCGCTCAACGTATCTCGTGAAATGTTGCAACAAACCAAGGTTTTACAAGCACTTAAAAATCAGTTGAAAAAACAGGTTATGAACATGTTGAATGAAATGTTTGTAAATGAGGAGAACTCGATCTATGAAGAGTTTTATGATATCTATCACAAGAATCTTAAACTCGGAATTCACGATGGAGACGAGAGTCTCATGCCTTTTCTACATATGAAGAATAGTAAAGATTCAGAGTTCATTAATTTGAACCAGTATATCGAATCGTATCGTAAAGACGAAGAGCAAAAGAGTATTTATTATCTGACGGGAAGCGAACCGGAAACCTCTCTCTTTGGAAAGTTGTACAAAGAACATGGATACACCGTATTGTATTTCAACGAACCGATTGATGAATTCGTGTTACAGCGAACACATAAGTATAAAGAGTACGATTTGGTGAATATTTCCAAGGATCACGAAACTCCTTGGTGTCAAGAGACCTCTAAAGAGTTGATAGAGAGCTACCAATCGTTTTGCGAATGGGTAAAACAACGTCTTTCCTCGGATTCGAATGTAGATGAAGTGAAGGTATCGGATAAATTGGTAAAAGAGACGGATGAACCAGCCTGTATAGTATCTTCCAAATGGGGTTGGACAGGGAATATGGAACGTTTGATGATGTCACAGCCACTGAATGATTCCAAACACGCAAGTTTCATGAAAGGTCGTCGCATCTTTGAAATCAACATGAAGCACACTTTATTGAAGGACATTTATCAACAATATCAAACACGTGAAGAGGACATGTCCTCCAAAATTCAGTTGCTCTATCAATGCAGTTTACTCTCGGGAGGTTTCCCGTTGCATGACACGACTGCTTTTGTGAAGAATGTGATTGACACGCTTCATGCGTGATTCGATGAATGAACGGTATTGGAGTAACAAGTGTTTACTGTCTATACGACGAGAGGGTTGAAAATGAAGACATTGTCGAATACAAGAGGGTAGTTTACGAAAAAAGGGTTGACGGTATTCCGAAAATCGATTTTCGAGGATTGGATACCATTCAACAATCAATATGCAGTATAAAATACCGAAAGACCAAATGTCCTTCTTTCCGAATCGTTTGGTCATGGTAGGAAAAAAGCATTCAGGAGGCATGTATATTGGAGTACCACGATTGTGTTCAGACACTTGGAATTGTACAGTGGACATTTCAAAATCGATTAATCGACATTGCAATTGTGGACTGACGATACAATTTTCCATTTTAATATCATGATGTTCTATCCCTCGTTCATGTAATCGTTCAATATGAATCAAGAGACGATATAAAATGATGAATTTTATATCCCGAGAGGCATTCGGATAACGATGAGTCCATTCTAATAAATCGATGGAATCGACTCGATAGAGGATGGTATAGGTCATCGGATGAATGGCGACGATGGGTGGAAATAATACCGACTCGGATGGAAAGAAGGATCGAACCTTCATTTCATTTTGAAAACGAGTTTTCTGTCCGAAGGTTTTGGAAATGAAGAAGGAATTAGAATCGCATTTGATATGGACGATTCGATTCCGTCTAGGACGACTATGGTTTGTATAAGGAGACTGGTTCTGATTCGCCTTAAATATGGATGATAAAAATTGCCCCATGGAAACACAACACAAAAGTAGATACACGATCGAACAAATCGGTTTAAATGAGTAAACTCTCTATTGTAAAACCAATGTTTTTTTTATTTTCAAATCACAAAACACATCATAATCAGAAATCTAAAAGATATTCTTCCAAACAAATAATGTTTGCGATTTGGTGTTCGATGTCGTCGTTATGGGCGTCTGCGTACACCAATGGTACTTATAACTCGTTTATTCAACAGGTTGGGTATTGTAAAATGCAATCTTATGATACGGTATCACGTTCGACCTCTCATTCCGTACCAATGTTTATGGATGGGAGAGTTCTGTTCGGTGTAGGGATCAGTGATGTGGATATGAAAGAGACACCCTATCAATTATGTGGTATGTGTATTGAAATCACTCATGTCCATCATTTCTATGAATGGAATTTCGAGTTGACTCATTGGAATGAATCGGCGTCGCCTGTCCATTCTCCGTTCGTTGCGATGGTATTTGATCGTTGTCCCGATGCTATTTGCATTCGTCATTTTCTCGATTTTGACATTTATCATCCTCGACAACCCGTGTTTGACGGTAATCCAACCCAGCTTGCGTGGCGTGAAATACCATGTCCAGTACGAGACCATGAACGAATCGAGTATTTACTTTGCACATCAGACACTTGCAATGCCCAAGATAAAGATACTACGGTCCGTGATATAATTGAACGTCCGGTGTATTACTGGACTCTCACGATTCGGAATATGAGATATCCTATCGCCAAAGTCTTCGTCCGTGTTCTTCTTCTTCCATCGGATTCCGAAACGGAATCAAACTTCGAATTGGTAAAAGATAATGCGTGGACTTGGAATTTCGGACTTTATCCTTTGTCCAACGGGATAAATCTGACAATCGTTGATAAACATGGAAAGCAATGGGAGGAACGACTTGATTTCGACTCCATCCTCTCTGAAAACACCGCTACTGGATATCATGGAGGTATCATCATCGCCTCTTCTTTTCAAAATTAAACGTACGTATACTCTATTTTTTTTATTTGCTACGATAAAAAAAATATAGACGAGTTACTTATGTAGAATTAATTACCTTTTATGTGAATCATAATGATAGGCATCCCTATTAATAGAAAGAGAATGATGACAATGATAATTATGACCCAAATGTACATATATTTATTCCATGCATTATTAGATTCGGTAGAAGAAGAAGGAGAAGAAGAAGTGGAAGGAGTTGTGTTGGCGACTGGATATGATAAAGAATTGGACGGAGCGTATTTTTCTACGATCATTTCCTCTTTTGTGGTGATAGACATTCTATTCGGTATCGTTTCTCTTTTTTTATAAAACTTTTTTTTTTAATTTCCATGCATGTTTATTTTGCAGTAAAAGATATTATTTTTACTTTTTTGCCTTTTTCTTTAAATGGACTACAATCGCCACTACGATTAATATAATAATAACGACTGCAATAGCAAGTAAGATCATGAACATAGTTTTATGTTTTTCCCATATACTTTGTAACGACGATAATGACAATGGAGTCGTTGCGGTCGTCGGTGAGGCCGTTGAGGCCGTTGAGGCCGGTGAGGCCGGTGAGGCCGGTGTATAGTTTGCAGTTGGAGAACTATTGGAGGAGGTATATCCACAAGTCACAGCGACATTATTCAATACCTCGTTGTTATTGACATTATCACCCGCAGTCAAATTCGTGATATTTTCAGTATAACATTGGGTGATTTCCAGGTTACTGCAAGTTAACCCTGGTTGCACAGGCTGCAGTCCATTATTAGCACAGTAAGGATAGTAACATTGAATTCCTTCGACCGCAATTTCGTTCAATCCAGCTTGGACTAAACTATTGACGTAGGTTGGATAGACATTACAGAGCGAATTCGAAAAAAAACAACCGCAAACGTTCTGTGTGAAATCCGTCGCGCTTAAAAACGTATCGTTTGGAGTACCATTCGCTTGGTCCACAAATAGATCCACACACGTATTCGCTAAAAACGTTTGAACATTAGCATCTAACGTTCCCGATGCATAACTATTCGAAAAAAACGAATAGCAATCGCTCGTCCCTATAGTATCCGCTTGATTACAATACTTTAACCACCCCGATTGACATCCAGTTGACGTAGGTTGGCAAAAGGTAACGGCACTTAAATTTTGTAATGGATTGGACCCTGAAGTAAAGTAGAAGGTTCCTTCCGTAAATGCACACAGATTGTCCACTTGGGATAAATTGGCGTTATTGTAATTACAAAAATCTTTTATTAGACTGGTTGCAACACCTACGTTATTATTCTGTGTGCCACTGGAAAGCGAATAATTATCATAAAAAGTAATGATATTGATAATGTTTTGAGCTTCCAGTATCGTAGATGGAAACGATATGTTATAAGTAATGGCGTAGGTAACGAATAAATTACTCGTTGATAGAACTTGCGGGTAGCTCCCCGCCGTTGGATTAAACTTGATTTGAGAGGGACAAAGAATTCCGTCTTGATAAATACAAGCGGTGATCGTATTACTACCGAGATTCGGAACCCAGCAATTCCATTGCCCGATAAACACTCCTTGTTGAGAAGGAGGAACTTTACTATCACACGTAGCACTACCGCTACATGCACATCCGCAATTTTGAACACTACTAAAGCAATTACTATACCAACTCTGGCTCGTTATATTACTGGCTCCTCGTAGAACACAATTACTCGCAATCAATGGAAAGATGGTGTCGCTACCCAGCGTTCCATTACTATAACCCGTCGCCACTGTCGTCGAGGTGCCCATATACTGACCACCGTAAAGACTACAACCTGACCACGGGCAACCGCAATTAGCACAGGAAGTACCATAAATGGGATTCGAAACCCAATCCGTATTGACTTGAGTCGTTGAACTCACGTTAGCGTTTCCATAGACGGAAAACGCTGGAATATCTGGGATGCTGTTATTACTGCTAACCGTACAATTAGCGGATGCACCATTCACGTTCTGACAACTTCCAACAGACGTAATTGATTGACATGTACCCCACTGTAAACTACTTGGATTACTAGAGGTTCCGGTCGTCTGTTGATTCAAGAATAAGGACAGAATAGGGCTCGTATAAGCATTCAAGTTATTTGGTTGAGAAGAATCCGAATTGATATTTGCATTTAAATCAATATCGGAGTAAAAAGTGTAGGTGCCTGAGTATAGAATATCGGTGGATGAAGTGGAAGGAGAAGTGCAGATGGTGGTGGACGACGACGACATTTTTTGTTCGGATTAGATGATATAAAATTTTATTTTATTTAGTCAAATATAAAATAAAATTTTATATTATTTTATATTTAATCGACGTTGCAATCAAGACCAAGTCTACGGAATAGGATTTAACCGTAACGAGATCTCTTGCGACTATGCGACGGAGAACGAGACGAAGAACTACGTCGCCCTGTCATGTACCTAACCATTCGGGATACGGAACGAGGACGAGGAATGGGGGATTGTAATAATATATCTTCTCTTATATCGACATAGTCGTTATTCCTTCCTGTTCGGTACGATGGATTATCGATACTTGCCATTAATACTCTTTGCACTGTATCAATATACTGGGTGATTCTACCCAAGACCGAATCACGAATACTATCTTCATTGTCATAATTCATAATATTTTCATATAAAAACTTAATAATGCTCTCTAAAATCTTACTGACGCGACGCAAAATGGATCGTATTTTGGACAACGCCTCTTCACCCGATAAGATAATATCTTCACCACCTCGTACACCAATACTATATTTACGATAGGTATGAGGAGGAGGTGGCGGTCTTTGTCTAATATAATCTAAAGTATCATAATCGAATGATCTGAATTCTAGAAATACTTTTTCCACGATAACTTTTGTGCGTTCCGACAGAAGTCGATCGTATTTCCGAATCATGTCACGTCGGGCACAAATCTCATTCAATTGATGGATAGCTTTATGTAACAACATCGTATCTGTCCTCTGAATCGTTAGATGACGTCGATTGGTTCGATCCGTTTCTTCTCGCATAAGACGACGAAATTCTTGTTGTCGACGTCGTTCTTGTCGATCTTGTTGTTCCTGTTCTATCATCTGTTCTTGATATACACTCATTTTATTTATCTTAAAAAAAAAAATAAATCGTAAAATTTATAAATATTTTGAACTTACTCGATATATACCATCGCTCCGTGGTATCAAACCTAAGGATTTTAAACTAGACATATAACTAAATCCTATACTTTCGCCACGATGATATTTTTTGAGTATTTCTTTGACTTTTTCGATTGTTTTCATCGGACACTTTGAAATTCTATATCGATTCATGCGGAATGGTTTGCTCGACGACGATAATGACATTTTTCTATTATTATACGAAAAAAAAATTAATAATATTTACAGTAATACAGTTTGTCATACCAAGGGCATCTATAGGTAAATGTATAATAATTCTTCCATATCTCTGCATGTAATCTATTATCAAATTGTCTACAAAATTGATTAAACTTTTTCATTTCTGTTTTTAGGAGCTTTTTACTTCCAATTAAAATGTACATTTTAGTATTATAATTCGCATCTCTTAATTTTTTGGAGATTGCGAGACCTTTATTCATGATGATATAGGAAACTTTCAAGCATCCGCATATATTTTGTGTTTCATTCGGAGGAATCCAACTTGGAATAAGACCTTCCTTCTTCTCCTGTTTATATTCATCGACCATATGGACATCTAATGAGTGAACATTGGATTCATAATGAGTCCTTAATATATTAATTTGATAAAGTTCAACTTCTTTCAACAAGCCTTGTTTCATTGATTGATAATGATTAGGGACGAAAGATAACACTATGTTTTGTAATCCCGTTGGAAGTCTCGATAGGATAGAGACATATCCAATATCGACCGTCGATGGGCGACTCTGCTTTTTTTCATTCAGAGTGGTAGAATTTGTAATCATTCTCTGTAAAAAACAAAAAAAACACACACATCAGCATTTGTAAACGTTATCAATGCATTCCATATACATACATAGATATAAGAATGCACTCTACAGAACACTTCATTTCTACTGACAAAAGATGGCATCCATCATTTTTTTTTTTTTGATATCCTTTCACATACAGAAGGACAATTCATACAAATATAAAAAAAAATAGTTTAAAAAAGACAACTTGGAAACAAAAGATAACCCAGCTAACACTCCATGGTCTTTTTCTATGATACGTATATCACCTGTTTATTATGCATATCATTATTGTATTATCTCTATTATCGATGGGACGTCTTAGTCCTTGATATGACGACAACGGCTGTATCCTCTCATTACCTATTTCCGATTCTGTCTCTGGTTTCAGAAACCTTGATTCTTATTATTGGATGTATCAACATGATATTGTTGTTGATTGGAACCAATTATTATCGTTATCATCAAGCCTATCGAAATCCTGTCTCCTTATGTGTAATATCTCCTTTACCCGTTATTTTAATTATTATACCAACCTTGAATGAAGATATTTATCAAGTGTTAGAACCTACCTTGAATGCAGTTCAGAACATTGATTATCCATCGGACAAATTAACGATCGTGATAGGAGATGACGGACAGCGATCGGAACTTCAAGAATATTTACGTAGTCGTTATCCGTCTTTTTTCTATCATACACGTCGTCATATCTACGGACATGCAAAAGCTGGAAATTTAAATGATATATTGATGCTACAAGACGAGTATCCGGGAGAATTTGTATTGGTCTTGGATTCCGACATGATACCGGAACGTTCTATTCTCCATTCTTTATTGACACCTTTTTATGATTACGATCCTGCGGTGAATGCGTCCGAAAGAACTCTTTATTTAAACACGAACTGTGCGTTCGTCCAATCACCGCAATTCTTTCACAATATTAGCGGATACGATTTTTTAGGACAACACTACCATTTTTTCTATCAGATCGTACTGAGAGCCTACCAAGGCTTTTCTATGGGTGTACCATGTTGTGGTACAAATGTCTTGTTTCGACGTTCCATCTTGGAAGAAATCGATGGATTTCAGTATGGTTCGATTACCGAAGATTTTAATACTTCCTTACGATTACATTTCTTAGGATATGAATCGAAGTATATCATTCACAAAACCGCAAGCGGGATGTCACCATTGACCCTGTCTGATTTTTATCAACAACGAAGACGTTGGACGATTGGAGGATTACAGATGGTATGTCAACACATGAGTCTGATTCGACGATTGCCCTTTGTCTATCAATGGATTTATGGATTTAATAGTCTATCTAGTTTCTGTTCTCCATTCTATCTTGTGTTGTTTATTAGTCCATTGATTGATTTATGGAAGCCGTCATGGTTTCCTAATTCCATGAATACGTCCGATTATTGGTCTGCCTTCTTTCCCTACATGATGATTTATATAAGTTGTTTTATATCGTTGCATTCACACATGTCTATGTCGGTGATCCTTCATTCCATGCAAGAAACCATCTATATGATTCCTTTCCAATTTCAATATATCTTCTGTTTTTTAGCCAAAATGTCTCGCATGTCCTTTCAAACGACGCCGAAACAGAACACACAACACTCCGTTACATCGACGACTTTTTTATATATGTTTCCCTTTTTATGTTATGAAGGTGTTTTAATTTATTCCTTATCATATCATTATCAGACAATCTTATCCAAATGGACGTTCGGTTGGTTACTGTGTATAGGTTTACAAATGTTTCCACCTATCGGTTATGGAATCCAACAGTTTTTATTCTTTCAATGATCTTTTTTTTTATTTCGCAATCCAATAAAAAAATATATTTCTAACGAAGCAATAAAAGAGAGGAGGTTTCGGGTTCAAAACAAGAGGATTTGATATAAGAGGATAGTTCATCTTCATCCTCTTTATTGTGTTGCGAATCATCATCGGTATCTTGGAAAATACTGTGTGTAAAGGAACGATAAAAGGATGTGATATCAAATTTACAATTATTCAAGAAGTACAAGGATTCGAACTCGCGTCGTTTCGGAATTCCGCAATGAGAGATACTACGGAATGGAAATCGAATGTCTTTTTGAAAAATATCTCGAACTCGATGATGATTTAGACGCGAAATATCAACGGTTGATGGAATTCCGTCAATGGATTTGTATTCTCGTATCCATTTATACGCTTTTTCTGGACCAACGCGGAAAATGTTTTGATTGTAATCGGTACTACACAAAATACAAAAGTCTAAAAACTGAGAAGGAGTCAATTGTAATTCATCTAACATGAGTGCATAATCGATTTCAATCCAACTCTGCCGTTGATAATCAATCTTATGAAGCATAAAAGGTACACCGTACGCTAATACATCCGTATCTTCCGTTAAGACTGCCGTCACAAATCCTTGTTTCGCCAACGCACAACATGTCGCCTCCGCTTCGCCCTCCGCGTCCACGAAGGGGATATTACACGCTTTAAAAAAATCCTTGGTGAGTAGAAAATCTTCGGAACGAATGGTTAATAATGTATTTTGCAATTTCAAAATTTCTTTATCAATATATTTGATTAATAACAACTTGTCTTGATAATCTAAAAAAATTTTATGAATAAAATTTTTTAAAATATCATTATTCACAATCCGTTCGTCCTCGGTATCAAAAACATCATCCTCTTTCAATTGCAAAGCGTCCTTGTAACGATTCCATTGAGCTTCTAGTGTCTGAACTCGCAAACGATTTTTTTCTCGTAGTTCAGAACGATGTTTTCGCTCGGCATCTTTTTCCGGAGGAGCTTTTGAATCATATACAAATACGAAATGAACGTCATTATATCGTAATAAACTGATTAAATTTAAAAAAGAATCCATAAAGGCATGTCCTTGGGTCATTTTATATTTGCACATGAAAATAGAAATATCAATGGCGATTTTTTTAAAAGCGTATTTGGAAATGGGAACTTCTGTATAAATACGTGGACATTTTTTCCGTAAGAAATGATGCAAGTTTTTAATACCCATTATGTTTTTGGTCAATTGAATGTTGTTGTTTTATTCTATTTCTTTTTTTTTTTAAATTTTTTATTTGTAAGATGGATATGACAACATCATTTAGTTACGATCACACTTTTTTAGAACACTTGTCTGATATTGAAAAAACGAATTATGTGAATGGATATGAGAAATCCTTTTCTTATCCGACCGATTATCCATTAGTTATCTTACCTTTATTCCACAACGGTCAAACGAACACGATTCGACATTTTATCATACATGGTTATCGATGGAATCAATCCAATTTGAAAGGATTGTGTCTCATTCATATCATCACCTTATTTGTATTTTACGATTTTCAAGTGTATATTGAACACTTGGAGTATTTATTAAAAATGGGAGCATCCCCCAATCAAAAGACTCATTATCGATACAAGTCACAGTATCTATATATGAACGCCTTGGAATTATTTGAATTCTTACTATCGGATGTAACGATCACGACTGATTTTTTTCTAACACTCGACGATTCATTCCGCTTCCTATCTCATTCGCACATAAAAACACCCTTGACCTCCGAACAGATTTTTCATGTCTATTTATTATTCTATACGTACGAAGTCGACATCTATGTCGTTCTCGAGTCCAATCCATGTCATTCTCTCCAAGTACAGGATATTACTCTTGATATGCTTCAGAAATACGCTTGTTTGAGACGTTATCTCTCTTTATATTGGAAAATTCCGCATCGATATCATAAAAAGGATGAGATTCCCACTTTATTTCATCGTCATAACGTATTAACCAAATATTATACACATATTCAATACCCTCGTTCTTTTACGATTCAAACCGATGAACATAGTATTTATGTACAATCTTCCTTCTGTGAAAATCCGAACGAAGTACCTCCTCATGAATATTATCGATATCAGTCATCGTCTTCTTCCATTGCTTATTTTTTTCATATTGAACTATTAACCTATATCATTCAATCCGGCGTGAATCCTTACAGCAATGACATCATACCCGTATCTGATCGTATCCCCATGCTTCTTTATTTGGAAACCTACGGCTATTCGACATTCCATTCGAAAAGGCATTCCAATTATCCCTTTTTATTTTCACAAACACTTCATCCTCCATCCTCCGATTCTCATTACATTATCCCTTATTTATCGGAATGCATCACGACCATTTACCCTTATACGTCCTTCTTACAAATCGCTCGTTTTGCACCTCATGAGATATATTATGTATCCTTACTATGGTATCAGTATCATCCTCAATGGTATCGACCTACGAACAATCTCTCTTATTTATTATTACATATATTGTATTCTTTCCAAACCAAATATACGGAACATTCGGTTGACTTTATTAGTCAATCCTTCGATGATCTATATTCCGATATACAGCGTTATCGTTCGTTTCACACGTTTTTGACATCCACCACAACGAGTTCTTCACGAAGAAGGAGGAGGAGAACGACTTCTTCTCTTTCTTTTTCTTCGTCCGATGATATCACGGAACACTTGTTCGAGTTTCTTCTTCAAGAACAAATTGTATGGAATGAATCCGAATTTAAACATGCATGGGAAAGTTTATATCTAATATATCGTCTCCACTATCAACATGTACAAAATCCGTTGTTGTTGTTAAATTGATTTCGAAAATCATGATAAAAAAAGAATAAAAAAAATGATAATATAAAAAAATAATAACCTTGTTAATATAATTTATCTAAATCGTTACACACACAATGAATAAAAAATGTGGTATTATATACTTTCATGAACATGATCAGACCTATTTATTAGTGTTGGGAAAAAAGTCTTATAAATGGGGATTTCCCAAAGGTCATATGGAGTATGGTGAAAGTGAAGAACAAACCGCCATTCGCGAATTTTTTGAAGAAACTGGTATCCATATTAAAGATACATCTTTATTACATAAAATTAAATTTAAAAATAACATTTATTTCAAAGTAAATTGTTTTAAAAAACCCGTCATACAAATTCAAGATACGAACGAAATCGTTCAAGTCATGTGGATGTCGATATCGGATATATTATCCTTACCCAAGCATACCATGAATTTCGGATTGAAGAGTTGGATTCATAAAGAATGTTCATTGATACCACCTAAATTTAAATATTTAAAAACATCCTCCTCTGCACCGATTATTATAATTAATGAAGAATAAAGTAGAGAGATACATATTTGTTTTTTTATTTCTTTTTCATTGAAATAAAAAAAATAACTAAAATAACTAAAATAACAAACATGCAAGAAGCAGAAGAGGACATCTTTGGACAAGAATATCACTGGTTCGAACGAACTGGTGGAAGACTCTCTTTACATACATTCGATTATGTGATTCCTTCTCAGCGCACATTGGCTCAAAAATTTCAAATGGAAACCATGAAAGCATTATCCTCTTTAAAAGAAATGAATTGGATCACGACAGAAGAAGAATACGAATATTTATCTTCCTCTTTTTATAAAACCGTCAGCGAACAGGAACATACCTATAATGCTGGTGCATTTGCTCTATTAGTGTACATCATCAATCGTTATCATCCATCCATCACCTTTGATTCCAATCGTGTTCGTGAATTATGGACACGAATTCAAACGCCGTCTTCTGTATCATCGGTGTCCAGTTGGGAAGACTATATTCATCGATATGGAATTACCGTTGAAGATCTCATACGGTATCTTCACTACATGGAACAATTCCAACAAGCCTCGATATAATTAATCTTTTTTTTTTATTTTGATTAAAAAAAAAATCTAAGATATGGCTTTCAAACCCGTCAGCCAAGAAGAAGATGCAATCTTCTCTCCCAGTCCATCGACTAATTGTATCCCCAGTTGGTCGCATATCGATTTTTCAGGTATACGATCATTGAACTGGTCTCCACCATTCACAAAATGAGTTAAATGAGGTATGATAGAAAGGGTCTTACAGACGGTTCGATCTTGATCAATGCTCAAATAAACTTCGTCTACATATTTCAATGCTCGAATGATTTCAACTCGATCGTTTTCTTTCATGAACGACTTTCCTTTTTTCAAACAGGCTTGATGATCATTATTCACAATGACAATCAACTGTCCATCTAAACCCGCTAATTCTTTGGCTCGTTTGAAATAGTCTATATGTCCAATGGTACATGGATCAAAATAACCCGAGGTACATACTCGACGAATAGTTGTCATGATAAATAGATAATTTACAAACTTTACTAATATTATGCAATATTTATTTTTTTTTTTTAATAATAATTCATCATTCTGAACTGTCCATAATCGCCATCTTTGTCGACTAAGTAAATCATAAGGTAAATCTTGATTGGTAAATATCCAAATATTAGGAATATCAAATAAAGCATCTCTAAACTTATATCTATCATCAAAACAATAACCATCTTTTACACCTTTTCTCATTTAAAACGCCCATTTTATAGGACAAAAAAATAAGAAAAAATGTAAAATCAATAGTAAGGAATTACGCCTTACGATTGCCTAATTTCGTTTCCTGCTTTCACTTGCGTAATACAGGGAGAAGGCGTATGCTTTAACTGAAACTCTTCTGGTCTGGTTTGTGTATTTATCCATTCCTTCGTAAGTTTCATTATTGAAATAGCAGAGTTTTTATCCCTTGTTCTACATACGCCATTTTTGTTTTTGGAACTCACGCAGTTAGAACAACAGAATAATCTGTATATTTCTTTTCCTTTTTTATCTTTTTGATGTTTCAGTTCATTATAACATTCACAACACCTTTGTGATGTACGATACTCATTTATAGTAATTGTATCATACCTTTTATGAATTAATTTTCTTAATCCTTTATTCATCGTAGGCATCATATGTTTCATTTGTGTATCTCTACTCCAATTTCCATAACCAATAAGGATGTTTTCTCCAAAGGTTTCTTTTATTTTATTCAAAAATGTATCTATACTTTTCTTACCATAACTATATTGTCTAAATTTCATTTTTCTCCAAACTTCTTTTCTGTAAAAATTATTTGTTTCTTTATTTAACTTATCCTTCTCAATAAGATATAATTTAAATTTTTCATAATTAATTGATTTGCTATTTTGTATTGATAAATGAGTTTCTTTTTCTATTATATTGTTTCGTTTCTTTTCTTGTAATAATATTCTTTCGTTTCTTTTTCCATAACTTTCTATCTTTCTTTGTGATGCTGTAAATTGAAGTTTATTTCCATTTTTATCCATCATATACACTAATGAATGTTTTCCAGGGTCACAACCAACTATATTTCTATTTTTCAAAGTATCTAATTGTTCTTTGGATAAATCATTGATGTAATAAAAATCTTGTTCTTCTAATACTGGAACTTTTGAACCCCATTTTTTATCTTTCAAGTCTTTGCGAATAAATAATAAACAACACGAAATTCCGTCAGTCTGTATTTGGTTATGAAATTGATAATGTTTATTCTTGAATATTTTATTGTTTAAATTTAATAAATTACTCCATATTTCATTTTGATTATCTTTCACATTACTTAATAATTCACCTTTCTTAATTTTATTGCCTTCTTTATCCTTTTCTGGACAAAATAAGTTAATAATACAAGCAGTATCTAAACAAATATGTTTTGGAATAATATTATTTCGCAATGGTAAGGGTTGAAATAATTTATGTTCCATTTTTTCTAATACAGAATTCATATATAACATTCCCTTCAAATATTCAAATGGTCTAACTTTTACATCATAATGAACTGATTTTTTAATTTCAGTAGGTAATATGTTATGTAAATGCATTTCTTTCCATTCATTAAACAATTCATTTGTATCGGTTAATTCCATAAGGTTCTTTTTGAATTGAAATAATAACGCTTTATCTTCTGTAATATCATTTGTCGTTTTATTAATAAATCGTAAGAAATGTTGGATAAAATGTTCTTGAATATTGTTATGTAAAGATGTGTGAATTTGAGTTGCTAAATATGGTAATAAAAAGGTTGTATTCTTTAAATTTGTTTTTCCGTGATTGAGTAAGGGTTGGTATTCAGTTTTGTAAAATTCTTCTAATGTTTCTAAAAGTTCAGTATCTTTACATTTTTTGCCTCTATTATCACGAGTTCCTAATGTCTTGATACAATATGAGATGAATGTATCGTCTATGGTTGGTAAAGGTTTATTTTTAGTATATTTATCTAAAACATATAACCGAATAAATTGATAAGTATGAATAACTAAATCATTCATCTCAAAAACCAAATTGTTTATAACTGGTTGTATCGTTTCACGATTAAGTAAAATAGTTTTAAGCGGAATTTTGAAAGTTTTATATGCCGACTTTTCATTATTCCTAAATTCTTGGAAGACCTCCTTTTTCTTTTTCTTGACTTTCATTTTATATACTATAATATTATTTATTTTTAAGTCATTTTAACGCAAAATAATTTAAATATAAAATATTATAGTAATTATATTGAAAAATGGAAACTTCAAATGAAGTAGAACCAAAATCAAATTATTATTGTGAATGCTGTAATTATAGATGTATATATCAAGCACATTGGAAACAACATTTAGAATGCGAAAAACATAAAAATAATGGAAAAAGAAAAACGAGAAGTGATAAGGTGTTAGAACCAAAATGTAAATTATGTGATTATACAACAACAAGAACGACAAATATGAAACTTCATTATTTAAATAATCACGCAAATACAGAAGAGAGAAAAAAAGAATTTAAATATTATTGTGAAGAATGCGATTTTGGTAATTTCTCAAAAGGACTATTCAAATTACATATGGATACAAAACATACAACAATTATTTCTTCCCAAAATAATCCTTAATAGATTTATTTTGTGTTTGAGATTTCAATAATAATATTTCTTCTTCTAATTGTT
>Ga0194129_10003612_pt1 | contig 21397 bp, 2 predicted proteins | sample TA2KigCa35mmetaG_FD_150862 | JGI IMG/M metagenome (GOLD analysis project Ga0194129, IMG submission 150862) | Freshwater microbial communities from Lake Tanganyika, Tanzania - TA2015038 Kigoma Deep Cast 35m | ecosystem: Environmental > Aquatic > Freshwater > Lake | place: Tanzania: Lake...
GCCGCATTGGCCCTGGGAAACCCGCGACGATGCAGCGCTGTCGGAGTCGGTGCGCTCGAACCTGTTCCATCTCGATGGCGGCAACATTCACACCTATCATCGAATGATTCATCACATGGATGAGGGGATCGGCTGGGTGGTCGAGGCACTGCGCGAGACGGGCCAGCTGCACAACACGCTCATCGTCTTTACCAGCGACAACGGCGGCGAGCGCTTCAGCGACAACTGGCCGCTGGTGGGCGGCAAAATGGACTTGACCGAAGGCGGCATTCGCGTTCCCTGGATTGCGCACTGGCCTGCGGCAATTGCGGCGGGCGGCGTAAGCGACCAGCTGTGCATGACGATGGACTGGTCGGCAACCCTGCTTGATCTGGGACAGGCGCGTACGCCTGCTCATCATCAGCTCGACGGTGTGTCGCTTGCGCCGGTGTTGCGAGACCCTGGCCGCAAGATTGCGCGCGATCTTTACTGGCGCATGAACCATCGGGGCCAGCGGGCCTTGCGGCAGGGTCCCTGGAAATATCTGCGCGTCGATGGCCACGATTATCTGTTTGACCTGTCGCGCGATGAACGCGAGCGCGCCAATCTCGCGCACCGCGAGGCTGAGCGTCTGGCCGCAATGCGCGCCTCCTGGGAGGCGTGGGAGCAGGGCGTGCCCCCGATTCCGCCCGATGCCGTGGTAAGCCTGGGGTATTCAGCGGCGGATATGCCGCAGCGCTGAACCGGATCGGGTGCGCGGCTGACGACAGACGGTGCCTGCTAGCGTCTGCGAGAAGCGCCGGATAGCTCGGTGTCGTGTACCACCGCGCCGCTTTCAGTGAATGCGAGCCCGCGCCCATAAATGGTCTGCACCGGCAGCTCGGTATCCAGCGATTCGCGGCAACGGATCCTCAGCCGTCGCACCAGCGTCTCGATTCGGCGGTAATCGAAGGCATCCGAGTTGCCGCCCTGGCTTTCGATCACGCGCTTTTTGCTGAGCACTTCGCCTGCCGGGCTGAGCAGCGCCTGGAGCAGCAGCCGCTCGGAATGCTTCAGCAGCAAGGTCCTGCCGTTGGGCGCGGTCAGCATCCAGGTCTTGGCGTTCAACTGCCAGGTGGCCGGGCTGGACAGCGACCCGGTGCCGGTGACCGCGTGCCCTGAAGCGTGGATGGGTGCAGTGTGAAGTCGCGCGAAGAGCTTGCGAACGTGCAGTGACAGCTCTTCGAGTGCGACAGGCTTGACCAGATACGCGTCTGCGCCGGCGCGCAAACCCGTGATGCGCTGGGCGGGTGTACCCCGCGCGGTGAGAACCAGTACGCCGCGCCGATCGAGGGTGGGCAAGGTTTCAAGCCACTGCAACCCGTCGCCATCGGGCAGACCGAGATCGAGGATCAGGATGTCGAAGTCATGCTGCATGCGCCAGGCCTCAGCCTCAGCCAGCGACCCCACCCCGACCGCATCGATCGCTTCGAGGGTGAGATAGGCGACGATCGCTTCCCGCAGGTCGGGTTCGTCTTCGACCACCAGCACGCGGGCGCGCTCAACCAGTAAGGTGGTGTTGGATGTCACGGCGGGTTTCATGGATGCTTTGGCGCGTTGCGATCAGGTAACCAGATGGTAAACGTGCTGCCATCGCCAGGTTGGCTGACCAGATCGATATGCCCGTGATGCTGTTCGACGATATGGCGAACAAAACTCAAGCCCAGCCCGATGCCGCTGACCCGCCCCTCGGGCCGGACCCGGAAGTAGCGTTCGAAAACGCGCGCCTGAAGCGAGGGCGTGATGCCTTCACCCCGGTCTGTCACGCGTAGGCCCGTCATGGAGATGCCTGCCCCGGTCCGCATTGCGCAGGTTTGAATCTCGATCAGTGAGTGCGGCGGGGAGTATTTGCAGGCGTTACTGACCAAATTCATCAATGCGACTTCGAGCAGCGTCCGGTCCGCCCAGATGGTCGTTGCATCGTCGGCGACGCTCCAGGCGATCCGATGATCGTTGAAGCCATCAGGCCGGTTCTGGAGGGTTTTTTCGAGCCAGTCGCGGCAGTCGATGGCCTCGATCTGAGGCGGGCTGGGTGAATTGAGGATCTGGTCTGACTTCAGCCAGGTGTCGGTGATTTGCGCAAGGCGTGCCACCTGCTGGCTGATCACCTGGGCTCGCGACCGCACCGCATTGTCCACCGCCTGCTTTCGCAGCAGGTCCGACTGCGCGGAAATCACATTGAGGCCATTTCTGAATTCATGCGACACGAGCGCCGCAAAGCGCAGATACTCGGACAGCGTTCGGCGCTCGCTTTCTGCCGCCTCCGAGAGCGCATGAGTCCGCTCCGCCACCGAGCGCTCGAGGCGGCTCTCCTCAGCCCGAAGCACATCGATCAGGCGCGACTGCGCCAACAGCCGCTGCTGGCGCTCTTCGCGGATGATGCTGGCAAGCATGAAGGACATCAGCAGCATCTCGACCGAAGTGGAAATCTGTATCGCATAGCTGGTAAGCGTGTTGGTGGGCACCCATCCGAGCAGCCGCAGCGCGCCCACCACGACACCCAGCCCCAGCGCGAACCAGCTCAACATGAAGTAGCGCTTTCCGGGGAGTGCGATCATGCGCACCCGCCATGAAATCAGCGCAAGCAGTGCGATTGCCAGCAGGCCAAGCAATGGCAACGACCTGAACAGCAGCGCGGTAAGCGGCGCATTGCCAACCGCCGCCAGCATGGCCAGGGCGTGGATCGCGCCGAGTCCTGCCGCACCGTACGCGACGCGGTCTAGCCAGACCGGCACGGTGTCCCGCGTACGAAGTACTGAGCGGGCGAGCAGAATCAGGGCGGGTACCGTCAGCGATAGAAAGAGGCCTGAGGACACTTCATCGAAGTTGCGCCATTCCGGCCAGACCAGCAGACCGCCCCAGCCGTTCCCCGACAGTATTCCGAGGCTGAGGGCTGAGCCGTAAGCGGCATAGAGGCCAAAGCGCGCATCCCGCGACGACAGCCAGATGAAGAGCGCATACGCCACCATTGAGAAGAGCGCGCCGTGGTAGAGCGCCTGCAGCAGCCGCTCCTTAAGCGTGTAGCGGGAATAGGCATTGACCTGCCAGGCGGTCAGCGGAAAGCTCACGGCGTAATGCGAGGCCACCCGAAAATAGAAGTCCTGCGGGGCATCGGCAAGCCGCACCGGAAACGCAAAGTGCGGACTTAGCAGCGGGCGCTGGTCTGGGGGGCGGCCGTGGCCGGTGTTGACCACCGGCACTCCTGGCGCATGAAAATCGATGAACTTGCTGTAGGCATCCGGAATGTTCAGGATCCATGCGTCAGGCGCGCCGGGCGCACGCTGCAGGCGCACACGAAACCACCAGGTTGAATCGCTGTAGCTCAGGTTGACGTCGCCCCGGGTTGCGTCCCACGAAACGAACTGCCGCTGTCTGGTCGGAGTCTGCACATCGCCCAGGGTCAGCTTGCCGGAAGGGTCTTCGAGAAGCCAGAGGGCGCCCGCGAGGTTTTCGCTGGGTTTGGACACCAGGGTAGGCGGGGGCGTTGCGCCGACCGCCGCGAACGATCCCGCGGCAATGAGCAGCCCCAACCACCAGGTCAGCCAACAGGTTATCCGGATGCGCACGGCGACCGAGTCTAAGCGCAGACTCCGGAGCGACCAACCCCCCGTGCGAATTGGTCGGAATCGGTCGGAATTGGAGGGCCGACGAAAGCTGCGAAACACGCCACAATATAATGGAATGTGTTCAGTGATTTGTCGGAGAGAGTTCGTAAAAATCCAGCTTTAAGGTCACCAGAACGCGTCAGCATTAAACGGGTGTTCTCAAACGGCATCGGCTTAACAGCCCTTGCCGATTTTGTGTTTGCCCGACGCCTGTCGTGTTGATCAAGAGCGGGTCAGTTTACGGCGCTTGTTGACGGTCATTCGGGTCGGTGTTTCGCGGATCCCACAGGGAGAATCCGGTGAGTTCTGGTAGACGATTCAAGCGTTGGTCGCCCAAAGGGCGTCGGCTCGCATGGGCGCGCAGTCGCGCGCAAGTCGAGCGCCTCGAGGACCGGGTGCTGCTGTCGGCCGAGCCGATGGTGCAGCAATCACGCCCCGAGACCGAGGAGCCCATCACCGCCGCCAACGTCACGATCGAGGTTGGCGATCGCACCTCAAGCCTGCCCACGCTCGCCGACATTGCTCAGGGCGCAATCCGCATTGATCTCACCAAGGGCGCCTCCCAGAGCAACCAGCTGCAAAGCGGCGGCGGAAAGATTCTTGAACTCAACAGCGCGCCTGCCAACCTGCTGATCGATCTGGGCGTGGGCGACGATGAGGTGCTGCTCAGTGAGCAGCCCGACGGACGGCTGAAGCTTTCAGCCAGCAGCAATCTCTATGAACTGATCTTCGCCAAGCCCACCGGTGCGCTGGGAATCCGCGGCCTCGATGGCGTTGACAAGGTCACGCTTGACAGCCTGTCGCTTGATACCGCGGCGCTGCTCGTCGAAAGCGAATCCATCACGCTGCCTGCGGGCAAGACGCTCAAGGTGGGTGGCAATGTGCTGCTCAAAGCCGAGCAACGGCTTGAAGCCGATGAGCTCGACGACGATGCCGTCTCGCTCAGCACCTCGGTCGTTGTTGATGGCACGGTTCGCTCGGGCGGCGCGGTCATGCTCGAATCGGTGGTGGGCGCGAAGGTGGCGCTCGAATCCACCGGCGTCATTGCAAGCCTTGATATCGAAGCGAGCACCAGCGCAATTGCCCGAATCGGCCGCGGTGCCGTCATCGAAGCGCGCTCGCTGGAAGTGGTGGCCATCACCGAGAACCTGCTCAGCGTGCAGGGCGAGGGAGGCTTCGGCACGGTCGACATCACGTCCATCCAGACCACGTCTGCCGTGGTGGCGGGCGGCGCCCGGCTGATCATTGATGCGCAGGACGATAGCGAAGGCATTGATGTCCTGATCGAGGCGGTTGATCGCAGTCGCTACGCAGCAATCCTGGATACGGCGGGCAGTCTGGTCAGCGCCTTCACCGGTGGGTTCGATCTGGGCATCAGCCGAATCGAACTGGTCCGCAACACGCAGGCCAGTCTCGGTGATGGCGGGTTCGAGGTGTCGCTTGCGCCGCCCAAAAACGGTAACGCGCCCACCGTACAGGTGGCGGCCGCATCGGTTGACGCCGAGGCCGACGAGGGCGACGAGGAACCCGCCGCCGGCATCGATGGCTCGGTCGAGTCGAATCTGGTGGGCGTTCAAACCGTCAACATCATCGACAACGTACTTGCCATCGTTGCAGGGGCCGACATTGATGCGTCGGCGCTGGGCATCTATGCGCTCACCAGCAGCTCAGCCAGTTCACGCGGCAAGGTCGCCAAGATCAATGCCGAAGGCACCACCGAGGTCAGGCTCTCGGAAGTCACCGTGGCCGCGCCTGGCGCGGTGGCAATGGTGGCGCGCGATGCGTCCGTCTACTCAGCCGAGAGTGCGGGCTTTTCGGCTGAGCTGCCGCTTGTCAAAAGCATCCAGATTGGCGTGGCCGCAGCCAGCGCCACGGTCGATCGGGGCGTGCTGGCGCAGGTCTCCGATGCCCAGGTCGAGGCGGGCGACTTTGCGGTGATTGCCTCAAGCGAAGGCTCGATGAGCGCGGTCACCGAATCCATGGCGGTGGTGGGCGACGAGGAAGAGGCCTCTGAAACCTTCTCGCTGTCGCTCGGCGGCACGGTCGCGTGGACGCAGCTCACCGGTGCGGTCGAGGCCATCGTCCAAGCCAGCGCAATCAATGCCGGCGACGAGGGCAACATCGTTGTCGAAGCCTTGAACGCCACTGAGATTGAAAGCACCACGTCAGCGGGCAGCACGGTCACCAATGCGCCGGGTGCAGCAGGCGGCCTGTCGCTTGCCTTCAATGCCGTGGGCTGGGACATGGGCAACATTGCTCTGGCTGGCCTCAATGCCTTGCTCGGCACCAACCTGCTCACCGATGAACTTCCGCTGGAAACCACCGCGATCGTCATCGGCACCGACCTGTCTGCGGGCGGCGATATCAGCGTCCGCGCGGTCAATTCCATTGCACTCACCGCCGAGGTCAGCAACGAGTCCGAGACCAATGCCGGTGCGGCGGCCGCGCCTGCCGTGGGCGCGTCGGGCATCCTGGCAAGCAACCGGGTTCGCGCGGAAACACGGGCACTGATCCGTGGCCATGATGATGAGGATGCGGGCCTGGTCAGTATCGAGGCCGGTGGCTCGATCGCGGTGGAGGCAGAAGACGAATCGGCGATCGAGGCCGATGTCACGATGACGGCCTCTGTCGCATCGGGCGGCGGCAGCGCTACTGCGGTGGGTGGCATCGTCGTGCGCAACGACATTTACTCGGGCGTACTGGCCTCCGTTGCCGACGCCGCGCTCGATGCAGGGGTGGATCTCTCTATCGCGGGCACGTCCGATGCCTCGATCACCGCATCGTTGAGCGGCGAGGTCAGCGCAGCCAGCGAGTCGGAGTTTGAAGGCGAGCCGGCAGCCGAAGGCGCTGACGCCGAGGCTGGGGCTGATGGCACTGAAACGGGTGGCGCCGATGCGGGCGGCGGCCTGGGCGGCGCCCTGTCTGTCAACGCGCTCATTGCCGCAAATATTGTCCTTAACACGGCCACTGCCGAGCTTGTCGACAGCGAAGTCACGATCCTCGGCAGCCTGGGTGTGGAAGCCGAAAATGTCTCGACCATCGAGGCAAGCAACACGGCCACCACCGAAAGCACGGGCGGCGTGGCTGCCGGTGTCACGCTTGCCTTCAACACCATTGGCTGGGAATCCCAGAACATTCTGTTTGCTGCACTCGATGCGCTGCTTGGCAGCAGCATTGGTGATGAAAGCCCGGCCGAGGTGCGCGCCGAAATCGCCCGCACCTCGCTCGCCATTGGTGAAGATCTCACCGTCAGCGCAGTGTCCGAGCCACAGATCACCGCTGATGTCGAGAACTCCGTCGCCTCCGAGGGTGGCGCCTCGGCGAGCTTTGTACTCGCGAGCAATATGCTGAGCTCGCGCGCCCTGGCGCTGCTCACTGATTTGCCAGGTGTTGATGCGCACACTGCAGGTAGCCTCACGGTCGAAGCCAGCGACACCGCCGGCGTAGCCTCGCGGATCAGCCTGTCCGCTGATGCAGCGGGCGGTGCATCACTCGGCGGCCTCGCGGCCCGCAACGACTTGCGCAGCCTCGTCACCACGCGGGTCGAACAGGCCAATCTTGAAGTCGATGGCGATGTCTCGATCACGGGCGATGGATCGGCGACGCTCACTGCCCTCATCACCGATCAGCCGCTTGAGGAACAGGAAGCGGAAGCGGGCGAAGACGACGAGGCCGAAGCAGCTGACGGGCAAGCCGCCACCGACGGCGCGGCCGAAGAAGAGGAACCCACAGGCGGCGGCACCACGGGTGTCGAAGAAAAGGAAGACGCAAGCTTCGCCTTCAACGGCATCATCGCCACCAACCTGGTGCTGGCCGAAGTCAACACGTCCGTTCTCGACTCGACCATTACCGCTGCCGGCGACCTCGAGGTTGCCGGCACCAACGCCTCATCGATCGAGGCTGAAAACGCCGCTGCCGCCGAGGCGGGCGGCACCGCCATCGGTGTCACGCTTGCTTTCAACACCATTGGCTGGGAGGCGCAGAACGTTCTGTTTGCCACGGTCGATGCACTGCTGGGCACAGACATTGGTGACGAACAGCCCGCGGGCGTTGTCACCACCATCCGGGGCGCCGACCTGACGGCAGAAGGCGCAATCAGCATCACCGCTGAAACCGAAGAAAGCGTCTCGGCCAATATCGAACGGACAACCGCCTCAAGTGGCGCCAGCACCGCTGCGGGCTTTGTGCTTGCCAGCAACATGATCGCCTCGCGCGCGGCGACGCGCATCAGCCCCGACAGCGCAGCCTCGCCACGCGTGCAGCTGGTCGCCGGTGAAGGCATCGAGGTCAGCGCCGCTGACACCGCGTCCATCCAGGCGCAGGTCTGCATGATCACCGAGAGCGGCGGCGCGGTGGCGGTGGGTGGACTGGTCGCGCGAAACGATCTGCGCAGCAGCGCCGACGCCGAGCTGGACCGCGTCGATGTGGTGTCGGGTGGCGACCTTACCGTGATGGCGCTCGAGGGCGCCTCCATTGAGGCGTGCCTGAGCGGCGAAACCCACAGCGCGGCCGAGGAAGAAGAAGCGCCCGCCGAAGAGGAAACCGAGCCCGCTGAGGCGCCTGCTGAGGCTGATACTGCAGCGCAAGCCGACGCGGGCGCAGAGGCAGCCGACGCGGCTGACACGAGTGGCGACGCAGCCACCGATACCGGCGCCGACACCGCCGCAGGCGGCGATAGCCTGACCGACCTGGCCCCCGAACCGCCCGCCCCACCCAGTCTCGCGGTGAACGCACTCATCTCCACCAACATGGTGTTGAGCCGCGCAAACGCCGTCATCTCGAACAGCGATCTGCTGGTCGAGGGCGACCTGACCGTGGGTGCCGATACGTCTCCAACCATCGACGCCACCAACTCGGCGGTCATGAGTTCCGACGGCACCGCGGTCGGTGTCACGCTGGCGTTCAACACCATCGGCTGGGAAGCGCAAAACGTCCTGTTCAACAGTCTCGATGCCTTGCTTGGAACCAGCATTGGCGACGAGCAGCCTGCGCTGATCAGCGCCCGCGTTGTCAACACGGGCTTCGAGGTGGCCGGCGATGTCAAGGTTCAGGCGGGCGCGCTCGATGAGGAGCCCGGCGCCGACCAGGGCGCGCACATCACCGCCACCATCAGCAACGAAGCCGCGGCCAACGCCGACGGCGCGGCCGCGAGCTTCGTGCTGGCAAGCAACAAGGTCAGCACCCGCAGCCTCGCCTGGGTCAGCCCTGTCCTCTCTGGTCCAGGCGAAGCCGAGACCAGCACCCGTGCGATCTCGGATCGGGTGCGCGCCCTGATCGGTGGCTCAATCGAAGTCACCGCCAACGATTCTGCGGTGATCGATGCCGAAGTAAGCCTCGAGGCCACCAGCGGCGGTGGCGCGGCGCTGGGCGGCGTGGCCGCACGCAACGACGTGCGGGGCGACGTCGATGCCGGCATCGACCGCATGGACATCGACGCGGGTGGCGACGTGTCGGTGTTTGCGCTGGAGCTTGCGCAGATCAATTCCGCTCTGTCCGGCACCTGTGAGACGCTGTCTGAAGAAGAGGCCGAGGAGGCCGAAGATCCCGTAGCCGAAGCGACGACAGCAGCCGAAGACGCGGTGGGAGGCGGCGCCTCCGGTGGCACCTCGTCGGGGACGGGCTCGGGCAGCAGCGCAAGCAGCACCGGCGCAGGCAGTGGCGCGACCGACGCGGCTGCGGCCGACACCGCCGCCGGAGACGCAGGCACCGGTGTCACCGACGAAGGCGGCCCGGCTGCAACCGTTCCCATCGCGGTCAATGGTGCCATTGCCACCAATCTGGTGCTGAGCAGCGCTCGCGCTGCCATCACGCGAAGCGAGGTCACGGCAGGCGGCAATCTCACGGTTGAAGCCGAAAACGAATCGGGCATCTCGGCCGAAAACGAGGCAAGCATCACCTCGGGCGGCACCGCGGTGGGCGTCACGCTTGCCTACAACACCATCGGCTGGGAAGCGCAGGACCTGTTCACGCAAACCATCGATGCGCTGCTTGGCACCAGCATCGGTAATGAAAACCCGGCTGAAGTGCTGGCCGTTGTCGACCAGGTGGTCCTTGATATTGGCGGCGACATGTCGGTGAGCGGCACCATGACCGCCACGCTTGAGGCCACCATCAGCAACGAGGCCGTGTCGGAAGGCTCTGGCTCGGCGGCAAGCGTGGTGCTTGCCTCGAACGCGGTTAGCACCCGGGCAGACGCTTATGTCCGGCAGGTTGCCACGCCCAGCGATCGCGCGTTCTTCCGCGTCGACCATGAGAGCCGCGATGCAACCCAGGCGATCGAGCCGGGTACGCAGGTGCTTGTGTCAACCGGGCACCTTGACGGTGGCGATGCCGGCAAAATTTACCGCTATCTCGGCGAGGCAGGCGAAGTCGATCTTGCCGAGGAAGACTATTCCGATAGCGATCGCTGGCAGGAACTGGATGCGCGCAGCGTCGTGGTGGGTGGCGAACTGTCGATTGAGGCAAGCGATGCGCCGTCAATAACCGCCGACATCACCGTCATCGCCACCGCCACCACGCCAGACGAGGAAAGCGACGGTGAATATTTCCGGGTTGATCACCGCAGTGGCAATGGCCTGACCGAGATTGCGTTCGGTGAGCAGGTACTGCTCGACGACGACCATGAAGCCGGCGGCGAACCCGGCCGCATCTACCGCTACATGGGGCCAGACGACGAGATCGATCTGGCCGAGACCGATTACACCGACACGGGCTACTGGTACGAGTTGATCCCACTGCCGGGCATGCTCGATCAGATCAAGCAGTTCACGTCGCTGCTCGATACCGAGATGCCGTATTTCGAGCGCGAGGTCTCGCTCTTTTCCATTCCCATTCTCGGGAAAGATTACGACGTCGGCTTCAAGGTGGGCGCGGGCTGGCAAGGCCTGCGGGTGATCGAGTTTCTGAAGGGCATTGAAGAAGACGAGGCGACCGACTGGAAGGTGGCCGCGCGCGAACTCGGCGTGCACTTTGAGGTGCCGTCGATTCCGCTTGGCGAGATGCTGTTTGCCGCGCCCGAATTCAATATCGATCTGATCCTGCCGGATCCACGTCTGCCGCTGTTCGAGTTCGACATGCCGATGGGCGTGGTTGAGCACGGTGGACAGGAATATGAGTGGGGGCTCGCGCTGCGCGCGGGCTGGCTCAACACCACGCTAACAGAACTCATTGACCTGAAAGCGCTGGTGCTCGAGGGCGAGTTCATCCCCGAGCTGCCGGTGTTCGAGCCCGAGGTCTATTTCCGTCCGGTCGATGACGCGGGCGAGTGCCCCTGCGATCTGTTCAGCGAGGAAGACGAAGGCGAGGAAGAAGACGGCCCCAGCCTCGAAACGCTGCAGATCCTGCCCTCGCAGTTCATCATCGCCGCGCCCTCGGTCAGCTTCACCCTGCTGGGTCGTCAGGTCGAGCTGATCTTTGACGACATCACCATTGATACGCCCGAGCTCTTCGAGCGCTTCGTCAACCCCGATCTCGATCCGCTGCTGGTTGACCTTGACGCGCTTACCGCTGGGTTTGAACTGCCCTTCGGGCTCGACGGCTTTGGCAGCGCAGACGAGGCTGCGCCCGACGCTGGCGAAGACGGTGCTGGCGCTGGGGAGGGTACGGATGCCGACGGCGGTGCCGGTGCGGATGAAGGCGCGGCCACCGATGACCCGACCGACACCGGCGAGGGCGACGCCACGGATGATGGCGCCACCGGTGACGGCGCCGGCGATGACGGCGCCGCCGATGGCACCGATGAAACCGACGCTGGCACCGACGACGGTGCCGGTGATGTCATCCAGATCCGCATTCCAGCGATCGCTCTCACGGGCTCCACCGTGGTCGAGCAGTTCCAGAACCTGATCAAGATCATTCCGTCCAAGGTCAGTCTGCTCGACCCGGTCATCACCGCGACGCTCTTTGGCAAAGAACTTGAGTACGCGTTGCCCTTGTCCACCGTCATCGACAAGATTGCCGGTGATCTGTTGCCCGACTTTCTCGAGGCGGCTGACGGCGCGATCACGCTTGATCTGCTGGAGTTGCTGCCCGAGTCGGTTACCGACGTGCTGCAGTGGTTCATGAAAGACGCCGAGGCCGAGCCGCTTGAAATCGAGCTCGACCCGATTGATTTTGGCGCGCTCGAAGATGCGGCGCTTGGCGCGCTCAAAAGCAAGCTCGGCATGGGCGATGACACCGCCACTGGCGGCGGCGGCACCGATACCGGGGCCGAGGAAGAGCCTGACACCGCACTCGAGCCTGACACCATTGATTCGCTGCCCGGCGTGTCGCCTGGTGACCCGCAGTTTGGCTTTACCGACTGGGTCGTGGCCGATATTCAAACCGAGGCCGACCCGGGGCGCGATGAAATTCAGCGCCTCACCTTCACCACCACCAACAAGCTCGACTTCTCAGGCGATGAGCCGCCCACGTTCACGCTGACGCTCGACGACGTCACCACCGAACCGATCGAGTGGCTGCAGATCGGCGTGCCGCAGAACGAGGCGCAACGCCTGATCTTCATTCACAAACCCGGCGCAGTCGGCACTGAATACACGCTGCGTCTGATTCCGATCGAGGCTGAAGAGGGCACGGAAGACCAGGACAGCGGCGCAGGCGATGAGGACGCCGACGCCGGTGATGACACCGCCTCCGACGAAACAGGCGACGATGCCGAAGACAGCGCAGCCGATGACACCGCCGACGAGACTGCCGGCGACGAGGTCGCCGCTGACGATACCTCCACTGACGACGGTACCGGCGACACCGACGACACCGGGAACGCGGACGAGGGTGATGGTACCGATGAGGCTACCGACGGCTCCGAAGAAGAGGCCCCCGAGCTCGTCGCCACGCTCACCTTCCACGGCGATCCTGAGCAGGACGCTGCGGCGATCCAGGCCGTGCTCGATGAATGGTTCGGCGAGGGCAATGCCACGGTCACGTTTAACGAAGACGAGTCCAATACGTCGGGCGGTTATCGCTTCTCCGCGGGCGGGCTCATCTTCGATATCGAATTCACAGGCGAGCTCGAGGCCACCGACATGGGCCAGATCGCCGCGAGCACCGTTGGCCAAAGCTCACAGGGCCTGATGCTGGTCCGCGCGGAAACCACGACCGACGGCACCGAGGGCCCCACCTACGAAGAGCAGGCCGAGCTGATTCAGGAAGCGCTCAATATCGCGCTCGAGGGCGAGGCCGTCACCGTCGAATTTCTGGGCGATGACGTCTACCAGGTCCGATTTGACGGGGATGATTGGACGCTGTCGGACCAGCCGCTACTGCGCGCTGGCGATCTCGCAGAGGGGCTGAAGGCACGCACCGGCGTCATCGCGCAGGGTCGCGCGGCCAAGGGTCCATCAGTTGAGTTGCCGCTCCTTGACGAAGAAAGCGAGGGCACATTCGATCTCGAGATCGAGGTCGACGGTGACGTCTTCACGCTCTCAGGCGTGCCGCGCAATCTCACCGCCAACAAGCTCGTCACCATGATTCAGGAAGAGGCGGTGAACGAGGACGGTGATCCGTTCGAGTCGCTCGAACTCGACCTCAAAGTCACGATCGACACCGATGCCGATGGCACCGACTTCTGGGTGTTGTCGTTTGGAGGTGACTCGATCGCCGATGTCTCGATTGACGAGGTTCGCTATCTCGAGGTCGAACCCGAGGCGCCCGCTGAAGAGGGCGAGGGCACGGACACCGCAGAGGGTGGCGACGGCACCGATACCGCTGAAGGGGGTGACGGCACCGATACCACCGCAGGCGGCGATGGCACCGACACCACTGCGGGCGGTGACGGCACCGATGTGGTGGAGCCCGATCCAGGTGCGGTTGATATCACCGCGGTCACCGAGGGCGGCGCCAAACAAAGCAACGAGTCGTGGCTGGTCACCTTCCAGGATGGTTTCGGGTTCACCGGCTTCAAACTCTATTTCGACGCACCCAATTCACCGAAGACGGCCACCTGGAAATACCGGAGCGATAACAGCAACCCCAGCGAGACAGCGGCTCAACTTCGCCAGGCCTTCGCAGAAACGCTGAAGGACGTCCTGCCAGGCCAGACCGTCACGGCGGCCGATTTCAGGGTCACCGAGGACAACGCCTATTCAGGCACCACGGGCCGTCGATTCAAGGTTGAAGCGGTCGGCAAGCTCCAGGGCGTGCCGATTGACCCGCTGGTCATGCTGGCCGAGTCGAAAAAGTTTCGATTCACCCAAGCCACTCAGGGCTCGCCAGGCAGCAACGAAGTCCAGCGAATCGCACTGGAAGGCGGTAGCCAGGGCAGCCTGTTCACGCTGAGTTTTGACTACGGCGAGCAGTCGCTCACCACTCAGCAGATCGCGTTCGACGCGACGCCTCAGGACATCGAGGACGCGATCAACATGAAGTTGGGCAAGGCCGGCCGCGTCACGGTGACAGCCGATGGCGATCAGGCCTTCACCGTGTCATTCGGCGGCGCACTGGCCGGCGAGGACATCGGGCTGATGACGGCTGAGGTCACCGACCCGCCGCCGCCCGAGCCCGCCCCTGAGCCGGAGCCGGAGCCCACTCCCGAGCCTGAACCCGATCCGATCGACATCCCCGAGATTCCCGTTGAGGAGCCACCCGCGCCGCGCGCGGTCGCGGCCGGCGCCATCATTGCGCGCAATGATGTGCGCGCGAAGACGCGTGCCTTCATCTTCAACACTCGCATTCAAGCCGGCGCGCTCTCCATCATCGCCACCGAGGACGCGCTGGTGCGAGCCTCGCTCGACAGCAAGGCCGAAGCGACCGGGGGCGGTGCAGGCGGCCTGGCCGCTGGCGGCATCATCGCCACCAATCTGGTGCTTGCCACCGCCGATGCGTTTGTCGATGCCACCCAGATTGTGACCACCGCAGGCGCGGTCGATGAGGAGGAGACCGACGACGCCGAGGCAACCGACGACCCCGCGACCGACGATGATGGGCTCGATGCGGCCGCGATCGACAACCCCGACGACGAGGGGGCCGACGACGGTGAGGTGGAGGACACCTCGGTTTACGAGGAGACTGATGCGGGTGACGACAACGCTGACGGCGAAGCGCCCACCGACGACGAAGAGACGGCAGCCGAAGACGAAGCAGCCGCCGAAGAGGAAGACGGCCCCGACGGCAGAATCACGATCCGCGCGGTCAACGCGGGCTACATCGTCGCGCGCAACGCAAGCTCCATGACTTCCGATGGCTCATCGGTGGGTGTGACGCTTGCCTTCAACACCGTGGGCTACGAAGCGCAAAACGTGCTCTTCGCAACGCTCGATGCGCTGATCGGCACCAACATCGGAGACGAGAAGCCAGCCGCGGCACTTGCTTATATCCGTAACAGCGATATCGACGCTGCAGGCGAACTGACCCTTGAGGCGGAAAACGACGCCTTCATCCTGTCGACGATCACCAACGAAACTGTCTCCGAAATCGCTGAGCCCGAGTTGCTGCCGGGCGCTGATGCGGCGACCGATGCGCTCGGTGGGGACACGGCCGAAGGCGGCAGCGGCACCGACACGGGCGCCGACACGAGCACTGGAACCGGCGCCAAGGGCGAGCAGGCGGGCGCGGGCGAAAAGGCAGTCTCGGCGGGCTTTGTGCTCGCGAGCAACATGGTGAGCAGCTTTGCCAAGGCCCACATCATCGGCGACGGGTACACGGTAGAAACCGCCGACGGCGGCGCAACCGTCTCCGCGACCGATGCCGCGCGGATCTTCTCAAAAGTTGAACTGACCTCGGGCGCGGGTGCCGAGGAAAGCGAAAACGCGGCTGCTGTGCGATCGCTCGTCAACCTGGTGGGCCTGTCTTACACCGATCGCTCGGGCGAGCAGACGCTTCGCTTTGGCGATCGTATTCGCATCGCTGATTCCGACTACAGCGAGTTCGATCGCCCTGAGGAAATGGCCGAAGGCGAGCGCGTGACGCTCAGCTCTGCGGTGGGCGGCGCCGAGCCCGGTGACAGCTACGAATACATCGGTTCGGAACCGCTCGAAGATGTCCGCTTCGACGAGCAGGACTTCACCGACGCCTCGCTCTGGAAAAAGGTCACCGGCGAAGCGGGCATGACCTATATCTTCAAGGGCTGGAAGAGCGAGGTGGACCTGGCCGACGAGGATTTCAGCGACGAGTCGCGCTGGGCCAAACTTGATCTCGCTTATTGGACCGACCTGGGCGCGAACTTCGCGCAGGCCGCCACCGCCTCGCAGGTGGGTGGCGTTGGCGTGGGCGGCCTGGTGGTTCGCAACGACGTTCGAAGCGACGTCACCGCGGTCATCGATGGCCAGACGATGACGCTCGCGGGCGATCTGTCGGTGAGCGCCGACCAGACCGCCACCATTTCCTCGGAAGACTCGAGCGAAGTCTCTGCCTCGACCACCGGCGTCAATGTGGTGATTGCCACCAACACGGTGATGAGCAGCGCGCAGGCCTGGATCGCTGACAGCGACATCATCACGCTGCTGCCGGTCGATGAAACCGAAGAAGACGAGTCCGGCGACAGCGAGACCGGGGACGAGACCGACACCACCGACGAGACCGATGGCGAGGACACGGGCGACGCGTCGGACGACGAACTCGATCTGTTTGAAGAAGACGCGGCGGACAAGACCGAAGGCGATGCGCTCGAAGCCGCCGCTGATGAGGCTGCCGCTGAGGACGACACCGCAGCCACCGGCGACGATGACGCTGCTGGCGAGGATGACACCGCCGATACGGGCGATGACACCGCGGACGACGAAGACGCCACTGATGACGAGGACGACGCGGCCGACAGCGATGCCGAAGACGAGCCTGCCGCCGAGGAAGAGGAAGCGCCCCAGGACGGCACCGTCAGCGTTACCGCCAACAACACCTCGTCAATCACCGCCACGCTCAGCAGCAAAGTCCAGGCGAAATCGTCGATCGGCGTCACGCTCGCGTTCAACACCATCGGCTACAAGCCGCAGAATCTTTTCGCCAACATTTCTGACAGCATCTTCGGCTCGAGCTTTGCCGACCAGAAGCGCGCTGCCACGCGCGCCTGGACCGACAACTCAAGCTTCCAGCTCGATGGTGGTCTCGAGGTTCAGGCGGAATGGGCGGGCAGCGTCGAAGCTGTCATCGAAAGCGCCGCCGTGGCCATGGCGCTTGATACCGTCAAGCCACCTGCAGCGGGCGCAGCTGGCGGCGCGAGCGGCGGTGGAACGGGAGGCGGCACAGGGGGCACGGGCAGTCAAGCGGGCGCGGGTCAGACCGCCATCACCGTCGCGCCCGTGGTGGCCCTCAACCGCATCGCCGCCGACACCAGCGCGCGAATCCTGAATGCCCGCGACACCGAGGCGGGCGGCGACATCCTGGTCGAAACCACCAGCGAAACCGCGATCAACGCCGAGGTGTCCGCCAGCGCGCTGTCGGTGGCTGCAGGCTACAAAGGCGGCTCGAAGTCCATCTCCGTGGGCTTGAGCCTGGCTCGGAACGACATCGACAGTACCGTAGCCTCGTTCATCGAAGCCAAACCGATTCCGGCTGCCGCATTGGGCGCACTGCCCACGCTGGCTGAAGTCCGCTCAACGGGCGGCGAGATCCGTATCGCTGCCTGGCGTGCAGGCGAGATCACCGCGGTCGGCACCGCATCGGCCATTGCGATCAGCGCAAGCCCCAATGGCGGCCCTGCGGTGGCGGGCGGCGGCACGCTTGCTTTCAACCGCATCAGTGGCAACACCGAGGCGTATGCACGTCAGGTGCTGCTTGCCACCGATGGCGAAGACGAGGGCAGTGGCGACATCACGATCCGCGCGCACGACAGCACGCTGATTGATGCGAGCCTGCGCTCGGTGGCCGCAGCGGTCTCGGTGGGCAAGGGTCAGGGCAAGGCGGTGGCGCTTGGCGTGTCAGTGGCCCGCAACATCATCGGCCAGACGCCGGTGGCGGTGAACTACGACTATAAGGCCTCCGATTACCAACCCGACGACAAGAAGCTCACCGAACTCGCGCCGGGCAAGCGCGTGCTCCATGACACAGCGCTTCTGGGGCGCGAGGTGTACGAATACGTCGGCGAGAAGGTCACCGATTCCAAGGGCATCCGCCTTCACACGCAAAACTTTTCTGATGAGAGCCAATGGAAGCTGGTGAGTTATTCGCCAGCGGTGGCGGCAACCCGCGCGTTCCTCGACCGCAGCCAGGTCGATGCAGCGGGTGAACTGAAACTGCGCGCACTCTCAAGCGCGGGCATCAACGCCCGCGTGCTGTCGGGCTCGGCTGCAGTGGGTGCCGGTGCCCAGGGCTCCACCACGGTAAGCGCGGCTGGCGTCTATGCCGAGAACCGCATCTACACCAGCGTGGATGCGCGCGCCTTCGGCACCGAAGACCGTCGCGCCGAACTGGCCGCAGCGTCGGCCTCGATCCGCAGCGAATCGCGCACCGCCATCAACGCAATTGCAGGCGCAGCCTCGATCGCCGCGTCCTTCGGTGCCAGTGGCAAATCGCTCGCCGTCTCGCTGGGTCTGTCACTTGCGTTCAACAGCATTGACGCCGACGTGACGGCCACGCTGGATGACGTTCTGCTCACCACCGCCGACGGCAACATCGATATCGGTGCGCGCTCGGCCGCGCTTCAGGCCGGGCCCACCATCGACTGGGAAGAAATCGAGAGCAACGGGCTCGATGAATATTCGCTCGATGTGGTGGCCAATGCGGCGGCTGGCACCAGCTATGCAAGCGACGAAGGCCGCGAGTGGGATTACCTGCCCGAAGATGGCGAGACCGACCTGGTCACGGGGGACAAGGTTCGCGCGGTCGATGGCCGCATCTTCGAATATGTTGGCGATGACGACACGATCGACCTTGCCGAAGCTGACCCTGAGAACGCCGACCTGTGGGCAGAGGTTGAAACCGATCTCTACGAGCTGAAGACCGGCTACACCGTACGCATCGATGACCTGCACGACAACGGCGGCGTGTCCGGGCTTGTGTACCGCTTCATCGGTCGCGCGGTCGACTACACCAGCTTCGATGGCGAGACCGTACTCGCACCGGGCGATGTGGTGCTGGTTGAGGTCAATCATGCAGAGCGGGGCTGGGTGGGCCGCGCGTTCGAATGGAAGGGCGCTCAGAACGTCACCGTCGACCTCGCCATCGAAGACTTCCAGAACGAAGACCTATGGGACGAGATCAGCGTTGAGGAGGAGGATGTTGCGCTTTGGAAGGAAGACTATTCCGACACCACGCGCTGGCAACTTGCCACCGACTTTGCTGACGCCGAAACGGTTGAAACCCTTACCACCATCATTGAAGACGCGGGCATTGACCTTGCCGATCAGGACCTTCTGCGGGCCAACGCCACCTACTCCTCGGCCGATGGCACGATCTGGAAATACACCAATGAAGATGGCGAAGTCGCCATTGAGGAAGGCGACCTGGTTGCCGACGTCAATGAGGACAACGCCATCTATGAATATGTGGGTGAAGACGAAGACGCCTTCAATCTTGATGAGGCCGACTTCACCGATGAAGACCTTTGGGAACTCGTTGAGCCCGATACCGTCGAGCTGCTAAAGGGCGACACGGTCAAGGTTGCGCCAACGCACGGCGAGGGCGGCACGGCCAATGCGGTCTACCGCTACATCGGCAAAAACCACCAGAGCGTCAATCTCTCAACGGCTGACTACACCGACGAGACCGAGTGGGTGCTGGTCAAGCCGGAACTGAACCTGGCCGTGATCGAACCAGGACAGAGCTGGCGCATCGTCGACGGCGCGGGCGACAGCTACACCATCACCAAGCGCCTGCGGGCCGATGGCAGCTTCGATGTCTCTGTCGACAAGGTGAACATCAATGCGGTGTCGGTGGCGGCATCGGCTGCAATCGGAATCTCGGCAGGCGGCAACGCGCTCGCTTTCAGCGGCGCGGGTGCGGTCGCGGTCAATACGCTCCGCGGCAATGTCGATGCGTTGATCATCAACAGCAAGGTCGAAAGCGCGGGCGATTTAAGCGTGCGCGCTTCAGCCGACTCCACCATCGCGGCCACCATTGCTGCACTGTCGGTGTCGATCGCGGGTGGCGCGGGGAGCGCCGTGGGTGCCTCGATCGGCATCGCGGTTGCGCGCAACTTCATCGGCGCGGCGGGCTTCGGTCTGGCGGGTGACGAGGCGATTGCCACGGTGAGCGCGCAGGCGATTGACTCTGAACTGATCGTGGGCGGTGCACTCAGCTTCACCGCCGAGGGCAATCAGGGCATCGATGCGCTGGTGGTGTCCGGGTCGGCCGCCATCGCGGTGGGCGGCGGCAACGCCATCGGTGTGAGCGGCTCGGGCGTCTGGGCCGAAAACTACATAGGCACCCGGCTGTCTGCAGGCATGACCACGCTCGATGAACCGCGTGCGCGCGTCAACAAGGTTGAAGCGGGCAGCATCAGCGTGCTCGCGGTGGACGCCTCCAAGATTGACGCCTGGGCGGGTGCGGTGTCGGTTACGGCGGCCTTGGGTCTGGGCAACGGCGTGGCGGTATCGATCGGCGTCACGCTTGCACGCAATGTGATCGATGGCGTGGTGTCAGCCGGCATCGATGGCGCTCAGGTGCAGAGCGCGGGCGACATCGAGGTGCTTGCACTCTCGGACTACACCATTGATGCGTTTGCGCTCGCCGCCTCGGCCGCCATCGGGCTGGGCGCAGGCAACGGCGTTGGCGTAAGCGGCGCAGGTGCCTCGGCGCTCAACGTGATCGTGGGCGATGCGTTTGCGATCGTCGAAGACAGCGCCATGGCAGCCGGCGGAACGGTTGCGGTGGACGCGCAGTCCACCAGCCTGATCCGCTCCACCATCATTGCCGCATCGGTGGGCGTGGGCGCGGGCGGCGGCGTGGGCATCGGCGCCTCAGTGGGCGTGTCGATCGCGCGCAACTATGTCGGCTACAACCCGTATGACTTCACGGGTTCGGTCACCTATGTGCAGGGCGAAGACAACCCCAACCGCATTCGCAAGGGCGATACCGTGCGGATGGGCGCCAGGTCAGGCGCGCGCGCCAACGAGGTCTATGAGTACATCGGCGACCAGGACATCGAGGGCAAGGACGCCAACAAGGACGGCGCGCAGGACGACATCTTCCTCACGCAAGACCTGGCCGATACCCGGAAGTGGAAGCAGCTGCTTACCGAGTCGGCCAACGAGATCAAGGCGCTCGTGATCCGCAGTTCGCTCACCCGCTATGAGGCGCCCGACGAGCCCGTGGTGCTCGATCTCGACAGCGACTCGGGTGAGGTGGGCGATTTCATCACCAACATCGCGACGCCCACGCTGACAGGCGTTGCGAACGCGGGCGACACCATCGAGATTCAGGATGAGGATGGCCTCGTTCTCGCCACCGCAACCGCCGGGTCGGATGGGACCTGGTCCGCCACACTTGAGGACGCGCTGGCTGAAGGGCTCAACACCTTGTCGGTGATTGCCACCGACGCCGACGAGGTGGCCGGCGAGCCTGTGCTGATCGAGATCACCGTGGACACCGAGGCGCCGGATGCGCCAACAGCGGGCCTTGCCGCAAGCCTCGGGACAGACCAGACCGAGGCGGGCGACGAAGGCGACGCGGCCGACGAGACCGAAGCGGCCGAGTCGTTCATCACCGCTGACCCCACGCCAACCCTCGCGGGCGAAGGCACGGCGGGCGACACCATCACGGTGCGCGCAGCCGACGGCGCGGTGCTGGCCACCACCGCAGTGCGTGCCAACGGCAAGTGGTCGGTGGCGCTTTCGGAAGCCTTGTTCGACGGGCCCAATGCGCTATCGATCACGGCCACCGATGCGGCAGGTAATGAGAGCGCCGAA
>Ga0194129_10003619_pt1 | contig 21369 bp, 17 predicted proteins | sample TA2KigCa35mmetaG_FD_150862 | JGI IMG/M metagenome (GOLD analysis project Ga0194129, IMG submission 150862) | Freshwater microbial communities from Lake Tanganyika, Tanzania - TA2015038 Kigoma Deep Cast 35m | ecosystem: Environmental > Aquatic > Freshwater > Lake | place: Tanzania: Lake...
CTCTGCAGCGGGTCCTGCAGACCGAGGGCAAGCTGCGCACCGCCGCCGCGGTCGAACTCGGCGTCGTGCTGCTGCGGACGCTGGCCGACGTCCATGACGCTGGCCACCTGCACCTCGACGTCAAGCCGTCGAACCTGCTCTTCCACGGCGGGCAGCTCATGATCTGCGACTTCGGCACCGCCGGCATGAAGGAGCTCGGCGCCGCCGCCGGCACGCGTACCTACATGGCGCCGGAGGCCTTCGGCACGAGCCAGCCGGGGGCAGGGGACTCCGGCGTCGGGCCGCGCGCCGACCTGTTCGCCGCCGGCCTTGTCATCGCCGAGGCGCTCGAGGGGCGGCTGCCCCGTCGCGGCGACGTCACGCTGCCCACGCTGCCCGCCGGCCCGCGCCGCCGCGGGCTCGAGCGGGCGCTGTCGTTGTTGACCGCGCCCGACCCGGCGCAGCGCCCCAAGGACGGCCGCGCCGCCGCCGACCTGCTGCTGCAGGCCGGCGCGCTGCCCCTCGGCGACAACGAGGGCGCGCAGCTCGCCACCCACATCGAGATGCTCGCGCGACGCACCGGCGACGACGCGGTGGCGCGCGCCGCTGCCCACCCGCTGCTCGGGGCCTTGCGCCCCTCGTGACCGCTCCGGCGACGTGCGGTGCTCACCGAGCGAGCACCGGCCCCGCCGTTCAGCCGGCGGCCCACCGATGCACCACCCGGCCGCCGGCGACGACGACGGCGGCGAGCGGCTCGGCCCACTCGTAGACCAGCGCCAGCGGACTCGTCGCCCGCAGCACGACCAGATCGGCGCGACGCCCGACGGCGACGACGCCGCGGTCGCTCAGGCCGAGCGCCCGCGCACCGTCGCGCGTGATTCCGGCGAGGGCCTCCTCGGCGTACAGGCCGCTCTGCGTGACCGCGAGGCCGGCGGCCAGCGGCAGGTCGCAGGACATCGCCGTGCCCGGGTTCAGGTCGGTGCCGACGGCGACGACGCAGCCGGCGTCCTTCAGCAGGCGACCGGGGATCGCCCGCTGCCCGCGCAGGAACACCTGCGCCAGCGACAGCACCTCGGCGACGACGCCGGCGTCGGCCAGCCGGCGCGCGTCGTCGGCGGTGATGTGCTCGAGGTGGCTCGCGGCCAGCGCGCCCACCTCGGCGGCGAGGCGCGCGCCGCCCTGCCATGACAGCTGCTCGGCGTGCACCCGGGGTCGCAGCCCGAGCGCCGCCGCGCGCGTCAGCAGGCGGCGGCCGTCGTCGACCGAGAACGCGCCCTGCTCGACGAAGACGTCGCAGGCGCTGGCCAGCCCTTCGCGCGCCACCGCCGGCAGCAGCTCGTCCACGATGGTGGTCGTCCATGCCGAAGCCGAGGCCGCCTCGGGGGGCACCGCGTGGGCGGCGAGCAGCGTCGCCTCGACGTGCACGGGCCCCTCGTCGCGCAGGGCTCGCGCCGCCCGCAGCAGCTTCAGCTCGTCCTCTACGGTCAGCCCGTAGCCGCTCTTCATCTCGACGGTGGTGACGCCGCGGGCGAGCATTCGGCGCAGCCGCGGACGCGCCGCGGCGACGAGCGCGTCGACGGTGGCCGCCCGCACGGCGCGCATCGTCGCGCGGATGCCGCCGCCCGCCGCCGCGATCTGCGCGTAGGTCTCGCCGCGGGCGCGCCGCGCGAACTCGTCGCTGCGGTCGCCCATGAACACGGCGTGGGTGTGGCAGTCGACCAGGCCGGGCACCACCGCCGCGCCGCCGGCGTCGACGCGCTCGGCGTCGGATGGGATGGCCACCGCGCCGCGCGCGCCGCAATCGACGATCGCTGCGCCGCGACAGACGACGACGGCGTCGTGCACCAGGCCCAGACCGTGGGGCCCCGTGCCATCCATGGTCGCCAGCACCCCGATGCCGTGGATCGCCAGCGGCCGCGTCGTCGTCAGTGTCATCGAAGGAACCCTACAGCCCGTCGGTGGGTGCGCGCTGCTGCAGCACCTGCGCCGCGGCCATCGTGGCGAGGCCGCGGGTCAGGGCCACCCGGTTGTCAGCGGTGACGACCACGGCCTGCGCCCCGGGCACGCGGGCGACCAGCGCGAGGCCGTCCTTGTCGCCGAGCACGAACACCGCGCGGGCGAGCGCCTCGGCGAACAGCGCGTCGTCAGCGAAGACGGTGACGCTGCGGCAGCGCGTGGATGGCAGCCCTGTGCGCGGGTCGAGCACCGAGTGGTAGCGTGCGCCGCCGGTGACGAAGTAGTCCTCGTTGTCCGACACGGTCATCACGGCGCCGCCGAGGATCGCCGGGTCGACGGGCAGGGCGAGGAACGGGTCGGGGCCCCGCGGGTCCTGCACGCCGACGCGCCACGGGCGGTCGCCGCGTCGCCCCCCGACGACGACGTCGCCCCCTGACGACAGCACGAAGTCGGTGACGCCACGCTCGACGAGCGCCGCGCGCATGCGGTCGAGAACGCGGGCCTTCTGCACTGCGGCGACGTCGACGCGGGCGCCGTCGCGCACGAGCTTCGCGGTGCCGGTCACCGGGTCGAGGGCGAGGTCGAGGAACGACACGAAGCGCCGACGCCGGGCCAGCTCGGCGCGGCTGGGCAGCGTCGCCGTCGACGAGCCGGTGCCCGCGGGCGAGGGCCACGCGTCGTCGTAGATCGCCGCCGTGGGGTCGTAGGCGCCGCGCGACAGCTGCGCCAAGCGCCGCAGCGTCAGCAGCACATCGAGGACCTCGGCGCCGACGGTTACGGCCTCGTGACCGGCGGCGGCGTTCACCCGCGCCAGCGGCGCGTCGTGGCGGTCGGTGGCCAACGATGTGACCACGCGGACGCCCTCGTCGAAGGCGGCGTCGACGGCGGCGACCGCCTCGGCGTCGCCGCGACCCCAGACAAGGACGTCAACGAGGACGCTGCCAACGGACCGCTGCTGCCGCAGCGTCGTTGGACCTTCGTCGCGCTCGACGGGGGGCACAGGCGCGGCGGGAGCGACCGCCGGTGCCAACGCCGCCGGGAGCGGCGCAGCGTGCAGCAGGAACGACGAGAGCAGGGCCGGCGCGAGCATCCGCCGCCGGCTTAGCAAGTCGACGGCCCGGGCAGAAGCGTCGGCGTCACGGAGCCGTGGGCGGTGCCGTGGGCGGCGTCATGGGGGTCGTGGGCGACGTCATGGGTGCCGTGGGCGGCGTCATGGGGCCGGGGCGCTCGTGCGCGCCGCTGCGGCGGTGGAGACGACCTGGGTGGCGACCCAGTCGTCAAGGCGGGCCCATTGGTCGTAAAGCCACGCCACGCGCGCCTCGCTGTCGTCGGGGATGGCGGCGCGCGGCACGCGCCAGAGGTGCAGGCGGATCGTGCGCCCGACGAGGCCGCCGCGCCACAGGTCGTGGAACAGCGACAGCCCGTCGAGCCCGTGGTGGGCGAAGAAGACGACGTCGGCGGCGGTGCGCGCCTCCAGCAGCGCCAGCACACCGCCGGTGCGCGGCAGGAGCACGTGGGACAGGGCGGCGGCGCGGGCGTGTAGCGCAGGCTCGTGGGTCAGGCGATCGAGCTGCGCCTGCCGTCGCGTCAGCGAGAATCGTGTGCCCTCGGGGTACACCAGCACGCCCTCCTCGGGCGAAAGGTCATCGGCCAGCGCGCCGACAGCGGCGGCCTCGGTGGCGCTGGCCCGGCCGTCGCGGGCGACGAAGTGATTGGGCAGCCGGCAGCCGGCGACGTCGAGGCACGGATCGGACAGCAGCTCGCGCTTCAGCACGAACTTCAACAGCAGGCCCGCGCGCGCCGACACGAACACCGTGGGCAGCAGCGTGTCGACGATGCTCGCGTGGCGCACGAAGACCAGCACCGGGCCGGGGACGGCGACGTCGAGTCCGGTCGCCTCGACGCGCAGCCGGAACAGCGCGGCGACGACGCGAAACAGCGAGCCCACCCACGCGTGCTGCACGCGCGCCGTGTTTCGCACCAGCGCATCGCGATCCCCCGCCGCAAGAATCCAGACAAGGAAGAGGGCGACGAGCCCGACGGCCTCGGCGGCGGTGTACGCGCCGACGAACAGCAGGATGCGCCCGAGGGTCATCGGCGTGCGGAACGCGAGGCGTCGCACCACGTCGAGCACAAGCGTGGGCACGAGCAGCGCGGGCACGGCCACCGTCGCCAGCACGAACGAGGCCATGAACAACGGGATGCTGACCACACGCCGGCGCACCGTCGCCGCGTTCGTCGGCAGCGCGGCGACGGCACGTGCGAGCGCCGCGAGCAGCGGCAGGGCTGCGCCCCAGCCCACGCCGACGGCGATGAGCGCGGCGGGGCCCGGGGACAGGCTCAGCGCGCCGAGGCGCGCGCCGGCGATGTAGCTGATGGGGCCAGCGACGGCGCCGAGCAGCGCGGCGCCCCACGTCCGCCGCGTGGGTGTCGCCAGCGTCGTCTCGAGGGTGACGGCGAAGCCGGCCCACAGGCCCACCATCCACGCCGGCGACGCGAGCGCACCGTCATGGCCGGGGAAGCCGACGGCGCCCGCCACGACGAGCACGCCGTCGATGACGACGCCGACGAGCGCAGCGAGGGAAGCGAGGAGAAGCTGCGCCGCGCGCCGTCCGCGCGGCGTCAGGGCCGCGTGCACGGCGACGAAGAGCGCCATCGCCAGCGGTCCGACCAGCGGGCGACCGTCACGGGCGCACAGCGCGCTGGTCCACCAGCAGGCCTGGAAGCCCACGAGGTCCACGAGGGTGCGCAGACGCACCCGGTCCGCCCGAGCCGTCGTCGCTGCGGACGTCGTCGTTGTGGGCGTGGTCGTCGTCATGGGGTGCGGGGGGGCAGCGGGATGATGCGCGAGACGCGCCGCTGGTAGTCGGCGTAGGCGGGGTACTTCGCCGTCGTGATCGACTCGGTGAACTGCGTGCTGCCATGGAACAGCAGCGTGAGCAGGACCGGCCCGACCAGCGTGACGTGCAGCGCCGAGCCCGAAGCGACGACGGCGAATGCGTAGACCACCCACCACTGCGCCTGCTCGAAGAAGAAGTTCGGGTGGCGCGACCATGCCCACAGTCCGGTGTCGACAAAGCCCTTGGGCTCGGGCTGTCCGGCAGCGGCGCGGGACTTCTTCTGCTGGTGGAAGTTCCATTGCTGCTGGTCAGCGACGAATTCGCCCACGAGCAGCGCGAGGAGGACGACGGCCAGCGCGACGTCGGCGGCGCCGATCGCCGTGCGGTGCTGCGACGCCGTCCACGCCGGCAGCGCGATGAGCAGCAGCAGGGAGTGCTGATAGCCGGCGATGAAGAGCAGATGGAAGGCCTGCCATTGCGCAGGCGACATCCGACCCTTGAGGATCCGCCACCGGTAGTCCTCGCCCCCGCGCTCATAGCCGCCCTTGCGGGCGTAGTTGAAGGTGAGGCGCGCACCCCACAACGTCGTCAACACAGTCATCAGATTCAGGCGGGCATCGTCGAAGCCAGCCTGCCCCGCGAGCAGCGCGATGTAGACCGGTGGCACGATCGACCACAGACGGTCGACCCACGAGTACTCGTCGAAGATGACGCCGAGCAGCCAGCAAGCGGCTGCGACGGCGGCAGTAACGACGATGAGGAGGAACAGCTCGGGCGGCAACATCGTGGCTCCTTCGTGACCCTCGCTGTTCGAGGCCGCACACTGGCTACCGTGACGAGACGATGGGCCGAAGGGCCCGCGCTCGGCAAGTCGTCGTAAGTCGGCATCGGGCGGCCGGTGCAGGTCCATCGGGCTCGGTCGTCAACGAGACCGACCGTGACGGGTGGTCCGACGGAGCGCGGGCATGGCGAGGGCGGCTCGGTGGTTGCGCTGGGGGAAGCCCGACCTCGTGAGAGTCGAACGCGCGATGAATTCTGTCGCGCACCCGGCGAAGTTTGCCGCGCGTCGCTCGCATGGCTTAGACCAGCGAGAGCATCGCTGCTGCGCACGGAATCGTACTCTCCCTGAAGAGGTCCCATGTCCGAGTCCCTCGTCGCCCGCATCGCTTCGTTGCAGAACCGCAAGCTCTACCGGGAGCTCCATTGGGAGGGCTCGTTCGAGGACTATCTCGACATCGTGCGCAAGGACCCGCGCGTGGCGCGCACGTCGTTCCAGCGCGTGCACGACATGGTCGTCTCGTACGGCCGTCACGAGTACATCGACAGCAAGAAGAAGGTCGTCCACTACCCGTTCTTCGACGACCCCATCGACCACGGCAAGGACGCCATCTTTGGCCTCGACATCCCGCTGATGCGGCTGGTGAACGTGCTGAAGTCGGCGGCGATGGGCTACGGCACCGAAAAGCGCGTCATCCTGCTGCACGGCCCGGTCGGCTCGTCGAAGTCGACCATCGCGCGGCTGATGAAGAAGGGGCTCGAGAACTACTCGCACACCGACGAGGGCAAGCTCTACACGTTCGAGTGGCACATCCCCAGGGACCTGCACCACATCTCGGGCGGCAACGACATCGTCGCCGACCCGATGAACGAAGACCCGTTGAAGCTCATCCCGGTCGAGCTGCGCAAGGAGGCGTTCGCCGCGCTCGGGCTGTCGGGCACCGACGGTGCGCCGCTGCGCGTCAAGGGCGAGCTGAACCCCGCGAGCCGCTTCGTCTTCAAGCTGTTGATGGAGCACTACAAGGGCGACATCGCCGGCGTGCTCGGCCATGTGCGCGTGAAGCGCCTGCTGCTGTCCGAGAAAGATCGCAAGGGCATCGGCACGTTCCAGCCGAAGGACGAGAAGAACCAAGACTCGACCGAGCTGACCGGTGACATCAACTACCGCAAGATTGCCGAGTTCGGCTCCGACTCCGACCCACGCGCCTTCAACTTCGACGGCGAATTCTGCGTCGCCAACCGCGGCGTCATCGAGTTCATCGAGATCCTGAAGCTCGATGTCGCCTTCCTGTACGACCTGCTCGGCGCGACGCAGGAGCACAAGATCAAGCCCAAGAAGTTCGCGCAGACCGACATCGACGAGGTGATCATCGGGCACACGAACGAGGCCGAGTACCGGAAGCTGATGAGCAACGAGTTCATGGAGGCGTTGCGCGATCGTACGGTAAAGATTGACGTGCCGTACATCACCAAGCTCTCAGAAGAGATCAAGATCTACAAGAAAGATTATAACAACAACACGATCAAGGGGAAGCACATCGCTCCCCACACCATCGAAATGGCGGCGATGTGGGCGGTGCTGACGAGGCTCGAAGAGCCCAAGGGCCACAACCTGACGATCCTGCAGAAGCTGAAGCTCTACGACGGCAAGTCGCTGCCCAGCTACACCGAGGACTCAGTGAAGGAGCTGCGCAAGACGTCGGCGCGCGAGGGCATGGAGGGCATCTCCGCTCGCTATGTGCAGGACAAGATCAGCAACGCGCTGGTGAGCGACAAGTCCGAGTCGAGCATCAATCCCTTCCTCGTGCTGAACGAACTCGAAGGTGGCCTCCGCACCCACTCATTGATTACCGACGAAGAGCAAAAAAAGAAGTATCGCGAGCTGCTGCAGATCGTCCGTCAGGAATACGAAGAGACCGTGAAGAACGAAGTGCAGCGCGCCATCTCGGCTGACGAAGACGCCATCGGAAAGTTGTGCGCGAACTACATCGACAACATCAAGGCTTACACCCAGAAGGAGCGGGTGCGGAACAAGTACACCGGCCAGGACGAGGAGCCTGACGAACGGCTGATGCGCTCGATCGAGGAGAAGATCGACATCCCCGACAGCCGCAAGGACTCGTTCCGGCGCGAGATCATGAACTTCATCGGTGCGCTGGCCGTCGACGGCAAGAAGTTCGACTACCGCACCAACGAGCGCCTGCACCGCGCGCTCGAGCTGAAGCTGTTCGAGGATCAGAAGGACACGATCAAGCTGACGACGCTGGTGTCCAACGTGGTGGACCGCGAGACGCAGGAGAAGATCGACATCGTCAAGCAGCGGCTTATCAAGAACTACGGCTACAACGACGAGAGCGCCACCGACGTGCTGAACTTCGTCGCCAGCATCTTCGCCCGCGGCGACACCAAGGGGTCACGTTGACGGCGACCGGGTCGACGTCGACGACGGTGTCGACGCCTTCTTCGCAGCCGTCGGCCTCGTCGTCGAAGGAGCGCGCATGAGCCTTCGGATCCAGAACGATCACGCCCGCTTCAAGGACATCGTCCGCGGGCGCATCAAGTCGAACCTGAAGAGCTACATCAAGAAGGGCGAGCTGATCGGCAAGCAGGGCAAGGACAAGATCATGATCCCCGTCCCGCGCATCGACCTGCCGCACTTCCGCTTCGGCGACAAGTCGCAGGGCGGCGTCGGGCAGGGCGACGGCCAGCCCGGCGACCCCGTCCACGGCGAGCCGCAAGAGGGCCAGGGGCAGGGCAAGGCCGGCGAGCAGGCGGGCGAGCACGGGCTCGAGGTCGACGTGACCCTCGACGAGCTCGCCGACATGCTCGGCGAGGAGCTGGCGCTGCCGCGCATCGAGCCCAAGGGCAGCGAGCTGATCACCGAGCGCATCAAGTACACCGGCATCAACACCGTCGGGCCCGAGGCGCTGAAACACTTCAAGCGGACATACAAGCAGGCCCTGCGTCGACAGCTGGCGATGGGCAGCTACGACCCAAAAAACCCCAGGATCGTGCCCATCCGTGACGACCGCCGCTACCGCACCTGGCGCGTCGAGCAGAAGCCCCAGGCCAATGCGGTCATCATTTATATGATGGATGTGTCAGGTTCGATGGGCGAAGAGCAAAAAGAGATCGTACGCATCGAGAGCTTCTGGCTCGACGCCTGGCTGCGGCGCAACTACGACGGGCTCGAGAGCCGCTACATCATCCACGACGCTGTGGCGAAAGAGGTCGACAAGGATACGTTCTTCCATACGCGTGAGAGCGGCGGAACGATGATCAGCTCGGCATATCGTCTTTGCGCTGACATTATCGAAAAAGACTATCCGGTGGAATCGTGGAATATCTACCCCTTCCACTTCTCCGACGGCGATAACTGGTCCATCGACGACACGCGCATCTGCATCGGCCTCTTGCGCGAGCGTGTGCTGCCGGCGGCGAACCAGTTCGGCTACGGGCAGGTCGAGTCGCCCTACGGCTCGGGGCAGTTCATCAAGGACCTGCACGAGCACCTCGGCAAGCACGAGAAGGTCGTGACGTCCGAGATCAAGGACAAGGACGCCATCTACCCATCGATAAAGGACTTCCTCGGCGGCGGACGGTGACGCCGCCGCGACCGCCCGTCGACACGCGCCCCGCGCGCCGGTGAACCATGCCGAAAAAGCTCCCTCCCGAGTACGTCGACATGCAGCAGCAGGTCGAGGCGCACGCGCGCCGTTACGGCCTCGACATGTTCGACACGTATTACGAGGTCCTCGACTTCGACGAGATCAACATGGTCGCGTCGTACATGGGATTTCCCGTCCGCTATCCCCACTGGAAGTGGGGCATGGAATACGAGCGGATGTCGAAGTCGTATGAGTATGGGCTGCACAAGATCTATGAAATGGTTATCAATAATGATCCGTGTTACGCGTATCTCTTGGAGTCCAACGCGCTGGTCGACCAGAAGCTGGTGATGTGCCACGTCTGCGGCCACAACGACTTCTTCAAGAACAACTACGCGTTCCAACACACGAACCGAAAGATGATCGACGAGATGGCGAACCACGCCACGCGCATCCGTCGCTACATCGACTGGTTCGGCGTCGACGTGGTCGAGAGCTTCGTCGACAAGTGCCTGACCATCGACAACCTCATCGATGTCGACGCCCCCTACATCCGCCGCAAGCGCCAGGAGCCCGACGCCGGCGAGGCGGTGCAGCCCCCCGACCGCAAGCGCGCCCTGGGACTTCTGCCCACCGACCGCGAGTACATGGAGCGCTACATCAACCCCGACGAGTTTGTCGCGGCGCAGAAGAAGAAGCTCGAAGAGGAGCAGCAGAGAAAGAAGCGGTTTCCGGCCGAGCCCGAGCGCGATGTCATGCAGTTCTTGATGGAGAACGCGCCGCTGGAAAAGTGGCATGTCGACGTCATGGATATGCTGCGCGAGGAGGCCTATTATTTCGCGCCTCAGGGCATGACCAAAATCATGAATGAAGGATGGGCGTCTTACTGGCACGCCAAGCTCATGACCGAGAAGGTCATGGACAGCAGCGAGGTCATCGACTTCGCCGACCGCAACGCCGGCGTGATGGCGACGTCGCGGCAGTCGCTAAACCCGTACGCGCTCGGGCTGGCGCTGTACCGCGACATCGAGGATCGCTGGAACAAGGGGCGCTTCGGCAAGGAGTGGAACGAGTGCGACGACATGGCCGAGCGTCGTCGCTGGGACAAACAGACGAGCCTCGGGCGCGAGAAGATCTTTCAGGTGCGCCAGATCTATTCCGACGTCACCTTCATCGACGAGTTCTTCACCATCGACTTCTGCCGCGAGCACGGCTTCTTCGCCTACGAGTACGACAAGAAGAAGAAGTCGTTCGTCATCGACACGCGCGAGTTCCAGGCGGTCAAGAACAAGATCCTGCAGTCACTGACGAACTTCGGGCAGCCGGTTGTGGCCGTCCTCGACGGGAACCACGAGAATCGCGGCGAGCTGGTGCTGCAGCACAGCCACGATGGCATCGACCTCGACGGGCAGTACACCCACGAGACGCTGAGGAACGTCCACGCGATCTGGACGCGGCCGGTGCACCTGCTGACCCGGCTCGAGCAGCGCAAGGTCATGCTGTCGTTCGACGGCAAGACCCTGACCGAGAAGACCATCTCCTGACGTCCGCGCGTGGTCCTGCCGCTCAGCCCGACGGCGTCAGGTCGACGGCGTCAGGTCGACGGCGTGGGCCGCCTGGGCCGCGTCGCGGACCCGCAGCGCTCCCGACAGCAGGAACAGCGCCGCCCACAGCACAACCAGCGCCGTCGTCAGCGTGTGCACGATGATGCCGGTGGCCACCGCGGGCACGGCGGTGACGCCGGCGGCGACGAGGCCGAGGCGGGCGAAGGCGTGGAAGTTGCCGACGTTGCCGGGCGGCGCCGGCAGCATCACGCCGATCACCAGGAAGCACATGCACAGGAAGCCGGCGAAGGGAGACGTCCCCGGCGCGAGCGTGTCGACGACGACGTGGATGGATAGCCCGTTGAGCAGCCAGAAGCCTGCCGACAGCGCGACGTAGAGGACGACGTCGCCGGGCCCGCGGAAGCAGGCAAGGCCGTCGAGGAAGCCGCCCACCATCGCCGTCAGCCGGTCGGCGAAGATGTGCCCAGCCAGCGACGCCGCCCGCCGCACCAGCGCCAGCGTCGGAGCCCGCACGCGAAACGCCACCACCAGGAACACGACGGCGCCGCCGAAGAACAGCAGCGCCGTCAGGCCGCCGGCGCGAACCTCGGCAGGAAACTGCTCGGGAGCCCAGACGAGCAGCAGGCCGAACAAGGCCGTCGTCACCAGACCGTCGATGATCCGCTCGAGCGCCGTGGCCGCGAGCCCCGCCGACGCCGACATGATCCGCCGCTGCGCGCACAGGTTCGGCCGCACGAACTCGCCGAGGCGAAACGGCAGCAGGAACACCGCCGCGAACGCCACCGCGTTGATCGCCAATGCGTCCCGCCACGACGGCGCGGTGCCCGTCAGACCGCGCACCTGCAGCCGCCACCGCTCGGTACGCAACAACGCCTGCACGAAATACAGCGCCGCGAACACTGCCACCGCCGACGCCGGAAACGCGCGCAGCCGCGCCACCAGTTCGTCGAGCGCACCCTCGCCGCCGGCGATCCCGCGGAACGCAAACCACAGACACAGCCCGCCCACCACGAGCGACACGAACAGCTGCACGGCGCGGCGCACCGCGCTGCCGCGCGCTGCCGAGGACGCTGCCGAGGACGCCGCGGCCGAGGCGCTCACGGCAGCACCACGTGGTCCGGCGCGTCCTCGAGGATCGCGCGCGGCGCCTCGACCGTCAGCCGCCGCAACGTCGCCTCGTCGACCAGCCGCCGCGCCGCCTTCTGCCCGGCGACGATGTTGGCAGCGACGTCGGCTGCGCGGTGGCAGTCGCCGGCGAGCACCGCGGCGTAGCCCTTCTTCAGGAGCTTCTCGGCCCCTTTCTGCTGCGCGCGGTTGTACGCGCCCGCCAGCGAGCCGAGGTTGACCTGGAAGCGGTGCCCGGCGTCGAGCAGGCGCTCGAGCAGCGCGTCGTCGTCGACGAGGTAGGGGAAGCGCTCGACGTGGGCGAGCAGCACCTTGAAGCCGGCGCGCCGGATGCGCGACAGCAGACCGAGCAGGTCGGGCGGCAGGCCTGGGTACGGCGTCTCGACCAGCAGCCAGCGGCTGTCGCCGTAGGGCACGGCGCGGGCCGCCCAGGCGTCGCCGCCGAAGACCGCGTCGTCGACGTAATGCTCGGCGCCGGTCACCACGGTCAGCCCGGTCTCGTGAGCGATGTCGACGACGCGCGCGAGGTTGTCGCGCACGACGCGGGCGTCGTTGACCCAGCCCTTGTCGGGGCGCACGTGCGACGTGCACGACAACGTCGTCACCCCCGCCGCCACCAGCGCGCGGGCCAGCGCGAGCGACTCGTCGCGATCCCTTGGGCCGTCATCGACGCCCCAGACCAGGTGCCCGTGCAGGTCGATCACGCGCCGCTCCCCGGCTTGTGGCCGCCCGACAGCGCGAGCTTCGCCTTGAGTGCGGCCAACTCTTCCTCGATGCGCTGCGCTGCCGAGAAAGGCGGCGCGGGCGGCGGCGCGGGCAACGACGGCGGGTGCGCCGTCGTCGTCGCGTGCGCCGGCGACGGCTTGCTGGCGTCGACGATGGTGGCCACCACCGTGGCGGCCGGCGCCGGGGCGGCGCGCTCGGCCTGCGGACCAAGCGGCTCCCACCGCGACGACGACGCGTGGGTGCCCGGCCGCGGCTCCACCGCCGCCAGCACGTCGTAGAGCGCGCGCTCGCCACCCACGAGCGCTTCGGCGAGCGCCACGCCACGGGCGGCCAGCGCGCCGGCGTCGAACAGGCGGCGATCGACGGCGGCGGCGAGCTGCAGGACGCCGAGCACGTCGTCCACGACGCCGGCGTCGCGCAGCGCCACGGCCAGCGCCGTCGGCGAAGACGTCGAGGGCAGCAGCGCCAGCGGCGTGCGGCACAGGGCGGCGTACAGCACCTCGTCCCACGAGGGCGCCACCACGGCGAAGTCGGCGACGGCCAGCGCGCCGGTCATCCCTTCGGCGCCCACGGCCAGCCACGCGTCGACGGCGTGGCGGGCGCACAGCTCGCGCAGCCGGCGCTGGGGCGCCTCGTCGGCGGCGGTGACGAGCACCATCGCCGCATCGTGGGTGCGCAGCGCCAGCTGCACGACGGTGCGCTCGAGGTCAGCGGCCAGCGCGCTGCCCGGGCGCACGTCGACAGCCACGACGCGCTTGTCGGCGAGGCCGCGCTCGGCGCGCTCGGCGGCGCGGGACGCGACGTGGCCGGCGAGGCGCACCGGCACCACCGGCGGGGCGCGGCCGCTGCGCTGCGCCGCGTCGACCACGGCAGGCACGAGGCGCTCGGCGGGCACGAGCAGCGCGTCATAGCGGGCGAGGTGCCGCGGGGGCGACGCCGGGTCGACGACGAGCGCGGCGTGCACCCGCGCCGGCGCGGCGCGTGGATCGGGGGCGGGGGTCTGGCCGTGGGCGTCGGGCAGCCACAGCGCGACGTCGGACCGGGGGCTGCCGTCGTGGGGCGCGCCGCAGAGCTGCTGCCGGGTCTGCACGCCGAGCCCGAGCAGCGCGTCGGCCACGGCGCGGGCGACGGCGTCGGTCGCCTCGGGCACCCGCGCCGACGTCGGACGGCCGCCGAGGCTGCCCGTGCCGTCGGTGAGCGCGGGGCAGAGCAGGCGGAGTCGGGTGACCGGGCGGGGCATGCGCAACGCTGTAGCCGATGACCTGGTCGCCGGCGAGGGCCCGCCGGCGCGCGCCGGTTGCAACGTTGCCTCCGCGCCTGCATCCCATCGCCGACCCGCACCCAAGGACGCGACCATGCGCAGCGTGACCATCTACACCACGGCCGTCTGCCCCTACTGCGTCCGCGCCAAGCAGGTGCTGACGAAGCACGGCGTGCCGTTCACCGAGGTAGACGTCGCCGGCGACGACGAGCGGCGACGCTGGCTGCTCGAGACGACCGGCCAGCGCACGGTGCCGCAGATCTTCTTCGGCGACGACAGCATCGGCGGCTGCACCGACCTCGAGGCCGTGGTCGCCCGCGGCGACCTCGACGCGCGGCTGGGCCGCTGAACGTCGACGCCGCCCCGGCGCGGTCATCGCCGAGCGACGGGGCGGCGTGGGCGCGCGTGCCCGCGGCCCGCTGCGTGGTGGAGCGGCGGCTCGGTCTGCCGGTCAGGCCTGGGCGTCGCGGGCCTGGCTGCGCTTCAAGAACTGCACGAGGGCGTCACCGAGGCCGGGCACGCGATCCCACCCGTCGTCGATCCCCTGCCAGTTCGAGCCGCCGAAGCCCCGCCGGTCCATGAACCGCTGCAGGTCGGCGCCGTTGTTCACCCGGCCGGTGGCCACGGCGTCGGCGAGGGCGGCGGCGTGGTTCGACGCCGGGGCGCGGTTGGGCAGCGCCCGCCTGCCGGTGAGCATGTCGGCGACGGTGTCGGCGTACTTCGCCGGCGTCGCCGTCGCCTGCCGGTGGTAGGCGAGGTTCATCTGCGCGAAGCCGAGCATCCGTTTTCCGGTGCCGCCGCGGCGGGTGAAGAAGTCCGTGCCGGTGGTGCCCTTGCCGTAGACCTCGGTGCCGCCGAGGGCGAGCGCCAGCGCGAGGGCGGCGCGGCCCTGCGGGCTCTCGGGCGAGAAGCGCTTGTCGAGGGTCGGCAGCTGGCGCGCCAACTTCTGCAGGCTCTCGTAGCCCCCCGGCAGTTGGGGGCCGCGCGCCGTCGTCGGCGCGGCGCCCGAGGCGATGGTCTGGCGCCGCTGCACGTGCGGGTCGCCGGCGAGCGCGGCCCGGCGCGCGCCGCTCTGCCGCTCGGGGTCGACGCTGACGCGCTGGGCAGCGGCCGGCGCGGGCGTCGCGGCCCCCTCGGTCAGCGCGCTGCGCGACGGGACGAGCGCGGCGCGCGCGGCCTCCTCGGCGCGACGGACGGCCTCAGGGGACGTGGGCGATGACGACGGCGTGGCTCCGACCGGCATGGCGACCTCCGCTGCGGACACGCTGGGTATCGGCCGCCCCGCGGCTGCGATGCGTCGGCGGGCATCGGTCAAGTGCGCGCCCGGTCCGCGGTCAGCAGGCGCGGGCGCGGACGTCTACGGGTGCGGACGGCGGAGCCGACCGCCCGTCGTCTGTGCGTCCATGGTCCAGAAGGCGAAAGGTGACAGTATGACGTTCGGCTGTCGCGATGTCTCTGTGAACGGCGCTGCGCTGCTCGATCTCGCCGAACTCTGCGACCGCTCGGGCGTCACGCCGCGCACCGTCCGCTACTACGTGCAGCAGGGTCTGCTGCCGGCTCCGGGCCTCGGGGTCGGGGCGCGCTACGGGCAGGAGCATCAAGATCGTCTGCAGTTGATTCGACAATTGCAGAAGCGACATCTGCCGCTGGCCGAGATCCGCCGACGGCTCGAGCCCCTCGACGCTGTCGCGGTGCGGGCGCTGCTCGAGCCCGCGGCGCAGCCAGAAGCTCATGCGCCGACGCCGCCGGCGCCCGCGTCCGTCCCGGCGGGGGCGTCGCCGTCGCCGCCGTTCGACTCCGCCGCCGACTACGTGCGCGCCGTGCTGTCCCGCTCGTCGAAGGCGCACTCGCCGTCAGCGTCGCTGTCGTCCGCGTCGCCGCCCTCGGCGCCGCCTGCGTCGCCCGCGTCGCCGCCGCAGCGCTCGCCGTCGCCGTCGCGCAGCCAGTGGGAGCGCATCACCCTCGCCGCTGACGTCGAGCTGCACGTGCGTCGGCCGCTGTCACGCGAAGAGGGGCGCCGCGTCGACCGCCTCGTCGACGTCGCCCGTCGCATCCTGAACGAGCCCTGAACGAGCCCCGAGCGAGCCCCGAACGCACGCTCGTCGCGCCGCGGTCGCTGCCCTCCGCGCGTGCTTCGTCGACCGCCTCGGCTACCGAGTTCTGACCGCTGTCCCGACCGCCGACCAACCGCCGTCCCCAACACCACCCCCCGGAGGAACGCATGCCCTTCTCGCTCCGCTCCGAACGCACCCTCGCGCCGACCCACGCCTGCGAGCGCTACGTCGTCGTCGACCTGTCGCCGCCGCCGGCCCCCGGGCACGAGGCGCGCGCGCCGGCGCACCTGTCGCTGGTCATCGATCGCTCGGGCTCGATGGGCGGCGGCAAGCTGACCCTCGCGCTGCAGGGGGCGCGGCAGGTGCTCGCGTCCCTCGACGAGCGCGATCGGTTCAGCGTCGTCGTCTTCGACGACGGCGTCGACGTCGTCGTGCCGTCCACCGTCGCGACGCCCGACGCCCGCCGCGCGGCGGCCGATCGTCTCGCGCGCATCGACACCGGCGGCAGCACCGACCTCGGCGCCGGCTGGCTGACCGGCGCCGGCGAGGTGGGCAAGGCCCTGGGCGCTGACGCCGTCGGACGGTGCGTCCTGCTCACCGATGGCGAGGCGAACCGGGGGATCGTCGACGCCGCCGAGCTCGGCGCGCACGCGCGCGCGCTGCGGCGGCGCCGCGTGACGACGACGACCATCGGCCTCGGCGAGGGCTTCAACGAGTTCCTGCTCGGGCGCATGGCCGAGGAGGGCGGCGGCCACTTCCACTTCGCCGGCGACGAGACGAGGCTCGCCGACATCTTCCGCCGCGAGCTCGGCGACCTCTTTGCCGAGTCCGCGCGCGACGTCACCGTCGTCCTCGACGCCCCGCCTGGCGCGCGTGTGGAGTCGTTGAACGGCTACGTGGCGGACGGTCGCGGCGCCTTCGCGGTCGGAGCGCTGCGCGGCGGCCGGCGCGTCGAGGCGGTATTTCGCGTGACGTTGCCGCCAAGCGCGGCCCACGAGGTCGCCGTCGTCGGCGTGCGCGTGCGCGAGCGCGACGGCGTCTTTGGCGACGTGCGGCAGGAACTCACGTGGCGCCGCGACACGCCGTCGGCCTGCGCCGCCGAGAGCCCCGCGAGCGACGTCGCGGTGCTCGTCGCCGAGCTCGAGGACGCGCTGGCGCGCAGCACCGCCCTCGCCCGCAACCACGAGGGCGACTTCGCGGCGGCCGACGCCGTGGTCGACGCGGCCTCGGCGCGGCTGCGGCAGCTCGGGTGCGATGACGCCGCCGTCGTCGCGCTGCGCGACAAGCTCGCTGACGATCGCCGTCGCCTGACGCGGCCGATGCCGTCGCGCAGCCGCAAGGAGGACTACATCCGCTCGTACAGCTCGCAGAAACGGCGGATGCTCGAGGACCTCGCCGCGCAGGACGAGGCCGCCCGACGCGCGCGGGCGGCGGCGGCGGCGATGGCGAAGGGCCTGCACCCCCGCGCGGGCAGCCGCAGCCTGCTCCTCGTTGTCGACGAGGCGTGCCGCGCGCTCGCCGGCGTCGCCGCGGCGGCGCCGCTGTTGCACGGCGGTCCGCGTGGCATCGAGGCGTGGCCGACGCCGCTGTCGCCCGATCGCGAGCAGCGCCTGCGGCGCGACCTGCGCGTGGGCGAGCCGGCGGCGACGGTGCTGTTCGTGGCACAGGAGCTCGACGACGCGTGGTTCTCGCACTGGCACCCGCAGGAGCGCGTCGCCGTCGTCTCCACCGCCGGCTTCGCCGAGCTGACGGGCCTGCCGCTCGTCGCCTTCGTCGCCTACGAGCTGCTCCTGCAGTCGCTGCGGACCCGGAGCGAGCGCTTCGATGCCCGGGAATTCCTGCACCGCGAGGGGCGCGGCTGCTTCTTCGACTTCTGCGGCGACAAGGGCGAGATCGCGGTGCAGCTGCAAGCCGGCCACGTGTGCGACGACTGCGTCGCTGGCCTCGTCCGCGTGGGCATCGACCCGCAGGAGCTCGCGGCGCAGTGGAGCGTCGTGCAGTCCCTGGCCCACCCCGCGCGCTGAGGTCCGCGCCGCGCCGTCATCGTCGGCCACCGGTCAGCGCAGCAGGAATTTCACCGGATCCTCGCGCACCGCCTTCACGACGCTCTTCACGTCGTCGGCGAAGGCCTCGTCGTAGAAGAGCCGGCCCGCGGCGCCCTGCTTCGCCTCGACGGTGCCGAGCAGGCGCTCGGCGCGCCTCGCGGCGCCGTCGAGCGAGCGCAGCGTGGTCTGCAGCTCATCGACCACACGCTGCTGCTTCGCCGCGTCGGCGGCGGGCCCGGCGGCGAGGCCGTCGACGAGGGGGCGGGCCCGCACGAGCAGCGCGCGGGTGTCCTGCACGAAGCCCTGCAGCTCGGCCTGCAAGAGCCCGTCCTCGAGGCGGGCGGTCTTGTCGAGCACCGGCGGGAGCGCCTCGAGGCTGGCCCGCAGCGCCGCGCCGTCGCCGACGCCGCGCGCCGCGCCCCGCACCAGCGCACGCAGGTCGGCCACCAGCCCGCGTACGGCGTCGACGTCGCCCTGCAGCGCGGCGCGCCGGTCGTCGTCACGCAGGAGCGCGTCGAGCGCCGACAGCAGCGACGTCGTCGTCGACAGCAGCCCCTGCAACTCGGGGGACCCAGGCAGGAGCGCGTCGGCGCGGTCGAGCAGCGCGCTCGCCCGCGGCAGGAGCAGGTCGGCGCGGGCCAGCGTCACGCCGTCGACGCGGGCGCCGTCCTCGAGCCGCGCCCCGTCGCGCGCTGCGTGTCCTGTCGCCGGGGCGACGTCGAGGTAGTGCTCGCCGAGCACGCCGAGGGTCGTGACATAGAAGCGTGTGTCGCGGGTCAGCAGCGGCGCGACCTCCTCCTGCAGGCGGGCGTGCACCCGCACCATCGCGTCGGGGCCGGCCTCGGGGTCGCGGCCGGCGAGCAGCTCGACCCGCTCGACGACGCCGACGACGACGCCGGCGAGGCGCACCGACGCGCCGGGCTTGACCGGGCCGCAGAAGGCGAAGTCGACGCGCAGCCGCGGCCCGCGCAGCACCGACAGCGGCCCGGTGACGACGAGCGCGGCGACGAAGACGGCGATGGCGACGAGGGCGACGACGCCGGTGCGCACCGCGCGGCGTCGATCCGTCACCTCGTCGGCCAGCGGCTGCAGCAGCAGCGGCTGCTCCCGCGGCCGCTCGCTGGCCTGGTCTGACGACGACGACGGCGGCGGCGCTCCGGCTCCGGCGGACGGCGGGGGCTGCTCGGTCATGCCGTGGCTCCGGCGGCGGCGGCGGGCTCGCCCGCAGGGAGAACGCGCCCCTGGTCGACGACGACCACCGACGCGTCGGGCAGGGCCCGCAGGCAGGCCAGCGTGCGCGGGTGGTGGGTGACGACGACGACGGCGCGGTCGGCGTCGACGACGTCGAGCAGCGCGGCGTCCACGTCGGCGGCGCTGTCGGGGTCGAGGCCGGTGGTCGGCTCGTCGACGATCAGCACGCCGGGGCGCAGGAGCAGCGCGCGGGCCAGCGCCGCGCGGCGCGCCTGTGACGGCGACAGCCGCGCCGGCCGCAGCGCCGCCACGGCGTGCAGGCCGAGCCGCCCGAGCAGCGCCGCCGCGGCGCGGCGCAGCGCCTCCCGGTCGTCTACGCCGGCGACGGCAGCGGGCAGCAGCACGTTGTCGAGCACGCTGCGGTCGTCGAGCAGCGCCGGGTCCTGGTGCACGAACACCAGCGGCGGCGCGTGCACGACGACGCGCCCGGCGCTGCGCGGCAGCAGGCCGGCGGCGGCCTTCAAGAGCACGCTCTTGCCCGCCCCCGAGCGGCCGACGACGACGGTGGCGGTGCCGCGGGCGAAGTCCACCGACGCGTCGCGCACGACGTCGCGACCGCCGAGGGTGACGGTCACGTGCGCAAGGGACAGCGCCGGCCGATTCACGCGACGAGCCACGCGACGTCGACGACGACGTTGACCAGCAGGCACAAGAGCGTGCCGACCACGACGGCGTCGGTGGTGGCGCGGCCGACGTCACCGTGGTTGCGGGCGCGCAGCGCCGCCGTCGTGGCGCCGACAAAGACGCACGCGCCGAACAGCGCGCACTTGCCGACGAGCTCGACGAGCATCGGCTTGGACACCGCCTCAGGGTGGAAGAACGTGAACGGGTTCACCTGCGATCGCGCGAACATCGCGACGATGCCCGCCAGCTCCCAGACGACGACGGCGATGACGCCGAGCACGACGCTGCCGGGGGGCAGCGCCAGCGCCATCGGCGCGATGCGACGCGCTGTCGGTCGGGCGTGGAACAGCCGCAGCGCGTCCAGCGTTCCGTCGACGACGAGGCTCGCCAGCTCGGCGGCGAAGCCCGCGCCCACGCGCTGCGCCAGCACAAGCGCCGTGACGAGGGGACAGAATTCCTGCACGCCGAGCACCGGGTACTCGAGGCCGATGAAGCTCTGGTCGCCGATCAGGCGCATGGCCTGCCGCCCCGCCTGGTCGGCCATCGCTGCGCCGACGCAGCCCGCGGCGGCGACGACGAGCACCAGCGAGCCCCAGACGACCTCGTCGAGCCGTCGCACCACCGCGCGCATCGGTACGTGGCGCGCCTCCTCGACGAGACGCGCGAGGCTGCCTGTCGTCGTCGCGAGCGTCGAGGCAGGAGGCGTCGGTGGCCGCGCGCTCATCCGGCGCTCCCGAACCAGGACGCGACGAGGTTGACGACCACGATGCCGGTCAGCGACAGCACGCTGCCGCGGTAGACGGCGCCGCCGATCGCCGCCGCCGACGCGTCACCCCGCTGCCACAACGACAGCCCGGCGTGCGTCGTGCACAGCCCGATGATCGCCGCGAAGGCCGCCAGCCGTAGCAGCCCCTCCCACAGCACCGCCGGCTGCACGTACGTCGTCACCGACCACGCGCTGGCGGCGAGGCTCTGGCCGCCGAGCACGCCGGCGAACACGAACGCCACCAGCAGGATGACAAGGGCCGACAGCGGGTAGAGCAGCAGCGCGGCGAGGACGACGGCCACGACCCGCGGCGCCGTGACGACGGCGTGGGGGTCGAGCCCCAGCGCGCACAGCGCGTCGATGCGCTCGCGCGCGGCCAGCGTCGCCACCTGCGCGGCGTTCTTCGTCCCCACCCGCGCCGCCAGCGCGAAGGCCAGCAGCAGCGGGCCGACGTCGCGAAACGCCGACAGCGCCGCCGCCCAGCCGAACACCTCGGTGGCGAAGTAGCGCGTGAGATATCCGAGCCCCTGCAGCCCCACGATCCCGCCGATCAACACCGCCCCGACGAGCGCCGTCCACGACGCATCCACCAGCGCGTCGTGCACCAGACGCAACGTCTCGCGAGCGTCGCAGCGGCCGCGCACGACCGCGCCCGCCACCTGCCCCGCGCGCCGCATGAGCGCGCCGGCCCCATCGAAGACGCGCGCGAAGGACGCGTCGTCGCTGTCGGCGACCGCGCCTGTGGCGGGCCCGACGGCGCTCACGCGCGCCCGCCCGACGGACCGCCGGGCT
>Ga0194129_10003620_pt1 | contig 21367 bp, 18 predicted proteins | sample TA2KigCa35mmetaG_FD_150862 | JGI IMG/M metagenome (GOLD analysis project Ga0194129, IMG submission 150862) | Freshwater microbial communities from Lake Tanganyika, Tanzania - TA2015038 Kigoma Deep Cast 35m | ecosystem: Environmental > Aquatic > Freshwater > Lake | place: Tanzania: Lake...
CCCCGTCGCCCCCGCCGTCCCCGCCGCCCTCGCCCGCGCCCTCGCCCTCGCCCTCGCCCTCGCCCTCGCCCTCGCCGGTGCCATCGTTGTTGGTGGTGATGTTGCAGCTGGCGACGAGCATGGTCGCCACGAAGGACACGAGGGAAGGCAGACGACGGGACATGGTGACCCCGATGAGAAAAGTGCCCGCAGGTTACCAGCGAACGCATACCGCGCGGCACCGGAGGGTCGCCTCGTCTCAGCGCATGCGCGGTCACCCTCCCCTGGCTCGTGATCGCGGGCTCACCGAGCGGTGGGCGGCGCGTCGAGCGCGAAGCGACAGCGGAAGCCCTTGGGCTGCGACGTCGGGTAGTACGGATAGCGCGCGCGTGACTGGTAGAAGACCGGCAGGCTGTCGTCGAAGTTGCCGCCGCGCACGACGCCGAGGGCCTCTTGCGCTGGGTGCTCCACCGTCGTCTCGGTGGCCGTGCCCGGGTGGTAGCAGTCGCGCACGACGCCGGTGCGTAGGCCGAGGGGGTCGTCCCAGCCAGTATCGCACGGCGTGGCTACCTCGTAGGTGCCCTGCTCGCTCGGGCGGGGGCCGGGCAGGCGCGCGACCCAGCGAGAGGCGCCGGTCTGGTTCGGATCGGGCTCGCGCACCCAGCGCACCGGGCCGGGCAGCACCCACTCGTCGGCGTTGCCGCTCAGGTCGCAGCTGCCCTCGGGGGTGCAGCCGGCCGGCTTTGCGCCCACCGGGCTCGGCGCGCGGTCGCCGCAGTTGAACGACGACGGCGGGTCCAACGACGTCATGAACTGCGCCGTCAGCAGGTCGCAGTCGTCGGGCGAGCGCACCGGCGCGCGGTCGCCCCACGGGAAGGTCCGCCCGCGGCCCGGTCCCTTGGACGCCAGCTCCCACTGCGGCTCGGTGGGCAGCGCGCCGCCGAGCCAGGCGCAGAACGCCACCGCCTCGTGGAGCGGCACCTCGGCGGGCAGCAGCGGCTCGTCCGGGGCCAGCTGCGCCCGGTCGTCGCGGTGCTGCCCCTGCACCGCGGCGATGAGCCTCAGGTGCCATGTGAGGCTCTCGGGCCCCCGCGGGCCTCCCACGGCGAGGCGCCCGGCGCTGGCGTCGCGCAGGAACCGCGCGAACGCCCCGCGCGAGACCTCGGTCTTCATCAGCCGGAACCCGCGCAGGAACACCGGCGTCGCCGGCCGCGCGAAGTCGGCCCGCGACAGCAGGTACTCGGGCGGCCGACGGCTCGGCATCACGAGGTGCATCCCCGCCGCGATCTCCTCGTCGCGGAAGCCCATCCACACCGGTGAGGTCGCGACGGTCGCCAGCGAGGACCGGCACGCGGCGTCGCAGGCGTCGCCGAGGACGTCGTTGCCGTCGTCGCACTCTTCGCCGGGGTCGAGCACGCCGTCGCCGCAGCGCGCCGGTCGCGGACGCTCGAACGACCAGGCGAAGGACACGACCGCGACCACGGCCACGACGAGCGCGAGCACCGCCGCGCCTCCCGACCGTCGTCGGCGGTGGCCCATCGCGTCGGTGTCGGCGCCGCGCTTCGTCGCGTTCGTCGTCTGCGACGCCGGCGTCGGCGGCGTCGCGTTCGTCGGCGGCGTCGCGTTCGTCGTCTGCGTCGCCTGCGGCGGCGTCGCGTCATCGGTCGCGATCGTCGCCGTCGTGTCGGGCAGCGGCACCGCCGGGCTGACGAGCACGGCGATCGCAACGGTCTCTTCGAGCACCGGCGACGGCCGCTCAGGGCGGCGCCGCAGGAAGGCGCGGAAGTCCGTGGCCTCGCCGCGCACCTGGAGGCGGTGCCGCACGACGTGGCCGGCGTCGTCGTCGACGAGGGCGACCTCGAGGAGATCGGGCACGTTCTTCCACAGGTGCAGGCGACCCTGGTTGGCGCCCTCGGCGTGGGCGACGACGGCGAAGGGGTCGAGCCCGAGGACCCGCGTGCCGTCGGGGTGAGCGAGGTAGACGACGTCGCGGGCCAGCGGCGCCGACCACGTCGCCGGCTGCGGCGCGGGCAGGAACGATACGCCGACGAAGCTGGCGAGGGCGCCGTGGCTGACGCCTTCGCGGCGCGATTGCTCGACGAACACGCAAAACAGCCGCGCCTGCAGCAGCCACGGCATCGCCGCCAGCGCCTCCACGGCCGCAGCGACGAGGTCGTCGGCGAGCAGGGCGCGCGCTGTCGCCGAGGGGTGGTCGTGGGCGGCGCGGTTGCGCAGCTCGACCAGGCGCTCGAGAGCGCGCACGGCGGCGGTGTCGCCGCTCTTGCCGGCGTCGACAGGGGCGTCCCAGAAGACGTCGCCGCGCGCGTGGAGCGCCTCGCAGGTGGCGCGGTACAGGCCCACGAGCACGCCGTGCGACGGACGCGACAGACGCAGCAGGCGCTGCTCGACGTCCTCACTGGGCGCGCCGCGCAGGTAGTCGGGCAACACCAGCGCGTTGACGAAGCGCAGCAGCACGTCAGCGAAGCCGCCGACGGCGAGCAGGCGCTCCGCCGGTCCGACGGCCAGCTGCACCCGCACCCACGCTGTCGCCAACGGATGCGGTGCGCGCGCGCGCACGTCGAGATAGGTGCTGCTCGCCGCGTCCACCTGCCCGCCCCCCGCCGCCGCCGTGGACGACGACGACACCCTCATGCCTGGTGGCCTCTAGCACGGCGCGCGTCGTGCGTCGCCTGCCGTGCGCCTTCCGTGCATGGTCCAGTCCTCCGGCAGCTCGATGACGAGGCCGAGGTCGTGGTGGTCGCGGGCGCCGGGCTTCAGGGGCACGTTCCAGGTGACGTGGCCGCGCACGGCGTCGAGGGCGAAGCCGGCGCTGGTGTTGTCCTTCTGCAGGGTCACGTGGACCAGCGACGCGGTGGCCTTGCCGATGACGTCGTCGACGGGGAATCAGTAGGGCCGCCCGTCGGCCCGCGCCGTGACCCGCCGTGGCAGCTTCAGCAGGAACGTCCGGCCCCCGTCGTCGAGGGACGCCGACCTTGGCCTCGCGGCGCCGACGGTGCCGCCGGCGCCGAGCTCGGCGGCGCGGTCCTCCTGCAGCACCACTTGCGCCTTGCCTGTGGTGACCGGGGCCGCCTGAAGCCAGATCGCATTGGGCAACGGCGCCGGTCCGCCGAGGTGCCCGCGTGCAGCGCCCCCGGGAGGTCCGGCGCTCGCAGCACCTGCACGCCGCCCGAGAAGCGCACCGGCCCCCGGCGCGGCACCCGCGCGCGGTCCGAGAACACCACAACGTCCTGCACCGGCAACGTCACCGCCACGGCGCTGTCGGCGGTGTCGGGCCCCGATGGCGCCGGCGTGACGGTCGAGAGCGCGGCGACGACGACGACCCACGGGACGAACGTCTGCGGCTTCCGATCTGCCGGGGCACGCCCACGACGAAGCGCCCCCGCGACGCGGCCGTTGGACACACGACCCGGAGAAACGATTCAAGCCGACGCACACTCCGGATCCACGTGGGCCATCGCCCTCGGCCCGCTGGCGCCTGACGCACGTCCAGAGCCACACTCGTCCGCGATGCCGTCGACGCCGCCCCCACTGCCGCCCCGCCTTTCGCGCCGCCTGTCGACCCGCCGCCGCCTCGTCGGCGTCGTCGCTGGCGCCCTCGTCGCCGGCGTCGTCCCCGTAGCCGGCGCCGGCTGCATCACCGACGGCTACGCCGCGCGCGAGCCCCCGCGGCCCCCCGCCGGCCCCGAGCGCGCCGACGACCGCCCTGACGACCGCCCCGACGACCGCCCCGACGACCGCGCCGGCTCGTCGCTCGCGCCCACCACCGACCCCGAGCGGCGCATGGTGGTGCACCTGCTCGACGTCGGGCAGGGCGCCGCGACGCTGATCGAGTTCCCCTGCGGCGCCATGCTCATCGACACCGGCGGCGAGCAGAATGACGCCTTCGACGCCGTGCCGCGCCTGAAGGAACAGCTCGACGCCTTCTTCGACCGCCGCGTCGACCTGCGAAGGACGCTGGACCTGCTCGTGATCACGCACCCGCACATCGACCACGTGCGCGGCCTGCCCATGATCCTGCGCGAGTACGTCGTGAAGAACGTCGTTGACGACGGCCGCCCCGGCGACGACCTTGTGACGGAGCAGCTCCGCGCCCTGCGCGACTACATCGCCGCCCACGACACCGGCTACCGCGCCGTCGACGAGACGGCCCTCATCTCGAAGGGCGGGCTGCGCGACGACGTCGTCGATCCGTTCCGCTGCAAGGCCGTCGACCCGTCGGTGCGCGCGCTGTCCGGCGCCGTGCCGCGCGACCCGGGCTGGGGCACCGACAACTATGGCAAGATGCACTTCGACAACGAGAACAACCACTCCGTCGTCGTACGCGTCGACTTCGGCAACGCGTCGCTGCTCATCACCGGCGACCTCGAGGAGCACGCGATCGCCGGCCTGCTCGAGCGCTACCGCGGCACCCGCTGGCTCGACGTCGACCTGTACCAGGTCGGCCACCACGGCTCGCACAACGGCACCACCCGCGCGCTGGTCGCGGCGATGACGCCACACGTGGCGCTCATCTCGATGGGGCCCGAGCGCCGCCACGTGCCCTGGACGGCGTGGACGTATGGCCACCCGCGCGCCGACGTCATCGACCGCCTCGAGCGCGGCGTGTCGTCGTCGCGCCCGCACACCACCGTCGACGTCGCCAGCGGCCCGAAGAAATTCTCGTCCCGCGGCCTCGACAAGGCCATCTACGGCACCGGCTGGGACGGCGCCGTCGACGTCGTCATGGACGTCGACGGGCGCATCGAGGTGCTCACCCCCGCGCCCGCCCCCGGCGCGCGCGCCGTGCGGTGAGCGCGATGGAGGACCTGCTCCGTCTGGCGACGTTATTCCTCCTGTTCCTTGCGCTGTTCACCGGCACCTGCTGCATCGTGTTCGCCTTGGTGGTGCGGTTCGAGCGTCGCCAGCAAGCGGCGTTCCTCGCGACCTTCTACGGCGACCCCCACTTTCAGGCATCGCTGGGCGACTGGCGCACCCCGATCGCGGTCTACTCGCGCGGCCTCGACCCCGGCGGCCGGATCCTCGCCCTCGGAGGTGGCAAGAACGAACCGCTCCGCTGGGAGGCGTTCAGCGCCGCGCCGCGCACCGCCGCACGCACGACGCTGTCAGTGACCCCCGAAGGCGCCGTCGGCCGGCTGCGCGAGTGGCTCGGCTTCACCGACATCCACACCGGCGACGACGCGTTCGACCGCGCGTTCTGCGTGCGGGGCAACGACGCCGACGTCGTGCGCGGCGTGTTCCTCGCGCCATCCGTGCGCGTCGCCGTCCAGGACTTGTTCGCGCTGGGCGGCGTGAAGTCGTTCTCTATCGACGCTCGCGGGGCGGTCCACGTGCGCGCATGGCGCCGCGACCTCGCGGGCCCCTTGGCCCGCGAGCTGCTGCGCCGCACCCTCGCCGTCACCGCCGCCCTCGAGGCTCACGCCGACGCCCGGCCCGCGCTGCCGCCGTCGATGACGGCGGCCCTGACCGAGGGCGCGGGCGGCGACAGCGGCGCCCCGGTGGCGGTGCCCATCGTCGTTGTCGATCCGCACCGTCGTTGACCACGCGACGTCTTGTCAGGCGCGACGAAACGCATCAACGGATGCGCCCATGAGCAAGCAGGGCAAACCCGCGAAGAAGACGAAAGCGACGATGGCCGCCGGCGCCGACAAGTACGCGCTGTACCGGCTGAGCGTGCAGGACCCCGAGCACGAGGTCTCGATGTTCCTGCGCTTCTACAAGGACGCCTACGGGCGCCTGCCGACGTCGTTGCGCGAGGACTTCTGCGCCGCCTTCGCCGTCTGCTGCGAGTGGGTGCGCCGCGGGAGCGACCGCACCGCCGTGGGCGTCGACCTCGACTCCGAGCCGCTCGCCTATGGCCGCGCGCACTACCTGCCCACGTTGACGCCCGACCAGCGGGCGCGCGTGCGCCTGCTGCAGCAGGACGTGCTGCAGACGCGCGAGCGCGCCGAGGTCGTGGCGGCGCAGAACTACTCGTTCTTCCTGTTCAAGCAGCGCGCGCAGCTGCTCGCCTACTTCAAGAGCGTGCACCGCTCGCTCGCCGACGAAGGCCTGCTCGTGTTCGACATGATGGGCGGCAGCGCGATGTACGCCAACGACGTCGTCGAGGGCCGTCAGGTGGCGCGGCCTACGCCCGCGGACAAGCAGAACAACCCGCCGTTCCGCTACGTGTGGCATCAGGAGCGCTACAACCCCATCACTGCCGACGCACTCTTTCACATCCACTTCCGCTTCCCCGACGGCTCGGCGATCGACAACGCCTTCACCTACGACTGGCGCCTGTGGACGCTGCCCGAGCTGCTCGAGCTTCTCGAAGAGGCCGGCTTCTCGGCCCGACACATCTACTGGGAGACCACCGACCAGGACGGCAACCCGTCGGGCAACTACCGCCGCGCCACCGAGGGGCGCCCCGATCCGGCGTGGCTCTGCTACGTCGTTGCCCAGAAGTAGCGCGCCACCCGTCGTCGGCGTGAAGACGGGTGGCGCGCGGCGCCCTCGCACGGTGGCGGGCGCGGGCGCCCGGCCGCCGTCAGGATCGACGACCCTGCCGACGGCGACGCCGCAGCAGCAGCGCGCCTAGTCCCACGAGGGCCGCCGACGCGGCGCCACCGTCGTTGGAGCCGTCGCTGGCGCCGTTGCAGCCGCAGCCGCTGGCCGCCGCCGCCGCGTCCGCGGGCACGCAGTCGAAGGCGACGTCGTAGTACGCCGGGTCAAGGGTCGGCTCGATCTTCACGAGATAGTCGCCGCCGACGAGGCGCTCGGCGGTGACGTCGGCGCCGGGGCCGGCCAGGGTCTTGCCGTCGCCGTCGACCACCGAGGCCTGCACGCCGGCCGCGGTCAGCGCCACCCGCAGGGCGTCACCGTCGCGCACCTCGACGACGTACCAGTCGGCGTCGGCGGCCACGCGCGACTGCTGCGACTGTCCGCAGAAGGCGCGGGTCGACTGCTCGGCGTTGTCGTTGTCTTCGAGGTCGTCGTCGGTGCCCGGCGGCGGGGCGTCGCCGCCCTCCTGCGAGCATGTCGCCGAAAGCCGGTAGGCGACGCCGCCGGCGGGCGTGGTGATGCGCGCGAGCACCACTGGACCAGCGGACACCGCGCGCAGCGCGCCGCCGTCAGCGAGGATGTTGCTGCTGGCGGCGAGCACGTCATTGCCGGTGGCCGACAGCAGCGCCACGCCGATGGTGTTGGTGGCGTCGGTGGTGACGCCCACCTCGACGGCGGTGTCGGCGGGGGCGTCGATGGCGAACCAGTCCTCGTTGGTGCTGGCGACGACGAGGTCGATGGCGCTGCCGCAGCGGATCGGAAACGCGGTGGACGAGTCGTCGTTGGGCTCGCCGACGGTGTCGGGGTCCGACGGGTCGATGGGGGCGCCGTCGGTGGACAGCGTGATGGTGCGCTCGGCGGTGGTGGTGGTCTGGCCGGCGGTGTCGATGGCGCGCACCGCGAACGGCCGCTGGCCGACACCGACGTTCAGCACCCACGTGAAGGTGTTGCCGCTCTGCGTGCAGGTGACGGCCTGGCCTTCGAACGGGCAGGGGAACACGTCGCCGGTGGCGCGCCACAAGAGCTCGACGGAGGCGAGGGCGGTGTCGTCGGCGGCGGTAGCGGTGACGGTCATCGTCGTGTTGGCGGGCAGCACCGCGCCGTCGGCGGGGGACTGGATGCTCGCGGTGGGCGCCACGGTGTCGTTGGCGGGCGGGGGCGTCGGCGAGCCGTCGGTGCTCAGCGTAATGGTGCGGCGGCTGGTCTCGCTGACGTTGCCGGCGGTGTCGCGGGCGCGCACGGCGAAGGTGCGCTGGCCCTGGCCGACGCGCACATTCCATGTCGACACGTTGCCGCTGCGGGTGCAGGTGAGCGCGCCGCCGCCGACGGTGGTGGGGCAGCCGAACACGTCGCCCGTCTGGTCCCAGATGAGCTCGGTGGCGGCGATGGCGACGTTGTCGGTGGCGTTGGCCGTGATCGTGATGGTGCTGTCCTGCAGCAGGTTGGCGCCGTTGGCGGGCGAGGTGATGGCGACGGTGGGCGGCGTCGGATCGTCGGGCGGCGGCTCGACGGCGCCGCCGCCGGCGGCGCCGAGCTTCTGCAGCATGATCTGCACGCTGTTGTGCGATGGGCGGTTGCAGTTGCAGGCGCGCGCTTGGAACTCGCCGCACTGCTGGTTGCTGTCCTGGAAGGCCTTCGCCCCGCAGCCGCCGAGGTAGGTCATCGGGTCGGGACAGTACAGCTCGTGGTCGAGGGAGAAGCTGTGGGCGATCTCCTGCGCCGCCGTCTCGCAGATCGACTGCACGTCGCCGTAGACTTGAGCGAAGGTGTAGTTGATGGCGACGTCGATGACGTTGCAGTTGAAGTTGTCGATGGGCGCGACGCCGCCGACGCCGCGGGGCAGGCCGAGGTCGGTGGGGCTGCCGCCGATCACGTGCTCGACGTAGCGCTCGTTGGCCGGCGGCTCGGTCTCGACGATCTGCAGGTTGAACGCCGCGAATTGCGACCGCACGCAGTCGACCACCGAGCGCCACGCGTTGTCGCTGTAGGGGAACGGCGCGATGGTGCTCGTCCGCGTCGGCACGATGGACGTGTTGCGCCGGCTGTCGTCCTGCCCCGGCGAGTACGTGCCGCCGTTGCGGTTCAGGAACACCTTGAGCGGCGGCTGCCCGGGCCCGGCGTAGGCGACGGGGCGATCGTCGTGGTCGTCGCCAACGACCGTGGCCTTGCCGCCGCTGGCCTTCACGTGCTCCCACGGCACCTCGAGCATGATCGGGCGCGGGCGGATGAAAGGCCGCAGCCCGCGGGCCTGCAGCGCCGCCCGCACCGTCGCGTCGTCTTCGTCGTCGAAGACGAGGTCGGCGAGCTCGTCGCCCTCGTCACCCTCGGGGGCGCACCCCGCGACGCCGCCTGCCCCGACGCCCACCTCCAACACGATCAGGGACAGGGACCACAAGAACGAAGACGCGCGCCACGACATGCAGACCTCCCGGGTCGAAGCGCCAACATGACGCCGCGACGGTACGCCCAACCATCCGCCATCGGGACCATAAGCGACGGCGAGCGTCAGCCGGCCGTCCGACCGCCATGTGTTCGCGTCCTCGTCCGCCGGTCGCCTTCCGGGGCGCGCTTTTGCATCCGTTCCGTGGTCGCGACACCGTCCCGTCGTCCTGCGCATCGATGCGCCGCCGGAGGGTCCGCCATGACCACGCCTTTGCCCCGCTACCACCGCCCCGCCGTGAAGGCCCCTCGTGTCGGGGGCCGCGCCCTGCGCGCCTTCGCCGCCGCCGTCGAGGGGCCGCTGGGCGGGCTGTTGCTCGAGCGGATCAAGCGCGACTCGGGCTTCGACCTGTTCCGCCACAGCGACCCGGGTCCGGCGCCGCCGTTGCCGCCGGCCCTGCCGCACCCGACGCCGCTGCCCGTCACCGACGCGCCCCACGCGCTCGCCGCCCAGGCCGTCGACGTCGGCGTCGGCGTGAGCGGTGGCGATGACCGCGAGACCGTCGCCGCGTTCCGCGCCGCCTACGCCGGCGGCCTGTCCCCAGTCGACGTCGTCGCGCGGCTGGAGCGCGGCGTCGCCCACGCCACCGACGCCGGCATGGGGTTCTTCATCGCCCGCCGCCCCGAGCTGCTCGACCGGGACGCCGTGGCTTCGGCCGAACGACACAAGCGGGGGTGCCCGCTGTCGGCCCTCGACGGCGTGCCGGTGGTCATCAAGGACGAGCTCGACGTGCAGGGCTACGCCACGACGCTGGGCACGAGGTTCCGCCGCGACGTCGCCGAGCACGACAGCACCGTGGTCGCCCGGCTGAAGGCGGCGGGCGCGTTGATCCTCGGCAAGGGCAACATGAACGAGGTGGGCATCAACCCCATCGGGCTGAACCCGCACTGGGGCGTGTGTCGTAACCCGTGGGACCGCACGAAGATCACGGGCGGGTCGTCGTCGGCGTCGGCGGCGACGGTGGCCGCTGGCCTGTGTCCGCTCAGCATCGGCGCCGACGGCGGCGGCAGCATCCGCATCCCCGCCGCGCTGTGCGGCGTCGTCGGGCTGAAGGCCACTCACGGCCGCGTGCCCGAGACCGGCGTGCCGCCCCTGTGCTGGACCCCGGGGCACGCCGGCCCCTTCGGGCTCACCGTCGCTGATGTCGCCGCCGGCTACGCCATCGTCGCCGGGCGCGACGAGCACGACGTCGCCTCGCACAAGCAGCCGCCGCCGTCGTTGCAGGGCCTCGCCGACGTCGACGTGCGCGGCCTGCGCGTCGGCGTGTGCCGGCCGTACTTCGAGGACGCCGACGCCGACGTCGTCGCCCGCGCGCAGGACGCGCTGCGGGCCCTGCGCGAGGCCGGCTGCGTCGTCGTCGAGCTGACGGCGCCGCCCGACCTGAACCGCGTCCTGTGGGCGCACGCGACCATCATCCTGTCGGAGATGGCGGCGGCGCTGCGCGACGAGGTCGAGCGCGATCGCAGCCGGTTCGCGCTGGACTCGCGCATCAACCTCGCCCTCGGCGGCACGTTCAGCGCGACGGACTACGTGCACGCGCTGCGGCACCGCCACGCGATCACGGTCGAGACGTGGCAGCAGCTGCAGCAGGTCGACGTCATCGCGTCGCCGACGACGGCGTGCACGGCGCCCGCCATCCCCGAGCGCACGCTGCCCGACGGCGAGAGCAACCTCGTCGTCGTCGATGCGCTGATGCGCTTCATCCGCGTGGCCAACCTGACGGGCTTTCCGGCGCTCAGCGTGCCCTGCGGCTTCGACGCGCAGGGGCTGCCCGTGGGCTTTCACCTGATGGGCCGGCCGTGGGAGGAGCACACGCTGCTGCGCCTCGGCCGCGTCGTCGAGGCGGCCAGCCCCAGGCGCACGCCGCGCGTGCACGCCCGCGCGCTGCGCTGACGAGGTCCCGCGGCCCGCGCCTCGTCACGGCAGCCACACCGCGATGCCCTCGGCGGCCAGCGTCGCCTCGATCGCCACCGCCGTCGTGCGCTGCTCGTTGCTCACCGGCACGAAGGCGAAGGCGGCGGCGAGCCCGGGCGCGCAGCGCTGCATCACCGCGTGCACCGCGCGCACGTCGTCGATGACCAGCCGGTTGTCCGGCGTGTCCTCGGTGTACAGCGACACCGCGAAGGTGATCGGGCCGCCGGTCAGCGGGTGCGGGCGCTCGAGCACGCGCACCTCGCCGCCCCACCACGCGCGCGTCGCCCGGCGCAGCACCAGCTCCTGGTAGTCGTCAAAGTCCAGCGCCTCGCCGCCGTCGAGGGATTGCAGGAACGGCAGGTGGTACTCGTGGCGGTGCATGTCCTGGAACAGGCAGCGGTCGAAGACCGGCGCCCGCGGCGCCACGCCAGAGACGGCGGCGACGTACTTCACCGCGCCGGCCACCGGCCCGTCGCCGGCGGCCAGCAGCGCGAGGTCACGGGCGTCGTCGAGCTGCTCGAGGTAGGGCGGGACCTCGCCCTCGCCCTCGCCCTCGCCCTCGCCCTCGCCCTCGCCCTCGCCCTCGCCCTCGCCGGCGTCGTCGGCGCAGGCGGTCCCGAGGGCCTGCAAGGCAACCCCGACGATCGCGACGAGCAGCAGCGCGCGCGGGGTGCGGGTCATCCGTTGTCACCGGCGCACGGCGCGAAGTCGTCGACCAGCAGCGGGAGCGCGCCGGTGGCGGGCACCGACACGCAGATCTCGGGCATCGTCCGCTCGGGCTCGCAGCCGTCGGTGAGCGTGCCGTTGTCCTCGAGCCGCACGCAGTCGGGCGGGTGGCAGGCGCGGAAGCCGAAGCCGTAGCTCGAGTACGTCCACGTCACCCGCACGGCGTCGATGACCGCGCCCAGCGTCTCGTTGTGGTGGTTGCCGCCCCAGTCGTAGAACGCGCCCGACAGCGGCGTGACGACGCCGCCCTCCGACAGGTACGCCGTGACGTCGTCGTAGACGCCGAACACCGAGAACGCCGACTCGATGCCCGTCGGCGTCGCCGCGACGTAGACCACGGCGTCGTGCCCGCCCTGCCGGTAGGTGCAGACGAAGTCCACCTCGGGGACGTCGACGGTGTCGTTGCAGGCAAACGCGTCGCCGCAAGGGAAGGTGTGCTCCCCCGGCCGCCGCATCGAGAACCCCCACGGGTTGTCGACCTCGCCTTCGCCCTCGCCCTCGCCTTCACCTTCGCCCTCGCCCTCGCCTTCACCCTCGCCCCCGTCGCTGGCGGGGCAGCTGCCCAGCGCCACGACGGCGCCCACGAGCGCCACCACCCCACGACACGCGACACCGACTCCACGCCTGCTCATCCGGACCTCCTGCGACGCCACCGCGCCACCGCGAGGGCCAACGCCGCCGCGGCGACCACGCTGGACGAAGACGACGACGCGGCCGCACAGCCGGCCCTCGGTTCGTCGTCATCGTCGTCCCCATCCTCGCCCTCGCCCTCGCCTTCGCCTTCGCCCTCGCCGGGGCACACGCGCGTGGCGGGGCTCTCGTGGTCGGCCAGATCGATGGCGACCACGTCCACGCAGGCGGCGCCGTCGGGGCGGGGCACGACCAGCGCGCGGCCCTCGGGGCTGGCCGACAGCGTCGCGCCCCCGGCGTCGCGGGCGACGAAGCCGGCGAGGCCCAGGTCGTCGGCGCCGGCGACGCCGAGCACGATCGCGTCGCCGGAGTCGTCGAGGACCACGACGTCGGAGAGGGTGGGCGGCGCCTCGTCGGCGACGGCGTCGACGACGAAGTCGACCTCGCGCTCGGCGGCGGCGGTGCTGACCAGCACGTGCACGGCGGCGCCGGCGACCAGCGGCGGCGAGGCGACCACGAGGCAGCAGCCTCGCGCCGCCCGCGCGCTGGCGTCGACGGCGCTGCCGTCGACGGCGACGGCGATCCCGACGGCCTCGGCCGCGGGGGCGGCGTCGCCGAACAGCCACAGGCGTGCGTTGGTGGGCACCCGCGGCGGGGTCAAGGACAGGCCCGGCGGCACGACGACGTCGGGGAACGACGACAGCGGCGGCGGCGCGCCCGCTGGCGTGGCGGCGCTCATCGCGAGCAACAGACCACATGGCAGCGGAGCGCGAACGAGCACCGTGAAAGCGTAGCAGGGCGCTGAAGAACGCCCTGCGTTCTTCAGCGCCCTGACAGGTGTGTTTTGCCTTCGTCGAGCACAAGAGCGAATTCGGTTCAGGGAGCCGAACCGCATACCTCCCGTCGCCGGGCGCGCGGGAAACGGATCATCGGCAGCGTTGCTCCCCGGTGACCTGATTCATCACGCTCTCTCATCGACGCCTCGCCGCTGGCCCACCCCGACACGCCGACCCGGTCTGGGTTGCGGATCGGCACTCTCGCCGGCAGCAGAAAATGGTCCTCGAGGGCCATCTTCAGCGGCCTGTTAGAAGGTGGTGGGCGTGGCCGAGCGCGCCGTGTCGAGGGTTGCCCATTCCATCTCTGTTCCTGCTGCGGCTCCACCGCCTCATGCTCTCCGTCTTCGTTCTCTTCGCGGTGCCGCCGCTCCTGTCCGGCTGTGACCTCGTGGTGCCGACGAACCCCTTCGACCCGTCGACACCCGTCGGCCTGCAGGCGCCCGGACACCTCGTCGGGCTGGTGGCCTTGCAGAGCGCGTCCTGCCCGCCGGACGACCTCGACGCCCGTTGGCTGGCGTATGCGTGCGTCTGCTCGATGAGCAAGGGCGCGGGTTGACCGCCGGCGGTGCGCCGATGACCCGTGCGTTGGCGGACGTCGCCGCGGGGCGCGGCGCGTTCGTGTTCGACGACCTTGTCCCCGGCGCCTACACCGTCCTCGTCGATGGCGTGGCCAGCGTCTACCGTCGGCCGCCCGTGTTTCCCGTGTGTGCCCCCCCCCGGGGCAGCACCGGCGACGCAGGCACGCTCGCCTTCGTCGAGGACGACAGCTGTGGGCCGGGCTCGGTCGCCGGCAGCGTCGACGCCGACGGCGGCGGTCAGCGCACCGTGACGCTGTATCGACAGGTGACCGGCGACGCCCGTGTCGTCGACGTGGTGAGCGACAACGACGGGACGTTCTCGTGTCTGCCCCTCGGTACCTACGCGGTGCTGGCCGAGCGGGAGGGCCGTACGCCCGACCTGCGCCTCGACTTCACCGTCGGCGAGGGCGAGGGCGAGGGCGCGCAGCTGGCGCAGACGTTCGACGGCGAGGCCGCCCTGCGCCTCTACCCGGTCACCGGCAGGTAGTGAACCCAAAGAACGAGCGCCCCGGCGTCGTCGCCGACGGCCGGGGCGCTGTTCGTTCGTCCGCGGGGGCTCAGACCTTGGCGAGGGCCGCGTCGTAGTTCGGCTCCTGCGCGATCTCGGCCACGAGCTCGCTGTGCAGCACCTTGTTCTGCTCGTCGACGACGACGACGGCGCGGGCGTACAGCCCGGCCAGCGGGCCGTCCTTCATCGTGACGCCCCAGGCGCTGCCGAAGTCGCTGCGGAACCCCGACAGGTCGGCGACGCCGTCGATGCCCTCGGCGGTGCAGAAGCGCTTGTGCGCAAAGGGCAGGTCCATGCTGACGTTGACGCAGACGACACCCTGCTTCTCGCGCAGGCGCCGGTGGAACTGCCGCACCGACGTCGCGCACACGCCGGTGTCCAGCGACGGAAAGATGTTGAAGACCTTCTTCCTGCCGGCGAACGACGCGAGGTTCGCCTCGCCGAGGTCGGTGGTCACCAGCACGAAGTCGGGGGCGGCGCTGCCCGGCTTCGGCAGCTCGCCGGCGGTGGTGACGGGATTGTTGCGGAACTTCGTCTGGGCCATGGGGACTCTCCGGGAACGAGCGCGCGGCGGACGCCGCCCGACGGGTGATACCACCAGACCCCTCCCGCGCGCCCAAGCCGCCTCGATGCCCCCGCCACGACGTCGTTGCGCGCGGGCGCCTCCGCGGCCGCAGATCCGCCAGATCCAGGCCGACCGCGCTACACCCGGAGCGACCCCTTCTCTCCGGAGCCCGCGATGACGACCATCGGCAACCGCCCCACTGGCCTCACTCCTGCTGCGACGGCGGCGACGGCGACGACGGCCCCCGCGGCCCCCGCGGCCCCCGCGGCCCCCGCCACGCCGGCCACCCCGGTGGGCAACCCGAACGCGTCGGGGGCGCCGGCGGTGATCGCCAAAGAGGTGCGCGGCCTGCCTGCCGGCTTCGACGTCACGTCGCTGATGCCCGGCTGGCTCGGGCAGTCGGGCGCCAACGACGGCATGACCGGCGGCTACGTCGCCCGGCCGTCGGCCAACAATTTCATCGCCTACGGCGACATCACCGGGGTCAAGCCGACGCAAGACGGCTTCACGGTGTCCTTGCGCTGCTACGCGCAGAAGGCTGCCGACGAGGTCGCGCTGTTCCTGCAGCTGCCGGTGTTCGACAAGAAGAGCGGGCAGCTGACCTACCTGAACCTCGATCTGCTGACGGCCACCGTCGGCGGCGTCGCCGACAACATCACGACGACACAGGCCAAGGACCCGGTGAGCGGCCGCGACTGCTTCACCGGCGAGCGCTCGTACAGTTTCTCGCTCAAGCAAGTGAATGAATTCCTGAAGAAGAATGGCCTCGATCTGGCGGTGAAGCCCGGCGACCAGCTGTCGATCTCGGGGCTCATCAAGGGCGACGGGCACCGCATCATGAACGCGGCGTCGAATTCGTTCTCGGTGCCGCAGCCGCTGGTGAAGAACCCGCGGAGCGTGCTGGCCGGCCGCATCGGCAACCTGACCGGCGCGCCGACGGTGAAGGCGCAGGACCTGCCGCTCGACATCGCGCTGAAGCTGCCGCAGTCGCTGCTCGACGAGGCGGTGTCGACGTACCAGAACGGCCGCTACACGACCATCAAGCCGTCGGACATCCTCGAGGGCGACATCACCACGCGCCTCGAGAGCGAGTACAAGGGCGCCGTCGACGCCGGCCAGATGAACGCGATGATCACGAAGGCCTACGCGCTCGCCGACCTTTCGGAGAAGGCGCTGGCCGGCAACAAGGGCGCGCGCACGCAGCTCGACAAGCTGCTCGGCAAGGACCTGGTGCTCACACCGGTGAAGCGCCACTGGATGTGCAGCGACGGCGAGCCGCTCGGCGAGCGCGATGCGAAGAACCTCGGACACGACGCGCAGGGCAAGGCGATCACCGTCACCCGCGACGACAACGGCTGGCCGCACCTCGACCCGATGAAGGACGGCTACTCCGACGACAAGAGCCTGACCTTCAGCAACGTCTCGGGCGCGGCGCGCGTGCGCGGCAACAAGCAGAAGATGGGGCACGCCGAGTTCAAGATGAACGGCGGCGTGCTCGATCCGAAGACCGGCATCCGCCAGCGCGTCGAGACCGGGCTGTCGCTGAAGCCCGGCGCCACCGAGGACCAGCTGAAGAGCTTGCTGCAGTACGTGCGCGAGAACCCCGGCAGCAAGCTGGCCCAGTCGCCGCTCGGCACGATCATCGAGGAGGCGAAGAAGGCCGGCGTGGTCGACGCCCTCGACAAGGACCGCACGCCGTGGGCCGACGTCACCCAGATCCGCCACAAGTTCGAGCTGAAGAACACGAAGACCGGCACGTCGGCCGAGCTGTCCCTCGACATGGTGCACGCCCGCACGCTGCGCCCCGAGCATCAGGTGAATGGCGCGCCGCAAGAGCAGATCTACTATGTGATTGAAACCGAGCTCGATCACCTGCAGATCAACTCGACCAACGTCACCGAGATGGCCGACACGAAGGCGAAGTCGGCGCTGACGTCGACGGCGGCGCAGGCGACGTGGCTCAAGGACACGGTCGCGAAGCAGGGCACGGGCGGCGTCGCGCTCGAGGTGCTCGCCAAGCCGCAGCTGCACTCCGTCGACCACCTGTCCGACGGCGGCTTCCGCCAGACGGGCAGCTACAAGGACTTCGAGGGCATGCAGGAGCGCCTGCTCGGCGCGCTGTGCGACGGCTTCCGCCCTGGGGCGGCGCGTCAGAAGTCGGCGCACTTCGCCGAGCTCCTCGGGCTCATCCAGCCCGAGAAGACCGTGACGCTGTGAGCGAGCGCTGGGCCGGCGCCGCACCGGCGCCGGCCCGCACGGCGACCATGACGGCCAGCGACGAAGCACACGCATGAAGCTCCCGCCTCGCGCGCCCCCGCCCGTGCGACCGGTCACCGACCCGTCGACGGCGTCGTCGTCGGCGAAGGGGTCTGGGGCGTCGCCGCCGTCGTCGCCGCCGTCGCCGTCGCCGTCGTCGCTGTTCGACCTGCACGCCTTCGCCGACAGCTACGAGAACCACGAGCCGCGCCCGCTGCCTCTCGCCTCGGGCATCGATCGGCTGCTCGATCGCGTGGCGCCGATGCGCACCCACGAGCGCGTGCTGCACGACTTGGGCGGCTCGTTCTTCGGCGTCGCCGTCGGCGTCACTGTCAGCCAGCTCGATCTGGTGCGAAAGAACACCCACGGGATCGAGCTCATCCAGGTCGTGAACCAAGAGGGCTCGTCCAACGTCGAGACGGTGCTCGGTCGTCTATCGCTCGGAAGCCACCAGCGCATCGAGCTGCAGGGGCCAGCGCTGAACACCAGCCTGAGACCAGGCGAGCTGCCGCTCGGCGCGCGGTTCCTCGGCGTGGGCCTGACGTCGGACGTCACGAGCGCGATGGACCACGACGCCCTCAGCTACACCGTCGAGGTGAAGCTGACCGAGCGCAGCGTCGCCGAGCTCGCGGCCCTGGCCGTACCCGGCGCCGGCGACGTCGCCGCCGCTGCCCTCGCCGGCCACGGCGTCGCCGCCGTCGTTGCCGACGCGGTGCTCGGCGCGGTGCCGGTGCTGTCGGCGACGCTGGCGGTGGCGTCGGCGCGCCGCGCGGTGCACGTCTGCCACGACCAGACGGCGTCGAAGGAGATGCGGTCGTTCGCCGTCGCCCACGCTGTCGCCGACACCGTGCGCATCGTCGAGCCTCTCACCGGCACCCTGATGAACGCCGGGCTCGTCGGCGTCGCCGCGCTGTGCGGCTGGGTGCACGTGCGCCACGCGCCCCACGCGCCACCGGTGGGCCCGTCCGACGACGGCGCCGGCGAGGGGACCGGCGGCTCCGGCGACGGCGGTGGCCCACCCTTCGTGACGCCGTCGTGAGCCCGCGATGACGAGCGCGCCGTTGACGATGCCCCCCGAGGCCGCGCTGGCGTCGCTCGAGCGCGCGCTGCTCGACGCCCGCGCCCTTGGCAGCGGCGACCTGCGCGCGCGGCTGCGCTGGCTCGAGAGCGCGGCGACGGCCGCGGGCGCCGTCGCCCTGAACGACGAAGGCCGGGCCGGGGCGCTGCACCTGCAGGCCGCGCTCGGCGCCATCGTGCAGTGGTCGCAGGGGCCGAAGGACCCCGCCTCGCTCGTCGCCCTCGACGCCCTCGTGCGCACGCTGACGACGCGCGGCTACCTCGCGATGCTGCGCTCGCTCGCCGCGGCCTACGACGCCCTTGTGGACGAGCGCGCCCCGCACCGCGCCGCCTGCGCCGAGGCGCGCGACGCCCTGCGGACGCTGGCGAAGAGCGTGGAGCACGGCCAGCCTCCGCCGCCCGTCGTCGCCGAGCGCCTCGCCGCGTTGCGCGCCGCGGCGCTGGCTGCCGGGTCGGCAACGTCGACGGCGTCGTCATCATCAACGTCGTCGCGCGGTTGATCCCCGCTGGCGTGCGGCGGCGATGACGCTACCCGAGCCGCCATGGCTCACCTTGACATCTGGTCCGACGTCGCTTGTCCCTGGTGCTTCATCGGCAAGCGCCGCCTCGAGGCCGCGCTCGCGCAGCTGCCCGAGCACGAGCGCCCCACGCTCCGCTGGCACGCCTACCAGCTGATGCCCGACTTCCCCGTCGGCGAGTCGACGCCGGCGCGGGCGATGCTCGAGCAGAAGTTCGGCGGCAAGGCGCGCGTCGACGGCATGCTAGAGCACGTGCGCGGCCTTGCGCGCGGCGTGGGCATCACCTTCGACGTCGACCGGCAGCGCGCCTGCAACACCGGGCTCGCCCACCGCGCCATCGCCGTCGCCCGCGCCTACGGCGCCGAGGACGTCGCTGTCGACGGCTTCTTCCGCGCGTACTTCGAAGAGGGCAAGGACCTCGCGCAGCAAGACGTCGTCCTCGACGTCCTCGCCGCTGCCGTCGGCGTCGTCGACCCCGCCGTCGATCGCGAGGCGCTGCGACAGGAGCTGTCGCAGCCCGCCGTCGCCGCCGCCGTCGAGGCCGACAAGAAGGAGGCGCGCCGGATCAACGTGCAGGGCGTGCCCTTCTTCGTCCTCGACGAGCGCCTGGCCGTCTCGGGGGCGCCGGAGCCGTCGACGTTCGTCGCGTTCCTGCGCGAAGGCCGGCGCGCGTCGGTCGCGCCTTAGGCGTCGTCTTTTTCTCCGTCGTTGTTACGGCAGGGTCGTGGGCGGCGGATCGACGACCGGCACCGGCTCGCACACGGAGGACATGCCGACGTCGCAGGGGATGTCGTTCCACGAGGCCTCGAAGCCCCAGACGTGGGCGCAGTCCTCGTTCCCGCCGGCGTCATTGGGTTCGCCGCCGGCCCACAGCGCGAAGACGTCGGTGGTGGCGGCGGTCCAGCTGCGCCCGTCGGCCCAGACGAAGCGGCCCTCGTCGACGCGATCGTCGAACCCGACCCACCACTGCCGGTCACCGAAGTACGACCGCGCCACCGCGTGCAACGACAGCGCCTCGTCGATATCGTCGATGACGATCAGGCGCGCGCCGAGCGACGCGCACTGCGCCTCGGCGTCGAAGTAGGTGCGGTCTTTCCGGCAGAACCACGCCGGCTGTCCCGCGCGGTCGTCGAGGACGCAGTCGGGACACTCCGGGCCGTCGTCGGTGCGGCCATTGCAGTTCTGGTCGATGAAGTCGCCGCAGATCTCGACGGCGTTTCTGTGCGTGGTCGGGTCGTCTTCGGCGCAGTCGAAGCCGCACTTGTAGCCGTCGCCGTCGATGTCGGCGTCGGGATCGCGCAGGCAGCGCAGGGCGTCGCGCACCTCGACGACGCGGCGCTCCAGAAACGCCAGCGCGTTGTCGGCGAGGAAAGGGATGTTCGCCGGGTCCCACTCGCGGCGCGGGTCGTCGGCGAAGCGTACGGCGAGCGCGGCGGCGTGTTCGCGCGTCTCGGCGGCGAGGCCGCCGGCGAGCAACGCGTCGGCGCCGTCGGCCACCGACAACAGCGCGTCCTCCCACAGCACGCGGCAGTCAACGTCGCCGAGGCAGCGTTGCAGGATCAGGCCCTGGCCTTCGAACAGCGGCCACGGGTAGTCGAAGGTCTGGTCGACGCCCCACGGCACCAGCCGCCAGCGGCCGTCGTCGCCGAGCACGAGGTAGTAGTTGTTGCGCGTGGGGCCGTAGCCGTCCCAGTGCCCGATCACGATCTCGGTGGCGATCTCGGCCAGCACCTCGCGCCAATCGAGGATCGGGTCGAGGGCCTCACGCACGTCAGCGTCGGCGGCGCCGTTCAGCGTGTCGATGAGCGTGACCAGCGTGGCGCGCGCGCTCTCGGGGCCGGCGTCGAGGTCGAAGTGCGGCGCGTAGTCCGTGAACAGGTCTTCGCCGTACTCGCCCTCGAACACCGCCATCGGCGTGACGCCGGCGCGCGTCGACACGAACTCGTCGTCGGTGCTCTCGATCATGAGGTAGGGACCCCAGCCCTCTCCGTTGACGACCAGATCGACCCAGTTCACCCGCGGCGTCGGCACGCCCTGCGTCGCGAAGACGCGGTAGGCCATCCACTCGTGCAGCGCCGACGGGTCCTGCACCAGGTTGTTCAGGTTCACCTTCGACAGGCCGAGCAGCGTCTGCCCGTCGACGAAGCGGTTCATGTCGATCTTCCACGCCATCTTGCCGCTGTAGTCGCGGAAGCTGCCGACGCGGCCCTTCTTGCGCAGGCCCACGGTCACCGAAGGCGTCGCTCCCGCCGGCGTGACGACGACGAGCTCGCCCTCGACGTAGGTGAAGCCGTCGTAGCGCAGGCTGTCTTCGCTGGCCGGCGGTACCGACAGCTCGAGCCGCACGCGGCCGCCGTCGACGTCGAACAGCTCGGCCGACTGAGCACCCCACGGCTGGTTCGGCGCGCCCGGCGTGGCCGCCGTGTTCGCGAACGGCCCGCTGCCGTCGGGCAGGCGCCCGCGCGTCGCCGTGGCCTCGAACGTGTCGGGGGCGCGCGCCGCGTCGGCCACCCGGCCGTCGACGAGCAGCGCGACATCCTCGTCGCAGCCGAGGCCGAAGCCGGCGTCGGCGAAAGTGACGACGACGCGCGCCCCCGGGGCGATCGGCCCCGGCACCACCGCGCGCCGCGTCGGGTCGAGGACGTCGTCGGTGACGATAGCGGGCAGCGTCACCGCGGCGTCGCCGACGTTCAAGACCTCGACGAAGTCGTCGCCGCGACAGCCAAGCTCGTTGATCACGAGGTGTCCCGCGCCCTCGCCCTCGCCCTCGCCCTCGCCC